>Ga0126307_10000419_pt1 | contig 27393 bp, 28 predicted proteins | sample Plot28_FD_89955 | JGI IMG/M metagenome (GOLD analysis project Ga0126307, IMG submission 89955) | Serpentine soil microbial communities from UC McLaughlin Reserve, CA, USA - Plot28 | ecosystem: Environmental > Terrestrial > Soil > Grasslands | place: USA: UC McLaughlin Reserve, Lake County... | reverse complement strand
CATGCGTAGGACCGGGGCAAAGGGTCCTCAGTCGGTCCTACCGAGCGATCCATGCAGAATGCTGGATACGGACTTCTGAGAATTCCCCTTCTACGCACTCCGGTGAATAAGGCTTTTCTCGCAGGCACCTCTCACTTCGGTAAGAGCTTTAGGTAGGTAACCCCATCAAGCCCTTCACCATAGTACTCGGGCATGACGTAGGCTTGCCTGTAACCCAAACCCTCGTAGAAGCTGCGCCCGATCTCATTGGTGACGGGCGTGTCCACGTAGAGCCCACGCCCGCCCTCTGCTCGCACGAACTCTTCGGCACGGTGGACGAGCTCCGAGGCGATCCCCCTCCGCTTGAGGGCCGGGTCCACCGCAAGCCCTTGCAGTTGCCCAAGTCGGTTCCACTCTCGATACTCGACGCAGACGAACCCGCTCAAGCGCTCCTCCACTTCGCAGACCCAAACCTTTGCGCGCCTCCCAGGTAGCGGATCACCTGAGAGGACATCGAGCCCGGCTAGTTGGCCTGCGATGTAGTGCTCTTGCCAACCGATCTTCGCTAGGACTTCGCGAACGCTGCGTCGGTGAGTCATGGCATCATAAGGCACGATGTCGATCACGGTTGTGCCCCTCCAGGGTGGTTCGTGCATCGAGGGGACAGCCTACCTAATGTTCTCATACGGGGCGTCGATCCGGCTTCAGTAAGCGCATAGGTGCCGGACCGAGCGTCTGCGAACCCCGTACAGGCGAAGTTCGTAGAATACACCTTCCATGCACCCGGGTGAATAGCGTAAGCTCTTGCCTTAGTATCATATTTGCGGAGGACCGATCATGAACCGGAAGCCATCGCTGTCTAAAGAGCTCCAAGCGGCAGAACCCTTCGTTCGCTTCGCGATGGCCCAAGCGGAACTCGCTGCACGAAGCGGCAATGCCCCCTTCGGAGCGGTCATCGTTGATACCCTGGGCGACGTCGTCGCCGCTGAGCCCAACCGCGTCCAGGAAACATTGGACCCTTCCGCCCACGCTGAGATCAACGCTATCCGGGTCGCCTGTGGTCGGGTGCGAAGATCCACACTGGAAGGCTACCGGCTCTATGTCAACAAGGAGCCGTGTCCGATGTGCCTCGTCTGCGCGATCGAGGCCAAACTGTCCGCGGTGTACTATGGCGACCCGGATGACGGAAGCGCCTCGGTCGCTCTACCCGCCGCCGAGATCGTGTCTCGCGCCACTGTGGATCACCGAGTGCAGGTGCATGGCGGCATCTTGGCTGAGGAGAGCAGGCATCACCGCGAGGAGCTGCTACGCAGGTGTTCTTCTTGATCCGCACCTGGCAGGTGCCGCAGTCTGTCTTCACTCCAGCGCTTCCCGAGAACACCCTCAAGGCGAAGTTCACAGAATTCACCTTCTCCGCACTCGGGTGAATAAGGCGGTCCCGTTGGCCGCTGCCGTGTCCGGTTGGGGAGGACAGACGGCTAGCGGGCTCCCGAGTTGCGCTCGCGGTAGGTGCGCATTTTGTGCCTAGCGCCGCAGACGTCCATGTTGCACCAGCGACCGGAGCGGTTCTTAGAGGCGTCGTAGAAGGCCCAGCGGCACCCCTCGTTTCGGCAGGCCTTCAGTCGCTGCCACTTCCCCTCCGCCTCCGCCCAGATCACCTCCGCGAGCAGCCGGGCCACGACGCGCTCGGCCGGACTATCCCCGGCGGCGGGCTCCAGGACGGGGCGTCCGTCCGCACTGAAGCGCACCCCCAAGGCGGCAGAGGTAACGAGGCCGTTCAAGTCCTCCGCATCCGGCCCGGGTTCGGCCGCGCCGTTGTGGACCAGCAGCAGCCCCCGCAAAGCCTCCCGTAAGGAGACCAAACGACGCCTCTCCGATTCTCCGACACTCTCGCCCTTCTTTAGCAGCCCGCGCTCGGTGAGCCTACGGGTGGCCTCCTCTGCGTCTCCCAGCAGGTCGCCCCCGTACAAGTAGTTCCTCGTGTTCACGAAGTCCTGCACCAGGGCCAGAGCGCCCGGAGCGGGTTTCTGGTTGTTGCCGTCCATCGGCACCTCCCACGTGTTGCTCTCCTGTATTTTACCGTCGAAATGTTTAAGACGGTAACGTTACCGGTATAAAGTGATGGATGGTAACTAAGGCCCTGACGGGGCGGAAGGAGCACGAAGGTGACAGGGAACGCGACGGACGCATGGCGGCTCGGCCAGAGGCAGGGGACGTCGGTCGGCGAGGTGGCTTACGAGGTCTTCGGCGAAGGCCCCCCGGTGGTCCTAGTGCACGGGACGCCGACGCGGTCGTACCTGTGGCGCAACATTGTGCCGGCTCTGGCCGAGCATCGCAGCGTGTATGTGTACGACCTGCTCGGCTACGGAGAGTCGGAGAAGCGGGAAGGGCAGGACGTCTCCATAGCGGCCCAGGCGCGAGTGCTCAAGGAGTTAGTCGAGGCGTGGGGGCTTGAGGAGCCAGCGATCGCGGGTCACGACATAGGAGGGGGCATCGTGCTCCGGGCGCAGCTCCTCGAAGGGCTACGCTTCAGCCGCGTCGCCCTCCTGGACGCGGTGGTGCTCGGCCCTAGGTTGTCGGAACCGAGGTCGTCCACGTGGCATGTCCGCGAGCACGCGGACGCCTATGAGGCCATGCCCAACCACCTATTCGGGGCGTTCTTCTCGGCCTACTTGGGGGAGACTAACAGTAACCTTGGGAGGGACACGTTCGAGACCTACCTCGCGCCGTGGTTGGGTGAGGAGGGTCGGAGGGCCTTCGTCAGGCAGGCCCTCCAGGTTGAGGAGCAGCACACCGGAGAGATCGAGCCCAGGCTCGCGTGTGTGGAGGTCCCCGTTCTTGTGGTGTGGGGCGAGATTGATGGGTGGCTCGACCCCTCGCTAGCTCCGAGACTGTGGAAGGAGATCCCGGGCTCGGAGCTCAAGCTCATCCAGGAGGGCGGGCACTTCGTCCAAGAGGACGCACCAGAGGAGATCGCGAAGGTCCTGGCCGACTTCTTTTCCGGGGACGGAGAGCGGGCGTGAGGACACCTGTATAGGGGTCGGTGGACGGGGGCGTTTCCGCATCTTTTAGGACATGCTGAGCGCCTCCCTACTAGTGGCGGCGTTGGCGATCTTCTCGGCCGGGATCCTCAGCAGGGTCACCGGCTTCGGGCTTGCCGTAATCGTGGTGGCGTTGCTTGTGCTGGTCTACGACCCCAAAACGGTCGTGGCGCTCACGGGCGTGCTCTCGTTGACCGTAGCCGCCGTCCACCGGAAAGTTGGCCGATGTGCTGCCGGTCTCCGCGCCGGGGTTGTTGCCCTGGACGAAGCTGACGACCGCTGCCATGTCACCTGCCGCTCCGGCATAGCCGGGGAGACGTACCGTCGTCAGGAAGCGCAGGCGCAGGCGGAAGTCGGTCGTGCCACTCCCTCTAACAGCTTGCTAGCAGAAACGGGGTGCGCAGCTTAGATTTTCACGAGTTTCTCACGCCTAACATCGTAATTCCTCACAGCGACGATGACGGCGCCACCGTTGTCCTGCGCTCCTATCGGGTCGACTCCGCCAGGGGTGACTGTGACAGCGCCGCAGCGCCGATCTCGTCCTCCCGTTCCCATAGGGCGGGCGCTACGCGACCTGCTCCGGACCGCTCTGGGTCATGAGGTGCCAGCTGTCTTCGTGCATCCGGGTGGGCAGGGAATGATTTCCCCTTCCTCCTCGAAGCCCTCAGAGCCAGCCTCGTACACTGGCTCGCGTCTGAGCAGGCCAACGAGGCGGCGCACGTGGAGTTGGCCAAGCACACTGTTAGCATGCCTTCTGGATTTGAGAGCCCGTGCAAGGTGCTGCTCGCGCGCCTCGCGCAGCAATTGCTCCTGACGCTCGTAGGCCTGAAACTCCGCCTGTAGGTAGTGCATCGAAGGCCTCCTTCCTCGTTGTGGGTGCCGTCTCTACCTATTGTGGGTAACTTAACGTCTGTAGAGCCAGCAATGAATTGATTCGGTTTTTGCCGAAACCCGACCTGGGAGCGCTAAGATTGCAGGATGGGGCACGCTACCGAGACGGCCCGCGATGGCGAGGTAATGGGGAAATGAAGAGGCTGTGCTCACGATAAGACTCTCCCCGGAAGACCTCTCGCAGGTGCGCTTCGCCTTCAGTCCTCTGTGGGAAACGGTGGCGAGCTTCAGGGTGCTCCTCGACCCTGGACGCCACGCCCTGCACCTTCCGTGGGTCGAGCAGACGAGGGGCAAACTGGGGGAGCTCGACCTCGCCCCTCTCTACGCCCTGGTGCGCTCCGACGGTTACATACCTGACTTCCTCGTCCCGCCGCCTACCACCCCTCTGCCTTCCTTCGACGATGAGATGGCGCGCCTGTTCGAGACGCCGGCGGCGACCGTCGTTAGGGAGGTAGGGTACCTCAAGGTGAGCGGGGGCGGCGTCGGCCCGGATAGGAAGCGCCTCCTCAAAGCTTATCTCACGGACCCGACGGCCACTTTGGGGCGTCTGGCCGAATCGCTCTTGCGCTACCACGAGATCGCCGTAGCCCCCCACTGGCCGCGGCTGCGCGTCCTTCTGGAGGGGGACGTGCTCAAGCGCGCCCAGACCCTGGCCTTCGGGGGTCCTAAAGCCCTCTTCGACGATCTGCACCCAACCGTGCGTTACCGCGACGGGCTCCTTGAGGTCGAGAAACCTTTCCAGATCGAAGGGGTGGTCCCCGGCGGGCGCGGGATACTCCTCGTGCCCTCCGCGTTTGCCTGGCCGAGGCTCTACGCCATAATCGAAGAACCCTGGCAACCGTCGCTCATCTACGCCCCGAGGGGTGCAGCCAAGCTCTGGGTCTCCTCACGATCCGATGTAGAGGGCGCCCTCGTAGCGGCGCTCGGATTCGGGCGCGCCTCCGTACTCAAGGGCCTGGCCATCCCCCGCACCACCGCCGAGCTGGCGCGCCAGCTCGGCCTGAGCCCGGGAACCGCTTCCGAGCACCTCTCACGTCTGAGGAGAGCCGGGCTCGTCGAGTCCCACCGTAGTGGTCACAGCGTGTTCTATCGTCTCAGCCGTGAAGGGGAGCAGCTTATAGAGCTCTTCAGCGAACGTAATGACGGGTCGGCGCGCGGACGCTCGTGACCTTTTGCGGCCTAAGACGCCACCTCCGTGTGCCGACGGCCGGGAGGGTGAAGCTAACGAAGGGAGTTGGCGGTTGGTGGCCTCCATATACTTGGCATCGGGGATCGTCCGGGCAACGGCGAAGCCCTTCGCGCCTGCTGGCACCATACAGCAATATGAAAAGGCACGCCGCCGAGGGCATGGACGAGGCTTTGGGATAAACTCTACTGCTGACGTACTGCTGACGAAGTCCCCGATGTTCGTGTCGGAGACTTTTCACTTTTATGGTATTTGCAGGGAAAATAGAGAGCCGACGAGCGGACTCGAACCGCTTACTCCTGCTCATTACGAGTGATCACTCAGGCGTTGCAGGGGTTTGCACAAGAATGCAAATCCCGCATTTCTAGGCGGCTTTCTCTGCTCCGGGTTGCTGCATATTGCACTGTATTGCGTTCCCGGTGGTATCAGAGTGGTATCAACATCACCGTGATATTCGCCTGATACCGTCTTTCACCGGCTTACCGGCCAGCCTTAGCTTAGCGCTCCACTTCCGCTTATCCGTGACATAGATTTGTCGGTCCTTGATCTTGACTGCGCCTGCCTTCCTCAACTTCCTGAAGGCTATGGATGGTGAGACTTCTCCCTTGCTCCTTGCTCATATGTGGGCGACGAACGCTAACAGCGCCGGTCGATGTGGGAGCGGGTGAGAACGGGCACCGCTCACTACCCTGTCCCCGGGCGTAGAGATCCTTGCGGGTGAGCAGCAAGGTGCTGAGGCCGTCCTCGCCACTCTTGCTGAAGAGTGCCTGGACGATGCCGATTCTCCCCATCGCGAACGCGCGAGCGGAGCCGGCCATGTACAAGCGCCACACCCTGTAGGCGTGCTTGCCATTCTTTTCTCTGGCTTGCCCTGCGTTGCACCGTACTGCGTTCGCGGTGGTGTCAGAGTGGTGTCAGACGCAACTGGATGGCATCTCTCTGATTGCCTTGCAAGTGAGATTAGTAAGACGGTGACTTCGGGGTGATTTTACGAGCCATCAAAAGCTTACCTGCTTTCAGCAAAGTTCGTCGCTCCTCTGAATGCACCCATCACGATGCCCCTTCCCACCGGAGCCAAGCATGGAAGTCACTGCAAATCTTGGGTTAGATGAGAAGGTTTGTAAAATTGGCGCTGTCTCCTTTGGATTCATTCGGAATTCATCGGCCTCTGCTTCAATGAAAGTGATACCTCGGCGACAGGGAGAAGGGAGTAAGTTATTGCACACGGCATTTTGATGACTTTGATATAGTTGCAGCAATAAGGTGCCGAGCTAAGACTGGCCCTTCCTAGCATCCTGCTAGCTGGCTTTTTAGACCCCAAGATGAGCCTGTAGGCGGGTGTGGAGGGAACCTTCAGAGGAGGATTGTATGGAGCAATCTTATGAGCGGGCAAACGAGTCCGGCGCAAATGTCCTTGGCTTGCGCTTGCTCTTTCGTCTCACGAGAAGCCAGATCAAAGGAATAAGGGTGCAAGGTCTTCCAGAGGGTGTGCAAGTCGCAAGGCAGTCGCTGTTCCAACTGGGGGTAGAGGTGACATGGGACCGTGCGCTTCCTGAGTCTACTGCGGTTACGGCCACCGTCGAGTACGAAGGGGAACCACTGGTTCTGACGGATTTCGTCTGGATCACCGAAGGTGCGCAGGAAAACGTCCTGATAAGCGTAGCCAAACCAGTGAACCCGCTGAAAGAAGATCAACTCGCGAACAATCCATTGGAAACGGTGATAGAAGATCCCGTTCGGCTGTTTGCGGCGCGCCGAGATGCGATCGAGCGAACGGTCGATCCGAAGATCAAGAAGTACCAGCTCTTCTACTGGCATTACGATCACGAGACAAACCCACCGCTTGTTCTCGAAAACCCCGACATACCCGAGGAGGAGAAGCTGCGACGTATATCGACCATCAGGGGGATGGTTCGTCCTCTGTTCAGCCGGGTATTGCGACGGGCCGAGATAGCGAACAATGGAGGGAGGCCAGAGCCCGGTGAGTTGCCACAGGTGCCCGACGTCTCTGGGGTAGAGTACCTCTCCGAGCTGCAACTCGGCATCATGCGCGAGTACCTGCCGAACGGCTACCAGGACATTGACGTGGCGGCATTTACGGAAGCCTTCGAGATGTTCGCCAACGGCGAACTGCGGGTCGAGGCGGTCGACGGGGTCTGGAACGGCGAGCCGGACAGCGCCTTCGAGTTTTCCTTCGCAGAGTTCGCATTCGTCGCCATAGAGAACAATGTTGACGCCGAAGCATGGGGCTCACTGCTGAACGCTCTAGTGATGAGCCAGGAAATCTTCACCCCTGCGTACAGACCCAATTTGCCGCACCCCTTCTTTTTTGGCGACTATCATTCGACGAACTTTGCGCCTGAAAAGCAGGTAGACACAACCCTCAAGCGGCAGCTTAGAGAGCAGTATGAAGGGAAAAGTGTAGACGAACTTGCAGAGCAAGCTGGGAAGAACGCTTTTGCCGCTTTCCCCGGCGGAGCCCAAAGACCACCTTAGTTTCACGGCTGTAGTTGGAATGCCACCCAGAGGTTACAGATTCCGCGAAGATTATGGACTACGCTGCTGATCGTATTGAACGTGAAAACCTGAGGCTGCCTTGAGGAAAGTGAACTACATAACACTTCAACAACGTCCTCGGGAGCGTATCAGGAGGCCGAAGATCGGCCTGAGCGGACTCGCAAGAGTAGCTGACGAGCAGAACGCGCCTGGCGGGATTATGGGGACTTCGGCTCCTGAGCCAACCCACATCTGGATAGGATCATGGAACGCCGACGCTGATGTAGTTAAACGCGCGGTAAGGTGGAGGTTCCATTTCGTGCCCTATAACGATGAAGTAGGCACAACAGGAGGCTGCTTCGAGAAACGGCCGACGTGAGATATTATTCGATGATCGCCGCCTTGCTGTTCGGGATACTTTTGACTCTCTTCCTCCTGGTTGAAGCACTAAACGTTACCCTTCTGAAGGAACCGTCGTTCTGGTTGGAACAGGCTGGAGTACTCGCGGGGTTCGCCGGAGTCTGTCTATTAGTATCCGACGTTGCCCTGCCGGTGCCTTCCAGCCTTGTCATGGTCGCCCACGGAGCGCTCTTCGGCGTAGCTATCGGTACCCTTCTCTCGCTTGTGGGAAGCACGGGCGCGGCCCTAGTTGGCTTCGCCATCGGCCGGCGGGGCGGTCCGCTGCTGGCTAGGCATGTGCCGGTGGAGGAGCGAAGGCAGGCGGACCGCCTGCTGATCCGATGGGGTATGCTCGCTATCATCGTCACCCGCCCGGTACCGCTCCTAGCGGAAACTACCGCCATCGTGGTGGGCACCTCTCCCCTCGGATGGGGACGCGTGGCGCTGGCTGCACTCGCGGGCTCTGTGCCCAGCGCCCTGCTCTACGCGCTTACGGGAGCTGTAGCCGCAAGTTTCCAGAACGGTGCGCTGGTGTTCGGGCCGGTTCTGCTGGTGGCGAGTGCCTTCTGGCTCGTAGGCCGCTGGCTGGAACCCCGTCTTATCAGGCCTGAAAGCGAACGCATATAACGTCGGGTTGAACAAATCATCAGATGTATGTCTACGGGGGTGCCGGGATGTCCTCGCCGTGCTGCATTCCCGCACTTTGTCAGCTCAGCGCTACGTATCCAATTGGACTTCCAACTCGACATTCCGCCCTTCGCCGACTTCGACCGTCGTCGTCTCTCGTACGAGCCCCACAGGCCCCTCGAACGTTACCCCTATCACGTAGGGTCTTAGGACCGGGGCAGACCAGTACGAGAGCACCTCCTCTGGGCTGCTCATAACGCGATCTCCTACCTCTCGGTCCCTGTTCCTCGGCCAACGCTTTTAGTAGGCGTGATGCCACCCCTACGAAGTCGGTGCGCATCTCCCACATGCACCATTTGTTGGTGATTTTCCGAGAATTCAACTTCCAGGCACTTGGGTGAATACTACTTCCGAGAATTCTTCCATTAGAGACTGTATGAAAACTCGGTTGTAGAGGGTTCACGATGCTAGATCACTAGCCCGCAGCGGCGAAAATACGGCCTCCTGGTTCCTCTAAGTCAGCCTGTGTAGCCTCGGTTTGGTGTCCGTCGGGACTTTTCATACAGTCTCTTTAGGCACTCGGGCGGAGCTTTTTCGACGGTGCCGTCCCGCCAAAACCCAGGCACATCGGTCAAACGGTCCATGCCAGAGGATCCGCCTACGTCACCTGCTATGCCCCACAAACAGTTGCAGCAGACCGATGCAAGCGACGAGGCTTCAGGATAGAGTCTACTGCTGACAAAGCCCCCCGACCAGAACATAGAGGACTATTCCTTTTTGCAGGATTTGCAGGAAAAAAGAGAGCCGACGAGCGGACTCGAACCGCTGACCTGCTCCAGCTACGAGTGATCGGTCAGGCGTTGCAGGGGTGTGCAGGGGGATGCAAATGTCGCATATCTAAGCGACTTTCTTCGCTCCGGGTTGCTGCGAGTTGCACCGTATTGCGCTCCCGGTGGTATCAGAGTGGTATCAATATCACTCTCACCTCTCCCCGTAACACTATCGTTTATGTCTAGTTCTGTTCAGTCCCAATCGGGCACGTTTTTGCCTCGTGCAATTGATCGTAAACTTCCACCCCCGCGCCCATACTAACGTCGACGTCGCGCAATGCTCGAGGGTCCCGCCAAGCATGCGATTCTGGCCTGCCCATTTTCCTGTTGCGGGGTGCGGAGTCCGGATGCTCCTAAATCTCCGGAAGGTTCTCAAAGCTCCTCCCGTCAGCCGGTGGTGGCCCGGAAGGTCGACCTTAGGGCGTCAGGATCCATGGACTGCCGCCTCGGCGCGCAAACGGTCAGTCGCGACCGCATCGACGGTATACCGACCTTTGCGATCTCCCTCAAGGATAACTTTGTAGACGTCACGAGCACGCTCGACTGAGACGAGCCCATCTGTAACGTCGCGTGCGACGGTCTCTGGCTCGCGCTCCGCTGGCGCACCGAAGCCCCCGCCGCCCGGCAGGCTCAGAACCACCCGTTCGCCGCTCTCAATACGTTGCTGGCGCTTGGGGTACAAGAGTTCCCCGCTCGCGATGCGCGCTACTCCGGTACTGCCGGAGCATCCGCCCTGCAGGCCCCGCGCTGGGCACCTTGTGCGGTCGTACATGGCCGACAGGGTCCAGGGTGAATTGCCACGCACCCCTATCTCCATCTCCTGGCCGAAACCTCCCCGGCGCTTGCCTGCTCCCTCAGAATCGGCGCGCAGTTCCCTCCTGTGCATGATCACTGGCGAGATGTTCTCGATAACCTCAGCGGGCACGCCGCGGATACCGCTTGGAAACGCCGTTGCGGACAGGCCGTCGTTTCGGGAACTCGCTCCCATGCCGCCCCCGGAAAAGAACACGTAGGTGAAGGGCTCCCCGGGCTCCCGGTGCCCACTGATCTGGGTGTTCCAGAGGCTGTCCGACCCTTGAGCCAGGACCTTCTCCGGGACGGCTTGCGCGAGAGCGCCGTGAATCAGACCCGGCAGGAAGTGTCCGATGATGTGCCGGGCGCCGACCGGTGCCGGGTGCGCGGCGTTGAGGATGCACCCTTCAGGTGCTGTGACGCGCCCGGGACGGAAGCTGCCATCGTTGTTCGGTACCTCTGGGCTGATCGCGCACTTCACCCCGAAGGTGGTGTATGCAACGGTGTAGTTGAGGACGACGTTGATGCCCCTCTCGCTCTGCGGCGAGGAGCCCTCGTAGTCTAGGTAGATCTCTTCGCCCTCGACGCGAACGGCGACGGAGAGCTTTATTGGATCGTCGAAGCCGTCGGTGTACGCCTCGTTCTCATAGATCCCGTCCGGCAGGGCACCGATCGCCTCCCGCATCGCCTTCTCGGAGCGGGTGCAGATCTCATCGGAGAGGCCTTCGATATCTCGAAGGTCGAACTCCTCGAGCATCTCTATGAGCCGCGCGCCGCCGACGTCGTTGCTGCCAGCCTGGGCGTAGAGGTCGCCGACGACCTCGAACGGCGTGCGCACGTTGGCGCGGAGAAGGCGGAAGAGCTCCTCGTTGGGCTCGCCGCGACCGAACAGGCGGGTGACGGGGACGAAGAGTCCCTCCTCGTAGACCTGACGGGCGTCGGCGCCCAGGCCTCGGCCTCCGACGTCGAGCGCATGGCAGCAGTTGCCGAGGTACGCGACTATCTCGCCGCTGCGGAAGATCGGGGTGATCACGGTGAAGTCGTTGAGGTGGCCGGACGTCTGCCACGGGTGGTTGGTGATAAGCACGTCACCCGACTGCAGGATCTCGGCCGGGACCTCTCGTAGAAAGTGGTGCATGCTCGTCGCCATCGCGTTGACGTGCCCGGGGGTGCCGGTGACGGCCTGGGCGACCATCCGCCCCCGCCGGTCGAAGAGACCTGCCGAGAGGTCGCCCGCCTCACGCACCACGCTGGTGAAAGAGGTGCGCATCAGAGCCCGCGCCTGCTCCTCGACCACGGAGACTAGGCGATTCCAGAGAACCTCCAGAAGGATTGGGTCCAGTCGCGTCTCGGTCACGCCCACCTCACGATCAGGCCCCGAGCGGCGTCGATCTTTGCCCGCCCCTCTGGACCGAGGATAACTGTAGACTCCTTCTCCTCGATAACCGCTGGACCCTCGAAGGCTGCGCCGGGGCCGAGGCGGTAGCGGTCGTATACCGGCACCTCTCGGAAGCCCTCCTCCTCGGGAAGGTAGATCTCACGCGCGCCTTTCTGCCCTCCGGAGGCAGCCTCTCCCTCCTCTTCTCCTCCAAGCCGTATCTCGGGGGGCGGCGCGGCGAGCTCGAGTCGCCAGGTGAGCGCCTCCAGCGGCACGTCCGGACCATCCCTGTTGTACAGCCGCCGGTACTCCTTGCGGTAGAGCGTCGCCAGCTGGCCGGCGTCATCTGGGCCCAGATACCCGCCGGGCAATTCCACGCTTACCTCGTGCCCCTGGCCGGTATAGCGCATCTCGCAGAGCCGGCGCACCCGGATTTCGGCGTCCGCGACCCCAGAGGCGCGCAGTAGGTCGCGTCCCTCCGCCTCCATCTCCTCCAGCGCCCCGTTCACTCCGGACCAATCGAGCTCGTCCAGGCGACCGTAGTGGCTGCGCACGAAGTCGAAGGAGAGCGGGGCGCACAGGAAGCCGAACGCCGAGGTTGCGCCCGCCCCGAGCGGGGCTACGAAACCTGGGACACCGAGGGCGCGGGCGACGCGGTATGCGTGCACGGGTCCGGCGCCGCCGAAGGCAAAGAGAGGATACGTCCGCGGGTCCTTACCCCGCTCGATGGCGTGGATCCTCGCCGCGTTGGCCATATTCTCGTTAACGACCTGGTGGATACCCCACGCGGCTTCGATGGGATCGAGGCCCAGGCGACGGGCTATCCCCTCCTCGATGGCTTTCAAAGCCGCTTCACGGTCGAGGTGCATCTTGCCGCCGAGGAAGAAGTTGGGATCGAGGTAGCCTAGGATCAGGTCCGCGTCGGTTACCGTGGGCTCCCTTCCGCCACGTCCGTAGCAGGCAGGACCAGGGTCGGCGCCGGCGCTCTCGGGGCCGACCTTCGGCAGGCCGAGGGGACCCACGCGAGCGATGGAGCCGCCACCCGCACCGATCTCGATCATCTCGACAACCGAGGTCTTGAGCGGTAAACCAGAGCCCTTCTTGAACCGGTAGACCCGGGCGACCTCGAACTCGCTAGTCGTGAGTGGCTCTCCACCCTCGATCAGGCACGCCTTGGCCGTCGTTCCGCCCATGTCGAAGGAGAGAACCTCGGAGAATCCCGTCTTTAGGCCGTAAAAGGCGGCGGCCAGGGCCCCGGCCGCCGGGCCGGATTCGAGAAGCCGGATCGGGAACTCTCGGGCCGTCTCGACGCTGACCGTGCCGCCGTTCGAGAGCATGACGTAGAGAGAACCCCCGAACCCGAGCCTCGTTAGCCGCTCATCGAGCACCCGCAGGTAGCGCTCGACGAGCGGCCTGACGTAGACGTTGGCGATCGTCGTCGAGGTGCGCTCGTACTCCCGGATCTCCGGCGCCACATCCGAGGAGAGCGATACCGTGATTCCCGGCGCCTCCTCCGCGAGAACCCGGGCGACTCTCCGCTCGTGGGCGGGGTTGCGAAAAGAGTGCAAAAAGCTCACCGCGACGGCCTCTACTTCCTGCTCGCGCAGCTCCCACACAACCTGTCGTAGCTGATCCTCATCAAGTCTGATGGCAATCGAACCATCGTCGAGCATTCGCTCGCGCACGCCGTAGCGCAAGCTTCGCGGCACCAGGGGCTCTGGCTTCTCGATGAAGATGTCGTACATATCGTAGCGGTGCTCGGTGCCGATCGAGATCGCGTCCCGGAACCCCTCCGTCGTTAGCAGAGCCGTCCTGGCTCCTTTGCGCTCGATCAGGGCGTTCGTGACCAGGGTCGTGCCGTGGACTATGGTCTTGATCTGTGAAGCCTTGATGCCTTCTCTCTCGAGAAGCTCGGCCAATCCTTTTTCCACAGCGTCCGAGGGGTCCTTCGGCGTGGTGAGGATCTTGCCGATGGCTCGCTCACCCGTTGCATCAGCGATTAGCACCAGATCCGTGAACGTCCCGCCAATGTCTACGCCAACACGGTAGGGTCTGTCCATGGTTGCCGTTTCTCTACCCCAAACGCCCCGAACCGACGCTCATCTCTGACCCGCTGGCTCTTGCCTTTCGGTAGCCAGCCGCATCTCGTCGGGGTCGTCCCCTGGGAAATCCGAGGCCAGGTAAACGCACACGACGGTAAGGACGCACAGCGCGGCCATGTACAGCGCTATAAGCTCCGGCCCTTGGATCGTCGCGTACAGCAAGGTCGCGATGAGCGGTGCCAGAGCACCTCCCAATATCCCGGCGAGCTGGTAGCTCAAGGAGATTCCGCTGTAGCGGATGCGTGCTCCGAAGAGCCTGGCCATGAAACTGGCCATCGGGCCGTAAGCTGCGGCGTGGCCGAAGCTGAGGCCAACTATCAGGGCGAGCCAGATGAGGACGCTTACCTTTGTGTTGAGCATCCAGAAGTAAGGAAGGGCGAACAAGGCCAGGAATACTGCGCCACCGATAAAGACCTGCCGCTGGCCGAGCCGATCGGATAGCGAGCCAAAGAAGGGTATGGTGAAGATCTCGATGACGCCCGCGATCAGAAGCCCGGTCAAAACCGTACTGCTAGGCAGTCCGAGCTGCTCGCTAACATAAGAAAGTGAGTAGACCGCGAATATGTAGAAGGCGACGTCGATGCTTATGCGAGCCCCCGTACCCAGAGCGACGTTCTTTGGGTGGGCGCGCACAACGTCGATGATTGGCGCCCGCGCCTCGGTATGTGTCTCCCTGACTTGAGAGAAAATGGGAGACTCGGTAATCCTGAGGCGGATGTACAGCCCGACCGCTATGAGCAAGAGACTCAGGAGGAACGGGACACGCCAGCCCCAGGAGAGAAACTGCTCCTCCGGGAGAGCCGCAAACGGGGTGAACGCGGCCGTCGAGAGCACGAGCCCCGCCGGGGCGCCCATCTGCGGCCAGCTCCCGAAGAATCCCCGGGTCTCGGAGGGGGAGTGCTCCACCGCCATCAAGACCGCGCCGCCCCACTCTCCCCCTACGGCGAAGCCCTGCAAGAGCCGTAGTACGACGAGAGCGATCGGGGCCAGTATTCCGATCGCTTCGTACGCCGGGAGGATGCCGATAAGGAAAGTGGCAACACCCATGACAAGGAGCGTGGTGACAAGCACTGCCTTGCGACCCACTTTATCCCCATAGTGGCCGAAGAACACTGCTCCTACCGGACGAGCGAAGAACCCAACCCCGAAAGTAGCGAAGGACGCCAGGGTCCCGGCAAACGACGAGAATCCTGGGAAAAACAGCGCCGGAAAGACCAGCGCTGCCGCCGTACCGTAGATAAAGTAATCGTACCACTCGAAGGTTGTGCCCACGAAGCTGGCGACCGCCACCTGTCGAACGGACGATTGCGGCCTAATGTCTTCCCCGCCAACACGTTCCATAACCTTTACTCCTCCTCTCGACTCTTGCCATCCTGTACAGACGCCGCGGACGGTGACTCCTCGTTAAGGACGCGGCCAACATCGAGCAGCGCCTCTCGAAGGCGGATGACGAGTTCCCTGATCTCCGCCTCGCTGATGATCAAGGGTGGTGCCACGACTATGGCGTCGCCCGACTGCCCGTTGATGCCCAATGCCGCCGGATAGATCAGCAACCCGTGATGGCGAGCGGCCTCTACAAGGCGGGCGGTGACACGAAGCTTAGGATCGAAAGGCTCGAGCGTCTGTCGATCAGCAACCAGCTCAACGCCTTGCAGGAGGCCTAGTCCTCTGACGTCCCCAATCATCTCGATCTCCTCGCTTAGCGAGGCCAGTACCTCGTGGAGCACCATACCGAGGGTAGACGCATGCGCGACCAGGTCCTCTCGCTTCATCACCTCCAGTGATGCGAGCCCGACGGCCGCGGGTAACGGCGTATTGGTGTACGTGTGAGCGGAGGCAGCGCCAAGACCGCCCGACCTAACGGCTGCAGCTACCTTCGATGTACAAAGAACCGCCGACAACGGAGCGTAGCCGCCCGACAACCCCTTGCCCAGGGTCACCAGGTCGGGAACGGCGTCCCAGTGCTCGATTGCCAGCCAGCGCCCGGTGCGCCCGCATCCGGACATGACCTCATCGGCGATCCACAACAGCTCGTATCGATCGCAGAGCTCGCGCACACGCTCGTGGTAGCCAGAAGGAGGAACGAGCACACCGGCTGCGGCGCCCACCACCGGCTCGGCGATAAACGCGGCGAGCCGCTCCGGGCCCTCGCGCTGAATCTCCACTTCAAGATCATCCAGACACGCCTCGGCACAGTTCTCCGGCGACCTACCAACAGGGCACCGCAGACAGTAAGGAGGAGATACCCGAGGGAACGAGTGCAGTAGTTCCGCGAACGCTCTTCGGCGGGCCGGGTGCCCGGTCGCGGACAGTGCCCCTAGCGTGGATCCGTGATAGCTGGTCCAGCGTGAAATGAAGCGGTGCTTGCGCGATTGCCCCTGCTCCTGCCAGAAGCGAATGGCGAGCTTCATGGCGAGCTCGTTGGCTTCCGAGCCCGACGAGAGCAGCGCGGCACGGGTGAGGGGAGGCGGAGCAAGATCCACGAGCGCGCCAGCGAGCTCCTCCGCCGGGCGATTACGGAACTGTGTCCGATGCGCGAAGGCCACCGTCATGGCCTGCCGCCGCAGCGCCGCCGCTATCTCAGCGTTGCCGTGCCCAAGGCTACTCACAACGGCGCCGGAGCTGCCGTCGAGATAGCGACGTCCTGCCTCGTCAACGAGCCACACGCCCTCTCCGTGCGACACGACGGGCAGATGCGGACCTGGGGGAGCGAGCAGTGCCAGATCATTCAAGGCTCTAGGTCCTTCCGTAGAGTTCGGATGCTTCGGTTTCGGTGATGTACCCGTCGTCGACGTCTCGGCGCACCAGCCGAAGGTCGCGTTCTGAGGGAGGTCCGTATCCCCCTCCCCCAGCCGTCCGCAGGCAGACGACGTCTCCAGGGCGCAGGGGTATGTTCTCTCCCTTGGAGATCATGGGAAGGACAGTGTTCTCTCCCTCGAGCACGAAGTAAGGGCTTGCCGTTGCCCCGTTGCCACCTCCTCCTACGCCTCGGGGCGGGCTCTTCGCCTGATCGCCCAGAAGCGATGCTCTGCCACTGCGACCGGTGAACGTAAACTCAAACTCGACCCCGAAGCCACCTCGGTAGGCCCCGGCTCCTGCGGAACCCTCCCTTATCGCATAGCGGTTGAAGCGAATAGGGTAGCGCTGCTCGAGGACCTCCAACGACTGTGTTCGAGCGACGCTCATGAGCGAGCACCCGTTGGTCAGACCGTCGCCTGAGGCATGACCTCCGTAGCCACCCCCAAGGAACACGTACATAACATAAGGATCCCCATCGGCGTCGACGCCGCCCATCGACAGGTTGTTGATCGTCGCACAAGAGCCCGCTGGAACGCGGTCGGGGACCGCCTGAGCAAGGCAGCCCATGACCGCGGTGATGATGCGCTGCGAGGTCTCCGCGGAGCAGCCCGCGACGGGCTGGGGAACAGCTGCGTTGAGGAAGGTGGTATCGGGAATCACGAAATTCAGAGGCGCAAACATGCCCGAGTTGAGTGCTACGTCCGGCCAGATGTGCTTCAGTGCCACAGCGCACGAAGACACGGTTGCGGCGTATACGCTGTTCATCGGGCCCGCACACGGCGCGGAGCTGCCCGTGAAATCCACCGTCAGCTGCTGACCGCGAACGGTTACGGCGACCTCGATGCGCAGTGGCACGTCATCGATGCCATCGTTGTCCATCTCCTCCACAAAGCGGTAGGTGCCATCCGGTACCTCATCGAGATGGGAGCGCATCTGCTGCTCGGCCCGTACCTCGAGCTCGTTGATGCACGCGAGCACGGTTTCCCTTCCATACTCGCCGAGTAGCTCACCAAGTCGTTCCTCACCTACCCGCAGGGCGGTCGCCTGGGCGTGGATATCGCCCTCTATGTCTTCAGGGATCCGGCTGTTAGCCTGAAGAATGGCGAGTATATCGCCATTGAGCAGGTCACCGGAAAACAGTCGAACTGGCGGGACACGCAATCCCTCCTGGTAGACTTCGGTGGCGGCAGAGGAGAAGCCACCAGGGACGCGACCGCCGATGTCTGGCCAGTGGCCGGTGTTCGCCAAGTAGCAAAACAGCTCACCATTGTGAAAGAAAGGGCGCACCATCTTCACGTCCATAATGTGCGTCCCGCCGAGGTACGGGTCATTGATCATAAATACGTCGCCCGAGCGCAGCTTCTCGGTGTGGTCGATGACGGCCCGTGTTGCGTACTGCATGGTCCCGACAAAGATTGGTAAGCCTCGTTCGCCCTGTACGATCATGCTGCCATTGTCAGGACGATAGATCCCGTCCGCACGATCCCAGGCATCGGAGATCACCGGCGAGAAGGCCATGCGCTCGAAGACGGTATCCATTTCGTCCGTGGTCTGCTCGAGCCGACCGCGGATAACAGCCAGCGTCGTCGGATCCACGTTGGTCACGATTGCACCTCCACGACAAGGGAGCCGGTGGGGTGCACCTCGACAACCGCCGAGGGCGGGACGACGGTGGTGGTGTCCTGCTGCTCGACGATCACAGGCCCGTCCCATAGCTGACCGGGCTTCAGCGCTGCTCGAGATACCACGGGCGTCTCGAACGTACCTTCTACGAACGTCACCTGCCGGCGCAGAGGCTCGTGGTGCTCGACAGCTGGTTCGCTCGAGAAGCGCACCGTCTCTCGCTCGCCGACCACCACGGTCCGGAGGTTGACGAGCTTCATGTTGCCCCGCCGTAGAAGACTCCCGTAGGTCTCCTGGTAGCGCTCCAGAAAGGCCTCCGTGAGGTGTTTGCCGGTCCACCGTTCGGATGCGTCCGGCAACGGCACCAAGAGGTTGTGCAACTGCTTGGTGTAGGCCATATCGGCATAGTGATGGACTTTGATTCGCTCGGCCGGGAACTGGTCCTGGCGAAGCATCTGCACTCCCTGTTCTCGTTGCGCCGCGAAGACGTCACGGACCTGCCCCGCCGTTATCGTGTCAACGTCGGTATTGACGGCATGCACAAAGTCATGACGGACATCGGCAAGCAAGCAACCAAGGGCAGAGGTAATGCCTGGCTGCGGAGGGATCAATACGCGCGTCGATCCGATCTCTGCTGCCAACTCGACGATGTGGGCGGGACCCGCGCCGCCGAACCCGACGAGCGCGAATCTTCTCGGGTCATGCCCTCGGTCGACGGAGACTCGCCGTATCGCGCCAGCCATCTTGACGTTCGCAACTCGGAGGATGCCCAAGGCTGCGTCGGTGAGGCTGAGCCCCAGTGGCTCGGAGATCCGCTTTCGGATAGCGCTCTCGGCAGCCGCTACGTTGATATGGAACCCCTCTTCAGTACCGAGCTGCGCCTGCGGGTCTAGCCTGCCGAGCACGGCATTGGCGTCGGTAACGGTAGGCAGATCCCCACCCCTTCCGTAGGCTGCCGGGCCTGGCTCGGCGCCTGCGGACTCGGGGCCGACCTGCAGCACTCCACCGCGGTCCACCCAGGCGATGCTGCCACCTCCGGCTCCGATGGTGTGAATGTCAACCATCGGAAGCTGCACCGGGACGCCATACGCGATCTGTCGTCCCGTTGACTGGGCTGGCATACCTTTGGGAATGAGAGCCACATCAAAGCTTGTGCCCCCCATGTCACAGGAAATCACGTCCTCGATTCCAGCTAGCGCCGCGAGCTCTGCGGCGCCCACCGTGCCGGCTGCCGGACCTGAGAGAACAGTGCGCACGGGCTGCTGGGCTGCACGGTCGATCTGCATCAGCCCCCCGCTCGACTGCATAACCCATACGTCGTTGGTGAAGTCTTCCTCGGTGAGGCGCCGACGCACCTCACGAAGATACTCCGCCATGCGGGGCTGCACGAACGCGTTGATTGCCGTCGTAGACGCGCGTTCGTATTCCCCCACCTCGGCTGCCAGGTCGCTCGAGACGCTCAGATGGACGTCCGGCAAGGTGTCACGCAGCACTTGGGCGAGTATGTTCTCGTGCACGGGGTCGGCGTAGCTGTGGAGCAGGCACACGCCCACTGCCTCGACATCGAGCTCCTCGAGTCGACTGACGACGCGCCGCACGCTGTCCATGTCGAGCTCCGCGACGACCCCGCCGTCCGCACCGAGCCGCTCACCCAGCTCGACGCAGCGGCTGCGGGGGATCAACGGGCGGTATCCACCCGTAAGTCCGTAGGTCTCCGGCCGATCGCGCCGGCGAAGCTCGAGCACATCTTGAAATCCGGCGGTAGTGATGAGTGCCACCCTCGCGCCCTTGCGTTCGAGGATGGCATTGGTCGCTACCGTCGTGCCGTGCACCACAGCCGCAATCTGTCCGACGGTCTCCACGACCTGGCGGAGCCCTCGCAGAAGGCCATCGGCCTGGTTACGAGTAGAGAACACTTTCGACGTCCGTGCCGAACCGGTTTCAGTGTCGTACACGGCTACGTCAGTGAAAGTACCGCCGACGTCGATACCAGCAATGAGGCTCATTCCGTCTGCCTGTCGTAGCTCGCGACGTTCGCACGTCTCTCTCCGCACCCGAGGCAACAGTAGACGTCACCGTCGTACCTCTTCTGCGCTTTATTGGCCACGGCGGCTACGTCGTCCCAGCTCTTGGGCGGGGCTTCGAGATCCATATCGTCGTAGAGGTCCTGCCCGCACTCGAAGTTGATGTTGCCGTTGATCAGTAATACCATCACAGCGCTGTACCGGGTGAAAAACACTCCGCGGAATCCCAACGACACTCATTGTTGCACCGGGTTATCCTGGCGCGACCCTCGAAACCGGGGTCTACCTTCTCCAGCAGGGTGGCAAAATCGCCGTCGTAGAACAAGCCCGACGTTGGCCAGGATGGTAGTGTAGACGACGTATTCCCCGCTCCCGGCGGCAGCGAGCAGCTGCTTGGAGAACAGCTGGGTCTGCAGAACGATCAACAGGTTAACCCCGTGGCCAGTCTTCAGTTTGTAAGCTTCGGCGACCGTCTCGAAGGCGGGCAAACCACGACGAAGGCTTGACCGGCATGGTGATCGCACCGCCTTCACTTTTCTCGCCCATCCGGTGACGGCGTATCACGACAGTAACCTGGCCAGAGCAGACGTCGACACCCCCAACGCGGCGCCGCAAGAACTTGCGACAACCGATGCGCTCATCGGGCATCGCGACCAGCCTCCCCCGATGCTAGTAGCCCGCTACTCGACTGAAAGGCCAGTGCTCCGAAGTCACACATAAGGTTGGTTCACCTATCCCCAGACTCCTTTGGTTCACCTATCCCTAGACTCCTCCAGTAAGGGATTCTGACCCAAAACGTGTCCGGCGGCAAGCCCGGCCGGGCTTGCCGCGGACTACCGCGTACGCCCCACGGAGCACAAGGACGACGGCGACACGCAAACCAACTGCAAAACGGTGGAGACTTCGTAAGGCACACGAGGGTGGGCCGTGTTTAGCTCGCACAGGAAGGTCTGTAATCCTCCAACTGCACCGGCGGAGGGATGTGGCCGAGCTGACAACAATTTACGATGGACAAGTTGCCCCTTCATGGTCCTCGACTATCCTTTGCTCTTCGCTTTACAGGCGTGCCGGTCTTAAGCAACGCTGTCCAACCCAAGAGGCTGGGATCCTCCTCGCCGGCCAAACATCCCCGCCGGTTGGCATCAGGTTGGCATCAAAAGGGTCCGGTGAAGCTACCGGGCTTTTTGATGCCTCAGTGTTTTACCTGCAAATACGAAGAAAAAAGAGAGCCGACGAGCGGACTCGAACCGCTGGCCTGCTCCAGCTACGAGTGATCACTCAGGCGTTGCGGAGGTTTGCAGAGGCTTGCAATTCCCGCATACCCAAGGGGATCTTTTCTCAGCGTTGCTAGGTATTGCACCGTATTGCGCTCGCGGTGGTATCACATTGGTATCAGGACGAGCGACAGTTACAATCTGACGGCAGGTCCAATGGCACGCACTCGCGACCTTCGGAGCCACAATCCGCCGACCCTTGTTTCTAGGCGTTGCCTGACGTTGCAGAATCGGCGTATCTAAGCCGATTTCTTTGCTTGCGGTTGCCCGATGTTTCTGCGTGTTGCGCTCTGAGTGGTGTCAGAAGTGGTGTCAATGTAGGTATAGCTGCTTTACGATGCTGTTCTCTCGCGGCACGCACCCGAAGCTGGTCCAAAGCCTAGTCGGCCACGCCTGCCCAACCATAACCCTTGATCGCTACTCGCACTGGATACCAAGCATGGGCTACCGCAGACGGTATGGACGAGGCGCTGGGCTACGCGACTTGCTCTGGCCCTTCGCTTCCTCGCCACGCCGCTGCGAGCGGCTTCCGCCGGTGCATCTCGGCGTACCTGAGCCCTTGGAGCAGGGCGCCCACTGGGGCGCCCTGTTTGCTTTCCACCGGGAAGAGGATCCTAGCCGGTGGTTACCTCCAGGATGTGGCTCTGATCCGTGGTGGTCGCCACGCGTACTTCGCGTCCCCGGGTGGTATCCACTACGGTGTACTCGACTGGGCTACCGTCTAGCTTCACGGTGTTAACCGTGGCGCCCGCGGGGAGGGTGTGACCGATGGTCAGCTTCCAGCCAGTCGGCGCGGAGACCTCGGTAGTGTATGTTTTGCCGCTTCGCGAGGCGGAGACCTCCTCCACGGTGCCACTGCCGACCCGCAGGTTCCGCGCGGAGATCGGCTTGCTCCAGGAATCCGGAACATCCGGCACCACAGTGAGGCTTCCGGCAGGCACGTCTGGGCTGATACCGAGGAAGTGATGGATCACAGGCCACTGAACCCCGTACGAGGACCAGGCCTGCATGAACATCGCCCGGTCCCGGAAGTCCACGAATGGGTCGTACTCTGGGCTAGGCGAGATCTCGGGCAGAGCCCCTGGCATTTCGAGGTCGAGCTGATCGGCTATCGACTTCATGTAGAAGGGGGCTTGTTTGGAGCCGAGCCTACCATAGTTGGCTTCGGCCACCGCCATGACCGAGGTCGGCAGGGTCCAGCACTTGAGCTCCCCGGCTCCGGTCGGGCCTCCGCCCGCGCCGGTGTGGAACAGACCGCAAGAGCCAGTGAAGGCGGACGACTCCATGGTGCCGAGCGCTGCCGTTGCACGATTCTGGGGTGCCAGGAGCACCTCCATGGGGGTGGCGTTGATCCAGTGCTTCTGCTGCATCCTCACGTTGCCGGGATTGTCCAGTGAGTCGGCGTAAAGCTTATACCGTGGCATCCACCAAGCGGCCTCGAAGTTGGCCTGCATCGCGTTCGCCTCCCGAGCCGCCCAGCTCGCCGTCTCGGTGTCGCCTTTGCTCTCGGCCATGCGCTGAAGCGCCCTCAAGGCTTGCCAGGTGTAGACGGTGTTGTCGAGCTTCTCCTCGCCCATACCGGTTCTCTCCACCATACCGTAGCCCTCGGGCCAGCCGTCGCCATCGTCATCACAGGTGCCTTCGGCCGAAGGATTAGGAGGAGGACACTTCGATGCTGAGGTGATGTAGAGCATGCCGTCTTTGACGAAGTCATACATATCGTCCCGGAAGCGGTTATCACCTGACCACCTCCAGAGGAGCTCGACCGCGCTGGCGAACTGGGCGGTCTCGTTGGTGTTGCCAGGGTCGTCGTTCGCTCCCCAGTAGACGGAACCGTCTGTCACAACCTCGTGGACGACCTTACCGGTGGATCCGTTAATGACTCTGGACACGTCACGGATAGATTTCAGATGGTCCATCGCCGTTTCCCACTGGCCCGACGCTACCAGTGGGTAGGCGGTATAGGCTCCGTCAGTGCCGAAGTACCACGGATAGTCTGGGTAGCCGGCCCCGATGCCGGTCAGGTCCATAGTCGCAACGGGATTAGGATAGGCTCGACCCTCATCCACATCCCGGATCTTGGCGTCAGTCACCGTGCGTGTTAGGTCAGCCATGTTGAGCTTGCCCCAGTCGAAGGCCTCTTGGAGAACCGGGTCGTCGGGCAAACTCACCTTTGTCTGGTTGAGCAGGGTAAGGCGATCAGCTACTTTCTGGGTCAGCAAGTTATCCGGGTTGTTGAGCGCGGTGCTCAGGGCATCGGAAGCTTCGGCTTCCGACGTGTGCGAACCCGCAACGGCGATCCAGAGAGTAGTCTCCTGACCACCGCCTAAGCTCAAGTCCCAGCGCAGACGGCCTCCCGTCCCGTTCCCGTTCTCGAGATAGTCGGCTCGCTCAGCTCTCGAAATCGGTCCCCAAAAATTGGGGTTGACCATGCCGAAGTTGGGTGTCACCGATGCCCGGATGGCCGCGTGCCAGTTCTTGCCGGGCTCCTCGAAGGTAAGGGTTCCCGTGGATCCGTCGTAGGAGCCCTCATCAGGACCGTTGGATTCCTTGGCGCTGGGTGTGGTCCACCCCCACGGGTAGGCGGCCATGATCTCACTTCGGGTGTCCATGTTCAGTTTGAACGACCTGCTGGTGCTGCCCGGGTTCCGGAGCGTCAGCCCCGTAAGCGTTACAGGCGAACCGTCAGGAGAGAATTCCGTGCGGGTGACCTCGAGACCCTCGGTGGTGGGGAAGGTCATCTGGATGTAGCCGGCCCCGGTCGTAAACTGGGAGGCCGCGGGCAGCCAGGTGTTGTTTACAGAGAACCAGTAGCCGTCGAGCAGCTTGATCGGGTGGGCCCACACTCCTCCCATCTCGCCGCGGATGTGCCAGCCCATTGGCGGGAAACGCCCGTCCTCAGACCCTATGACGTAGGCCCGATCGCCAGCGGCAACGTAGCGCTTGAGGGCCAGCTTCTCCGTAGTCGAGCGCGCAGGCCCGCTTGGTTCCGGTTGGGCTCCCGCGGCAGAGCAGATCACGACCATGGCACAGACTGTAACGACCAGCCCTAACATCCGACGCAACGGACGGCTGAGAATCATTGTCTCCTCCTTAACCCCGCTACACACGGGAATATAACTATCGATTCATTCTCCGTCAATCGCCGTTTACGCTCATCGCTCCGTCCTCTGCCGGTCCGTCACCGCGAGCGAAGAGATCTCCAGGCAGAAGCACCTGAGCGGGAGGTCAACTCACCACTTCCCGGTCTCCTACTTGGTGCAGGCCTTCGCGTACCGGCAGGCGACGATCGAAGGTTGTTCTACCGGACTCCCGGCTTCTATGGACCATGCCAGACGCACGAACTGGGCGTGTGTCCAGGCCAACGGCGTGGCCGAAAAGGTACCCTCTCCGGGTGTGAAGCCTCCCGTGCCCGACGGCGGGTTCTCGTCCCACACCTGTTCGGGTAGCATGTAGCCGTCGTTTCCAGTGGCGGCTATGTCAGCCAGGCGCTTTGAGGCCGGGCCTGTTGCGGCCTGGCCTCCTGCCGCGAGCTCGTACTCGCCGCGCTCGCCAGCGAAGAGGGGCCACGCCCGCCCGATCGTCTTTTGAGTAGTGAGGCAGGTGGTGATGTCGCACGGGGTGAAGCCGATGTCCCAGGGACCGCCCTCCCGCGTCTCGCCGTAACCGTCGAAGTTGAAGCGGTGCCAGAAGGTGCCGTTCGGCGTATCCACCTTGAGCCCGACCTTCTGGTAGTCAAGCATCTCCGTCGAGTCAACTACCTCAAGCGTCTTCACGATGTTGGGATCGTTGGCCGGCTTGACGCCGAGCCTGACCAGTTCCAGGTAGCTGGTATCTGTCACCCGCCGCTGGTCGACGCCGTTGGGGCCGCTATCGCCTATGTTGTAGGTAGTTCCGGCGTTGGGGTTGCCATCCTTAGTGATCCTCAAGTAGTAGGGATGGGCGGCCAGCGGGCCGTTGGTCGTCACCGTCCACTTCTCGACGTTCGTCTGCCAGTTATCGGCGACACTCAGGTAGCTGTCGGCCAAGGTCGGCTGGTTGTTGGCCGTAGCGATATCGGCTGCGCACACGAGGCCGGCGATCTCGGCGGCGATGGTAGCCGGCGAGTAGCCGCCCTGGTTCTCCCAACGCTCCTGCGGCGTCGTTGGGCCTTTGGCAACGATGTAGTCTGCGGCTTGCTGGATGTCCGATTTATATTTTCTGTAGACTGACTGGTCCGTTTGTCCGAGCTGCCAGGCGAGCACGATGGGGAATGCGACCTCATCGAGTTGCACGTTTTCCCAGCGTTGTGTGCCGTCGACGTAGGAGTTTTGGGGGAACGAGCCGTCGGGCTTCTGCTGCGTCCTGAACAGGTAGTTAAGGGCGCGTTCGGCACCACCACGGTCGCCGGCTGCCAAGAGCGCTGTTGCGATCTGGTAGAGGTCGCGCGACCAGACCAGATGGTACGCTCCCGAGCTGTCGTCGGCTCCCCTATTGTCGAGCAGACGATTCCCGTTCGCACCAACGCCTCCCCATACCCACGGCATCGAAGGCGAGGCGATGTACGCACCCCGGTAGGTCTTATCTTCGTGGGCGGCGAGCGTCATGAGCGAGACGTCGTAGGTCGTCTGCAACCCGGACGCGCTCTGCGGGACACTCTTCGAGCCCAGGTAGTTGTGCCAGTCAGCCTGGTAGCTCGTTTGCGCACTGTCGAAGCCGCTAGCGAGCGTAGTCTGCGCCGTGTTGAGAGCTCCTGAGGCGTTCGATCCGAAGCCAAGGGCGAGCGTGAGGTCTCGGCTGCCCTCCAAGCCGGTGAGCGTAGTCTTGGCTGTCTGTACAACGTTGCCAGGCTTCGAAGCCGAGCCAAAGCTCCAGTCCATCTTGTAGTTGCGTTGCAGGTCAATCCAACCGTCGCTCTTCCCCTTGTATCCGTTAGAGGTTTGCTCGAACTGAGGGGTGCCCACGAGCGCGCTGACGACATCGCCGTCGCTGGCGAGCAGCTGGCCGTTCTGGCTGGAGGCCGTGTCGTCGTCGCCGCCGTTATCCAGCGATGGATCGTAGAGTGCGTAGAGCTGGTAGGGCCTGTTTGTCAGCGACTCGAAGGTTACGTCGATGAGTACCGTCGAGCGGGCAGGATCTGTGACGTAGGTCTTAGTTATCCGATATTCTCCAGACTTGTCCGTGTTGATTTGCCGGTAGGTGAGCGAGCGCCCGCCGTCCAGGAGTTTCACCTCATGATTGGTGGCGTCGGTCTCTAGCTCGGCGAACGTCTTGCCGTCGCTAACCACGAACTGCAGGTCGCGCACGCTGGGCGTCCCGATGTCCGAGTAGTAGACCTCGGTGAGCTCGCCATCATCGAGCGTGTACCACACCTTGCTGTTGGTCGTCTTGGATGTTCCGAAGCCGTCCTTGTCTGCCCCGGTCCATACTGCTTGCTCACCTGGGGCTCCCGGAGCACTTGAGGACGAGGAGGCTGCCTCGGCCAGTCCTGACATTTCGAGCACCAGCAGGGTTGCTACCAGGACTGCTGCGGCGATCACAACCAATGGCCTGAGTACCCTGGACCTCGCCATATCTTTCCCCCTAGGTTACAGAACGGAGACCCGCTCCTTGCTCCTCTACACGTAACAGCAGCATCATACACCTGAGTGCATAAAGGGCGCAATACACCTTCCAACTGAAAGAGCTTAGACTCCGGTATCCGGCTAATGGTCAGCAGAGAACCCCGAAGGTCGGAAACGAAGATACAAACATTCCTTGAGCCAAACTACGGGTCACGCCGGCCCTCACACGCGAACCGAGAACCACCCATACAAGCGAACAGAGCGACTGGAGCGCCTCCGGTCACATGATGCCGTTTCTCCTTTTGGTTTTGGTCATCCTCCCCACCTCCAACACTGAACTGTGCCTTCCACACCGTAAAGGGACGAACCTCTACCGTTACGGTGGTACGACGCCTGTTCTCGGGCTCTT
>Ga0126307_10000418_pt1 | contig 27426 bp, 26 predicted proteins | sample Plot28_FD_89955 | JGI IMG/M metagenome (GOLD analysis project Ga0126307, IMG submission 89955) | Serpentine soil microbial communities from UC McLaughlin Reserve, CA, USA - Plot28 | ecosystem: Environmental > Terrestrial > Soil > Grasslands | place: USA: UC McLaughlin Reserve, Lake County... | reverse complement strand
TTTGGGCTGAGGGCTGATCTGAGCCGTCAAGCATGATTCGCAAGGGCGGGCCCTCGGGCCCGCCCTTTTGCGTTGGTTGGCCGTTTGATCGAGTTCGGAGCACGTTTCATCACTCCTCGGTATCTCGGCGCGCGCGGGACCGCCGATGGGTTGCAGATGGGACCGGTCCAATGGTGAGGCGAGGCATGAACCCCAGTAACTCGAGGCAAGCACGCGACATCCGACGACTTTCCGCCCGGCTCCGCAGTGAGCGCGGCTTCGCCGTTCCCACGGTCTTGCTGATGATGATCGCCGCATTCGCCGTCGTCAGCGTCGGCGTGGTGACCGCGTCGAACACCCAAAGGGGAACTGTCCGCGACCAGGATTCCAAGGCAGCGGTGCAGCTCGCCGAGGCGGGGATGAACGAGGTCTTTCTGCGCTACAACCACCTCACCCCGGCGGCGGGCAATCTCTGCAGTCCCCTCGGCGTTTCGCCCGTCAACGGCTGGTGCCAGGTCGGACCTGTCCAGGACGCCAGTGGCGGGAGCTACAGCTACCAGGTCTACGTCGGCACCGGCACGACCCTGCCGGAAGACGACCAGGGCAATCTCGAGCTCAGGGTGGTCGGTACAGGCGCAATGGGAGACGCGACACGCCGAGTGATGACTTCGGCGAAATCGTTCAGCACCAACGCGTTCGGCGAGTACCAGGTCAAGGCCGGTGAAGACATCACCCTCGACTCGAACGCGAGCATCCATGCGGGCACTGCGGCTGGCGGCGACATCAGCCTGAACGCCAATGCCAAGCAGTGCGGGCGCGCCAGCGTTGGGGTCGGTCACAACATGAACCAGGGCCCGAACACCGATTACACCTCCGATCCCGACTGCCTGGACGCGATCACCGATTACGAGCACCAAGAAGTCTCGCTCCCACCGATCAATCCCGGTGACGTCCCCATCGTCAACGACAACGGCCGCTTCTTCAGTCAGGACCCGGTCAGCGGTAACCAGGCGACGGCCTGCTGGAACCGGGTGAACGCCAACGGCAGCGCCGGCACCTGCGGCCTCCGGCACCTGGACGTCGGCACCAACAGCTACGTGACGCTGACCGGCTCCAAGTACAGCTTCTGCAAGCTCACCACGAGCAGCAATTCCGCACTACTCGTCTCGGGGGGCACGGATCACAAGGTCGTCATCTACTTCGACTCGCCCGAGTCCTGTGGGTATCCGTCGGGCACCGCCCAGCTCGACATGAACGCGAACAGCCGCATCAGTTCGAACGATGGAACCCCCGTCGAGTTGCTCTTCGTGGGCTCCACCACGAGACAGACGCTGCTGCACCTTTCGAGCAACACGGACATCGACGCCGCCTGTGAGCAGAACGTGATCATTTACGCGCCGCTCAGCGATATCGACATGAACAGCAACTCCACGTATTGCGGCGCTTTGGCTGGGAAGTCAATCCACCTTGACAGCAATGCCGAGCTCCGGGTGAAGGGTGATTACGACCTCAACCTGCAGCCGCAGATCCCCTACTACCAGCCGGACGAGTTCATCGAGTGCCGCGCGGCACCCGCCACCGCACCCACCTTCGACGCGGGGTGCTGACAATGCGGGAGCTCATCAGGATGGCGCGACGGCGCCTCGCCGAGGAAGCCGGCTTCACTCTGACCGAGCTGTTGATGGCGAGCGTCATCGGCTTGCTGGTTGTCGGCACCGGCGCGATGGTGTTCACCGCCGCCGTTCGAAGTCAGCCCGGGCAGAGCTCCCGGAGTACGGCGATCCGCGACGGTCGCACGATGACCGAGCGGCTGGTGCGCGAGCTCCGTCAGGGGCAGGCGCTCGACACAAGCGCGGGCGACAGCTGGAGCGCGCAGTCGCTCTCCTTCCGGACCTTCGTGCACAGCTCGAGCTGCGGCGGCGGCTACTCGGACAGCGCCATGGTCTGCCGCGTGACCTACACCTGCACCGCCGGCGCCTGCACGCGCGTCGAATCGGATCCGGAAACCGGGGCCCCGGGCCCCGGCTCAACCCAGATCTCAGGCCTTGCGACCTCCGACGTCTTCTCATACCAGACCGATCCCACGGCGGACTGCCCGATCCCGGCGGTTGCCGACGAAGGGGTGAGCATTTCCGACGGCGCCACCCTGCGTAACTCAGGTGACTCGTCCGCCCGGGTCTGCGTCGCTCTCGTCTTCCCATCATGATCGAGCGGATCGGCAAGCGGCTGCAATCCGAAGGCGGCATGAGCATCGCCGAGGTGATGATCGCCGCGCTGATCCTGGCGGTCAGCTCGCTCGCGGTTCTCAACCTGGTGGCCAGTGGCGCCCGCACCAACTACCGGGCCGAGCAGAGCCAGGTGGTCTCCGATCGGCTCCAGTCCGAGGTCGAGAAGATCAAGCAGCTGGCGAACAACGCCGGCTATGAGCAGATCGCGCTCGCCGCGGCGCCAATGCATTCCACCGATTTGAACGACCCCGCTTACCGGGTGTCCGGAAGCACCTACAACGTTCAGCCGACCGGAAGCCTGTTCCGCTCGTTCGTCGTCGACCCCGGTGGGTTCCAACCGGTGAGTCAGTTCACGAGCGGTGACGTCCACGGCACCATCCGTCGCTTCGTCGTCTGGGAGCCGGACAGTGCCTGTGAGGACTGCAAGAAGAGAGTGATCGTCGCCATTCAGCTGGACGCGACCGCCTCCGGCGGTGCCCGCCACTACCAGGAACTCCAGGCCGTGATCGCCGATCCGCGGGCGCCGGAGAGGGAAAACCCCGTCCCGCCTCCGCCCTCCGATCCGAAGCCGTGGAGCTTCTGGTTGACCGATTCGCCTTGCAACAACGCGGACCGCCAGCCGCTCACCGGCGACCACCTGACCCACAACACGCGGGGCATCTGCTCGACGGGTCTGAAGAACGCCAACAATTGCTCAGCCAGCGGATGTCAACCAGGTGCTCCGGACCTCATGGTCGCCCATCCCCCAGTGCTCTCGGCGGAAGACCCTCTCTTCAACTTCGCGACGGATGTCCTCTCCTCGAACCCCTCGCAGGACAAGGGGCTTCGGCTGCTGCGGCCGGCGTCAAACGGCTGTCCCCTCCTCGATATCCCCGCAGGGGCCGACCTCGTCGACCCGCAGCGCTACCAGGAGATCCACAAGTGGCTATCGCCGCCGATTCCGAGCGGGTTCAACGTCCAGCTCAATGGCGAGGGAACGCTGAACCTGTGGACACGCGCAGTCGGCAACTCGCCTTACTCCGGGCGAATTTGCATCTGGCTCTTCCAGCGTGCCGTCAACGACCTCGGGGTGCCGGTCGATACTCCAGCCGCCAACCTCGACGTGTCCGGTCTGACGTACTTCCAGTACTCGAAGAGCCCCTGGCCGAAGCCGAAATGGGAGGAGCTGGCCATTCCGCTCCACTTTGACCTGGCGTTGCTCACGCCCGGCAGTCAATTGGGACTTGCGATTCAGGTGGAGAGGCAGGGGACCAACGGCGGCGGCCTCCAATTCTTCTATGACGAGCCGAGTTATGACAGCCGCCTCGAGGTCAAGTCGGCCTCGCTCTTGCCCTGCGGAGTGGCCAGCTGGCCCTCCTGTCCCTGAGACCGACTAAAGCGGCCGAGAGATACGGCCGACATCAAAGCTGATGCTCCCGCTTGCATCGATCGCGCTCATCGGAGGAATGATCACCGGCAGCTTCGTCGGAGTGGTGGCGCATCGCCTGCCACGCGGTCGCTCGATCGTGGGCCCTCGCTCGGAATGTCCGTCCTGCGGGACGCAGATCGCCGCCTACGACAACGTTCCCGTGATCTCGTGGGTCCTCCTCGGGGGACACTGCCGGAGCTGCGGCGATCGCATCCCGGCGCGCTATCCGCTGATCGAACTGGCGGTCGGCATCGCCTTCGCCGCGACCGCCGTGGTGCTGCGGGACGAAGATGGCGAGCTCGCGCTTGGTCTGGTCTTCGTTGCCTTGCTCGCGGCGATCACCCTCACCGACCTCGAGCGCCGCGTCATACCGAACACGATCCTGCTCGTCGGTGCCCTCCTTGGTGTCTCCGTCGTGTTGGCAACGGACCCCGGCAGCCTGCCCGAACGCGCTGCCGCGGCCGCCGGTGGTGGAGGTGTCTTGCTCCTGACGGCGCTCATCTATCCGCGCGGGATGGGCATGGGAGATGTGAAGCTCGCGGCCGTGATGGGCCTCTTCCTCGGAGCCTCGATAGTGCCGGCGCTGTTCGTCGGGATTGCGCTCGGGGCCGTCGTCGGCTTTGCCCTGATGCTCCGCTACGGCCCTGAGGCGCGCAAGCACGCCATTCCATTCGGCCCGTTTCTGGCGATCGGAGGAGTCGTGGGATTGCTCGCCGGTAGCCAGTTGATCGACGCGTATCTGAGCCACTTCGTGCACTGAGCCCGCTTCGCTGCCGGGCACTGCGCAACGTTCATCACTCTTGGGTATGGCGAGGCGCGGTCACGCGGCCGATGGAGAGTTGGACAGCCCTGAAGGGCTATCCCGCGTCCCAACATGTTCACCACCAGCAAAAAGCCCCAGACCGTCGTCGGCCTCGACATCGAGAGCGGCAGCGTCGCGGCAACCGAGGTCAAGACCAACGGCTCTCGGGCCGTGGGCCGAACGGCGATCGCGCCACTTCATCCCGGAATCGTCAATGAGGGCGAGGTCGTCGACACGGAGGCCTTGTCGGACGCGCTGCGCTCGCTCTTCGCCCAGCACAAGCTCGGAAAGGACGTCCGGCTCGGGGTCGCGAACCAGCGCGTGGTCGTGCGGACCCTGCAGCTACCCCTGATCGAGGACGAGAAGGAGATCGACACCGCGGTCCGGTTCCGCGCGCAGGACCAGATCCCGATGCCGCTCGACCAAGCGGTGCTCGATCATCGCGTCGTTTCCAGGGGCAAGAGTCCGGAAGGCGATCGCCAGATGGAGGTGATCGCCGTCGCCGCCCGGCGTGACATGGTCGTGTCGCTCCTCGCTGCTCTTCGCAAGGCCGGCTTGAAGCCCGTGGGAATCGACCTCTCGGCCTTCGGAATGATTCGCGCCCTCGACGCCGGCCCGACGCCGCCGGCCGAGGTCGGCGGAGATGAGGACGCGCAGATCCAGACGACCGTCCTCTACTGCTACCTCGGGGACATCACCAACCTTGCGGTGGCCAGGGGTGGGCAGTGTCTCTTCACCAGGGTCGCGCCGTTTGGCATGGAGAGCATCGCCCAGCGCGTTGCGGAGCGTGCCGAGGTGTCGCTGGAGGATGCCCGCGACTCCGTGCTCGACGTCGGCCTCGAGGAGTCCATCGACTCGTTCGAGGGCGACGAGCATGCACAAGGGACCCGCGACGCCCTCGAGCAGGGAGCTACGAAGCTCGTCGACGAGCTGCGGCTGTCGCTCGACTTCTACAGCGCGCAGGAGGGCGCCGCGTCCATCGAGCGGGTGGTGCTCTGCGGGCCCGGTGGGAGCGTTCCCGGACTGCCCGAGCGCGTGCAGGCCGGCCTTGGGCTCGGTATCGAGGTGATGGTGCCCGCCGCGCTGCGGGGTCTCGACCCGGAGGACGCCGCTCGTTTGACCGTCTCCTACGGACTGGCGATCGACGACTGATGCGTCCCGTCAATCTCATCCCCGCCGACGAGCGTCGCGGCGACGAGGCCCCCCTCCGGACCGGGCACCTTGTCTACGTCTTGACTGGAGGGCTCGTTCTGCTGCTCCTCGGCATCGTGGCAGTCGCGCTGACGAGCAAGCAGATCAGCGATCGTCAGGATCAGAAGGCGAGCCTGGAGCGGGAACTCGTTCAGGCAACCGCACGCGCGAACAGCCTTTCCGCCTTCACCAACTTCCGCGCGGTGCAGGAGTCCCGGCTCACGACGATCACGAGCCTGGCCCAGAGCCGCTTCGACTGGTCGCGCGTCCTACAAGAGCTCTCCCTGGTTCTGCCGCTTGACGTCTCGCTGACTTCCGTCGCCGGGAGCGCGAGCCCCGACCTTCAGACCTCCGGCGGAGCCACGGGCGGCGGCGACCTGCGGGGCGCCATCCAGGGGCCCGCTCTCGACATCTCCGGTTGCGCTCCGGGCCAGGACGCGGTGGCCGGCTTCGTGGCCGCGCTTGAGGACATCGACGGCGTCACTCGCGTCGGGCTGGAGTCCTCGAACATCGATTCCGCCGGCGGCTCGAGCTCCTCCTCGGGCGGCGCCACCTCGACAGACTGCCAGGCTGGTCCGAGGACGGCCAAGTTCCAAATCGTCGTCGCCTTTGACGCGGTTTCTGTTCCACCGACAGCGACGAGCGCTCCTTCGGTGCCCACGGCGGTTGCGCCGTCCGGCGGGAGCGGCGAGGTCGCCGCCGCCCAGTCCGAGCAGGCTGTGGCGAAGGCCTCCGCCCAGGCCCAGACCAGCAAGGCGAACGCGGCCAAGTCAACCCTGATCCCAGGAGGCTGACGTGAAGGGCTCGGACAAGGCCGTCGTCATGGGCGTGATCGTCGCGGTCGTTCTCGCGGGGTTCTATTTCAAGGTCCTCTCCCCCAAGAGGGAGAAGGCATCCTCACTGAGCAAGGAGATCACCGAGCTCCAGGCGCAGGTTGATGAGCAAAAGCAGCTCGCGCAGTTCGGCGAGGACGCCCGCCAGCACTTCCCCAGCTACTACGGCCGCCTGGTCGTGCTCGGGAAGGCCGTGCCTTCGAACGCGGACACTCCCTCTCTACTGGTCCAGCTCAACACCCTCGCCCAGCGGACCGGCGTGGAGTTCAATGGCCTGGCGCTATCGGCCGGTTCGGGCGGGACGGCCGCCCCCAGCGGGTCCTCGGCTCCGAGCACCGCGACAACGCCGCCAAGTGGCGACTCGTCAGGGACCTCGACCGGCGGATCGACGAGCACGACCCCGAGCGAAACGTCTACGGCAAGCGCCGGAGCGACGACCGCGACTTTGGCAACCGAAGCCACCGCCGCGAATCTGCCGCTTGGCGCCACCGTAGGTGCGGCGGGTCTACCGGTCATGCCCTATGACCTGACGTTCGCGGGCTCGTACTTCGACGTCGCGAACTTCCTCAGCGGAGTTGACGACCTCGTTCGCACCGGAGACGCCGGCCAGGTGTCCGCTGACGGCCGGCTGCTGACCGTCAACGGTTTCTCGCTCGAGGTATCCGACACTAACGGGGCCGGTCCATCGTCCCCGAACCCGCAGCTCCAGGTCAGTCTGTCGGTGACGAGCTATCTCACCCCAGGCGATCAGGGCACGCCGGCAGGCGCCAGCCCCAGCGCTCCAGGGTCTTCGCTGACGCAGCCCGAGACCCAGCCGACCAGCGCGACGGTGTCGCCATGAAGGCCTGGAAGATCCAGAAGTTCTTCGGCGACGTGGTCTACGACCTGCGCAGCCGTGGTCTGCTCCCGGTGGTCATCTTGGTTGCGGTAGCCATGGTTGTCGTCCCGATTCTGATCTCCCGCGGAGGGGGTTCTTCCTCAAGCGGCACCGTGCAGCCAACCGCCGTCACAGCGAGCACGCCCCCGGAGATCGAGCAAGCCGTCGTGTCCTACGCGCCCCCCGGGCTCAGGGACTACAAGAAGCGACTCAGCGACATGACCGCCAAGGATCCGTTCCATCAGCAGTTCGCCCCATCGGCCGCCGCCCAGTCCCAGCTTCAATCGACGGTGCCGGTCTCGTCCGGCTCGGGAGCGGCGAGCACAGCCGCGCCAAGTGCTTCATCGGGCAGCGCGCCGAGCTCCGGGAGCTCTGTGAGCTCCGGCTCCTCGGGCTCCACTTCCGGCAGCACGAAAACGCATCCCTATTACTTCTACTCAGTCGCCGACCTGTCGGTGGGCGACGTGACGCAGCCCCTGACACGCCACAAGAAGATCAAGGCGTTTACCGCGCTTCCCGATCAGGTCGCGCCGGTGATGATCTATCTGGGCAGCAGCGTCGACGGCAAGCGATCCTTCTTCTCGATCTCGAAGTCCGTCACGCAGACCACGGGACCCGGGACATGCGCCCCGAGTCCGACCGACTGCAGCCTGCTGATGCTCCGGCCCGGCGAGGTCGAGGACATGGTCTATTCGGTCGACGGCAAGACCTATCGGGTGAAGGTCAACAAGATCAATCGGGTCGTCACGAAGAAGCCGCCGGCCAACTAGGCCGGCCCCGGGGTCAGCGCTTCACAAAGTAAAGCTTTGCCGCTATCCTGCCTAGGCGATGGACCGTGAATGTCCCGTCTGCCGGACTGCGGAAGTCATCTCCGGCAAATGGACCCTTCTAATCATCCGTGACCTGGCGGATTCCTCTCTCCGTTTCTGTGAGCTGGAGCGCTCGCTCGAGGGCATCAGCCCGCGCACCCTCTCGCTGCGCCTGAGAGCGCTGGAGGAGGAGGGGATCGTCGAGCGCCGCACCTTCCCCGAGGTGCCGCCGCGCGTGACCTATCAGCTCACGGACAAGGGCCGCGCCCTCGTGCCGCTGATCGAGGACATGCGCTCCTACGGCCGTCGCTGGCTCCCGCTCGAGGAGCGCGAGCCGGCCGCAGCCGCCGTCTAGGGCCGAACCCGAAAACCGGCAATGAAGGGGGGAGGAGCGATCCTCCCGGCCAGTTCGGGAGGGTTTCGATCGATTGACCCCCATATAGGGGGGCGAACTGCACGAAACCGTGATTGAGACAGCCAGCGTTCGGCCCGCCTCCCTCATTGCCCGATTTTGGGTTCTGCTGCAAGTCCTCTGTCACCGGCAGGAAGCCGCGCGCCCGCGGGCAATCGAGCCTGCGTGACCACGCTTGAGAGCACCACCGAGCGCCTCGAGGAGGCGCTGCGCCGCCTCGCCGTAGAGGCGGCCGATCTGTTGGAGGAGTTGCTGGCGAGCGGGGCGGAGATGCCTTTCGACCTTGAGCCCTCCGACGACGGACCGTTGCCGATGTTCTCCTACGCGCCCCTCACCGGCCAGTTCATCGAGAACCACCTGGCGGAGCTCCGGCGGCTCGAGGCCTTCCTCGAAGTGCGGGAGATCGCCGGGGAGGAGGCCGCGATCGGCTTCCTGATCGGGCTCTGGGACGGCAAGACCGAGTTCGAGGTCGCCGGCGACCGGCTGCGCGGCGCCATCGACGCCGTTCTTTCGATGATCGCCTCCGACTCCGACGAGGCGACGCCTGCCGGTGAGGTGATCGTGCCGCTGGTCGGCTTCCACATGCCCGTGGACAAAATCGAGCTTGATGGGGTACGGATCGTGCGCGCCGATCGGATCGAGGACGAGCCGGTCGATGCACTCGACGCGACCCGCGCCGGCGGGCGCGGGAAGCCCGGCTTCATGGCACGCGTGAGCTGCGGGCTGGCGACGGTCGCGCCCGCGGCAGCGGTGGCGGACGACCTGCGCCGCGCCCTGCGCACCATGCGCCTGTTCCGGCCCGGCGCGGTGGGGCTGCACTCACACGGCTGGGCCAAGCGCTCGGGCGGTTGGGAGCGCTTTGGCACCGGCGTCGGGCGCCCGCGGCAGGGCGGCTACCGGCTGACCGGAAACGAGGCGCCCGAGCTGGAGCGCTTCGCGCGCATGCTGGCCGAGCGCACCACGAGGGTTCCCTCACTCGACTGGGCCGCATCCCGCTTCGAACTCGGCGCCGAGCGCTCCTCGCTGATCGAGGCGCTGAGCGACTACCTGCTCGCCCTGCGCGGCCTGCTCGAGGGGGGCGGTCCGGCTCGGACCTCGCTCTCCGCGCGGGTGGCCGCCCTCGCCTGCGAGCCGTTCGAGCGCGAGCAGGGCCGCGTCACGGTCGAGCGCGCCCTGGCGATCGAGCGCAAGCTGATGAGCGGCGGCCGCTACAAGCCCGTCGCCGGCGCCTCACCTCTCGACGTGATCGCGGAGGTGGAGGAGCTTCTGCGCCGCCTGCTCAAGGGCATGGCGATGGGCGAGCTGGGCGGCGACCTGCGGGTGGCCGCCGACGAGATCCTGCTCTCCGAGGGGCTCTCCGCGATCCATGTCGACAGCCCCGGGGTCCAGGAGACCGCCGAATGGCGCCTGCCGGATCCGAGGCCGGACGAGACGCTCGACCTCGCCGCCATCTCCGACGCCAACCTCGGCGACGCCGAGATCGAGGTGCACCGCGAGGAAACGGAGGTTGAGGAGGCCGAGGGCGATATGGGCACACGAGAGAAAGATGCGTCGGAGACGAACGAAATCAGCGATTTGTCCGTCCGCAGGGGCGGGGAGGATCGGCAACCGACGACGAGGATCGTCGTCGACGAGGTCGAACTACCAGAGATCATGGCCGCTGAGAGCGACCATCGCGCATCGCCCCCGCCACCCGACTTCGGGGATCGAGCGGATTGGTTCTCGGCCGGCGACGGCGAGCCGGAGTGGCCGGCCTTCGCCAGTCCCCGTCGCAAGCAGAAGCACGACGCCGAACGCGAACCGTCCACCGACCGCGTCCGCTACCTCTTCCCGGTCCCAGATGCGACCGACTGGGAAGTCGGCGAGCTGCGCTACGAGCGCAAGAAGTCCAACTAGCTCCGGCTCACGCCGCGCCGGACGCCGCCAGCTCCTCGCGCTGCTCCTCTGAGGCAAACAGGTAGCGGTCGATCTTGAGCAGCGCCTCGAGGTCGTGGACGTCCTCGTCGAGGTACGGGATGCGGATCACGGCCTTGGGCTGGAGCTCGCGCTGGAGGTGCTCGACGTTGCGCGCGTCCCGCTCGGCGAGGGCCTGGTAGTCCGCGAAGTTCCGCGCGACGCGTTCGGCGAGGCCCTCGTCGAGCAGTTCGCTGAGGTCGGCTTGCACCTCGCCGCTCGTCAGATCGGCCTCGGTCTCGTAGTGGACCTTGTTGACGATCACCCCGCCCACCGGCAGCTGGGCCTCCACGAGCTTGCGGTGGAAGTACACGGCTTCCTCGATCGGCTCCCCCTGCGGGCCGCAGACGACGACGAAGGTGGTGGCCGGGTCGGCGAGCAGCTCGGAGACCCGCTTGGCGCGCTCGCGGAAGCCGTCGACCATGCCGCTGAAGGCCTGGAAGAACTCGGAGAGATCGGAGATCAGGTCGAGGCCGGTGACGCGCTTGAGCACGCTGAAGGCCATCGAGCTGCCGCGGCCGACGACCTTGGCGGCAACCCCGGTGGGCTTCATGAACATCTGCATGCCGCGCCCCTCGATGAACTGGGTGAGCCGCTTGGGCGCATCGAGGAAGTCGAGGGCGTTCCGTGAGGGCGGGGTGTCGAGCACGAGGAAGTCGTAGCGGCCCTCCTGATGGATCTCGAAGAGCTTCTCCATCGCCATGTACTCCTGGGAGCCGGCGAGCGCGTTGGAGAGCTGCCGGTAGATGCGGTTCTCGAGGATCCGGTCCCGCGTCTCCGCATCCGGAGCGTGCTTGCGGACGAGCTCGTCGAAGGTCGCCTTGGCGTCGAGCATCATCGCCCAGAGCTCACCCCTCATCTCGACCCCGCACGGCTCGAAGAGGGCCGGGTCGACCATCTTGGGCGTGTTCCCGAGCTCCTCGAGGCCCAGGGAGTCCGCCAGCCGCTTTGCGGGGTCGATGGTGAGCACGGCGACCTTCTGGCCCCGCGCGGCGAGCCCCGCTGCGAGCGCGGCCGAGGTGGTGGTCTTGCCCACCCCGCCTGAGCCCGCGCAGATGCAGATCCCGCGGCCGTCTGTGATGTCGGTGACGGTGGCCATCAGACGAGGGCGCCGGCGAGGCGCTGGAGCGAGGGCACGTCGAGCGCCGGCTTGAAGATGAAGGGCAGCGTCTTGACCGGGGAGGCGACGGCCGCCTTCAGCCGCTGGAGCTGTTCGCGCTGCGAGCGGCAGCGGCGGTGCTCCGAGAGCGCCGCGCGCACGGCCGACCGCGCCGACCCCTCGGCCCGCTCGAGCGCGTCCTCCAGCTCGCTCGCGTCGCCGGTCGAGAATCGCTCCGGGTAGAGCGCGTTCATGTAGACCCGGTCGACCGCCATCCCGATCTCCGAGGTCAGCGACGCCTCCAGGGAGGCCGACTCGTTGACGGGCATCTCCTCGGGTAGCGACACGATCGCGACGCCGGTCGTGTCGTGATTGGTGATGAACCGATCGAGCGCCTCGGCCTGCGCGTGGACGGGGCCGACCCGGGCGATGCCGGCGAAGGTCCGCGGCGTCTGCAGGAAGCCGATCCCGTGGCCGGTGGCCGGAGCGTCGACGATCACCAGGTCGTACTCCGCGGCCTTCTTTACCTTGCGGTTGGGCTGGGCGAGCTCCCAGATCTTCCCGATCGTGACCAGCTCCTTGAGCCCGGGCGTCGCCGCCGCCAGGTAGTTGAAGACCCGGGAGCGGACCAGCATGTCGCGCATCGCTCTGACCTTGAGCTGGAGCAACAGGTACTCGCGCAGGGACTGGTCCGGGTCGATCGAGATCGCCCAGAGGTTGTCCGAGACCTCGACCTCGTGGAAACCGATCTCGGCGCGCCTGAACACGCGGGAGGCGGTCTCCTGGCCGCCCACCTCGCAGACGATGGTGCGCTTGCCGCGGGAGGCGGCGGCGAGGCCCAGGGCGATCGAGATCGTGGACTTGCCGACCCCGCCCTTGCCGGTCACGAAGACCAGGCGCTTGTCGAGCAGCTCAGGCACGAGCGCGGATTCTTCCAACCATGGGAAGGAAACCGAGCACAAGCTCCGAAATAGCCGCAAGCGATGGGAATCTTCAAGAAGAACGACGCGCTGGAAGAGGCCGCCGAGGGCGGTCGCATGCGGCCGGAGGACCTCCTGGTTCCCCAACCCGACAAGCCCGACGAGGCCGATTCAGGCACGGACGAGGCGAATCCGGGCGAGGGCGAGGACCCGAAGGGCGAGGCCGGTAGCCAGCAGCCCAAGGACGAGGCCAAGGGCAATCCCGAGCAGCCCAAGAACGAGGGCCCCGCGAAGGTGATCGCCTTCGCGAATCAGAAGGGCGGCGTGGCCAAGACCACCACCGCGCTCAACCTGGCGGTCGCCTTCAAGGAGTCCGGTCACCGCGTCCTGGCAGTCGACATGGACCCGCAGGGCAACCTGACCATGAGCCAGGGGATCGACCCGGACAAGGTCGAGCGCAGCATGTTCGACGTGCTCGTCCACCGGATCCCGATTCGCGAGGTGATCGTCGAGCGCGAGATCGATGTCGCGGTCGCCTCGATCGACCTGGCCGGCGCCGAGATCGCGATGAGCACGCAGATCGGCCGCGAGCGCTCACTCCAGAAGGGGCTCGAGGCCGTCAAGGAGGACTACGACTTCGTCTGCATCGATACGCCGCCGAGCCTCGGGCTGCTCACCGTGAACGCGCTCACCGCCGCCGACAAGGTGATCGTGCCGGTGCAGTGCGAGTACCTCTCAATGCGCGGCCTTGTGCAGCTTCAGAACACCCTTCAGATGATCCGGGAGAACCTCAACCCGGGCGTCGAGATCGAGGGGATCCTGCCGACGATGCTCGACTCGCGGACCGTCCACGCCAAGGAGGCGGTGGAGATCCTCGAGGAGAACTTCGGCGACCTCGTCTTCAAGTCGCGGATCCGAAAGGCGATCAAGTTCGCCGAGGCGCCCGTTCGCGGCAGCTCGGTCATCAAGTACGACCCGAACGGCAAGGCCGCGGGCGCCTACCGCGAGCTCGCCAAGGAGGTTCTCACCCATGGCTCGGAATAAGAAGCGCGCCAGCATGCGCGAGGGCCCGCTCGCCGATCTCTTCCGCTCGACCGAGGAGTCCGTCTCGCCCGAGGAGGTCAAGGTGACGGCTAAGACCAATGGCGGCGTCGCGGTCGAGGTGCCGATCCAGGAGACCCCCAGGCCGGAGCCGGTTCCGGAGCCCACGCCGGAGCCCATTCCCGAGCCGACCCCCGACCCCGTACCGGAGCCCGTCCCGGGCCCCGAGCCGGTGCCGGAGCCGACCCCGCCCGAGCCGGTCGCGGAAGGAACCGTGGACGAGCCCGAGATCGAGATCCACCACGAGGGCCTCGAGCGCCTGATGGGCGGTCCCGGCCTCGTGGTGCGCCCCCGCTACGGCCGCGATGAGCCTTCTACGGATCAGCCGGCAGCACGCCAGCCGGTCGTGCCGCGCACCCACCAGGCCGTCCTGCGGGTGGTCGGCGTCGGAGGCGCCGGCGTCAACGCCGTCAACCGAATGGTCGAGGCCGAGCTGCCGGGCGTCGAGTTCCTGGCGATCAACACCGACCTTCAGTCCCTGCAGACCTCGAACGCGGACCTGACGCTGCACATCGGCGGCGAGATGACCCGCGGTCTCGGCGCCGGCTCCGACCCGCGGGTCGGCTACAAGGCCGCCTTCGACGAGCAGGACAAGATCAAGGAGATGCTCAAGGGCTCCGACATGGTCTTTCTGGCCTCCGGTGCCGGCGGTGGCACAGGCACCGGCGCCGCCCCGGTGGTCGCCAAGCTGGCACGGGACATCGGCGCGCTGACGGTTGCCGCGGTCACCAAGCCGTTCGCCTTCGAGGGCGCGCGGCGCGCCGCGCAGGCCGAGGAGGGAATCGCCGCGCTCGGCAAGGAGGTCGACACGATGATCGTCGTGCCGAACGAGCGGCTGCTCACCATCCTCGAGCGGCGCACCACGATCACCGATGCCTTCCGGGTCGCCGACGACGTCCTGCGCCAGGCCGTGCAGGGCATCTCCGACCTGGTCATGCTTCCCGGCCTGATCAACCTCGACTTCGCGGATGTGCGCACCACCATGCTCGACGCCGGCGACGCGATCCTCGGCATCGGCATGGGGGTCGGCGAGCACCGGGCGACGCTGGCCGCCGAGAAGGCCGTCGCCTCGCCGCTGCTCGAGACCTCCGTCGAGGGCGCGCGCTCGATGCTGCTCTCGATCACCGGCGGACCGGATCTGTCCCTGATCGAGGCGAGCGAGGCCGCCGAGGTGGTCAGGCAGGCCGCCCACCCGGAGGCCGAGATCATCTTCGGCGCCAGCGTGGACGAGGACATGAGCGAAGAGGTCTGGATCACGGTGATCGCCACCCGCTTCGATTCGGCCTTCGCCACCCGTCACCGACGCGGTCGGCGCGGCGAGCAGCGCGTGCCCCGCAACCTCGACCGGGACCCCGCGCCGCGGTCGGAGCGCAACTCGGATCCGCTGGCGGACTGGCGCGCGATGCCCAACGTCCGCTACAGCAGCGCCGACGAGCTCTATGGCGAAGGCGACGGCCGCGGTGGTCTCGACCGCCGCCCAACCGAGCCGCGCTCGATCGAGAACCGGGTACTCGACGTGCCTGAGTTCGATCCGGACGAGTAGACCTTCGGAAAATCCCGGATTCCTTGTACGGAATGTCGCCGATGTCCATCCCTGTGCTGCCGGGCAGACTGAACACGTCGTGAGGCGCCAAGCAAGCCTTCGAAGGTCATAGGAACGTCTGGGCAGGACGTAGGGAGATCCTGGGGAGGGGAGGAACCGGCCGGCGAAAGCCGGCCGGTCTCGTTCTGGGGGATCGGGCGCTTACGCTGCGGCCATGGCAGCCGCTCGGGGAGTCGTAGCCGCGGGCCATCCGCTGACCGCGGAGGCGGGCGCACAGGTGTTACGCGAGGGCGGCAACGCCGTCGACGCCGCGATCTGCGCGGTGCTCACCTCGTTCGTCACCGAGAGCCAGCTCACGGGCTTCGGCGCCGGCGGCTTCATGATGGTCCACGAGAACGGCGAGGACAGCCTGACCGACTTCTTCGTCGCGGCGGGCGGTGCCGACGGAGCGGAGCGCCGGGCGGAGCTGATCCCGATCCCGGTCTACTTCGACGAGACGCCGCAGATCTTCAACTGCGGCGCCGCCTCTTGCGGCGTGCCCGGCAACCCGGCGGGCCTCGAGCACGTCCATCGGCGGTTCGGCTCGGTCCCGTTGGCGCGACTCGCCGAGCCCGGCATCGAGCTCGGGCGGAGGGGAGTCCGACTCACCGAAGCACCGGCCTACTTCCACGAGATCCTCGACCAGATCATCACCTCCACTCCCGAGGCGGCTGCCCTCTACGCGCCCGAGGGCAGGCGGCTGGTCGAGGGCGATCTGTTCCGCTATCCGGAGATGTCGGAGGCGCTCGAGCGTTACGCGGCGGAGGGCGCCGAACCCTTCTACTGCGGGGACATCGCTCAGCGGGTCTGTGAGTGGGTGCGCGAACGCGGAGGCACGCTGGGCATGGACGACATGGCGGCCTATGAGCCGATCGAGCGGCAGCCGGTGGAGGCGCGGTTTCGCGGCTACGAGGTGCTCACCAACCCGCCGCCGTCGTCGGGAGGGATTCTGATCGGCTTCTCGCTGGGCGTCCTGGAGCGCCTCGGCAACCGAAGCGGAGTGGAGCAGATCGTCGCCGCCACCGAGGCCGCCAACGCGCGCCGCACCGGCGACTTTCACGAGGGCCTCCACGACGAGTCCTACGTGGAGCGTTTCCTGGCGATCGACCTCGACGAGGTCACCCAGCGAATCAATGCCGGCGACTGGATCGGCGGTCAGGGCGGAGCCGGCGGGCCCGCGGACAGGCTGGGGTCGACAACCCACCTCGCGGTGCTCGATGCGGACGGGAACTGCGCGTCGGTGACCTGCTCGAACGGGACGGGTTCCGGGGTCGTCGTCCCGGGCACCGGTGTCCACGTAAACAACATGCTGGGCGAGGAGGATCTGAACCCGCAGGGCTTCCACCGCATCCCGCCGGGCCGCCGGGTGAGCTCGATGATGTCGCCGACGCTCGCCCTCCGCGACGGCGAGATCGTGCTTGGCCTGGGCAGCGCGGGATCGAACCGGATCCGCTCGGCAATCGTGCAGACGGTGGTCAGGGCGCTGGAGGAGGGCATGGACGCGGGCGATGCGGTCCGCGCCGGGCGCCTCCACTTTGAGGCCGGCACGGTGCAGGCCGAGCCCGGGGTGGACGAGGAGGGGCTCGCTGACCTGGAGCGGCGAGGGGTTCCCGTGGTGCGCTGGAAGCGCGAGAACCTCTATTTCGGCGGCGCCCAGGCGGTCGCCCGCGACCCCGAGAGTGGTGAGCTCAGCGGTGGGGGAGACCCACGCCGCGGCGGCGCCGTCGTGATGGCGTAGCTATTCGGGCAGGCCCGGGAAGTGGACCTTGCCGTTCCCGCTCGCCCGCTCGGCCGCCTCCTCGGCGCGCTCCAGCGCCTTGCCGACGGCCCCCAGCGCGTTGGCGAGCAGGGCCATGCGCTCGTCCTCATCGCGCATCTCGAGCAGCTGCTGCTTGGTCCCGGCTGGCAGCTCGATCCGGGCGGCGATCGCGTAGGCCGAGGCGTCACCGAGCTCCTCCGGATCGGGCCGCTCGCCGGTGGCGCGCTCCGCCAGCTCGGCGAAGGCCTCGCGCGCCGCACTCGCCGCCTCCTCGTCGATGGGCGGAACGTCCTCCTCGGGAATCAGCTCGACCTCGCCGGTCGGGTACTCGGGTGACTCGAATCGGTCGAGCACTTTGAAGGGAGCCTCGCCGCTGACCACGATGTTCATCCGCCCGTCGTCGAAGCGCTCCAGCACGTCATCGACGCGGGCGGTACAGCCGACCGAGCGCGCGCCCTCGTCGTCGCGGAGGACGATCCCGAACGGTTCCTCCTGCTCCATGGAGGTCCCGATCATCCGCTTGTAGCGGTCCTCGAAGATGTGAAGCGGAACCTGCTCGCCCGGGAGCAGGACAAGCGGCAGCTCGAAAATCGGAAGCTCGAGGCCCGCCATCCCGGCCCATCTTAGATATGCGAGGGTGCTCCGCAGCGAAGCGAGGAGCAACCCGTTTATGCATGCCGGCATCGATTTCGAGGCCGAGGGCCTGCTCGGCGATCTCAAGGGGAAGCCGCGCGAGGCACGCCTGGCGCTGCTCGAGGAACTCGCCGACCAGGGGGTCTCCCTCGAGGAGCTGAAACGTGCCGTTGAGGAGCACCGACTCGTTCTGCTTCCCGTCGAGCGCGTCTTCGACGAGGGCGCCGAGCGCTACACGGCGACCGAGATAGCGGAGAAGGCGGGACTGGCCCCGCAGTTCCTCGGGCGCCTCCTGCAGGCGCTCGGCGCGCCGATCCCGGAGGACGACGAGCCCGTCTACTCGGAAGCGGACCTGGAGGCGGCGAAGCGGGCGAAGTCCTTCCTCGAGGCGGGACTGCCCGAGGAAGGGCTTCTCGAGACCTCCCGGATCATCGGCATCTCGATGGCGAATCTGGCGGATGCCAATCGGGACCTGGTCGGCCAGGTGTTCACGGAGCCCGGGGTCGACGAGCGCGAGCTCGCCCTCCGCTATGCGGAGGCCGCCAAGGCGTTGGCGCCACGCCTCGGCGAGACGCTGCTCCATGCGTACCGCATCCAGCTCCGCGAGGCGATTCGGCAGGCCGTCGTGAACGAGCAGGAGCTCGCCGAGGGCAGGGTGTCGGGCACCGACGAGATGACGATCGCGTTCGCCGACCTGGTCGGCTTCACCCGCCTCGGCGAGTCCCTCGACATCGAGCAGATCGGCGACCTCAGCGGCCGCCTCTTCGAGCTCGCCGCCGAGGCGGCACGGCCCCCGGTGCGCCTCGTGAAGATGATCGGCGACGCCGCGATGTTCGCCTCGCGGGAGTCGCAGCCGCTCCTCGACGCCATCCTCGGCCTGGTCGAGTCCGCGGGCACGGAGGAGATCCCTCCGCTGCGGGCCGGCGTCGCCCGCGGGCAGGCGCTCGGGCGCGGGGGCGACTGGTACGGGCGGCCGGTGAACCTGGCCGCGCGGATCACCAACTTCGCGCGGCCGGACAGCGTCGTCGCCGACCAGACGGTGAAGGACTCGATCGCGAAGACGAACGGGTGGCCCTTCGACTTCTCCTTCGCGGGAAAGCGGCGCTTCAAGGGGATCGAGGGAGAGGTGCCCGTACACCGCGTGCGGCGGGCCGAGGACGGATCCGGGAGTTAATCCCCTCGCAATCGCCGCCCGTAACGTTGGGTGGATCTCCAAGTCTGGACCGAGATGGCATTGCTGATGCTGTTCGCGCTCGTGGCCGGGGCGGGCACCGCCCTCTCGCCATGCGTACTGCCGATCCTGCCCGCGGTGCTGTCGGCGGGGGTGACCGGGGGCAGGCGCCGCCCACTCGGTGTCGTCACCGGGCTGGCCCTCTCGTTCACCTTCGCCACGGTGGGGTTGGTCTACGTGATCGACGCGCTCGGCTTGCCGAACGGGGTCACGCGGGACCTAGCCATCGTGGTCCTCTTCGCCTTCGGGTTGTGCTTGCTGGTGCCGCCGATCGGGGACCGGGTGGAGGCGTTCGCCAGCCGGCTCGCGCCCGGTCCGGCTCGTTTCGGCGGCGACGGCTTCGGCTCCGGGCTGGTCGTCGGCGCCAGCCTGGGCCTGGTCTATGCGCCCTGCGCGGGGCCGATCCTGGCCGGGGTGATCGTCGTCTCCGCCGCCTAGGACTTCACAGCCGGTCGGCTCGCGGTCGCGCTCTCCTACGCCGTCGGCTCGGCGATCGTCCTCTATCTGCTGCTCCTCGGTGGACGGCGGCTGTCGGAGCGGCTGGCGCCCGTGCGCGGACGGGTCCAGATGGCGCTCGGCGCCGTGATGGTCCTGGTGGCGGTGGCGATGACCGCCAACCTCGACACCCGCTTCCAGACGGCGATTGCGAGCGACCTGCCTGACCTCCTGGTCAACCCGACGGGCGAGCTGGAGAAGAGCGACGTCGTCACGGCCGACCTGGCGAAGGTGCGGCAGACGGGCAAGCCGATCGTGGACCCGTCACAGCTCGACGAGCCGGTCAGCCTCGCTAGTTACGGGCAGGCCCCCGACTTCACCGGGACTCAGGAGTGGTTCAACACGCCGGGTGGCGAGTCGCTCTCGCTGAGCGACCTGCGCGGCAAGGTCGTCCTGATCGACTTCTGGACCTACACCTGCATCAACTGCATCCGCACCCTGCCCTACCTGGAGGCGTGGCAGCAGCGCTACGGGCGCGACGGTTTCACCGTCGTCGGGGTGCACTCGCCGGAGTTCCCGTTCGAGAAGGACGCGGACAACGTCCGGGACGCGATTCGGCAGAACCACCTCACCTATCCCGTCGTGCAGGACAACGACCTGGCGACCTGGTCCGCCTGGGGCAATCAGTACTGGCCCTCCAAGTACCTCGTGGACGCGCAGGGGGACGTCCGGGATGCCCACTTCGGCGAGGGGAGCTACGACGAGACCGAGCGAGCGATCCGCACGCTGCTCGAGGAGGCGGGGCATGAGAATCTCGGATCGGGGGCCCGGGCGACGGGACAGGCGCCGTCGGCGGATGCCACCACGCCGGAGACCTACCTGGGCGCCGCGCGCGCCCGGAGTTGGGTGAACGGAATGATCCATCCGGGTAATCAGGACTTCGGCGCTCCGCCCGCGACGCTGCCGACCAACCGGTTCGCCTACTCCGGCCTTTGGGGCGTCACCGAGGAGGACGCGACCTCCGGCGCCGGGGCTGGGATCGACCTCGAGTTCAACGCGCGCCGGGTCTTCCTCGTCCTGGGTTCGCCCGACGGCGCCCGACACGTCCAGGTCCTGCTCGACGGCAGGCCGATCCCGGACAGACTCGCCGGGGCGGACCTCCGGCGTGGACAGGCGACGATCCGCGCCCAGCGCCTCTACCGCCTGGTCGACCTGCCGGCGGTCGGCGAGCACCGGCTGACGCTTCGATTCGACCCGGGCGTTACGGGCTACGCGTTCACGTTCGGGTAGCGGAGGGACGAAAAACCGCAATGAAGGGGGGAGATCTGGGGTGTTGGCGACTTACCCACCTACGTGGGTGGGCAACGCGCCAATAGCGATCCGGACGCCGTGATTGCTCGCCTGGCGGCGCGTCAACACGGCGTCGTCTCCATTCCGCAACTCGACGCGGCCGGCATTCACGAGCGTGGCCGCCTGCGACGAGTGCACGCCGGCCGCCTTCACCGCGTTCACCACGGAGTCTTCGCTGTCGGCCACAGAGGCTTGAGTAAGGCAGGGCGATGGATGGCGGCGGTGCTGGCCTGCGGGGAGGGCGCAGTCCTCAGCCACACGAGCGCAGGCGAGCTCTGGGGCATGCTGCGAAGTCGCCGCCCTTCTTCCCCAGCCGGTGTTGATGTCCATGCCCACGTGACGGTCCCGACCGAGGCGGGTCGTCGGCGCCGAGGCATCGTGATCCACCGCTCCAGGACACTCGACACCAGGCAGGTCACACGGCGTCTCGGGATCCCTGTGACCACTCCGACCCGGACCTTGAGGGACCTACGAAGCACACTTCCCCAGTTGCAGTTCGCCGCCGCGCTGCGGCAGGCGGAGTTCCTCGACCTTCCGCTCGAGGATTCGCTCGCGACGGACCGCACCCGAAGCGAGCTGGAGGCGCGTTTCCTTGCCCATTGTCGTCGCCACCGCCTTCCCCAGCCGGATGTGAACGCCCGCGTCGGCGACTTCGTCGTGGATTTCGCGTGGCTCGAGCATCGCCTGATCGTCGACGTGGACGGATACGAGGCTCATGGGGGTCGCGGCGCGTTCGAGAACGACCGGGCCCGCGACCTGAAGCTCAAGCTGCTCGGCTACGAGGTCGTCCGCTTCACGTGGCGCCAGCTCAGGGACGACCCGGCGGGTGTCGCCGGCGCCCTTCGCGAGCTGCTCCGGAAGTAGCATCACTCCCCGTGGATCCGGAACGAGCACGGCAGCGGCTCGCCGACGAGCGTGCGCGGATCGAGCGAGAGCTCACCGAGCACGGCGGCGGGTCCTCCGACGAGCCCGAGGACACGGGCGATCAGGCCGACGAGTTGGTGCAGGCCGGCACCGACAGCGCCCTGCGGGAGGACGCCGAGCAGACCCTTGAGGCGATCGAGCGCGCCGAGGCGCGGCTGGAGGACGGCACTTACGGCAAATCGGTGATCAGCGGCGAGCCGATCCCCGACGGGCGTCTCGAGGCGATCCCGTGGGCCGACCGGCTGGTCGAGGAGGAGCGCGGCGGGCGCGGCTAGGCGTCCTCGGGCTTACTGGCCGCCACCAGCAGGTTGTAAAAGAGCTCCGGCGGCAGGTGCGGCTCCAGCACCTGATTGTCGAGCCGCTGCAGTGCCAGGTAGCTGCGGAAGGCGAAGTTGCGCCACCGCCACGGCACCTCGTCGGGCTCGGCAGTCGCCTCCAACGTTCGCACCGTCCAGCCATGAATCGAGGCGAGCAGCTCCTCCCCGCGGACCCTGGCGTCGATCAGACCCGCGGTCGCGCAGAACCGGCGTAGTTCGCCTGGCGAGAACGCGTGGACATCGACCTCACCCTCGAGCGAGTGCCCGTTCGACTCGGCGTCGGGATACTCATGACGCTGCGAGGCGCGCATCGCCCGGCGCCAAAGCGGCGCCGCCAGCAGCGCCGTCCGCTTCGGGATCGCCGCGAGGAAGTCGCCGTAGCGGGATGGCTCCCCGCAGAAGGCCACCGTGCCCCCGGACCGGAGCACGCGCGCGAACTCCGAGAACGCCCGCTCCAGGTCAGGGATGTGATGCAGCACCGCGTGCCCGAAGATCAGGTCGAAGCTCTCGTCGGGGAAGGGGAGCGTCTCCGCCTCGGCCGCAGCCGTCTTCACCTCGAGGCCGAGCCGCGACGCGTTCTCCTCGAGGGTCGCCAGCATCCCGGGGGAGATGTCGGTGGCGGTGGCCCGCTTGATCAGGCCGGCCTGCACGAGGTTGAGGGAGAAGTAGCCGGTCCCCGCACCGATCTCGAGCGCGTCCCCGAACGGCTCATCCGGCAAGCGGCAAATCGCCTTGCGGAGCTTGCCCGTCACCTGCTCCTGCCCCACCGCCCCGAAGTCGATCCCCCACTTGGAGTCGTAGGAGGAGGCGGCAGCATCGTGGTAGCGCTCGTTGACCTCCTTGATCCGCTCGGGGCTCGGCACGGCAGAGGATCTTAGGGCCGCGCAGGCTAACGTCTGCCCGTGGGCGACGCAGATCGCACCTACCTGCAGGAGGACCAGCCCGAGGGCGTGCCGCCGCTCGAGCTCACCGGCGAGCGGACGCTGCCCGATGTCCCGGAGGAGAACTACTGGTATCGACGCCACGTCGCCGTGTACGAGTGGATCGGCGAGCGCGTCGCGGGCCTGCGAGTGGTGGATCTCGCCTGCGGGGAGGGCTACGGCTCGGACCTGCTGGCCAAGCGGGCGGCGGCGGTGATCGGCGTCGATGCAAACCCGGAGGCCTACGTGCACGCGCGGGCTCGCTACGTGCGACCCAACCTGAGCTTCCGGCGCGAGCTGGTCGAGGAGTTCGGCGAGCCCGTGGACGTCGCCGTCTTCCTGCAGACGATCGAGCACATCCACGAGCCCGATCGCCTCTTGGCTCAGATCGCCGAACTGGCGCCGGTCGCGTACATCTCGACGCCCAACCGGCTCACGCTCGCGCCGCCCGGGGCGGAGAAGTCGGACAACCCCTGGCACCTGCGCGAGTACGACGCCGGCGAGTACCGGGAGCTGCTCGAGAGCCACTTCGAGGGCGTGGAGATCCTCGGGCTCCACCACGCCGGCAAGCTGCGGGCCCATGAGATCGCGATCCGCCTCGGCTGGGACCGCGTCCACCCGGCGCTGCGGATCACCAAGCCGTTCTACGAGCGCTTCATCCCCGCGATCCGGGCGAGCGACTTCCGCCTGCGGGCCGGCTACCTCGACCGCGCGCTGGACTTCCTGGCGATCTGCAGATCCTGATGGCCGGTCGGACCGTCGGCGATCTCGCCATCGTCCTCCACTCCCACATGCCCTACGTCGAGGGGTTCGGCACCTATCCCTTCGGCGAGGAGTGGCTCTTCGACGCGTTCGCGCGCTCGCACCTGCCGGTCCTCGACACAGCCGACCGGCTGACGATGACGGTGACGCCCGTCCTCGCCGACCAGCTCGAGGCCGACGGGGTGGGGGAGAGGATGCTCACCTTCCTGCGCCGCCACCGGGTTGACGCCGCCGACCGCGACGTCGCCGACGCCGGGGCCGCCCTACGGCCGGCGGCCAAGGCGGAGGCCGACCAGTACACCCGCGCGATGAAGCGCCTCAACCGGCTGGGCGGGAACCCGCTCCGCGCCTTCCAGGAGGCGCACCGCAGGGGCAGGATCGCGCTCGTGCCCTCCGCGGCCACCCACGCGGTCCTGCCCAAGCTCGCGACGCTCGCCGGCCGTCGGCTGCAGGTGGACGCCGGGCTTCGATCGCACCAGCGGCGCTTTGGCGATCCGGAGGGCTTCTGGCTGCCGGAGTGCGCCTACGTCGCGGGCCTCGAGGCGGTACTGGCCGAGCGCGGCCTGTCCTTCACCTGCCTCGACCAGAGCTCGCATGAGCGAGGGACCGCGCCGCTGCGGCCGATCCGGCTGCCAGGAGGCCCGACCGGCTTCACGATCGACTGGACGACGGTCCGCCTGGTCTGGTCGCAGGCGGGCTATCCCTCCGATGGCGCCTACCTCGAGTACCACCGTCTCTCGCGGAACGGCATGCGACTCTGGTCGATCTCCGGTGCGCCCTATGACCCCGCCGCTGCCGCGAAGCGGGCTACCGAGCACGCCGCCTCCTTTCTCGCGGCCGTGCGCGACCGGCTCGAGCGACACCGTGCGGAGACCGGCCGCCGCGGCCTCTGCGTGTTCGCGATCGATACGGAGCTGCTCGGGCACTGGTGGGCGGAGGGGCCGCTCTGGCTGCGCGGGGTGATCAAGGGGGCCGAGCTCGACGGCGTCCGCCTCCTCACGCTCCCGCAGGCGGTGCGGGAGCACGAGCCGGAGGACCGCCCCGCCAGGGAGGCCAGCTGGGGCGAGGGGAAGAGCCTCGAGACCTGGGACTCCCCCTCGGTCTCCGATCTCGTCTGGGCCACCCGCCGCAGTGAGCTGCGCCTGCTCAGGGCCCTCGCGGCGCGCGCGCTCGACGGCCCGGCGGCCCTGCGTGCCGCCCGCGAGCTGCTCGCGCTTCAGTCGAGCGACTGGGCCTTCATGGACCACCGCGGCCAGGCCGGCGACTACCCATACGCGCGCGCCACCGCCCACGCTGAGGCCCTGCTGCAAGCCATACACTCAGGCGGAGCAGTCGATCCCCGCGTCCGAAATCTCGCCCCGGACCTCAGTCTGGCGCCGCTGCTCGAGCCCTGATGACCCGAATCCTGATCTTGTCCTGGGAGTACCCTCCGCTCATCGAGGGCGGCTTGGCACGCCACGTGCGCAAGCTCTCCGAGGCGCTGGTCGAGCGGGACATCGAGGTCCACGTCCTCACCCGCGGAGGCGAGGAATCCCCCTCCGAGGAGATGATGGCCGGGGTCCACGTGCACCGCGTCATGGAGCCGACGCGGCCCGCCGAACTCAACGAGTTCGTCGCCTGGGTCGAGCGGATGAACTCGGACATGCTGGCGGCGGGGGTTGAGCTCGGCGACCGCCACGACTTCGATGTCGTGCACGGTCACGACTGGCTGGTCGCCAACGCCTGCGACCATCTCGCCCGCCGCTTCGACGCCCCGCTCGTCACGACGATCCACGCCACGGAGCACGGCCGCCACCAGGGCTGGGTCGACAAGCACCCGCAGTCCTACATCCACGGGGTCGAGCGCTGGATCACCAACCGCTCCGAGCGGGTGATCGCGTGCTCCACCTTCATGCGCGAGCAGATCGTCGACGTCTTCGGCGTGCCTGGGTCCTCCATCGAGGTGATCCCGAACGGGATCGACCCCGAGGACTTACAGCCGCATCAGGACGAGCAGCTCAGGCCGCTGCGCGGGGAGTTCGCCGAGCCCGACGAGTCCCTGGTCCTGCTGGTCGGCCGGCTCGTCTACGAGAAGGGCTTCCAGGTCGCTCTCGAGGCCCTCCCCGAGATCATCGACCGCCTACCCAACACTCGCTTCGTCGTCGCCGGCTCGGGCACCCATGAGCTGGAGCTCCGCCGCCAGGCCGAGGAGCTCGGGCTGATGGAGCACGGCACCTTCGTCGGCTGGATCGGCGACGATGTCCTGCACTCGCTCTACCGGATCGCCGACGTCTGCGTGGTCCCCTCGATCTACGAGCCGTTCGGCCTGGTCGCGCTCGAGGCGATGGCGTCTAGCTGCCCCTGCATCGTCGCGGATACCGGCGGACTGCGCGAGGTCGTTCCCCACGACGAGGTCGGCCTGCGGTTCCGCGCCCGCGACCCGGTCTCGCTCGCGGAGATGACCGTGCGGGTGCTGGACGACGCCAAGCTCTGCCGGAGGCTGACCGCAGAGGCCTTCGAGCACCTGCGCCGCTTCGATTGGGGCGATGTCGCCGAGCGGACCGGCGAGGTCTACGCGGAGCTCATCGCGAGCGCTGCGCCGGCGCGCGGCGGATGACCCGGCTGCCCGAAGGCCGGCGCGAGGTCTATCCCTCGCGGAGGGCCCGGCCGAAGCGCCGGGCGCCCGACTTCGGGCCGGGTCTCAATGTCAGCGTCCCGATCTCCTTCGGCCTGCCGCTGGTGGTCGTCGGCATCGCCCTGATCGCCGCTGCGGTCGCCTCGGGCGGCGCCATCTTCTGGGTCACCGGGGCGGTGGCGCTCCTCGCCGGTGTCCTGCTGTTCGCATCAGGTAAGAGGCTGTAGCGGTTCTGCTCTAGCTCTTCTTCTTGCGCTTTTTCTTCTTCTTGCAGGACTTCTTCTTCTTTTTCTTCTTGGCCTCGGCGGCCCGCTTCTTGCCCTTCTTCTTCTTGGCCTTCTTGCACTTCTTGGCCTTCGTCGGAGTGGTGGGGCCGCAGCCGAGGACGGTCGCGGGGGCGTCCACCGAGGTAGTCGCCCCGTTGTAGCCGGTGAAGTCGGCGTGGAAGGTGGGTGGCGGCGGGACGCAGATGTCGCGAGCGGTCCCGATCAGGCCCGGTGACGGTAGGAATGTGAGTTGGAAGCGGGAGATCGGAATGTCCGGAAGCCCGGGAGGCACGTCGCCGAAGGTCACCGTGTTACCCGCGCTGATGTCGATGCTCCCCTGTAGGAGCAGGTGCAGCTGACCCTTCAGGTCGAGGCCGAGGTTGGGGAGGGGACCGCCGCTCGACACCAGCGACACGTTGCCGATCAGCGGCTGGCTAAGCAGCGGTGAGGCGGCGGTTGCCAGCCCTACGACCGTGTTCGGCGGACACGTTCCGGCGATGAACTCGGGTTGACCGCAAGGGGCGCCGAAGAAGATCGTCGCGTTCGGATTAAGGTCGGGCGGCACCCTGACGACGGCCCTGAGGAGGCCCGCCTCGTCGAAGTTCTGCAGGATCGCGGTGCTGGCGGTGGTCGGGACTCCGTTGGTGGTCTGTCCCGGGCCGCCGACCTCGGCCGTGAACGAGGGCGAGAAGTCGAGGTTCTCGCACCCCGTGGTGGTGAAGTTCGCGGTTCCGTTGGCAGTGGAGCCCGAGTAGGGAACGGCGGCGAAATTGGTGGTGTGCTCGCCGCAGGACGTCGGGTTGCGCGTGAATGGCCTTCCGGTCCCCGGAGCCGTGCCGAACAGCGTGATGTCCTGCGAGTTGATGGTGGTCGGAAGCCCCGAGGTCGAGTTGGGGATGTTGTTGATGACCGTGTTGAGGCCGAAATCGGGCCTGAGCTGGACACCCGACTGCAAGATGATGTTTGGCAGGACGGGCGGGAGCGGATCTGGGAGGGCGAGCGGCCGCAGGACGATCCCGAA
>Ga0126307_10000417_pt1 | contig 27437 bp, 24 predicted proteins | sample Plot28_FD_89955 | JGI IMG/M metagenome (GOLD analysis project Ga0126307, IMG submission 89955) | Serpentine soil microbial communities from UC McLaughlin Reserve, CA, USA - Plot28 | ecosystem: Environmental > Terrestrial > Soil > Grasslands | place: USA: UC McLaughlin Reserve, Lake County... | reverse complement strand
TGCCTCGAGGGTTCGAATCCCTCCTTCTCCGCTAGGAGGGGTGCCGGAGCGGTCGAACGGGGCGGTCTCGAAAACCGTTAGAGGTGCAAGCCTCTCGAGGGTTCAAATCCCTCCCCCTCCGCTGAGCCCTTGTCGCGTCCTTGACACTCCGGTGTCACGCGGAGGAACGGACGCGCGGCCGGAGCCGGAGCCGGTCGCCGCGCTCATGGCCCAGTTTGCTTCGATCGCGAGTACTCGACCTCTGGATCTGGGACGCGCTTCTGCCCGAACCGTAAGGAGCGTTTACGGATCCGGGGTGCCCGCTCCGCGACTTGTCGCCGCGGTGACATACGCATCCCGCACAGCGAGGATCGGCCCGTCCGCGTGAATCGAGCCATGCTCCATGTGCAGTGCGCGCGTACAAAGCCGCTCGAGCATGGCGTGATCGTGCCCTGCAGCCACGACGATCCCGCCGTCCGCAACGATCTGATGTGCGCGCTCCTCGATCACCAGTCGGAACTCGTGATCCAGCGCCTCGTGGACCTCGTCGAGTAACAGGATCTGAGGTGCCGTCGTCCCGGCGACCGCGAACCCCAGTCGGGCACGCATCCCCTGTGAGTAGCTGGAAACGGGTCGCTCGAAGTACTCGTCGAGCAGGCTAAGGGACTTCACGTCCTCGAGCGCTGCGCGCGCCTGGGCACGAGACATGCCCGCCAGGACCCCAAGCTGGAGCGCGTTCTCACGACCTGTCAGGAGCGACAGCAGCCCCGCCTCGACAGAGAGCAATGTGCCGACGCGGCCTGCGACATGCAGTCGACCCTCGTCCGGACTGTAGATACCGCCGAGGAGACGCAGCAGCGTCGTCTTCCCGGAGCCGCTCGCGCCGAGCAGAGCGACGCTCTCGCCCGGACCGATCGAGAACGACAAACCGCGAAGCCCCCAGGTTTCTGAACCCAACCGGCGCAACTTGGCTGCCCCTGTGCTGACAACGCGCTGTTGACGATCGAAAAGGAAGCGGATGCCTACATCCTCGGCGACGATCATCCGACGACCTTCGCAAACTCCCGTTGCTCGCGACGGTAGAGAGGCACGAAGAGCACCAGCAGGACGAGTCCGAATGCGAACGGGTAGAGGAGGTTCCGCGCACTCGGCGACTCGCCGTAAAGGAACAGGTCGCGGTACGACTCGAACAGACCGGTGAGGGGATTCAGTTCGAGCACCCTTCGCGCGCTGTCGCTCGTCTCCGAGAGCGGCACGAGGCCAGGCCCGAGGAAGAACAGAACACGCACGAAACTAAGCGCGAATGGCTTCAGCTCGCGGAACCAGAGTGCGAACAGTGACGCTGGGTACGCAAAGCCGGCAGCGAGGACGAGGTTGACCGTAAGGACGACGGGAAGCCAAGTGATCGCCGGCGTAGGCGCGACGCCGTAGATACCCATCATCACCGCGATGAGGAGGAGGCTCGCGCCGAAGGCCACGGCCTCCGTAAGCACCGACGACAGTGGAATGAGCGTTCTTCGGAACGCCATGTTGGTGATGATCGGCGCACGGAGCGTGATCGCGCCCATCGCGTTCGCAACGCCGAGCATGACGAGCTGGAACGGCACGATCGCACAGGCGAGGCTCAGTCCAGGAGCCGTCCCAGATCGGTCGAGAACGACCGTGACCAGGATGAGGTACACGCCCACCAGGGCGAACGGATCGAAGAGCCATCGCACGACCTGAAACGGACCGCGCCCATAGCGAAACCGCAAGTCGGCTGCGGTGAGTGCGGCGAGGAGGTCGACCGTTCTGCGGGCAGACTCCACGTGGGCGAGGAGTCGGCCGCCCCGGCGCCGTGCGCGATCGCTGCCCGCCTCGCGCGCATCGAGCGCCTCTGTGCGCGGGGCTGCCACGATCACTCAGGGTAGTCGACTGACATGGAAATTGGTGAGTTCGGCTGCGACCGAACCTCCTCCCTAATTGCCCATCCACTGGCGACACGCCCTCACCGTGCAGTGCAGGGGAAAAGGCGGGAAAAGGCCGGCACTCGGTGCTACGTTCTGTAGATGAATTCCTCAGGGGGCTCCGGCGTCCGGCCGACGACCGGAGGCCGGCTGGAGGGAGTCGAAGGTCTGCGAGCGATCGCTGCGGGAAGCGTTCTCGTCTACCACACCTGGATCATCGCCGCGCCGAGCGGAGCGTGGGCGGACGCCGGACCGCTGACGTCCCTCCTCCCGGACCTCTCCTTCGGTGTCGTTCTCTTCTTCACGCTCTCAGGCTTCCTGCTGTACAGACCGTTCGTAGCAGGCTTGCTCGGACATCGTCCCCGCCCGCAATTCGCCCGATACCTGCGCAACCGCTTCCTACGGATTGCGCCGGCTTACATCGTCATCCTGCTGTCTGCAGCCCTCGTCCTGCGGCACGTGCTGGTCCGCGACGAGACGGGTGAGCTGTACAGCGGTGGAGTCGGAAATGCGACCGAGCTACTCGGCATGGTCTTCCTCGTGCAGCACTACAGCCCCTCCACCGTCCTGACCGGAATAGGACCAGCGTGGTCGCTGGCGGCCGAAGTCGTCTTCTACGCGCTGCTGCCGCTGCTCGTTCTCGCGGGAGCCGCCCTCGCACGAGGAGATGCGAGCCGAACGAGGCGACGGTGGGCGGCGCTGGCGCCGCCGATGGCCGTGCTGGCACTCGGCCTGGCAGGGAAGGCGGTCGCTGCTTATGCAGTACCGCCCGTCAGCCCGTACGCCGGATGGAACGCCGATTGGCACTCGGTCATCGAGCGCAGCTTCCTCTGCCATGCGGACCTGTTCGCGTTCGGCATGGCGCTCGCGGTCCTGAAGGTCGAGACGGAGCAAGGCGGTGTGATGCTGCACCGCCTTACGCGTCCGGCCCTGGCGATTCTGGTCGCTGCCGGATACGTCGTCACAGCCCAAGCGACCGGAGTCGAACACCACCTGACCTACTCTCCGTGGAACACCGTGATGGCGGTCGTTTTTGCGGGCGTTCTCGCGCTCGTCGTGCTGCCCACACGCTCAGGGCGGCAGCCCCTGGTGACGCGTGTGCTCGAGACGCGCGGGCTGGTCGCCGTCGGTGTCGTCTCGTACAGCGTCTTCCTCTGGCACGAGCCGCTGATCCGGACGGCGAGAGACGCTGGCGTGACTTTCGACGGTACGAAGGGCTTCGCGGCCAATGTACTGCTCGTGTCCGCCGTCACTCTGCTCCTCGCCGCGCTTACGTACCGGTACGTCGAGCGCCCGGCGCTTCTGCGGAAGCAGCGCGTCCGGGATCCCGGGGAGGTGCCGCGCGAACAAGTGCAGGCAGCGCCGTGAGACACGCCGTCCTCGAGCGGCTGGCAGGTCAGGTACGGCGGCTGTATGCCTCGCTTGCGGGGCAAGAAACCTTCTGGCGGCGCGGACTTGCGCACGAGGCTGGCTGGTGGGAACGGTGGATCGTCCAGGAGGGTCGGCGCTGGCCCGACGAGTTCCGCGAGCGCCTCGACCCCGAGACACCACTTCGTGAGGAGTTGATTATCGAGCTGCTCCCGTGCATCGGCCACGATCCGGTACGCGTCCTTGACGTCGGTGCGGGGCCGGCGACGTCACTCGGCAAGGTGCATCCCGAGCGGACGCTCGAGATCGTGGCCGTGGACCCGCTGGCAGATGAGTACGCAACGTTATGGCGCAACGCCGACCTTCGTCCGCCCGTGCCGACGCAACGTGGAAGCGGAGAGCGGCTCGTGGAACGATTCGGCACGGCCGCATTCGATATCGCCTACGTGCGGAACGCCCTCGACCATATGATCGATCCGCTGGCGGTCGTCGAGCAGATGCTCGCGGTCGTCGGGGACAGCGGCTACGTGGTCCTCAGGCACTCGCAGAACGAGGCCACCAAAGCACGGTACCGCGGCCTGCACCAGTGGAACATCGTGCTCGAGGCCAGCAATCTCGTGGTGCACGGACCCCGCCACAAGATCAACGTGAGCGCGGCGCTCGCAGGTCGTGCGGTGGTGACGTGCCGGCAGAACGGCGAGACGGTGATGTGCGTCATCTCGAAGCGTCCACCCGCGAAGCCACTTCACGCCCCCGCCGAGGCGAAGGCGAGCGCCGCGAGGACTCCGCGCCGACGCGAGGAATCGCCGCGACTAGACTCGGCTCCGGCTCAGGAATGACGCCTCTTCGGCCGACGCTCGAACGTCGCCAGGCACCATTCTTATCTCCGCCGACACGCAGATGATGACGAGGATTGCGATCGTCGGGCCGCCCGCTGCCGGGAAGTCCACGCTGGCTACCCGCCTCGGCAAGGCGCTCGGGATCGAGCCAGACCACCTCGATGCGCTCTTCTGGAAGCCAGGCTGGCGTCCCACGCCACCGGATGAATGGGAGGCGAAGCATCGCGCCTTGCTCACACGGAACCGCTGGATCATCGACGGCGGCTTCACGGTCTTAACGCCAGAACGGTTCTCCGCCGCCGATACGGTGCTCATCGTCGACCCAGGGCCCTTCGTGTGCACGCTGCGGGCGATCCGACGCAGGCTCGTGTTCTCCGTGAGACGCGCGCCAGGGATGGCGAACGTATCGCGGCCGCACTTCGACCTTCAGCTCTTTCGGTGGATCTGGCGGTTCCGCCGAGAGAAGCTGCCCGAGATCCGCAGCGCCCTCGACGCTGCGTCGCCGGCCACTCGCGTTGTCTACGTGCGCGGTCGCTCCGACGTCCGTCGTCTGCTGGACGAAGCCTCGGAGCAGGCGACGCGGCGTGACGATGATCGCCACGGTCCGTGACGCAAAGTCCAGGCCCGTCCAATCACGTTCCCACCTCCTGTACCGCATGGGCGAGCGTCTCGGTGACACGGGCGAGGTCTGTGTCATCGAGCCGAGGATGGAGTGGGAGAGTCACGAGCGCTCCCGAGGCCCAGTCGCTCGCCGGGAACCGTTCGTCGGTTCGGTATGCGGGATGGTGATTGAGCCCCACGTAGTGCACTGCCGCGCCGATCCCCTGCTCCAGTAGACTGGCGACGATCTGATCCCGGGCCGGCGGTGGAAGCTCGATGGCGACCTGGTACAGGTGAAGAGCGTGGCGGCAGTCCAGGCTCGGCGGACCTCGGTCGACCACTCGCACCGCCGGAAGCTCGTCGAGCAGCCGGTCGTAGACGTCCGCCAGGTACTCCCGTATCGCAAGGAAGCCCTCGAGCTTCTCAAGCTGGCCGAGAGCGATGGCCGCCTGAAGATCCGTCCAGTTGTACTTGAAGCCTGCTTCCAGAGCGAGGCTCGGCCGATACCGGCCTGTCCGGTAGCGCTTCCAGGCGTCGACATCGAGGCCATGGAGCCTGAGCTGCCTCAGCCGCTCGGCGATCTCGTCATCGGCAAGCGCGATCGCGCCGCCCTCCGCCGAGGCCAAGTTCTTGTTCGGATAGAAACTGAAGACGGAGATGACGCGCGGGTGCCTGCGGCCGCCGACCCGAGCGCCGGCTGCGATCGCGCCGATCGCATGCGCTGCGTCCTCGACGATCCAGACCCCGTGTTCCTCGGCGATCCTTTCGTACGCCACCACGTCCAGCGGCCGCCCGCCGAAGTGGACAGGCAGCACCGCCGCGGTTTGAGGAGTGATCGCATCAGCGACGTCTTCTGGCGCAAGGCTGAGCGTCTCCCGGTCGATGTCCACGAGCACGGCTCTCGCTCCCACATGGGTAATCGCGTTCAGCGTGGCAACGAATGTGAACGGCGTCGTGATCACCTCGGCTCCAGGCCCCACTCCAGCAGCGGTGAGCGCGAGATGCAGCCCAGCCGTACACGAGCTCACGGCGACGACGTGCTTTGCGCCGAGGTAATGGCATAGCCGCTCCTCAAAGAGCTCCACGAGCGGCCCTTGCCCTATCCACCCGCTCCGGAGCGTCTGTCGGACGAGCTCCTCTTCCGTGTCGTCCAGCCACGGCTGACCGAAGATGATTCGGTCCTGCTCGCTCATCCGAGTACCTGACCGGCGAGTAGACCCCGTCGCCGCGGAAGCTGCTGTCCGGGGACGATCTCCCCATCGTCGACGAAGGCCGCGAGCTTCAATGGGCCGTCGGCGGCATAGACAATCGGCACGTCGTCTCGAGAGAGCTCAACCATGCCCGGCCGCAACGTGCGGCCCCCCTCCTTCTGGGGGACGAGGTCGACTCGTGCGATGACGAGTGCCTCGCCGTTCAAAAGCGTGAACGCACCGGGAAGGGGTGGCGCAAGCGCCCGCACGATGTCTCGAATTCGTCGCCTCGGCGACGCCCAGTCGAGATGATTGACGTCTGGATCGCGGCCGCTGTGATACGTCGCGGTGCCCGACTGTGCGATGCCGGAGGGGAAGCTCTCCCCGGCGAGGAACCGTCGCAGCAGCTCCGCCGCCGTCGCTCGGACGAGCCACGCCATTTTGAGATGGAGTCGATACCCCGTGTCCTCCGGATGGATCGGAAGTGGACGCTGGAGGATCACAGGGCCAGTATCGATCCCCTCGTCGATGTAATGAGCAGTGAGCCCCGTCGTCCGGTCACCTTCCGCGATGGCCCACACGATGGGCGCCACGCCGCGGTGGCGCGGGAGGAGCGATGGGTGGAAGTTCACGGAAGAGCCGTCTACGGAGTGGAGGAGCGGAGGTGCGAAAAGCTGCGTGTAGTAGACGGACAGGAGAAGCTCGGGGCCGTGGTCCGCCACGTGGGCTTGGACGGACTCGTCGTTCACGTCGTCTGGCACCAGACAGCGAACTCCCGCCTCGCGGGCGGCATCCGCCAACGAGGCATGCCACGGCGCGCTCCGTTCCGGGGCGATCGCGAGCACGTCGTCTGCGGCAAGCCGCTCGAGAAGAAGGTCGAGCGTCCAGACGGCAGCGAGGTTGTTCCCGGCGAGAACGACCCTCCGGCTAACGATTCCGCGTCACCTCCCGGACGATGTAGTAGGGCCGGTCCTTCGCCTCGATGTAGACCCGGCCGACGTACTCGCCGATCAGGCCGACGATGAAGAGTTGGACGCCCAGCAGAAAAAAGACGAGCCCGAACGCCGAGACGAGGCCTGACGGTCCTGTGCCGCTGACGATCCGATAGATGAGCAGGCTGACGCTGGCGGCGAAACCCAGAACCGCGCCGGCAAAGCCGAGCACCGTGAGGATGCGCAGTGGGAAGGTCGCGTAGCCGGTGATGAGATCGAGGAACATGTCGACGAGCGGGCCGAGCCGATACCGAGAGCCACCCGCTCCGCGGGGCTCGTGAGGCACGGGGATTTCCTTGACGGGTACGCCGAGCCAACCCACCAGCGCGGGCACGAAGCGTCGCCGCTCCCGGAAGCGGAGGAGCTGCGTGACGACAGAGCGGTCGTACGCCCTGAACATCGAGCCGTAGTCTCTGAGCTGGGAGCCGGTTGCACGGCTCAGCCAGCGACTCAGCGTCGTCGAGATGATCCGCCGGAGCCAGGGATCCGCGCGCCCGTATCGGTACCCCGAAACCACTGATACTTCGGGCGAGAGCTCACCCAGGAGGCGCGGAATGTCCTCCGGCGCGTACTGGAGGTCGCTGTCCATCGTGACGACGACGTCGCCGCGACAATGCTCGAAGCCTGCGAAGACCGCAGGGTGCTGACCGAAGTTCCGGGCCAGGTGGACGACAGTGACCGGGTGGGGGTATTCGCGGGCAAGCGCGTCGGCGACAGGGCCCGTCCGGTCGGGGCTGCCGTCGTCGACCAGGACGACCTCTGCCGCGTCGCCGAGCTCGTGCAGGACGGGCTCGAGTCGCGCGAGGAGTGGCTGGATGCTCTGCTCGTCCCGGTAGAGCGGGATGAGGACGCTAACCGAGGGGTTCACGGGTGGCCATTATCTCGTCCCGTCGATGCAACTCCGCGCATTGCGACAACGGACGACCCCTCAGGCAGACTCCCTGTCCGCCTCGATGCAATCGCCTGCTTCCATCGATCGTGCCGCCCGGCACCGCGGTGCGGCCCTGGACCTTGTGTTTCTCGCAGCGGCTATCGCCGCGTCGACGATCCCGTACGTCCGGCGACTCGGCTTCTACCACGACGACTACCATTTCCTCGGCCTGCTGGCTACAGCAGACGAGCAAACGTTCGCCGGGCTGCTCGAAGCGCTTCGGGACGGCGTGCCGAAGCAGAATCTTCGACCTGCGCAGCAGGTCCTGTTCACGGGGCTCTTCGACGTCTTCGGCACCGACCCACGCCCCTGGCATGTGCTCGGCGCTGTGCTCCTCGTCGGCATGGGCGCCACGCTCTACCTTGTCCTCCGCGAGCTACTGCTCCCCCGCCCGCTGGCAGTGGCCGTTTCGCTCCTCTACGCGGTTCTGCCCCACTACGCAACGGCGCGTTTCTGGCCGGCGACGTTCGCGGAGCTTCTGAGCATGGTGCTCTTTTTCGTGAGCCTGTACGCCGTCTTGCGCGCGGTGCGGGCGCAGAAGCTTCGCCTGCCGGCTTGGCTTCTCCTGGCAGTGGTCACGCTGACGATCTCGGTGCTCGCCTACGAAGTTGCGATGCCCCTGTTTCTGCTCGCGCCGGCGCTCGTTGTCTACCGCCGCGCTAGGGTCGGCGGCCCGTCGCTCAGGAGATGCGCCGTCGTCTGCACGCCGTACGCGCTGGCGCTGGTTGCGGTGTTCGCGTGGAAGGCCGCCGAGGCCCGCGAGATCGGCAAGGTTACCGGGTACGAGCTCGGCTACCCGGACGGCTTCGCCCACCACCTGGCATACCTAGGCCAGGGGATTCTGCGCGTGAACGCGGGCAGCTACGGGCTCGGCTTGCCGTACGTCGTAGGGTGGATCTTCGGCAACCGGCTCACCTGGGCCGCGCTCGTGCTGGCCCTCCTCATCGGCGGAGCGGCCTATGCATACCTCGCCCGCTTGCAGCGAGAGTGCTCAGGATCGCTTCCAGATCGGTCGAGCTCGGCTCAGCTGTTCGGGGCGGGCATCGTCATCGTGCTGCTCGGCTACGCCGTCTTTCTGACGAACTCGGAGATTCTCTTCCGGAGCGCGGGCGCGGACAACCGCGTCGCCATCGCCGCGGCCGTCGGCGTCGCCCTCGCCGCGATCGGCGGAGTTTCCTGGCTTTCGGCACGGTTCGGCGGGCGCCGAGCAGAGGTCGTCTTTCGCGGAGTCGTCGCGACCCTCGTGGCCATCGGAGTTCTCACAGTCAATACTCTCGCCGATTACTGGGCGGAGGCGTCGACGCGGCAGCGGACAGTCCTTGCCGACATTCGCAGGGAGCTACCGCAGACACCGGCCAACATCACCGTGATCCTCGACGGCACGTGCCCGGAAATCGGGCCGGCTGTGGTCTTCGTTTCAACCTCGGATTCCACCGGAGCGCTCAAGGCGTCGTATCGCGAACCGTCGCTGGAAAGCGGAGTCGTCCGGGACGAGCTGTTCTTCGGCAGGACGCAGGCGCGCATCACGAACACCTTCCTCGGGAGCGTTTCCAGCGTCATCGAGTACCCATACGAGCCGCAGCTGTATGTCTACAACGGCTCCACCCGCCGGCTCTATCCGCTCGGGAGCGCAGCCGACGCCCAGCGCTACCGCGATCAGGTGTACCGCCGGCCGACGTGTCCGCGAGTACGGAGCTTTGCTTGGGGGATCGACATCCAGCGTTGGCGCATCTTCGCGTGACGCGCACTCGGTCGTCTACGTAATCGACGCGGTGGAGCCTCAGACTCCGAGACGAGCGGCTTCGCGACCCGTACTGCTCCACTCGATCGCGGCTCCTCCGGGGACCGCCCTGGCGCGCCGGCTCGAGCAAGCGCAGCCACCTCACTTCGAGCTGCCTCCGCTCGTGGGACCGTTCGCCCACCCGATCGTGCGCGTCTCGGGGGCCGCCGAGCAGCTCGACGAGGCGTCGTCCGGACTTCCCGCCGGCCCTGCACGGGCCGAGGCGATCGCCGTACGGCTACGTCGCGCGGGCGCCGATCTGGAGTGGGGACCGCCCTGCAGCGTTGCGGATCTACGCGCGCTGATCGAACTATCGCGCGCTCGAGGCGCATCGTCCGTGGAGATGCTGAGGTCGGATCCCTCGCTCGTGACCGAGATGCAGATCGGCGGCTGCTTCCATGCCTACTGGCGCACGCGTGTCCTCCGCCGCGTCCTTTGTCGGACGGGAATCCCGCGGTCCGGAAAGTGGACACCTTTGCGGTTCGTGCGCAGCGCAGCGGACGCCGCCTTCTGGACCGGTGTCATGTCGATCGCCACGAGGGAGGAGTGGGAGCGATTCGTGAAGAGCTCGTACCTCGTCCTCTACTACCACAGTATCGCTGGCAAGCGGACTCCGGGACATGCCCACCTCGATGTCCACCCACGTCGTTTCGAGCGTCAGCTGCGTGTTCTTCGGCGCCTCGGCCTACGCCCTCTTTCGCCGGACGAGTTGCTTGCATTCCACTCCGATCCGAGTGCGACGATTGCCGGACGGCGCTACGTTCTGGCGGCAGACGACGGGATTGCGGACACCGTTTCGGCCTTTCGGCGGCACCTTGAGCTGAGGCCCCAGATGTTCGTATGCACCGAATACGTCGGGCGCACGTCGGTATGGTCGGACGACGCGCCGATCGCCGGCTGGGAAGAGCTGGGCGAGCTCGGCCGATTGGGAGGTCATGTCGGCTCGCACTCGCGGGGCCACACGCCTCTTACCGAGCTGGCCCCTGATGTCCTGGGGGCAGAGCTGGCCGGGGCCCTGCGCGACTTGGAGTCACATCTGTCGCGCTTCACGCGCTTCCTCGCCTACCCCCACGGGGCCCACGACCAGCGCGTGCGCTCGGCGGCAATCGAGGCGGGATACGAGGCCGCCTTCACTACCGAGCCTGGACGGAACGGGGCCGGAACCGACCCCTACTGCCTCAGGCGGATCGAGCTCAAGGATTGGGACGGCGCGTTCCTTCTCGTATGGACAGCGCTGACCGGCGAGCCCCTGCCGTGGAAGCTGGAGCGCTTGAGACGGTGGGTCAAGAGAGTAAGAGCGACTCGTACAGACGCTCGAACTCCGCAACGGACCGTTGCCAGCTGAGGCTCTCGAGCGCCCAGGCGCGGGCGCGCTGTGCAAGCTGCTGCCGTAGGTTCGGATCACGCAGAAGCGCTATGAGCGCGGCGACGATGTCCTCCTCCGTCGAGGCGAGCATGAAGTGCTCGCCGGGCACCGCGTCCAGGCCCTCCGCAGCCCGCGGTGTAGCAACGAGGGCCTTTCCTCCGCCGAGCGCCTCGAGGACCTTGCCTCGCATGCTGCCGCCAAGCCTGATGGGTGCTGCCACGACGGCGGCGCGGCTGAGGTACGGAGCGACCTCCGGAACCGAGCCGTGAACACCGACGGCACCCCCGGCCAGGCGCCGTACATCCTCTCCGGGGCGATCGCCGACGAGCTCGAGGCGCGCCTCCGGCACCTGCTCGAGTACCTGGGGAAAGATCGACTGGGCCAGCCATCGCGCAGCGTCCACGTTCGGCGGATGCCGGAAGCCACCGACGAAGAGAACGGTCGGCGGCGAGTCACCGAGAGGATCGAAGGGCTGGTCGGGTACGTCGAAGGCGAGCGGGATACGGACGACCCGAACATCCTCGGCAGTTGCCGACACGGCAGGCACGTCTCGCTCGGCAAAGACCACGATTGCGTCGAACAAGCTTCTCGTCGCGCGCTCGTACCGACGCCAGGCGGCGAGCTCGATGCGTCGAGCCAGCCGCCGCACTCCGCTGGCTCCGTGCACGAGCTCGGCGGCCCACGCAGCCGGCGGATCGTAATCGACGAGAACCCTGCGCGCGCGAGAGCGCACCAGCTCGGACGCGTATTGCGCCATGACCTGGAGATGAAGTTCCACCACATCCGGTTCCCATTCCGCCGCCAGCGCACGAAGTCGGTCGGCGTAGTGTCCGCTCCGGCAGTCGGTGGCCCACGGGGGGAGGCCGCGCAGCATTCCGAGTGCCCACCGGGCTCGCCGCAACGTCGGCGAGCGCGCAGAGGCCCGACGGGGAAGCAGAACTTCCTCGACGATCGCGCAGCGTCCCACGAACAGATCGTCGACCGGCGCGTCCTCACCGGAGCGCAAGCAAAGCAGCGCAACGTCATGGCGCTCGGCAACTCGCGCGAGGAGCTGCGCAGTTGCCCGACCACCGTGACGCGCGTCGAGCCGGGGTGGAAACGGCGTGCACACCAACAGCCGGAGCCTCCTCGCAGGCGTGCGCGCTCGTTCGATGTCGGTCTGTGCGGTTGGCCTTCGCCCGGAACCCGCCGGGACCGCACCCTCCTGCTCGTCGTGGCGGCGAGCGTTGTCGACGGGACGATCGAACGAGGCACGATCCAGGATCCGCATGCGTTTCAGGCCCTCTCCCGCCACCAGACCCAGAGCGTCCTCCCGTCCGGCATCGTGAACGGCTTCATCGGAACGAAACCAAGCGAGCGAGCGGCCGCCTCGGCCTTCCCGCGAGAGATATCCGCGTACGGCGCAGGATCGAAGCTAACGAAGGCGTTTCGCCGCTTCTCAAGGAGCTGCCGGCGGTACGCCGCCACGGTGTCTCCCTCCGGAAACGTCTGCAGGTAGCCGACCGGCTGAAAGCGGCGCTCCCAAAGCTGTGCCGCCAGGATGAGACGCCAGTTCGAGAAGATCAGGTCGTCGGAGCCGAGTATCAGGCCGAGCGACTCATTGCGGTCCTCCGCGCGTCGCAGCGACCAGGTGACAACGTCGCGCGCGAGCGGAAGCCACTCTCGATGCATTACCGGAAGCGGCTGCGTCACCGGCTCGATGTCGTAGCCGGCGCCCGCCAGCTCACGCTGGATGATCCCGGTTCCATCCGTAACGCTGGCGCGACCGAGGCCGGGAACCGAGAGCGTCCTGGCCTCCGCGAGAGGCTCGATCCAACCGCTCTTCGATAGGACCGTGGCGAGACTGACGGCAACGAAGGCCCCCGCCAAAGCGACTCGGACGGCTCGGGCGCGGATGCTCGCCGCCGCTGCGATTCCCAGGACGACCAGTGCGGGAAGCCAGGGGAGCGCGAAGGCAGTGCCCTGGTTGCGGGACGATGTCAGGGCCAGGTAGCCCTCGAGGACGACCAGCACGAGTGCCAAGATTCCCGCCCCACGCGCGCTCCGCGGAAGACGTCCTGAGAGGGATGGCCGGTGGACCGCCAGGTAGACCAGCGCGGCGAGGAAGGCCACGAGGAGGGCCCCCGCCAGAGGAAGCCCCAAGTGCGAGAGATCAAGGCGGAGCTCCTTCGTCCAGTAGGCCCAAGAGGCGAGCGGGTAGTCGGCGCCGTACTGCGCAGACTCACTCCCGTATCCGGCACCCGCGAGGATGTCGTACACGCTGCGGCCGTTTCGGATGTACCAGGGTCCTGCTACGAGCACAACCCCACCGACAGCCACTGCGAGATTGCGCATCCTGAGACGCAGCTCCGTCCCCTCTACGAGGAACTGAGTCCCCACAGCGAGAACGAACGCCGGTATGTACGCCACTGTCATGGTTCGCGCTAGTAGCGTGAGAGCGACGAGCACCCCGAAGAGCGCAGCCCAACCCGGGCGTCGCAGTCCGTTCGTCCGTACGAGAGCCCACAGCGCGGCTGTCATGCACGCGGTTGCCGGAAGGGCGAAGTGGAAGAGTCGCGTGTAGTCCACGACCGCCGGCATCGCGGCCACCACGAGTGCGGCCAATACCGCCCACGTGTTCGCGACGAACTGGCGGGCGAGCCCGAACGTGACACCCACGAGCCCCGCGAAGAACACCGGGAGCACCAGAAAGCTCTCGAAGATCCCCCGGCCGAAGACCGGATACGCGACCGAGGTCACCAAGGGAAGAAGCGGGCCGTACCCGCCACGCCCTGCGACGGTCTTCGCGAAGGTCCATGGTCCCTCCTCGCGGAGCGCGTCGTAATTGCTCAACGCAAACTGGATGTAGCCCGACTCGTCCCACTCGGTCACGTAGCCGTTCCGAAAGCGCACAAGCCAGACGACGTGGAGCACGATAGACACGGCCGCAATCGCGGCGACGACTACCTCTGCGGTGCCGATCCATGCAAGCCGCGGCCGCGCCATGGCACGAGTGCCGTTGACGGTTGCCTCACTCATCATCGATGCGGCTCGAGCGAGGTTCTTACGCTGGCCGCCATCCTCTCGCACGATAGGGAACGAGAGAACGAGCCCGCAAGCGTCGGCGACGAGAGGCGTCGCGTGAGCGCCTTCGCGAACAGCCTGCTTCCCTCCATGGGCAGGGAGCGATCATGAAGACCGCCGGCCTCTCGATCGTCGTCGCGGCGCGGGATGCCCGCCCGTACATCGAGCAGATGCTGGGCCGGGTGGCCGGCTGCGGTCGAGAGGTGATCGTCGTCGACGGCGCTTCCACTGACGGGACCGCCACGGTCGTCCGGGATCGCTTCCCCGATGTGCAGCTCCTCGAGCTCGACCTCAATGTGGGGTACGGCAGCGCACTGAACGAGGGCGCGCGACGCGCCTCCGGCAGGTACCTCCTGCTGATGAACGCCGACGCGTGGCCCGAGCGCCCGGACTCGATCGAGCGGCTCGTGGCGTTCGCCGTCGGCCATCCCTCCGCAGGAGCGCTAGGACCGCGCCTGCTGAACCCCGACGGATCGCTGCAGCGTTCCGTGCGGGGTTTCCCGACGCTCTGGCGACTCGCGACCGAGTACCTGTTTCTCCGCTGGTTGAACCCGCGCTCGCGCGCGCTGAACGCGTTCTACGGCGCCGACTTCGACCACAACTCGGTCAGGGACGCGGAGTTCCTGGTCGGTGCGGTGCTGCTTGTACGCCGGCAGGCGTTCGAAGACGTAGGAGGCTTCGATCCCACCTTCTTCATGTTCAACGAGGAGGTCGATCTGTGCTACCGACTGCGCCAATCCGGCTGGGATGTCGTCTTTGTCCCGGTAGCGGAGTTCGTCCACATCGGCGGTGCATCCACCCGGCTCGACTGGGATCGGATGTATCGCGAGCAGCTGCGCTCGCATCTCCGCTTCCTCAGGAAGCACTACGGCCTTCGCCGGGCCGAGCAGGGACGCCGATTGCTGCTGTGGTCGATGAGGCTTCGAGCGCTCGTCTTCCGCGGCGAGCGGCGGCGCCTGTCGCAGGACGCCGCAGCGTGGCTCGCTGCCGGAGATGCCTCAATGCTGCTCGACCTGCCCGCATAGGCCTGTTCGGCGCAAGGCTCGGACCGAGTCCACGCCGCTCGGCGGCTCAGGCACTCCCACTGGCAATCGGCGTCACCGGACAAGGAGGCGCGCGATCGCCTCGTTCCCGGAAACCCATGCCGTCACAACGGCCCGTCCCTCCAACGCTGAGCCGACATCGACCACCCCAGCCTTGTTCCAGAGCAGCAGCCGTCCGTCCGCGACGTCGAAGTTCCACTGGTGCAACCCCCCGTACCGCGCCTGCTCACCCTCGTTGCGCTTGTGCCTGAGCACTACGACGCCGCCCGGGCGCACGACGGCGACCATGTTGGAGATGATCCTCAGTGGATCGGCACTGTGGTCGAGCGCGTTGCACGCGTACGCGATATCGAACTTCTGTGGCCCGAAGTGCCCGGGGAGGTCCTCACCTGCAACGCGGATCGTCCGAATCGGCGGAACGAGCCTGGCATCGCGAAGCAGGCGGTCGTACTCGTCGGCAAGTGGATCGACCGGGACGATCGAGAGCGTCTTTCCCGGGTAGCGGTACCCGAGACTCGTCAGAGGCCCCGCCCCCACGTCGAGAATCGAGACGTGCTCGGTCGGATGTCGGTCCAGCTCACGCTGCATGACCGGATCGCTGATCTCCGTGTCGCGCGCCAACCGAGCTTCACGATCGCCCGTCCATTGCTCGGTACCCGGCGCTCCGACCAGCCAGGCCCCCCAGAAGTCGACCTCGTCGCGTCTGCGCCTGCGCCACCACAGGCGGCGACCTGATCTGAAATGCATGAGCGCGCGCCGTGGAGCCATGCGCCAGGACGATTCACGCACGCCAAGCGCTCCACGTCGGCCCGAGAGCGGGATGCTCCATCCACGCGCGAGCCATCCCTTCCAGCCCGTGCAGTCGCGCTGGGTCGTGAGGGATTCGCACTGCAAGGTCCGCCTTGTGAGCGTCCAGCGCATGCGAGTGGCTCAACCAGCAGAGCGTCACGATTGCGCCAACTGAGTCGGCCGGGACGGACGCCGCCTCGACCGCGCGTCGAACCCACATGAACAGCAGCTTGGACGACGGGGCATCGCCCGCGAAGAGACGCGCCATCCGCTCCGGCAGGTGCTCGGCTGCATCCGACCCGTCGAGAAGCACGAGCGCATCCGTGAGGAAGTAGACAAGGTCCCAGAGTGGGACGACGGCCTCTCGAGCGTTCTCCCAGTCCACGACGGTGAAGTCGTGCGCATCTGTCACGACGTTCCACGTGCCGAGGTCGTTGTGCTGCGTGACGCCTGAAAGAGGCGGCAGGTCATCCACGAGCGAAGGGTCTACACCTAGCTCACGCCATCTCGGTACGACGTCCCTCCGAAGCCGATCTCGCTCGGGCGCGGTCGCCTCGGGCGGCGTAGTGGTGAGGCTACCGAGGCTAAGGATCCAGTCGGCAAGATGCTCGACGAGCCTCAGCTTGCCAGCCCGGTCACCTGGGGCCCGAAGAGCATCACGAAGTCTCCTTCCGGGAGCGGCGGTCTCGACCGAGGCTTGGAGGCCGTCGACGTCGAAGCGGCCAACGAGTCGCGGCACGTGGGCGGCGATCATGTCGCCGGCTGCGTGCGCCAGCCGCAAGCCCCGCTCATCGTCGTCGAATCGCTCGCCGTACCCGGCGATGCGCGCGAACTTCAGGATCCAGTCCGGCCGGCTCGCACCCGCCCGAAAAAGCTGAAACGCGTTTCTGCTGAGAGCGTCGCCCTGACCGAACGTGAGAAACCAGTTCACATCACCGGGGACGCCGAAATCTCGCGCCGCGGCAACCAGGCTCGGCGGCCCCTCAGCTCGGGTTCCGACCGTGATGACGGGCGACGCCCAGGACGGGAACAGCCCGCGCGAGACGAGCACGTTGGCCCCGTGCATGCGCGCCGACTTCCAGCGTCGATCGACGACGCTCCAACGCTCGACCGCGTACGAGACGGGCGCTGGCTGGTCGAGCGGCAGCCCCAACGTCGGCCGCTCGCGCGCCGGCCGCAAGAGAAGACGCCGAGTTCGGAAGTCTTGCCGGCGGAGCGGCCCTTCACGAGACGCCTCGACGATGACCGACCGCGTGTTCGCGCGCCCGGCTGTGGCGGCGTGCCGTCTGGTGCTTACGACGAGGTCGAGGGGACCGTCGTCATCCAGCCGTTCTTTAACCTCAACGCCCGCCAACCGCAGGCCCGATCGCCAGCCTTCAAGCCCGTCCAGGACGACCGCCCGCCTGACGGGGTGCGGCAGCACAAAGCGAGGATCGACACGATGGAGGCTCACGGTCGGCGACTCATCGTAGAGCGAAGCCTCTCGTCCCCAAGTGATCCCCGCCGTCGCGCTCGAGCCGCGGCGACCGCGGACAAGCGCCGGTGTTCGATCCTCGCATTCGCGTATGCTGCGACGACATCGTCACGATCTGCGCCGATCGCGATGTTCGGGGCCACTTTCTGCAGGAGCACGAGAAACGGTTTTGACAGGCCAGTTCTGTAAGAGCTGTTCGCCGCTTGCTGCACGGTGACCGTCGCAGGCCGCACTTTCCTGGCGCCTCCGCTCGGAGATCCGCTCCGACCTGGGCCTCTACCGACGTTCTCGGTCGCAATCGCCGCGTACCAGGCGGCGGACACGATCGCGGAGGCGGTGGAGTCGGCGCTCGCGCAGACGATGCCGCCACGCGAGATCGTCGTCTGCGACGATGGCTCGACGGACGACCTCGACGCCGCCCTCGTGCCGTACCGGAACGAGATCGTGCTCCTGCGCAAGGAGAACGGTGGGGAGGCATCGGCCAAGAACGCGGCCGCGCGCGCCGCGCGCGGCGAGTTCCTCGCGGTTCTGGATGCCGATGACGCGTACCTTCCGGAACGCCTCGAGGCGCTGGCGGAGCTCGCGGTTGCGAGACCGGACCTCGACATCCTCTGCACGGATGCGGTCCTTGAGGTCGACGGAGAGATCGTCGAGCGGTTCGGAGAGGGCTGCGCCTTCGCGGTCGAGGATCAGGACATCGCAATCCTCGAGCGCTGCTTCTGCATCGCGTCGGCCTACCGGAGAACGACGCTGCTCGCGATCGGCGGTTTCGACGAGTCACTCCGCACAGGCTCGGATTGGGACTGCCTAGTTCGCCTCATGCTGGACGCCGACGCCTCCGCAGGGCTGGTGGACGAGCCGCTGTATCGGTACCGCATCCACCGTGGCTCCGTCACGGCAGACCGGATCGAGACCCTTCGCGACCGCTTGACTCTTCTCGAACGTGTCGGGCAACGAGCCGGTCTGAGCGCCGGCCAGCACGCTGCGCTCACCCGTTCGCTGGCGCGTCAGCGAGCGGCCGTCATCCTCACGGAAGCGGAGGCGGCATTGCGCTCGCGGTCACAGGACGCGCGTACGCAAGCGCTCGCCGTTGCACGGGAGCCGAGGATTCCTCTGCGCTCGCGAGCGGCCGCGCTGGCCGCGGCGCTCGCCCCTCGCACAGCTGCGAGGGCGCTCGAGCGACGAGACGCGCGCGGTGGACGAAGCAGGGTCGACCGGACTCTCGGTCGCAGTCCTCGAGGTAGGACGTGACGGATCCGAGGCTGGGGGATCGCTTGGTCGAGGATCTCGGACGCCTCTTCCCATGAGGATCGCGAGCTGGCGCGCCCCGCGTCCGCCACGGCGTGGACGGTTCGGTCGCCCCAAGAGCAGGCTTCTGGCGCCCGAAGCTAAGGAAGTCCGGCCGGGCTCACCGCCCACGTTCTCCGTCATCGTCGCGGCCTACCAAGTCGCGGATGTCATCGGCGAGGCCCTCGACTCGATCCGGAACCAGACGCTCGCCCCACTCGAGGTGATCGTTTGTGACGACGGCTCGACGGACGACCTCGAGGCCGCGCTCACGCCATACCGGGACGAGATCGTGTTCCTGCGCAAGGAGAACGGCGGAGAGGCGTCGGCCAAGAACGCGGCCGCGCGGGCAGCGAGCGGCGAGTTCGTCGTCATCCTCGACGCCGACGACGTGTACACGCCCGAGCGCCTCGAGGCAATGAGCGCGTTCGCACAGGCGAGGCCGGATCTCGACATCCTGACGACGGATGGCTTCATCGTCGCCGCCGGCAGGACGGTGCGCCGAGCGTACGATCGCACCTGGCGGTTCGAGACCGCCGATCAGCGGCGTGCAATTCTCGAGCGAAACTTCATTTTCGGGCTTGCGGCCGTCCGCCGGTCCCGTGTAGTGGATCACGGGGGATTCGACGAGTCGATCCTCTGGACGACCGATTGGGACCTCTGGCTGCGGCTCATTCTCGACGGGTCGCGAGCGGGCTGCATCGACGAGCCGCTGGCCCTCTACCGCCTGCGAGAGACGAGCCTCACAGCACGGCGTCGCGAGCTGCTCCTCGGGAAGCTCGCGACACTCGAGAAGGCGCGTCGCAACCCCGACCTCGTACCGACCGACAGGCCGACTCTCGAGTCCTCGCTCGACGCGTACCGGCGCGAGCTCGATCTCATGGACCTGCGAGCCGCGGCCGCGGCCGGCCTACCCGGCGCTCGGCCGCGCGCGCTCAAGGCGCTCCGCGCTCAGGGGTACGCTCCGCGCTCTCGGCTCCAGATCGCTGCGATCGCGGCCGCCCCGGGAGCCGCCGGGCGCATCCTCCGCAGACGGGCGGATACAGCCTGGACTGGCGCAGCTGGGATACGCGTTCCACGGAACCCCCGTCGATGCGGGACGAGCTCGTCTTCGAACGCATAGGCGAAGTCAGGTCTCGAATCACAGCGATGCGGCTGGTCGCATACACGGACAACGTCGAGCTCGGTGGTGCCGATCTGAGCATGGCGCATCTCATCACGCGCCTCGATCCCTCGATCGACGTCACCGTCCTGGGCGTTTCGCGGGGCGTGGTCGAGCGCATCGCCGCGGGGCGCCCCAACGCGGTTGCCCGCATCGTCACTCGTCCCCGAAGCGGACACGACCTCAGGAGCCTGACGGCACATGTGAGCGCCATTCGGGAGATCGCCCCGGACGTGGTGCACGCGAACCTGTCGAGTCCCTGGTCGTGCCAGTACGCGATCGCTGCTGGCTCGCTTACGCGGCGAGCTCACGTCGTCGCCGTCTACCAGCTCGCCGTACCGCCGATCAGCGCTCGGCAGCGCCGCATGAAGCGGCTCACAGCACGCCGAGTGCAGCGGCACGTCGGCGTCGGAGAACGCACTTCCCGTCAGGTGGAGGAACTCATCGGTCTCCGCTACGGCTCGCTACGAACCATTCACAACGGCGTTCCCGACGAGACGACGCAGCCATTTCCGCGGCCAAGTCCCGGGCCGCTCATCGGCGCCATCGGACGCCTCGAGCACCAGAAGGGGATCGATCTCCTCATTCGCGCACTAGCGGACCTCGAGGGCGCCACACTCCTCATCGTGGGCGACGGAAGCCAGCGCCGTCCGCTCGAGGAGCTCGCCATCGCTCTCGACGTCGCCGATCGCGTGGTATGGAGCGGCTGGCGGGACGATGCACGACGTTATCTGGGGTCGCTCGACGTATTTGCCCTTCCTTCCCGGTTCGAGGGCTTCCCGCTGGCCCTGCTAGAAGCGCTGTTGGCCCGCTCGGCCGTAGTCGCTGCGGATGTCGGCAGCGTCTCCGAGGCCGTTCTCGACGGTGAGACGGGACTCCTCGTCCCCCCGGACGACCCGGCAGCGTTGGCAGCGGCGATCCAGCGGCTCCTCGCCAGCAGCGGCCTGCGCCGCCGGCTCGGCGAAGGCGGGCGCAGAGTGGTCCTCGAGAGGTTTACCGCGGACCACATGACGCACGCGTTCGAGTCGCTGTACGACGAAATGCTCCGGTAAGGCGACGCGTTCGCGCCGGTCGTCGCGTGCGCTCACCCGCAGTCGTCTCGCGGAGCAGGGAGTACTGTCAATGAGAACTCATGCGGGAGATGAAGTCGTCAGCGGGGCGCAGCTCGTCGCGGAGCCGGGCCACCGGGTCTAGCCGACCCTGAGGACTCGCGTGCGTACCGAGCCGATGGTGTCGATCGTTGTCCCGGTCTGGGAGACCCGGCTCGACTGGCTGCGTGCCGCCGTGTCCAGCGCGCTGGCGCAGGCGGACGTGAGCGTGGAGGTCGTCGTCGTCGACGACGGCTGTGCCGTGGAGATTCGCGACGTCCTCGGCATCTCGGATTCACGGCTTCATGTCCTGCGCGTCCCACACGGCGGGGTTTCTCGAGCTCGGAACGCCGGACTCGACGCCGCACGCGGCGCCTTCTTTCGCTTCCTCGACGCCGACGACGTTCTCGAGCGTGGAAGCACGGCGCGCCTCCGCCGGCTCTGTGGCGATGACGACCGCGTCGTCGCCTACGGAGCAACTACGATGTGCGACGAGGAGCTGAGGCCCAGGCGAACGGTTGCCTGCGCGCTCCAAGGTCGTGTCCTCCGGGACGCGCTGCTGGGTCGCTTCGAGGTACGGATCCCCTCGATGCTCTTCCCCCGGGTCGTCGTCGACGCAGCCGGACACTTCGATCCCAGCTTCGCAAACGCTCAGGACGGCGATTTCGTGCTGCGCGTCCTTGAGCATGCGGACGTGCGCGGAGAAGCCAAGGTGGCGACCTTTTATCGACGCCACCGCGGATCGGCGACCGGCGACGTCGCGGCCGGGGAGGTCGGCCTCCACCGAATGCTCGATCGCTACTTCGAGCGACACGAGAGCGAGCGGGGAACTCTGCTCGAGCGGAGGGCACGCGCCTGGGTCTACCTCGCGTCCGCCCGCGGCTACCGGGCGCATGGACGGCGCCGACAGGCACTCGACCGCGCTCTTCGCGCGCTCACCCGCGATCCGCAGCGCGTGTTGCCCCACTTGGCGCGCGGCCTGCGGTGAGCTGCGCGCTAGCTTGGGGGCGGCGTAGTGACACGATCAGAAATAGGGCGAGCGCGGCGAGGACAACGTTCCGAAGCAGCACGACCCAGGCCACGTCGCCGAGCAGAATGAGCTCCTCGTACCGATACGGGTAATAGGCCCGCGTCAGTACCAGCGCGGCCACGGTAAGGACGACCGCACGCGCGAAGAGACGCCGCTCGACGAGCGGGACAACGAACACGATCCAGACGAGGAACTGGGGGGAGAGCACCTTTCCGAAGGCGACGAGCGCAACGACCGACGCCGCCGTCGCCGTGAGCGCACGCTCGACGGACCGTTCGCCACGTGCGTAGAGAAGCCAGATCAGGACGAGGGCCACTGCTGTCATCACGCCCTGAAGGGGGGCGATCGCGGCAGCCAGCGCCCCCGCGAGATCTTGCGAGCCGCCGAACGAGACGTACACCGTCGGGTCGTAGAGACCGAGCTGGTGGAGGCAGAGGAGGACCGAGCCTCCGAGGCTCTCAATATGCAGTGGTCGACGGACGAGCGTCGAGGCCGGATGCGCCGCGCCGGAGAAGCTCATTAGAACGAACGCCACCAGCACCCCGCCCGTTACGCCGGCGAAAAATGCGAGGTCATGCCACTGACTGCGGCGTCCGCGCCGATCGGCGAGTGCGACGGCGGGCAGCCCGACGACAGGAAAGATTTTCGCCAGGGTCCCCGCCGCGAGCACACCGGCCGCCAGCGTGTGGCGACCGGCGACGAGCGCGGACATACCAGCGAGCAGGAGGACGACTGGCCAGGCGTCGAGCCGATCGAAAAAAACGACGGGGAATGCGAGCGGGACCAAGCCGATACCGACGCAGGCCACGAACAGGCGCCAGCGTCCGCCGCCCAGCCTCGCAAGGAGGTGGGCGACCAAGGCGATTCCGGCCGCGGCGATCGCGAGCATCATGAGCCGAAAGACGTCCTGATAGTCGTCGGCGAGCGCCGGTACGGCGATGGGAACGAGAGCCAGCGGCGGGTACTCGAAATGGAAGTCGCGGTACGGGATGGCGCCGCTCCCGAGCCGCTTGGAAATCGACTCGTAGTGGTGGACGTCTCCCCGCGTGGCAGAGGGTCGGTCGAGAATCGCCACCGGCGGCAGAAGGGCAACTGCGATCAGCACGGCAACTCCGCACGTCGCTGCTGCGGCCGCCGAGCTCGGACGTCGCGAGCGCAGCCGGATCACGGCAGAGCTCCGCCAGGCGACGGTGAGCGCCGGGGTCCCACGGCATGCGCCCAAGCGGCGCGCCGGAGGTCCGCCGCTCTCCTCTGTCCGCGTTCACCTCGGGCATACTCAGCGCACGCGGCGGGCCTCGGCCGGGATTGGAGCTGTCCGCACTCGCCATGATCGCGATCGTTCTCATCACCCACAATCGAGCTCATCTGCTCCGACGATGCGTCGAAAACGTCCTGGGGCGCACGTCGGCCCTTACCCGCGAGATCGTCGTCTGGGACAACGGGTCCACCGACGGGACGCGCGCGTATCTCGCGACGGTGGCCGACCACCGCGTGCGCGTCGTCCACCATCCGGAGAACATCGGCATGAACGGCTACGCACGCGCCGTCCGCCACACGACGCAGCCGTACCTGATCGAGCTCGACGACGACGTCGTTGAGGCACCTCGGCGCTGGGACGAGACGCTGCTGAACGCGTTTCGGCGCCTGCCACGTATGGGGTATCTCTCTGCGGCGCTCGTCTACGACCCGAACGACGCCGCAAGTCGCTGGATCCGCTATCTGCGCGAGGTGCGAAACGCGTACGTCGAATGCGAAGAGGAGGGTCTTCGCCTTCTCGAGGGCCCGACGGGCGGCGCGTGCACGATCACGTCGCGGGAGATTTACGACGGCGTCGGCGGGTTTCGCGAGCGACCGCGACGCGTCTTCTATCGGGAGGATGCCGACTACGTCCGCCGGCTTCGGCGCGCCGGATACCGGTCCGCGATCCTCGCCACGCTCGAGGTCTCGCACGCCGGCGGCGACATCTACTCGAAGCAGTCGACCGAGAAGCTGCGCCATCAGCAGCGCGAGTGGGCGTGGATCGCCCGCAAGGATCGTGTCAAGCGGATGCTCCTGCGGCTCCCAGGCTTCGCCGCGATCAACGTCCGCTTCGGCCTGTTCGACCCGCCGTTCGAGCCGTCACAGCTCCTGCGCGCCGACGTCGCCCGGGCAGAGGCAGAAGGGGCCGAGGCCGCGCACTCTTCGGGCCCTTGACCGGATAAGCGCCCAGCGGCGCACGAGTAGTCACGAGGCGCGGGCGGCAGCTCTCGTGGCTCGGGCGGTGATCACGAGCGGGAAGTACGGGTCGTCCACCTCCAGTTCACGCCTGGAGAGCTCTTCGCACGCCATGCCCATCAGGAACGCGACCGAGACCAGGACGTTTCCGCGTGCCCGCACGTCGACAACGCCGGCGGGGAACGCGTGGCCTAGCAGTCGCGAACACGAAGTCGCAGTGAACCGCCAGTACTCGCTTTCCACGTACTTCCGGCCAATGCGGCTGACCGAGGGCACCGTACACAGGAGTGTGCCTCCCGGCCGAAGGATCCGGTGCGCATGATCGAGCGCCGCCGAAAGGTCGAATATGTACTGCAGCGTCTGCGTGAGGATGACGCAGTCGAACGCTTCGGAGGGCACTCCGTCGGCCGCTGCCAAATCGGCGACGAAGGTCGCCGCAGGATTCTGCGCGTCGATGTCGAGAACGTCGCTCATCTCGACTCGTTGGCCGAAGCGACGGGTGTAGTCCGAGTTCATTATCTCCAGCACGCGACCGCGGATGACGTCGCGATTCTCCTCCAGGAACTGCTCGATGTAGTAGCGGTCGACCGGGGTTCCCCGATCGCGCCCCCAGGCCTCACTCAACGGCGCCGTACGGCGGATCGTGCCCAGCCACGCTGGCCGGGAGAGACGATGCACCCGTTGCCGTAACCGCGTGCGACGCTCGTCGGAGATTCGCTCAGGTGTGAGCAGCGCGGACAGCCTCTTGGCAGCATCCATGGGCCGGGATTATGGCCTGAGCCGTTTCAGTCACGGCCGATCGGACCGAGTATCGGGATGAATCAGGGTGGGATCGGCGGCCCTCGTCCTCTGGCGCGCGCCGGTTCGCCGCATGGGCCTGACGCCGGCTCCCTCGCGCTGCAAGGAGAGGGTGCGAAAGCAGGTCAATCGGGTACTGGTGTATGAACGCTTCTGGTTCACCTATGGCGAACGACGAAAACCTTCAGCGGGATATCGAGAGGCTCGAGCGAGCGCTCCGCGAGTCGGTCAAACAGGCCGACACGGTTCAGTCTGCGCTCGATGATCTCGAGGGACATCGCAATGAGCTCGCAGGCCGCCTCGCGATCGCCCACCAGGCGGCGTCGGACTATGAGGCGCGGCTCGAAGAGCGTCGTCAGGAGCTTGCTCGCGCGCTCGAGGCCCAGGCGCAGGCCAGGTTGCTCGAAGCGGTCGGCGCCCGCAATGACGCCGCGACTCGGGTTGTCGAAGCAATCCCGCAACTGATCGCTTCCTTCGAACGACTCGACGCCGCGCGCGAGGAGGTAGCTGAGCGCGTCGCTGAAACGCGGACCCACTTGGGACGGCGCCCGGAGGCCGCGCCCGAGCCCGAAGAGCTCGAGCTCGAATGGGCCCGGCTCATCGCCTTCGTCCGCGAGCGAGCGCAGCTGGCGCTAGATATTGAGCTCGTGGAAGCCGCCGTATCGAGCCCCCTGGGCCACGAAATCGAGAAGCTCCCAGAGCACCTCCAGGTGATTGCACGCAGGCGCTGGCAGGAACAGATCCGGTCGGCGCGTGCCGGCACGGGCCACCACAACCGCGACTAGTTCGACCCGGCGGCGTGGCCGCTCACCTACCCTGTCTCATTCGGAGAGGTGTCCGAGCGGTCTAAGGAGCGCGACTGGAAATCGCGTATGGGCTGAAAGGTCCGTCGCGGGTTCAAATCCCGCCCTCTCCGCTGTGTCGAGCATCCCCCTCCGTGGGGATGCTCGCGCCTTTCCCACTCCCCTCGGTCGACTAGCTCTGCGTCAGGAACACGACCAGGTCGTTCAGCTGGTCCTCTGACAACTGCTGGAACGACGGCATGACGCCGGGGTTGTAGCCCTCAGCCACCTCCGCGTTCGGCTCGACGATCGACTGCTGGACGTACGCGGCGTCCTTTCCCTCGAGCGACTCGTCGAGATTCGGGCCGACTGCCCCAGTGCTCCCCGCTGCCTCGAACGTGTGACAGCCGGCGCAGCCATTCGATGCGAAGAGCGCCTTCCCGGCGGCAGGATCGCCTGCCGGCGCCTCCTCCTCGGGCGCGGTCGTCGCCGGCGGAGTCGTCTCCGTCTCCCCGGTCTCGGTCTCGGCCGGCCCGGTCTCGGTCTCGGCCGGTCCCGTCTCGGTCTCGGCCGGTCCCGTCTCGGTCTCGGCCGGCCCTGTCTCGGTCAGCTCGGTCTCAGTCTGGCCGGCCGCCTCGGCGCCCTCGTCCTCGGACGCGAAGACGACGACGGCCCCGATCATCGCCACCGTGATGAGCAACGTCACCACGACGAAGAGGCCGACGCCTTTGCGACCGGGGAAGTCCGGCCGGTACCGCGGGATCAGCAGCGCGGTGACGAGCGCAAACGCGATGAACACCGCCGCAGTCCCGGCGAGGCCGAGCTTCTGGTCGGTCGTCAGCCCGAGGAGCACGGCGGGAACCTACCGCAGCAGAAGCCTAGGCTCGTCGGAAGGGTCAACCCTCCTATGGCAGCTCCGTCATCGCGCTTCCGCCCCCTCGACGGACCGGCTCCGCGGCGGCGAGCACTCCGCCGCCCGCGAGGAACTCGATGCCGGTCGCAGCGCCGATTTCACCAGCGTTCACGAAGTGGTGGCCGCGACCCTCGAGTGCCGTGCGCTCCGGCGTCGCCAGGAACGCAGGCTCCGCGCCGGTGTTGACAGCGTTCCGCTGGCTCGCGCGCGGGTGGGCGATCGCCTGCGGAAGGGTCATGCCGAGGTCGACTCGATCGAGGAGCATCTGAAGCACGGTCGTGATGATCGTCGCGCCGCCCGGTGAACCGAGTGCGAGGAACGGTCGACCGCCGCTGGTCACGATTGTCGGTGCCATCGAGCTTCTGGGGCGCTTGCCGCCTTCGACGCGATTCGGATGCGTCGTCGAGTCGAAATTGAAGTCCGTCAACTCGTTGTTGAGCAGGAACCCGTAACCCGGGACGACGAGTCCCGCGCCGCCGGTCGATTCGATCGTGAACGTGTACGAGACGACGTTTCCGGACTTGTCCGACGTCGTCAGATGGGTGGTCGTCTCCCCGCCCTCGAACGGGTACGGATCACCGGGCGGGACAGGCCCGGGCGCCGCGGTCGCCGTGATCAGCGCGCGCCGGGTCGCCGCGTACTCGTCCGAGAGCAGCCCTGCGAGAGGCACGTCGAAGTAAGCCGGATCGGCGAGGTACGCGTTGCGGTCCGCGAAGGAGTAGCGCGAGGCCTCGAGGTAGTAGTGCAGGGCGGCCTCCCTCGTCATCGACGCGAGGTTGTAGCCCTCGAGGATGTTCAGCGCC
>Ga0126307_10000416_pt1 | contig 27440 bp, 30 predicted proteins | sample Plot28_FD_89955 | JGI IMG/M metagenome (GOLD analysis project Ga0126307, IMG submission 89955) | Serpentine soil microbial communities from UC McLaughlin Reserve, CA, USA - Plot28 | ecosystem: Environmental > Terrestrial > Soil > Grasslands | place: USA: UC McLaughlin Reserve, Lake County... | reverse complement strand
TGGAGAGGTAGTACTCGTTGTCCGCGTCGAAGAAGGCGTTCTTGCCGCCCGAGAACAGGCTCTGGTGGGTATGCATACCCGAGCCGTTCTGGTCCCTCAAGGGCTTGGGCATGAACGTGGCGTAGACGCCGTGGCGGGTGGCCACCTCCTTGACCACGGTCTTGTAGGTCATCACCTTGTCGGCCATCGCCATCGCGTCGTCGAAGCGGAGGTCGATCTCGTGCTGGGAGATGCCGACCTCGTGGTGGGAGTACTCGACCTTTATGCCGAGTTGCTGCAGAGACTGTACCGTCTCGCGCCGCAAGGCCGTCGCCGCGTCGAGGGTCGTCAGGTCGAAGTAGCCGCCGTAGTCGAGCGGCTCGGTGCCGGTGGAATCCCTGAAGTAGAAGTACTCCAGCTCGGGTCCGCAGTAGAACTTGTCGAAGCCCATCTCGCTCGCCCGCTCCAGGGCGCGCCTTAGGACATGACGCGGGTCGCCGACGTAGGGATCGCCATCAGGCGTCCTGACGTCGCAGATCATGCGCGCCGTCGGAGCCTCCTGCGGGCTCCACGGGATGACCTGGAAGGTCGATGGGTCGGGCATGGCTATCATGTCGGACTCCTCGATATCCTGGTAGCCCGTGATCGAAGACCCGTCGAAGCCCATGCCCCCGTCGAGGGCGTCCTCAAGTTCCTCGACCGTGATCGCGAAGCTCTTTAGCGTCCCCAGCACGTCGGTGAACCAAAGCCTGATGAACTGCACGTTGTTGTCCTGCGCCTGCCGCAGCACGCTCTGCCTGTCAGCCGTCTCCAAACTTACCTCCTCTGGTGTTCGCGGTCCCAGGGCTTGGACTCTCCTGCAACACCCGCCATGATATGAAGGGCCAGCACCCGTTGCATATGGCCCCGCGTACAAGCCAGGCTGCGCGGTAGAGCCCGATTCTCGGCCTGATGTACAAGAATGAACCCCGGCGTGGTCCTGTGCGGCCGGGTCGTGTCGGCTTTGCGGGTGCCGCGGACGTGTGCAGGGTAGAATCTATGACTGTAGCGCAGAAGATCGGCCGACGATATTACGTAGAGGGAGCGAGATGAGCGACAGACCAGAAGAGGGGCGCGAGGAACGCCGCAGGACAGGGCCTCTGGGAGATGCGGACGACGAGACGCGGCGCGTTCCCACCGACAACGGCCCAGGGGCCACGCGCCAGGTCGGGTCAGGTGGAGGGGAGGCCGCCGAGTCCCCCGAGACCCGGAGGGTGGCCAGGGGGCCATCCGGGGACAACGAGACCCGCGTCATCAGGGGGCAGGGCTATCCCGATACGACAAGGGCGGCGACCCCCTACCCGAGAGGTTACTTCGAGGAGGCGGAGGAGCGCGAGGACCGGCTCAGGGACATGTACGGTGGCGTGGATTGGTTGGCGAGCTTTCTCGGGTTCGTCTTCGCCATCGTCCTCGGGGCGATCTTCTCCGCGATCGCCGGGCTCGTGATCGTCCCGTTCGGCATCGCGCCCGACCTTTCGGGCGGGGAGATTGGAGCCTCGGCCATCACGAGCCTCGCTCTGCTCGGTGTCTTGATCTTCTTGACCTATCTTTGCGGCGGCTATGTGGCCGGCCGCCTCGCGCGCTTTGACGGGGGTCGCAACGGGGCGATGGTGCTGGTCTGGACGTTCATCGTTCTCCTGATTCTCGCCCTCGCCACCGTCGTCTTTTCTGGCTTCCTGCCCGAATGGGCTACCGAGCGCGTCGCCAACCTCGTGGGCGGGGTGCTGTCTACGGCCAGAGATCTCGCCGACGCCGGTATCGTCGGCATCGTTACCGCCCTGGCCGCCGTGCTCGTGGCGCTCCTCGGCGGCTTTCTGGGTGGACGTCTGGGGAGCAGGTACCACACCGAGATAGACAGGGCGACCTGAGGGGTCCTCGTGCTGCCCTATTTCAGCGGGCTTCGTGTGCGGGCTCTTACGGGTGCGAGCCTTTCGCGAGGGTACAAAGGGAAGGCAACGCTGTAATTCGAGAGGGATGATGTATTGGGCGGACACGTGCTTTTCGAGACGGGCATAAGGCGCCTCGGCTCGAAGGAGAATGGATTTTTCTACCGCTATCCGGGCACGGGGGAGACCGTGCGCGAGGAGCGGGTTCTGGCGCGCATCGAGGACCTCAAGGTGCCGCCTGCGTGGGAAGACGCACGGATCGCCCGCAGCCCCTCGGCAAAGGTGCAGGCCGTAGGCTATGACTCGGCGGGCAGGTTGCAGTACCTGTACAGCGCGAAGTATCGGGAGCACAAAGAGCGTGAGAAATTCGAGCGGGTGCTGCGCTTCGCGGACGCGCTGCCCCTGATGAGGGAGACGACGAGTGAGCACCTGAGGCACGGGGAGCTTTGCCCTGAGAAGGTCCTCGCCGCGATGACGCGGCTGATGAACGCGGCCTACTTCAGGGTGGGCGATGAACGCTACGCGAAGAAGAACAAGACCTACGGCATAGCGACCCTCAGGCGCAAACACCTCCGGATAGAGGGCGACACCATGACCTTCAAGTACAGCGGCAAGTGGGGCAAGACCCACAGGAAGGTCGTCACGGACCGCAGACTGCGCGAGGTGGTCGAGGAGTGCGTCGGGCTGCCGGGCTACGAGGTCTTCAAGTACGTGGAGGAGGGCGGCGAGGTCCGCGACGTAAAGTCCAGGGATCTAAACGCGTACGTCAAGCGGGTCATGGGCGATGAGTTCACGCCCAAGGACTTCAGGACCTGGGCCGGGACCCTGATCGCCGCCGTCAAGCTCGCCGAGCTCGGGCCCGCCACAGAGCCGAAGCACGCGGAGGTGAACGTGCTCAAAGCGGTCGACGCGGCCGCCGAGCGTCTCGGCAACACCCGCGATATCGCCCGCGCTTCTTACATCAGCCCACGGGTCATAGACCACTACCTCGAGGGTTCCGTGGTAGCCTACCATGCAGAGCACCTCGACGAGGTCATAGTCGCCGAACAGGGCGGCCTGTCCGAAGGCGAGAAGGCGCTCCTGGATCTGCTGCAAAAGAGGCTCCGTCGCGATCTAAGGAAAGCTGCTTAAGAAAGTACAAAGAGGAGAGACAGGTCGTGAAGAAGGCTATAGCCCTCAAGCTGATCAAAAGCAAGACGGCGCGCAATGTAGTCGTCAAGGCGCTGAAGAACCCGAAGGTCAGGAAGATCGTCGTGAAGCAGGCCAAGCGCAGGGTGCTCGGGAAGTAGTTGTAAGAGTACTTCAGCAAGAAAGCTGAAATGCCGACTTGCGCGATTGGGCAAGGTCACCATGACCTTGCCCAATCGCTCTAGAGCGCCGAGGTCCTGTGCGCCAGGTCCTTGGCGACCTCCAGGGTGGAACCCGTCTGTCGCCACACCTCTAGCTGACGCACGGATTCTGTCGGCCCATCGACGGCGCGCTCCAGTCCCGAGAGATCCCTGACGGTCGCTTCGGAGAGACGTGCCACGAGCGTGTCTATGGCGGCGCGGGTCTCGACGGCCTCGTGGGTTTCATGGTCGATGAAGTGACCTTCGAGGCCGTAACGCTGGGCGCTCCACTTGTTCTCCTCGATCTCGCGGTTCGGGATGATGGGCATCACAGTGCCCGAATCGTACTCGAGGGCAAGCATGTCGCACAGGGCCGCTGCCAGGGCGACGAGGGCCTCGTTGCGGGTCGGGTCCGCCTGGGCGTCGAAGGCCCTGATCTCGACGGTGTCGAGCCCGGGGTGGAGCCTCACGTCCCACCAGATCTCCCCGAGGGTGTCTATGAGGCCGGCACGCCCGAGGTAGTCCACGAAGTCTGTGTACTCTGTCCAGGAGCCGAAGGGCCCAGGGAGCCCGGCGCGATGGTAAGCGCGCGAGAACATCAGGACGCGCGTCGAGTGCATGTCCGTGTACTCGCCCTGCCAGAAGGGGGAGTTGACCGAGAGCGCCAGCATGTGAGGCACGTACTCACGAAGGCGGTTGAAGAGGTAGACGGCCTTCTCGCGGCCCTGCACGGCGTAGTGGACGTGCACGGAGAACGTGTTGTTGCGCCGGATCAACCATCCCAGCTTCTTCTTGAGGCGCTGGTAATGGGGCTTGTCTATGATCTCCTGCTCCCGCCAATCGCCGATCGGGTGCGTCCCGCTGGTGCCGAGGACCCTTCCAAGCCGCTCTGCGTGCCTGAGCAGAACACGCCTGCGCGAGATGAGGTCGGCGAGGACCCCCGCGGGTTGCTCGTGCACGCCCGTGTTCGACTCGATCTCGCAGTCGATGAGCTCCCCCGAGAACAGGTTCGCGGGCTCGCGGGCCAGAATCTTCTGCGCCCCGTCGGCGAGCTTGAAGGTCTCAGGGTCGGCGAGCCACAGCTCCTCTTCGGCACCCAGGGTGCCATCCCTGGTTCCCTTCTGGAAGGCGTCCTCCGCTATTAGAGAGGTATAGTTGCGGGTGTTCAAGATCCTCCTCGGCGGGAGTCGGGTGGCTTACGGTGGTCGGCCGTGCGATCCATGGCGACGAGTATATTACCCCGTCTGCGCGGAGAGGTGCCGGCATCGGGTTAGAATGGCGCACGATAGCTACATGGGAGGTGCTTGTGTCGGCAAACGTTGTAGGCGAGGGGATCATGCCTGGCGGAGCGAGTCATCGCCGAAGGGCCGGGGTAGACGTTTTTCTCGAGACCCTGGATAGGGCGCTCTAGCCGCATGGAGCGTCGAGACACGGAGTTTGAAGCCGAAAGTCTCGTTGCGGCTTGCGCCGCCACGGCCATGATGCTCGTCTACAGTGCGCCTACGCCGGGGACGGGATCCCGCTACCTCGACGGGCGTGTCGCGCACGAGTCGAGGGTGCTCTCCGTGGTATCCGTCAGGGACGCCCTCGCGGGGTCGGCGCGTCGGGGCGTGGGGGCAACGGTGCTCGAGGCCACGGTCTCCTCGATCTCCCTGTCCGGGTTCGCAGACCCGCGGGCTGCCGGGTATCTGGCCCCTCTCGCCCGCGCCGCCTTGCGCGAAGAGCCATCGGCTCGCGTGCTCGCTGGGCTCGGCCACGACGAGATCAGGCCGTTCGCGCGGGCGCTCGAGGTGGCCGGCGGCGAGGAGGCGCTCGCCGGTGCGCTGTCCTACGCCCTGGGGGCTGGCAAGGACGCCACCCTCCGCGACGCCATGCGCTTCTCGGCGTCGAGCCACGCGCTCGCCCGGGAGTACGCCAGGGATTTCGAGGTCACACGCGAGCTCGCCAGGCCGGCTCTCCTCTCCGCCCTCTCCCGCGCCGACTCCGCTCGCGGCGCCCTTGTCCAGGCCTACCTCGAGGTCCTCTCGGAGGTACCTGACTCAGATGTGGCCCGGCGCGCAGGTCGTCATGAGGCGGAGGAGGTCTCCCGCATGGCCCACGGGGTCTTGAAGGCCGGTGGCGTTCACTCGAGGCGGGGCCTCGAAGGGATAGGCAACCTCGGCGGTCTGCTGCGCTCCGACCCCCGCCTCTCTCCGACGACGACCGAGTATCCAGTCATCGCTGCCGCCTTCCTCGTCGCCCTGGAGTACGGTCCCGACGCCCTGAGCCACAGGCTCATTCCGGCCACGGGAAGGTGAATCGCAAAGGGGTTCTGAACCCCTTTGCGAATCGCTTGAGGTAGAATCTGCCAGGATCATCGGCGGTAGAGGAGGAGCATGAGGGCTCTCGTAATCGTGGGACACGGTTCGCATCTCAACGAAGACTCGAGCCTGCCCGTCTACGCGCATGCCGGCCGCATCAGGGAGACAGGAGAGTTCGACGAGGTCGTCGAGTGCTTCTGGAAGGAGGAGCCCTCCATGCGACACGTGCTTGACACCGTAGAGTCCGAAGACGTGTACGTCGTCCCCGCCTTTATCTCCGAAGGGTACTTCACCCAGCAGGTTATCCCTAGGGAACTCGGCCTGGAAGGGTCCTCGACCAGGAGGGGCGAGAAGACCGTCCGCTACGCGGGACCTCTGGGCACCTTCGAGGGGATGCACGACGTTATCCTGGAACGTACAGACGATCTTATCCGTGGAAGGGAAGTCTCGGGGCGCACCGCCCTCGTCTTGCTCGGCCACGGGACCGACCTGAACAAGAACTCCGGCGGCGTCATCTACCTGAACGCCCGGCGCATCAGGGAGCGTGGCATCTACGACCTCGTCGAGGTCGGGTTTTTGGATCAGGACCCCGAGATAGGCGCCGTCGTCGATGGTGTCGAGGCGGAGAAAGTCATCCTGATCCCACTGTTTATAGCGGAGGGTTGGCACACCCGCGAGACTATCCCCGAAGACCTCGGCCTGAGTGGCGAGGTTACGGTACGCAGCGACAAGACGATCTACTACGGCGCCCCCGTCGGCACGCACCCTTCTATGGCGAACCTCATAGCCGCCCGCGCCAGGGAGACGATGCCGGAGCACCACGTTGTCTGAGGCCCGCTCCGGGCGCTCCGAAATCGAGAACGCCGCTGCGGATTCGCGCGAGGCCTTCGCGGCTTGGGTGGACGGCGCGCCCGATGGCCGCGTCTTCGGGCAGGTGATCGTACGCCCCTTCTCACCTCTTGGGTATTCGCTGCGTCACACCGACGACGCGCGCGAGGATAGGCTCGAAGTCAGCCAGGACCCGCGTGCTGCGCGAGAGATCGCCAAGCTCACCGAGGGCGGGGATTACAGGCCGCTGAAGAGCTCGCCGAACCTGCGGCGCGGCTGGGAGCTCAGGGTCGCCGACGCGCACGCTCTCGTGATCGCGATGAACTACCTCTACCCCGCAGGCGTCGTTCACTGGTACCTCCTCAGGGAGGGGAGGCTCCATCTCACGAGCTTCAGGGAGAATGCGGCGAGGCAGAGCGGTATCTACAAGAGGGTTCGGCGGCTCACGGACGAAGGCGTCCTGAACGCTGCCATTGCGTGCTGCGAGGACGCGGTGTGCCTGAAGAAGACCCTCTGGGACGTGGACGAGGACACGCCGCTGGGGGTGAACAGGGGGGAAGGTGAGATCCCCTGCCCCGAGCCATGCAGCATCTTCGTCTCCTTCGCGCGGCTGGTCAAGCTCTTTGAGCGGGAGAAGGACCTCGACGCCACGGGACTCTCGCCCTCTGAGAGAGAAGACCTGGCCGCCCTCGTCGAGGCCGCGGCCACCGGAGAGGTCGGTTTCGCCCGCGAGGCCGAGTTCGAGAGGTCGCTGAACGAGAGGAGGATGCGCTACAGGAGGCTAACCCTCGTCCCCAAGCTGCGCCGGGAGGGATAGAGCGTGGACTGGAGCGCTCATCCCCGAACTGTTTCCGAACGGGCCTTTCGGGGTATCTCGTTGTTTCGAGCAAACGACTCCGTGAAGATGGAGGTAATGAATGGCGCGCAAGAGAAAGGCCGCCAAGGCAGGAGCGAAGGTAGGAGCGAGGGTGGCCCCCGTGGCCGGCAGGACTGCAGGGAAGGCCGCATGGAAGGTCGGCAAGGGCCAGGCCAGGCTAGTCCGACGGGCTATGAGCTCGCAGGAGCCGAAGAAGATCAGGTATCTCAAGTACGGGTTCTTCATCCTGCTCGGGCTCGCCATCGGGGCCGCCGTCGCCCGTTCGAAGAGGGGCGAGACCTCAGGCGAATCGTCGTCTTACACGGGTACGACGGGACCACACGCCCCCGACGCGGACAGCCCCGCAGGAACGCGCGGAGAGACCTGGGGTAGTGGCACGCCGACAGGGACTGCGGGCGGCGGTGGCCAACAGGGTCCTTGGGATGCGAATCGCACCGGCGCCGACAGGGACTACTCGGATCCCGCATCCGGGCCCCTGATCGGCGGGCAGCACAGTGATGTCGAGGGCGTGGGCGAGCAGCAAGAAGAGATAGAACAGCGCATCCGCACCAACATCGGCGAGGACCCGCGCACCGCGGAGATGCCGCGGGTGAACGTCGAGGTGAACGACGGGATCGCCGAACTGCGCGGGGCGGCGCCCTCGGAAGACGCCAAGCTGGCGGCCGGAGAGATCGCCCAACAGGTCGAAGGCGTACGCGAGGTGCGAAACTTGATAACAGTCAGCTAGTCAGCACTTCAGCAAGCCGCCCGGCTTCGCCAGGCGGCTTGTCAGCCGGTCAGCTTGCGTCGTGAACCACGCGCGACGCTCGTACAGACGCCCCGTCAAGATGGCGGGGCGTTCACTTTACCCCCGGTTCTCCTCGAAGGACCGAAGCTGACAAGCTGAAGTGCTGACTAGCTGAAGGCCTGCTCAGCCTCGAATGAGGCCGAGCACCTCGTCGCGCCTGTGTTCCATCGTCGCGGCGTCTTTGGCCTCCACGTTGAGGCGGAGGAGGGGTTCGGTGTTCGAGGGGCGGAGGTTGAACCACCAGTCGCCCAGGTCGACCGTGAGGCCGTCGAGGTGGTCTATCTCAGCTTCTTCGGAGAAGTGGTCCTCGACCTTCTCGAGGGTCGCCCTCTGGTCCTCTACTTCGGAGTTGATCTCGCCCGAACGGACGTATGGGTCGATGGGGGTGAGGAGGCTGGAGATGGGTTCTTGCTGGCGGCCGACGAGCTCGGCGATGGTTATCATGGCGATGATGCCCGAGTCGGCGAAGTAGTTGTCCCTGAAGTAGAAGTGGGCCGAGTGCTCCCCCCCGAAGGCCGCATCGTGCTTTCTCATCTGCGGCTTGATGATGGAGTGGCCCGCCTTGGTCCTTATGGCCCTCCCGCCCTCGCGCTCGACGAGCTCGGGGAAGGCCTTCGAGCAGACGGCGCTGTAGAGTATCGTGGCGCCTGGCTCCTTCTCGAGCACGTTCTTCGCGATGAGGGTGGCCGCCAGGTCGCCGGAGATGGTCGTGCCCTCTTCGTCGATAATGAAGCATCGGTCTGCGTCGCCGTCGAAGGCCACTCCGAAGTCAGCCCCCTCTGCTACCACGCGCTCCTGAAGCTCCCTGACGTTCTCTGGCTCGATAGGGTTCGGTGGATGGTTGGGGAAGGAGCCGTCGAGCTCGAAGTACATAGGCACGTACTCGAACGGGAGATGCTCGAAGATGGGCGGGACCATCTTGCCCGCCATGCCGTTTCCGGCGTCGATCACGATCTTCAGCGGCCTCAGGCCTCCGATGTCTATAAAGCTCAGGCAGTGTTTCGCGTAGTCTACGGTGATATCGGTCTCCTCCACGGAACCGGGATATTTCGCGGGGTCGGGGAGCCTTCCCGAGACGATCAGGTCAAGGATCTGGCCCAGCCCGGCGTCTCCGGAGAGGGCTATGGCTTCCTCCCTGCAGAGCTTGAAGCCGTTGTAGTTCTTGGGGTTGTGGGAGGCCGTCACCATGGCCCCGCCGGGCTCTTCGAGATGCCCTACGGCGAAGTAGAGCGCGTCGGTCGAGACCAGCCCGAGGTCTAGTACGTCGGCACCTGCCTCCGTGACTCCGTCTATAAAGGCCTTCTCCAGCGCCTGGCCCGAGAGGCGCATGTCGCGGGCCACGACGACCCTGGAGCCCGAGAGATCCAGGTGCGCGACGAAGGCGTGGCCGATGTCGCCCGCGACTCCCTCGTCCAGGCTCTCGGGATATACGCCGCGGATGTCGTAGGCCTTGAATATCGACTCGTCGAGCATCTCCTACCTCCGGAGTACTCCCAGTCTGAGTGCGACCTGGGGTTTGACCTGTGGTTTTCGGCATCCGTTACAATAGCGGGTTATGGCCCATCGTGCAGACCGGTTCGCGGCGTACCCGGGGTAGGCGCGCGTTGGGCCCCCGCTTCGTCAGGTTCGCCGCCCTGTTCTACGGTTCGCTCGCCGTCGTCGCGGCCCTCTGGTGCGGCCTCAGGGGCTTCGACGTGCGGCTTCTCGGCGAGAGTCCCGCCGCGAGCGTGCTCCTCGGCGTCCTGACCGCCGCCTGCACTGTCTCTTTGGGCCTCTTGACCTACCGTTTCCTGCCCTCCCTGCGCCAGATATCCGAGGAGCTCGCGCCTCGCCTCGTCGACGGCGCCGATTCGGTCAGCCTCGTGCTCGTGTCGGTCTTTTCGGGGGTGGGTGAGGAAGCGTTGTTCCGGGGCGCCGTCCAGCAAGAGTTCGGCCTCATCGTCGCCTCCCTACTGTTCGGCCTGGCCCACGTTGGTCCAGACCGGCGATATTTCGTATGGACGGCGTGGGCCGTACTGGCCGGCTTCGTTTTCGGCATCCTGTACGATGTCAGCGGCGGTCTGCTCACCCCCATCATCGCCCACACCGCGCACAACGCCGCGACGCTCCTGCTCTGGAAACGCTCCCGCGAGGGCAAAATGAAGGCCGGCAGCCTCTGAACAAACTCCCCAACACAGCCACAGGCAAGACGGGGGACCGCCGCGTTGGTCTCGTACTGGCAGCCGTTTGCTCCCTGGTCGTGTTGCTGGCCGCGGCCGTATCCCTCTGGCCGGGGGGCGCCTCGCCGGGGGAGGAGTTGATCTCGCCAGGGGCCAAGGACATTGCGGTGAGCCAGAACGACACCATGTACCCGACCTCGGACAGGCTGAGTTTCGACGGAGGACCCGAGGCGATCTACGTGTATCTGAGGGTCGAGAACCTCGCCGCCTACGACGATCTCGAGGCGAGGGTCGGGCGAACCTCGCGAACCTCCGCCCTCGGCCGTCTGCTCGGGGGCAATCGCGAGCTCGTTGTCTCGAACGAGGGTGAGGAGCGACTCAGCGTGTCCTACGGCGGGGCCTCCGGCGTGATAAAGTTCGCCGTCCGCCCCGCCTCTGGACGGCGGCTGCCTTCCGGCGATTACACGGTGGCGGTCTACGCAGCATCCGATAGGGCTGGCGAAAATAGCGTTCTGGCCAGAAAATACTTCGTGGTCGGCGCGTAGCACGGGTAGTAGGCGCCTGCTTTTGGGATACAATGGATTGCGATCTAGGCGACGGCCCTCGGGGACGCGGGACGGCGCAGGGAGGGAACCATAGCGCGCTTCACCGAAACGGTCATCAACGTGCTGAGCCTGCTGATTGTCGGCGTGGGGATCGCGGTGACCGCCAGCTTCTTCGTCGCCTCGCCTCAGCACGAGGCCGCGGCCGCCGACAACGTCAAGACGAACGCCGAGAGGCCAGCCGAACAGCAAAGAACTCCCGCTGACGCCGGGAAGGTCGACAAAGCCATCGAGCGCCAGAGCGTAGGATCGCAGAGAAAGGACGGCACCGGGCCGGTGGCCAGGAAGAAGGTCGTCGACCGGGGCCCCGAGCGCAAGATGCTGCGGATGACGATCCCGAAGATGGCCCAGATACGAAACGACACGGTGCCGTACACCGTAAGTGACAACGACAGGGCATTCCACGACCACGCCGCCGTGCACCTTCGCGGGACTGGCGATCCCTGGGACAGGGAGGCGAACGTCTACATCGCGGGCCACCGGCTTGGCTTCCCCGGAACCGACAGCTGGCTTTCGTTCTGGGACCTGAACGTGCTCGAGAAGGGGGACAGGATCTTTATCACCGACTCGGCGGGCGAGCGCTACGTCTACGAGGTGTTCAAGACCTTTATCGTTGGTCCGAATGACGTGTCGGTGACGAGGCCGCCCGAGGGCAGGAACGTCGTTTCGCTGCAGACGTGTACGCTACCCGATTACTCGAAGCGTTTGATCGTCCGGGCCGAAAGGGTGGCCCGGCGGTGATGGAAGAGGGGGAAGGTAGAGGGTGCTCCGGTTGCCGGTAAGAGAGCAGAAGCAGCCGAACCCCGCGAAGAAGCGTGTGGAGACGCCGCCGATGACCAAGGGCAACATGCAGGTGCGCGTCGTCACTCTGGCGGTTCTAATCGCCGCGGTCTTTATCGTTCTCGGCGCCAGGCTGTGGTACCTGCAGGTCCTCACGGGCCAGGACTACACCCTCGCCGCGAGGGCCACGCAACACACCAACGTCAAGATCCCCGCCCAGCGCGGCGTGGTCTACGACCGCAACGGCAAGATTCTCGCCAACAACGTCCCTGGGCTGAACGTAACCGTCATACCCGATGAGATCTCCAGGGACAAGGTGAAGGAGCTGTCGAGGGTTGTCGAGGCCGACACCGAGTCCGTTCTTGCCCGCTACGACGCGGCGAAGGAGAGCGGTAGCCAGTACAGTCCCATCCTGGTCAAGGAGAACGCTAGCCGCGACGCGGTGACCTACGTCAGCGAGCGCACCGGGGAGTTCGAGGGTGTGGCCGTGAACGACGACTGGGTGCGAAGTTACCCGGAAGGGAAGCTCGCCTCCCACATCCTCGGGTACACAGGCGCGGTAACCCAGGACGAGCTGAAGCAGGAACCTTTCGAGGGCCTGCCCCCTGATTCTGTCGTCGGCAAGAGCGGGGTCGAGTTCAACTACGAGGAGGTGCTGCGCGGTAAAGCCGGCAGGAGGACCTACGACGTGGACGCCCTCGGACGCATAGTTCCCGAGGGGAGCAGGGTCGATTCCATGGGCAGGTTCGTTGACGAGAACGGCGATCCCATAAAGTCGAACCCGAGCCAGGAGTTGCCCGACCACGTCACCGAGCCCGAGCCTGGCAAGAACCTGAAGCTGACCGTGGACCTCGACGTCCAGCGGCTGGCCGAGGATGAGCTCGACGCCGCCATCGCACGAGTGAGGGAGGCCGGCTACCCTGGGAGAGGAGGGGCCGTCGTCGCGATGAACCCACGCAACGGCGAGATCATCGCCCTCGCCAGCCGTCCCGATTTCGACCCGCAACTCTTTGTCGGCGGCATCTCGGGCGCCAGGGAATTCAAGACCTATCAGTACCTCAGCAGCGAGGCGTCCGAACATCCTTTCATCAACCGCGCGATAACGGCCGGCCAGCCCGCCGCTTCTACCTTCAAGACGTTCACCGGCCTCGGGGGCCTCGCGTCGGGCGTCATCGACAGGTACACCACCTACACTGACGACGGGTCTTGCTGGCACCCCACCGGCGTTACGGTCAGCCCCTGCTACCAGAGCTGGCGTGAGAACAGCCCCAACGCGGAGTTTCTGGGCACCCACGGCACCCAGAACTTCGCCGAAGCCCTCACCGACTCCAACGACAAGTTTTTCTACCAGGTCGCCGACTGGATCTGGATCAATACCACGGACAAGGCCTGGTTGCCCCGATTCTACGAGAGGTTCGGCTTCGGCTCGCTGACGGGCGTAGATTTGGCCGGTGAGACGGCAGGACGCGTGCCGACGGAGGCCGGAGAGCGGGAACTGGCCGAAGCACTCGGTACCCCGGAAGAGGCCTACTGGAGCGTCGGGGACTGGGTGAACCTCGCCATCGGCCAGGGAGATTTGCTCGTCTCCCCGATCCAGCTCGCAGTGGCCTACTCGGCCGTCGAGAACGGCGGCACGCTCGTCATCCCGCACGTGGGCAGCGAGGTCCAGAACCAGGACGGCAAGGTTACCCAGAAGATCTCTCCGAAGCCCGCCGGCAACGTAGGCCTGCCCGAGGCTTACCTCGAGAACGCCAGGGAGGGCCTCGAGGGCGTGCCAGAACGCGACGGTACCGCCGGCCCCGCGTTCGTCGGGTCTACCCTGCCGACGTTGGGCAAGAGCGGTACCGGCGAGTTGCCGAGCGGGGACGATTTCGTGAACTGGTACGTCGGCTGGGCCGCAAACAAAGAATCCGACCCGCTGGTCGTCGTCGTTATGATCGAGGGCGGCGGGGCTTTCCAGGAAGGCAGCGAGATGAGCGCGGCGCCAGCCGTGCGCCACATCCTCGAGTCCTACTACGGCGTCGAGCAATCGAAGGAGGACCCGAATCCCACGGACGCGCAGCCCATCGGAGCGAAGCCGGAAGGCAGGAACTCAGAAGTCGAGAACAAGAAAGGCAAGATTTCAGGAGACAGGAACCCTAGGGCCAGGAATACCGAAGGCAAGAACCTCAATGCCTCGGTAGAGTAGAGGCGCATGGCCGTTACCATCGCCTCCTTACCGAGCCCGCCTTCGCCCACAATGTTCGAGGTGGGGCCTTTCGCGCTCCGCTACTACGGGCTGTGCATAGCGCTCGGGATCATCGTCGCCACCTGGCTCACGGGAAGGGAGCTCGAGCGCAAGGGACTCGACGGTACCCTGGCCCTCGACTCGCTGTTCTTTATCGTGCCTTTGGGCTTCGTCGGCGCCAGGGCCTACCACGTCGCCACTGACTACGATCTCTACTCGGGCGATCCTTTCCCCGGCGTGTTCGAGGTGTGGAACGGGGGCCTGGGGATCTACGGCGGCGTCGTCGGAGGGTTTGTGGGGCTCTTGATCTTCGCCCGCATCAGGGGCATCAGCCCGTGGGCTTTCGCCGACGCCGTCGCGCCCGGGCTTGTACTCGCCCAGGCGATAGGACGCTGGGGCAACTATTTCAACCAGGAGCTCTTCGGACGTCCTTCGGATTTGCCCTGGGCTATCCGCATAGCGCCGGAGAACAGACCCGTCGGGTACGCAGACGCGGCGACCTTCCACCCGACCTTCCTCTACGAGTCGATCTGGGACGTCATCGTCTGCCTGATACTGCTGTGGGTGGCACGCCGCTTCGCGGACAGCCTGAAGAACGGTGACCTCGCCGTGCTCTACGTGAGCCTCTACTCCTTCGGACGCTTCTTTGTAGAGGCCCTCCGCGTGGACCCGGCTTTCCTTATCGGCGGAACCATACGCGGGAACCTCTTCGTTAGCAGCGTGCTGGCTTTAGGCTTCGGCATGATGCTGCTCCTGAGGCACTCTGGGCGCAAGCGTCCGCGATCACGCTGAGCAACTACTTTCGTCCGGGTTTGCGTCCCTCATACATGGCGTTGACCTTCGAGTACCACGCGAGCACCTGCAGACGCTTGTGCTTCAGCTCTTCTCTTGTGTGCTGGTTCGCTAAGTTGTTCTTCTCGAGAGGGTCCGACGCCAGGTCGTAGACCTCCTCGGACTGGTTGCCGAAGAAGTAGATGTACTTCTCCGTTCCCTTTATGCTGGCGAGGCACCTGTACTCGTCGTAGCAGCTGAAGAATAGCGTGCGCTCCTTATCTCTCGGAGCGATGAGGGATATCCCAGGGTAGTGGCCGCCCGTGACCTCGTAGCCGAGCAGATCGAGTAATGTGGGGAGGGTATCGATCTGGTTCGTCAGGGTCTCGACGCGTTTGCCGCTCTGGAAGCGTCCGGGAACGTGGATCATGTAGGGCACCTTGAGCCCCTCCTGGTAGATGGTGTTGTCGTGCTGGAAGAGGTCGTGCTCCCCGAACCCTTCCCCGTGGTCGCCGTAGATAACGAAGATGGTGTCGTCGTAGAGCCCCAGCTCTTTGTACTGGTCTATGACGTTTTTCACGAAGAAGTCGAGGTAGCGGACCTCGTTCTGATAGTTGTCGAGCGGGGGAAAGGTCGAGTAGTACTTGCGCCCGTAACGGTCGATGGGCAGATACTGGTGGTGGCCTGTAACCCCGAGGTACGTCGCAAGGAAGGGTTCGTCTTTGTGTTGCTCCAACCACTCCCTGCTCGGCTGGAGCATGATGTCGTCCTCGTAGCCGAAGTAGTTGGATCTTTGGAAGCCCTCCGTGTCCATCGTCTCGACGGGCCGAAAATCGTCGTAGCCGAAGTTCCTGACCAGGTCCTCGCGATCCTCGAAGTCCTTGGTCGCCGAGGAGAACCAGACGGAGTTATACCCCTGCTCCTTCAAGAGCTCGGGCAGGCACCTGGCCGGGATGCCACCAGGCTCGGCCTCGGTGATCTCGCGCACGAGGTGCGGGTCGATGCCGCAGTTTATCGCGGTAATGGCCTTCGACGTGTGGGGGACTATCGTATACGCCCTGTCGGCCATGAGGCTGTGCTCAGTGAGCCGGTCTAGGTAGGGCGTCGTCTCCAGTCTCTCGTTGTAGGGCGTCGTTGACCGCGCCCTGACAGACTCGAGGTGGATCAGGACGACGTTCATCTTCTCTGTCTCGGCGGTCTTCTGCAGGTGGGTACCTACGGGGGGCTCGAACGAAGTGGCGTTGGCGACCTGGTCTCTGATCTTCGCGTGTTCCACCCCGGACATGACGACGTTGACGACGGCGTCCCTCGCGAAAGATTTGCTGGCTTTGCCGGCGCTCACGGGCAGCGAGAGGAAGATGAGCCCGACCGACGCCAGGCATGCCCCGAGGGCGAACAACCTTGATGTGGTCGGAGAACCGAAGGACCCTGGCCGCCCATGCCTTCCACAAACGAGCGTGGCTATCGTCCAGGGACCAAACACCATGTAGAATAAGATGACCAGAACCCAGGCCCAGATGGCCAGCGAAGTCACGCTGCCGATTACGTCTTCGATCTCACCCAGCTTGCTCAGCGAGTACGTGATGACGCTGAGGCTCAGCGTCGAGCCGGTCTCCTGGAAGTACTGGTGGGCCGAGGTCGTCGTTCCTACGACGACAATCGTGACCGCGTGGAAGAGGACTACTACAGGCAAACGCAAACGGTTCTGCCTCGTCAGGGCGAATAGCCCGACCCAGAGAAATACGTACCCCAGGTTGAATAGCAGGTCCGAACGGATCAAGCCGAAGGCCGCAACCCCCCCCGAAAGGCCATCCTGGGAGTGTATACGGATCCCCTTCAACACCAGGCTGTAGAGGACCATCGGAACGAGCAAACTGGACAGGTAGATCCAATCGCGAACGCCCAGGATGGTGCGAACGCGTACCGTTAGGGTCTGTCGCTTGTTGTTTCCGGAAGTCACGAGTTCGAGAGAGTTTACAAAGATTTCGCAGAACTTGAAGGCCGCACCGCAAATTCTCGTCCCCACCTACTTTGACGCCTCAGAACATAGTTGCTATCTTGTAGATGAAAAAAACTTTCAATTAGTACGAGGTCTCAGGTGGGGTTCGAGGCGGCTGTCGGGAAGATACGTGGAAGCGGGCACAAGGCCACGCCGCAGCGGCTTGCTGTTCTGGCAGCGATAGCGGCCGGGCGGCATCAGGATCTCGAGGAGATAAGGGCCCGCTGTCCCGAGGTGGGAGTGGTGACGGTGTACAGGGCGCTCGACCTTTTCTCAGGGCTTGGGCTCGTACGCAGGCTCGACCTTGGTTACGGTCCGCGCTACGAGCTGGCCGAGGATCACCACCACCACCTTATCTGTGAGCGTTGTGGAAGCGTCACGGAGTTCGAGCGCTGTCCTGTCGACCTGCAGGGTCTTCCGGGCGGAGGCTTCGAGGTCCGCGCCCACAGCCTCGAGGTCTACGGGACGTGCTCCGGGTGCAGGTAGGGGGCGTGGGGGGGTAGGGATGCGCTGTTGCACGGGCGCTACGGCGGATGGAGGGCGGCGGTGAGCGCGATCCTGATGGCTTCACTTGCCGCTGTTGGCTTCTCGGCGGCCAGCCTTCTCGCCCTACTCGGCGGGGAGTTGGGAGCCAGGGGCCGGTCTCTCTCCGCAGCCTTCGCTGCCGGGATACTGCTCGCGCTCGCGTTCGTCGATCTCTTCCCCGAGGGCCTCGAGCTCGGTGGAGAGACCGCTGTCGCCGGGTTCGTCGGAGGGTTCGCCCTCCTGTTCTTGACCGAGTCGTTGAGTAGGGCCCACACGCACCACCTGCCAGAGGAGCACGTCCACAAACACGCGCTCGGGCCCTTCGTCCTCGGGCTGGCCATCCACAACCTCGCTGACGGCTTCGCTCTCGGCGTGGGCGTCAAGGCGGCGGCCGTTACGTCCTGGCTCGTTGGGCTAGGGGTTCTCGTTCACCAGGTGCCCGTCGGGATCTCCCTCGCCGCCGTCCTGCTTGCCGCGCGCGTCGGCAGAGCCGGGGTCATGAGGACGGCGGTCTCCCTCGGGCTGGCGATCCCCGCCGCAGCGGCATTGACCGTGGCCCTCCCAGCACCAGGCGAAGGCGCGCTAGGTCTCCTCACCGGAGTAGCAGGAGGGGTGCTCGCATACATCGGCGCCGCGCACCTGCTCCCCGAGGCCCAGGCCGAGCATACAGACAGGTTCGCGGGCATCATGTTCGTGGCGACGCTCCTCGTCACCGCCTTCGGGCTAATAGCATTTCAGCATGTCAGCTAGTCAGCGAGCCGCCCGGTTTCGCCGGACGGCTCGCCAGCACTTCACCTGTCGCGGGGGGCAGGTCCTGGCTGACTTGCTGACAAGGCGCTGCAAGCGCCGTGCTGAAATGCTGACCAGCTATAACAACCAGAGTGCGAGCAGGATCAGTTCGGTGCCGAGCAGGATAAAGGTTGGTGTCGCTGCGCGGAGCCTCTTGCCCGAGTAGACGGTGGGCGCCACGAGCCATCCGAATGCGGCCCCGCCGACGAGGCCGCCGATGTGTGCGGTATTGCTGATGTTGGCGACGGAGAAGCCGAAGTAGAGGTTCAGGGTGGTCAGGATCAGGAGCTGCCGGATCAGGGGGTTCTGCCAGGAGAAGGTGCCGCGACGCAGGGAGAGACCGAGCACGCCTCCTAGAAGGCCGAAGATAGCGCCGGAAGCCCCTACCGCGGGCGTGTCGAAAGCGCCGAAGTAGAGGTAGGCGATGCCTCCGGCTAGCCCGCTCGAAAGGTAGAGCGCGAGAAAACGGCTCCGCCCGAACGCCTGCTCCACGAACGAACCGAGGAAGTAAAGGGAGAGCATGTTCAACGCCAGGTGGATGAACCCGGAGTGCAGGAACATGCTCGACAACAGGAGCCACACTTGGCCCTGGGCGACGGCGGCGGGCACGAGGGCGCCCCGCGCGAGCACCTCGGGGGGCTGCGTTACCAGCCCGACGTTCACCGGGTAACCGTAGCCCTGGGCCGCGATCGCGACGGCGATGTACACGGCCACGCAGGCGCCTATGAGGCCGAACGTCACCGGCAGGCGCGAGAGATCGTTCAATACGTATGCGGTGGTTCTACTGCGGTTTTCACATCGAGTGAGCTTCGATGAGTCGGAGAGTCATCTCGCGTAGCACTGGCCTTCTCCCAGCTTTTCCCGAAGCCTGAAACCGCGGTCTGCAGTCCATCTGCAAACCGCTTTAGCGGCGTTTGATCTCGCGCACGGCGTCCCCGACCTGCACCTGCGAGAGGTCCTGCAAGGGACCGCCGAGCATCGACTCGATGTCGGGGTCGTCACCCGAGGTAGCGCCGAAACCACGGATCTGGACATCTTCCCCGAACATCTGCCCGAACATACGCTGCAAATTTTCCTGCATCTCCCCGATGTTCACGGCCCCGAACGGCGTATCCTGCATGTTCTGGAGGCGGGCCACGGCGAGCCTGTCCTTGACCTCCGTAACCTCGGCCTCAGCCTTTACGTCCTCGACCGTGCCGAGCGTCTCGCCCGTATCTGGGTCCCAGACCTCCTCGCCCTCGGGGGCGAAGATCTCGAAGAGCATACCCTGACGGACGCCCTCGCCTCTTCCGCGGTTTATAACGATCTCGTTGTTCCCCAGAATCTTCGCTACCTTGCCTTCGACCGCCATGCGCTTTGCTCCTTCCGATCTTCCTGATGGTCAGAGGGATTATATCTCTCACAGCGAGGGCCGCCGTAGGCCGGTAGAATCCCCGCCATGCCGGAGAGGACCAACAGCATAGGAAGGCATCTTCCGACCTCTGGTGGGCTCGCGGGGACCCTCGAGACCGCGCGCGAGCTCGGGTGCGAGACCATCCAGATCTTCGTCTCCAACCCGCAGGGCTGGGCCAACCCCAGGCGGCGCCAGGACGCCCGCGCCTTTATCGAAGGAAGCCGTGAACTTGGCATATCTCCGGTCGTCGCCCACGCGAAGTACCTCATAAACCTTGCCTCCACGAGCGAGGAACAGCGAGACCTCTCGGTATTGGCTCTGGCGCACGAGCTGGCCGCCGCCGGCGCGCTCGGGGTCGACCTGGTCGTCGTGCACGCGGGCAGCCACGGGGGAGACGGCGAGGAGAAGGGTATGGAGAGGCTTGTGGATGGCCTGGGGCGCGCGAGGTGGCGGGCAACCGGACTCGACGGGTCCACAGGAGCGGTGGCCGAGCCTGTGGTCGAGAACTCTGTTGGGGCCGGCACCCAGCTCTGTTCGACGTTCGAGTCGCTAGGGGAAGTCGCGCGGCGAGCAGGGGTGAGGGTCTGCGTCGACACGGCTCACGCCTTCGTGGCAGGCTACGATCTGTCGGCGGTGGACGGAGGGCGGATGGTCGCCGAGGAGCTCGTGGCCGGGGTGGGGGACGCGGTCGCCCTGGTTCACCTGAACGATGCGAAGAACGAACCGGGGAGCCACCGCGACGGGCATCGTAAGGTGGGGGAGGGACGCATTTCCGTCGACGCCTGGCCGGGGTTTTTCGGCGGGCTGCCTGGAGTTCCCGTGGTCATGGAGACCCCGCACGGGACCCCCGAGGCTGACTCCGAAGAGGTGATTCTGGTCAAAAAGTTGGCGGGTGGGTTGCGCAGAGCGCCGATCGGAAGATAGAATCTAGGACGTGAAGACCTTGGAGATAAGTCCGGAGCGGCACACAGGAGACCTCCTCTCGACCATCGGCGAGACCCTGCGGGCGGAACGCAACGAGCGTGGGTTGACGCTAAAGCAGGTCTCCGAAGGCGCGCACGTCTCGGTTTCATACCTCGCCGAGATCGAACGCGGCGAGAAGGACCCCTCATCGAGGGTACTGGAGAGCATCGCCAGCGGATTGGACGTCGAGGTGAGCGAGCTACTGATCCGGATCGCCCTGGCGCTCGAGCCCGCGCCGGTCGTCCCCGTCACCGACTCTCTGGCGGCCTAGACTCCCCAGACGCCGACGTTGCGTTTCACCCTGGAGCCGATCACGCCTCGCGACGCCCAGGCTATCTCGCGCTGGCGCTACGAGGGAGCTTATTCGATCTACAACGGAGACCCCGCCTCCGTCGACTCGCTCCTGCGACCACGCCTCCTCTACCACTCCGTCTACGACGAAAGCGGAGATCTGGTGGGATACTTCTGCTTTGGGGAGGACGCGCGGGTCTCGGCCGGAAGGCGGCTCGGGGTCTACGAGCGCGAGGTTGCGCTCGACATAGGACTCGGGATGAGGCCGGATCTCACGGGAAGGAGCCTCGGAGAAGAGTTCGTGCAGGCCGGCCTCCGGTTCGCGCTGGAGACCTACTCGCCTCCGGCGTTCCGCCTGAGCGTCGCGAGCTTCAACCGCCGCGCCATCCGCGTGTACGAGAGGGCCGGCTTCGAGATCGTAGAGTCGTTTGGCGCTCCCAGGTCTGGCGGCGAAAGGGAGTGGGTGCTGATGAGACGCCAAGCGTAGGGCCAAGCGCCTGCGGCCGTTCTCTACATGTCGAAGAAGTAGACGGCCAGGATACCAAGGGTGTTGTAGCCCGCATGCGCCAGAAAGCTCGCCGTGGTGTTGATGTAGCGGCGAAGAAGTCCGAGTCCGATGGAGAGCACGAAGATGTAGCCGAGCAGGACCGATGGACCGTACTGGACGTGCATCGAGGCGAAGAGGACGGATGTTGCAGGAATCCCGAAGACGGGTTGCAAGGCACCGCGGAAGAGCGTCTCCTCCCCGAGTCCGGCACCGACCCCGATCAGCAGCGCGAAGAGCACCGCCGAGACCGGGCTCAAACCTTTCGGATCGAATAGCTTGCTGGAGACCTCACCGACCTTGCGGTAGAGATCGGGCTGCAGTTGCGAGAACATGGCGTCGGTGGCCACCGAGAGCGCGAAAGCCACCACTATGAGCAGCACAACGATGCCTACGTGCATGAGGGAGATGGGACCGTAGCCGAGGCGGGCGAGCGTCTCGCGCGGGCTGCGGCGAATCCCGGCGCCGACACCAAGCAGCGCGAGGACGACGAAAGGCAGCTGGCTGGCCAAGATGGCGACCGGTGGTATCCTGCCGCCTGTTCCCAACGAGAAGGCGCCGACCTGGTTCAACTGCTCGAACCCGAGGATGCCTACCACGTTGTTGGCCAGCACGGCGACGAACAACCAGAGGGCGAGAAAGACCGGTGGGTCCGTCCAGAACTCTCCGTTTGGCCTACGGCCAACGATCTTCAGCAACGTAGGAACGCAGAGGGCCAGCCCGATCAAGGCTCCCATCGCCACAGGGACGACCGTGACGGCCGTGACGGCCAATAGCTTCTGCGGATAGGCCCCAGGATGCGTCTGACCTAAGACCCAAAGTACACAGAGCAAAGCCCCGGCAACGAGGAACAGCAGTGAGGCGAACACGAGCACGATCAAGAGCGAGATCTCGGCCCTCCTGCTCTTTCTCGACCACTGTGCCAGGAGCGCAAGTATCCCGATGAAGACCATTAGCGCGAGCGAACTGAGCAGATACTGCATAGCGCCGACAGAGGTTAACACAAACGAAGTACCGGACCGCGCGTGATCCGCGGTCCGGGCCGCTCTTCTGGGCCAGGAAGGGGGAAAGGAGCCCAGTACCCGGAAATATAGAGTAGCGAGGTTACAATACTGCTACCCGAAGGTAACAGTTTGATAACAGGCTACAGGTTTCAGGTTTGTGGCTGGCGTTGCTGGCCGACGGCGTGCCCGGCTACCCACCACACAAGCCGGGCGCGATTCGACGGGGCGGAGGGCCATGACCGCGTCGGAGCAGTTGTCCATCGCTTCCATGAGCCCACAGAGAGCATTCAACAGGAAGATGCAAATACCTGAAACCTGTAGCCTGTAACCTACTTTTTATGGATCCCGGTTCTCTCCGCGTTCGAGGCCGTCGAGCACGGGACCAAGTACTTTCTCGCGTGCTGCCTCGTATTCTTCCAGGCTATCCGCGTCGCGTGCCAGGCCCGCTATGCGGCCCGTGAGGCCTGTGCCGCCTTTCGCAGCGAGCATGCGCCAACCGAGGAGCCGGTAGGAGCGTTCGAGGCGCGGGTCTCTCTCCCCGCTTTCGAGAAGGCGCTCGAGCAGCGCGTGCAAAGCCTCTGCTTCATCCAGAGTGAGCCACAACTCGACGTTGGGCTCTCCTTGCACGCTAGCGGACTTTCTCCAGGTAGATCCTGTCCTGCGTTATCACCACCTGCAGGTCGTCCGGCAGGCCGCGCAGGTAGCTGCGCCACTCACGGTCGAAGACCTCGGAGTCGTTGGCGTCGGTCCTGAGGACTATGCCATCTTCGGTCTCGTCGAGCACCGCACGGTGCTCCGATAGCTGGCCGCGGCGGACGGGATCCCTGCGGTAGATCGAGTTTCGCGACCGGAAGCTCTGTACGCTAGACGGCGTGGTGTTCAACTCCTGCGCGATCCACGTGTCGCCCCGGCCCTCCTCGACCCACTGCCGGATCTTGGACGCGTGCGGCTTTAGCGCCACCCTTCTGTTTCCCAAGGCCCCCTTCTCCTTCACCCTGTCTTGTTTTATAGGTCATATGTACCACTTTTTGTTACCCGACGCTAGATGCGAGGTGCGCTTCTGGCCCAGGAACGTTCCTGGTCAGCCCGTGGCCCGGAACGACGAGGGTGCGGGTTATGGGGCGTGGGAGAGCAGAGAGTCAGCGGCGGCCAGCCCCGAGAGGGCTGCGCCCTCGACCTTAGGCTGCCCGAAAGCGTCGCCGCAGAACAGCAGCGGCGGGTTATCGGAGGCGACGAGGCATGGTTCGGGGTGGGGCTCTGTAACCCAGCTGTAGCGCCACCTGACAAGGGAGGTCTCGACCACGGCGGGTGCGAGGTCGGCGCCGAGCTGGTCGCCCGCTAGCGAGATCATTGATTCTATGACCTCAGCTTCTTCGTCCTCGAAGTGGGAGCGGCTCCATTGCAGCCCGGCGTGGACCGTTACGGCCGGGGCTTCGGAGATGCCTTTGCGCCTGTTGTCGCCGATCCAGTCCAGCGGCTCTCCCTTTATCTGCATACCTCCAGGCTCGGGCACGCCGGTTGGGCCATCGAGCAACAGCATAAGTGCAAGACAAGGGTCGTAGGAGATGGCTTCGAGCTGACGCCTGGCTCCATCCGGCAGCGTGTAACTCCCCGATGAGATCAGGTCCAGCGCCTGAGGAACCGGCGCCGCCAGTACGAGGGTGTCCCCGATCATCCGCAATCCTGACTCGCATCGGACATCCCAACCACCGTCACCACGATCCACCCTTACGACCCTCTCTGTGGTGCGCACGTCGAGGGCGCGGGCGATGTGCTTGGGAATGGAGGTCATGCCCTGGGACCCTCTATAGCGGGGATGGCCATCTTCGTTACGCCGCCCCTGTTCGTCGGCGAAGCCACGCGCCCACTCTGCGGCGACGCCTGTCCCGAGCCAGCCTTCGACGAGGTCGGAGAAGCGTTCGCCCCTTACGGTGAAGAACTGGGCGCCGTGGTCGAAGGTGCCGCTGCCGACGCGCCTGGTAGCCATCCTGCCGCCGACGCTGCCGCCCTTGTCCAGGACCGTGACGTCCCAATCTTCTCGTTGCAGGGCGTCGGCCGCGAGCAGACCGGAGATGCCGGCCCCGATGATGATGCAGGATCTCTCGCTCACGTCCCTTGCGGCTCTTTCGATCTATCCGCTGTACTCTCCAGCATTTCGGCAGCCCTCCTGATGCTCTGGAAGTGAACGTCCACCGTGTCCTTCACGTCGGTGGCGTAGCCGCCTGCCATCGTTGTCGCGACCGGGATACTGCGTTCTCTGCAGGCCTCGAGGACGATCTGGTCTCGCTCGGCGAGGCCCTCCTTCGTCACGCAGAGCCGGCCGAGGCGGTCTCCCTCGAAAGGATCGGCGCCGGCGAGGTAGATCGCGAGGTTTGCATCCGCGGCGTCCAGCGCCACCTCCAGGCCTCTCTCGAGCGCCTGAAGAAACTCGGTGTCGTCGGCCCCGTCGGGAAGGGGCACGTCGAGGTCGCTCTCCTCTTTGTGGAAGGGGAAGTTCTTCTCGCCGTGGATCGAGAACGTAAACACCGTGGGGTTTTTGCGCAGGATCTCTGCAGTCCCGTTCCCCTGGTGGACATCGGTGTCGATTATTACCACGCGCTCTACGAGTCCCGCGGCCTGGACGGCGCGGGCGGCGATAGCCGAGTCGTTGAAGACGCAGTATCCCTCGCCCCTGTTGGAGAAGGCGTGATGCGTTCCTCCTGCGAGGTTGGCGGCGAAGCCCTCGTCGAGGGCGGCGAGGCAGGCCCCGAGCGTGCCGCCCGAGGCGCGGCGGGAGCGCTCTACCATCCTCTCCGACCACGGGAAACCGATGCGCCGCATCTGCTTGTCAGTGAGCGTTCCGGAGACGACGCGCCTCAGGTAGTCGCGCGTGTGGGCGCGCAGGATCTCTTGTTCCGTTACCGCGCCTGGCGTCCGGAGCTCCCCTGGACCGCATATCCCGTCGCGCGCGACCCTCTCGCGCAGCATCGAGTACTTGACCATTGGAAAGCGATGGCCCTCTGGCAGGGGTAGTACGAAGTGGTCGCTGTAGAAGACCTTCATGGTATCTGGTGTCTCTCGCCCACGGCGCAAATGTAGTACATGCGGAGCGGGAGAACAGAGATAGCGTTCATAAGAACCTCGTTGGCCCATATGGTAGCATCGCAGCTTTGAGGGCAGATGGACGATTCTGCGCAACAGCGGCTCTTCGCGGAGACTCCGGGCAGCATCGATCCGCCGGAGGCGGGTCTTTACCTGGGGACCTCCGGCTGGTCTTATGCGGACTGGGAGGGGACGCTCTACCCCGAAGCCCTCCCTTCCGGCTCGAGACTCGCCGAGTACGTCAAGCGGTTCGCCACCGTGGAGATAGACTCTACTTTCTACGGTACCCCGCGTCGCTCTACCGTGCAGAACTGGCGCGAAGTCGCACCGGACGGGTTCCTGTTCGCTGCGAAGTTTCCACAGGAGGTGACGCACGAGAGAAACCTCGTCAGCCCTGAAGCCGAGACCGAAAGCTTCATAAGCACGATGGATGAACTCGGCGACAAGCTTGGCCCGCTCCTCCTGCAGCTCCCGCCATCCTTTACCGTCGAGGGGATGGGCGTTCTTGAAGACTTCCTTAAGGGGCTTCCAGAAGGCTTCCGGTACGCTGTCGAGGTAAGGCACAGAAGCTGGCTCGGTTCCGACCTTCCCGAGATGCTAAGTGAGCGCGGCGCGGCATTGACGCTTATCGACTACCCAAGGATGCCCCGGATGGATGAGGCCACAGCGAGTTTCTGCTACATCCGCTGGCTCGGTGACCGGCGGGAGTTTCCCTCCGGGCACACGCATCTCAAGAAAGAGCGCGACGACGACCTCTTGTGGTGGTCGGACCTGGTGGGTCGCTTTCTGGAGGAAGGCAGGACGGTCTTCGCCTATGCCAACAACCACTACCAGAACCACTCGCCTTCGACGCTAGCGCGTTTCCTGGAGCTGAGGCGAGGCGATAGGTGAGCTGGCCAAGTCGTCTTTAAGGAGTTCACTCCCTGAACTGAGAGAGGGAGGCAGTTCCGTATTCGGTCAATGGCTTTCGTATTGCGGAAGCTCTCCCGATCCCAGACTCCACCCAACTGCATATCCATCCAGCACCACAACATGTAGAGTAACCCTGTCTCACAACGGGGAGGCAATACGGTGATCCTGGCCCGTTAGAACCGGAACTATGCAGATCCTTGAATATGAGTTTCTGAGAATACCCCTTCCACGCAATTAGGTGAATAAGGGCATAAGGAAGGGCCGAGGAGATGATCCCCAGCCCTTACGGTATCCCTCGCTATCCCGAACTGCTAGAAGGAACACTCCCTGGATCTAAAGACGAAGTTCAGCTTGCCGTTGGCGTTGAAGCTGTAGCGGAACAGCAGGTTCTGGTGCAGTCTCGAACCGTCCGACCCCTTCGCTATGACAAGAAAGTGATTAGTGAAGGTCTCGTTCTTCTTGTTCATGTTCCAGTGCTCGAGGCCCTCCTTGAAGTGCCCTGAGTAGGTAGGTCCGGTCCCGTCGGCGGGGATGGCGACGAAGCGCCCAAGGAGCAACCCGTTGGTGTGCCACGGCGGGATCAAGTCGCCGTTCTCGTCGATCCCTGAGGCGGTGACGTGGGACACTACTTTGGCGTTGACGGTGATCGTGTACGGCTCGCCCCCACAACCGAGGAAGTCTTGTCCGGAGGCTGGACCGGTGGGATCGGTGGTGAAGGTCTCCGTGAAATGCTTGATCACGGTCGTTTGCGTGAACGGCCTGGCCCACGCGGCACCGGCCACCGCTACGGCCACCAAGGCGGCCAGCACGCACACCATCAAGGTACGCCGCATAGTAACGTTCATGCTTCTCACTAGTCCTTTCCTCTATCGCTCTCGTTTTTCTGTTGTGGAAGGCGGGTAACTCTAGTGTGCCTTCGCTGATCATCAACTTCAGTTGCGTCTCACATGGATGCCACCTCCTTCGTCACGGGGTTCTAGACCCCTGCACGCTACGTAACCATCGCTACCCCGCGCGGTGTACCTCGCGCAGCAGCGGCCTCACGGCCCTCCTGGCGAGGGCCACGAATCTTGAATCGCTGGAGCCGCGCTCCTCTCGCAACCGCTCCTCGAGGCGCAGCGAGTGCACTTCCCTGTGCACCTGCTGGTTGCGCTCCTTGATCACGTAGGGGTCGAAGTCCATGTAGTGGTTCATCTCCTCTTCCTCCTTCTCTGCTCTTTGGCTCGACGCTACGAACGCAACTATGGCGCCCCGAGGAAGGAGGCACATCAGAAGAACTACTTAGAGAGCTACCTATCTTTGGGCGCAAGCGGGATCGGGGCGTCTAGGTATTTCTACCTAGAGATCTCCCGCTGTTGGAAAGACCAGAGAAGCTC
>Ga0126307_10000415_pt1 | contig 27486 bp, 33 predicted proteins | sample Plot28_FD_89955 | JGI IMG/M metagenome (GOLD analysis project Ga0126307, IMG submission 89955) | Serpentine soil microbial communities from UC McLaughlin Reserve, CA, USA - Plot28 | ecosystem: Environmental > Terrestrial > Soil > Grasslands | place: USA: UC McLaughlin Reserve, Lake County... | reverse complement strand
CGACGAGTGCCGCCCCTCCACGTCTCGTCGACCAGCTTCACATAGATGAAGAGGTGGATGTTGTGGGCGATCTGGCGGTAAGCCTCCTCGATGGTTTCGTATTGACTCCCCGCCCCGATGGGCGCATAGTCAAAGAAGATGATCTTGGAACGACCCACTACCTCCCCTCCCCGCTTTGCCATTTATGCAGGATTTCGCGCGACCGCGTCGGGGCTGGACTGGGTATCGAGCGCCAGCTCGGGGACTGCCAGGAACTCGTCGGCAGCTTGGGCGGAGAGGCCGTGCTAAGCCTCCAGGACAATGATCTTTCCGGTATGGGCCACAAGCACCGTCCCGGCTACGAAACGCTCTTAGAGGCAATGAAAAGCGGCCAGGTAGACGCCGTTGCTACCTGGCACAGTGACCGCCTTACCCGTTCTATGACCGAGCTGGAAACGTACGTCGAAGCCTCTGAGACACATAACGTCGCGACGTACACCGTCCGCGCCGGCGCGATCGATCTCGCGACTCCATCCGGCCGCCTGGTGGCGCGGCAGGTCGGGGCTGTCGCCCGCTATGAAGTCGAGCACGCGATCGAGCGCCAGAAGTCAGCCAAACTCCAGGCAGCCAAGGCGGGCAAATACGGCGGCGGCAAGCGCCCCTATGGGTATGCCAAGGACGGCGTGACCATCGTCCCCCAGGAACGTGACGTCCTGATTGAAATGGCCGAGAGGATTATCCGTGGCGACTCATACCGCTCCATCGCCCTCGACCTCAACAAGCGCGGCATCCTCACTAGCGAAGGCCGACTCTGGCGGGCATTGAAGATCCCGGCAGTCGTCTTCCGCAAACGCAACTTCGGCATCCGTGAACATCTCGGGACGGACTATCCCGCCGAGTGGCCTGCGATATATGGCGATGAAACGGCCGGCCGGCTCTACGTAGCGAGTGCCGCCCACACGGCACTGAAGAGACAGCGCGGCCGTGGACGTAAGTATCTCCTTAAAGGCTTCCTGACCTGCGGCATTTGCGGCAATGGGCTCACCGTGTTTTCCTGCCGGCAACGGGACGGCTCCTACGTCCCAGCCGTTGCCTGCAGAACGCGCGACGACGTGCGGGGCGTAATCGGCTGCGGCGGCGTGAAACGCAACCTTGCACCCATCGACGACCTCATTACGCGTGCGGTGCTGTTCCGCCTGGACAGCGAGCAGCTCGCGCATCGACTTGCCCAAGCCCAGGACAACGGCCCGCTCAAGAAACGGCTGGCGGAGCACCAGGCGCAACAGGCGCGGCTGCAGGAGATCATCGACCTGTACTCGACCGGCCGGCTCTCGTTCGAGGAGTACCGCGCCGCCAAAACGACAGCCACGGCTCATTTGGATGGCCTAGCACGCGCGATAGACCGCGCGGCGGCCAATTCCCCGCTTCAGGGCATATCGCTCGCCACGACGCTCCAGGAATCGTGGGAGACGCACGGTCTGGAGTGGCGGCGGCAATTGCTAAACATCCTCATAGACAAGATCGTTGTGCATCCAAGGCCAAAGACAGCCGACTACCGGACGCCGCGGTATGAGCGGTGGATCTTCGACCAGAGTCTGATTGAGATCCGGTGGCGCGCCTGAGCTCAATTCCCGGTGTATGGAGCGCATGATGTCGGCGTGGAAGTAACTGACTCATCGGGACCCTGGTTCACCAAATGGCTCAGGAGTGAGGCCTTCTGGCAGAACGTCGTTGCCCAGACAGTGGGCACACTTTTCGCTGTCGCGATCGTCGCCTACATCGCCGCTCTCACGGGAGCCTCGGACCCATCGATCAGATACCGGGTCATATATGGGGCACTTGTCTTCTCCTTCCTGCTATTGGGATTCGGCGTGGTCCTATATACCTACCTATATGCCTGGTTAAAGGGTTATAGCAAGCGTCGACGCAAGGTTGCAGTCATCATCTCAATAGTGATCGTGTTAGCCTTCGCCATTGCGATTGAGGTTTTCTTCGGACATCTCGTACGCCTCGGCATAGCCGGGTTAGCTGGCTACACGCGCCCAGCCTGAGCGGGTGGTTCAACGTTCAGCAATGGAGGCCACTTTCAACTACGCGCTATCAGCCGACCGAGTTCAAGCAATGCCTGCTCATCCTCAACGGTCAGCGGGACGCCTGATAGCTGAGTTGATTGTGCAATGTAGTCGGGCAAATCCATGAATAAATCTATTGTACAATATTAGAGCGTCACCCGTGGTCTCCTACTGGCTCACAGGTGACGCTTTGTTTTTTGGTTAATTGAACAGTCGTGTCTGGCGATGGTCGCGGGGTATGCGGTACCGCTGCCGGTACGCGTCCTTGTATGTCCTACTCATAACAAGGTCTCCTTTCTAGGCCGCAAACGGCTTGACAGAAGCATAGGCTCATATATACGGAGTGTCAGTGATAGTAATCACGAGCCGGATGTGACAGAACGGCAGTACGTGTGCGGAATATCACAATGCTAGTATGGTGCCATGCCGACATGCGGCGTTGGTGACTGCACGAGTCCAGCAAGCGACAAGGTCCCGGCTCCGGGAGTTCCAACCTGCTTGACCGACCCATTGCCGATGTAATCCATTATGTTGTTACCCTCCTATTTAGTTGTTAATGCTTCATGCGCTCAAGTCTTGCGGCGAGGATGCAGCGGACGGTTCGTACTTCACCATTGCCTGGTATATCATCCACTCGGAGTCGTTATGGCGCGTGGCAGCCCAGCACATAGGACTGCCGTATAGGCTCCAGCCTGCATTTAGCTGAGCGTTGACTTTAGCCTCCAGCTGGCTGCTTAACGTTTCACCGAGTAGCTGATACTTGACGACCTTTTGCACTGCCATTCTCCTTACCGTTGACTATTAGCGCATGAGTTGTTGATTGCTTGTAGCAGGGTTGCTAGCGGATAAACCGCTAGCCATTGGCTGTCACCGATTCTCTACGGTCTCTTGGATTGCATCGTGGGTTTCGCCATAATCCCATTCCATTTTTTCGCAATAATCCTCGAGGTCATAGACTGTTGAGAAATCATCACGGTGACGGATGCGGCTTGGGTAGTAACAGTTAGAGTGGATATGTATGTACCACTGACGCTGACTGGTACGCCCGCCAGCTCCATGTGGACGTATAGTTCAACGGACTGTTCCCGTACGCCTAAATTCTCGATTACTGGTGTTGTTGTCATTGGATTGCCTTTCGTTATTAACTGACAATCCCGCCACAAGTTCCGAGTTGTTAAATTCCTTGTCCCGCTAACCGAATCAATACCCATTAGTATGAGCCTTATGCTAATGAAAGTCAACACTTTTGTGTAGCGTTATGGACAACACCACGGGCTATCCGACAAGCAGTGAGCCGACCTTATCGAGCGTGGTAATCCGGTGCAATTCCTGGGCTTTCTCCGGCACCTGGGATAATATCCATTTCAGTTCCTTTGCCCTCGTGTCATCCACCGCGACCCAGATTATGCGCGGGAATACGGGCCAGTCATCCTCGTGAGCCGCCCTATACGCTTCCCAGTATCGAAGCAGCTTCTCAGTAATGCGGCGCGGCCCTTCCGTCCCTAAATCCGTCTCATACCAGGCACGGAGCCGATGACCGTTCCGCGACAGTTCCGCATATAGATCCGGTTTCAGCTCATGCCCGCCGATCGTGACGCGGCACTCCGGCTCAAGCTTCACTCCCTCGACTGAGATAACTCCTGCCCGCTCCAGCCGCCTGAGCGCGATAACCAAATCCGCCACAGCGAGCGCATGATAATTGACGTGCCCCGACCGGCCCCGGCCTTCGAGTCCAGCCAGGCGGCGGCCGTTGGTCGTGAGCACGTAGACGTATTGACCGGAACCGCCTTTCGCGCCGCCGACGATGCGATTATGCCCCGAGCCGTCGCCCGCATGCACAGCAATGACGATCGAGCGCCTCTGCCTCCACTGCGGCAAACCGCGCCGGAAGCTGAAGCGCAAGTCGAAGAGCGTCTGTCAGTGCCTGGCTCAGTTGCCAGCCGCGTGAAATTTATCGACTATCGACTGCGGAATCCTCCCCCGCTTCGGTACATCGATGTCGTTTGAAGCAGCCCAGGCCCGTAGCGCTTTGAGGTCTACGGACGACTTATCCGTGCCGACAGCCCTCCGTATGCGACCACCGACGCCGACCTTGCGCGCAACTTTGACGTAAGGCTCGAGCGCCTCGTGCAGTCTCGCCACATTGGAGTCGGTCAAGTCGACCTCATATTCGGAGCCTTGGATGCTGAACTGGATAGTCTGGGCGCCCTCCGAGCCGTCCAAGTCATCGACGACGATGGTCTTGCTGGCCATGCGAATCCTTCTCTCCCCAATGGTGTTGTTACCCGACAGTAGCGCGATGAGCGCGCAGATGACACTAGCAGGGCTAAAAGTCACCCGGAAGCTCATATGTCCAACGCCCAAGCGGCCGGGCAATATCGTCGATCGTGTCAAGCGAGCCGCTGGCGATATCGACGATGAAGTGGATGACGTCCGGCTCTGGAGCCTGGAACACATACCCGTTCAGCCCGTAGAACGCTATGTCCGCGAGCAAGGCCGTGCGCTTATTGCCGTCCACGAACGGGTGGTTCTTTATAAGCGAGTGCGTCAGTGCGGCTGCCTTGTCGTGGATGGTGGCATAGGCGTCACGCCCCATGACTGTCTGACGGGGCCGCATGACAGCGGCCTCCAGCAGTGTGTGGTCCCGCAACATACCTGGACCGACCTGCGTCTCGTTGATGTAGATGATGTCGCCGGTTTCCAGGTATCTCACTCACCGCCTTACATGTCTTTGAGTTTGTCCAGCACCGGCCCGTAATCCACTTGAGCCTTGTCGACGATCGCCCGGACGGCTTCCTGCTCCGTGTCGAGGAAGTTCGTGAGCGCCTTCACGGCGAGGTCGTTCATGCTGCGGCCGGAGACGTAGGAAACGATCTTGAGCGAGCGGTGCAGCTCAGGCGGCATACGCATCTGGAACGGGACGGTCTCGATATCGGTCATAGTGGGGTCGCCTTCCATTGATGATATGATGATATCATGGACGACCGGCCGAATAAATTATGTGTTCAATCCGCTTATGGTAAGTAAGGGTTAGTCGGAACTCGGATATAGCACTTAATCACACATTTTTGACAAAAGTTCGCATTTCGTTCGGGGCTGGGAAGCGGGCAAGCCCTGGGAAACGCGCGCTGAACGCTCACCCCCTGTTAGCAAACCGCCCTGCCCTTCTACTCCCCCGATTTTTTAGTCTGCCGAGCATGCCTCCACCCCTGTTGGAAGTGGTGACAGGGGATGAGCAGGGGAGGGGAACTACTTATGCTATTAACCACCAACAATAGTAACAAATACGACCGCTTGACCGCCTGATATGCCAGACTGTCCCACATGTGTCCTTGGTATTACGAACTGTTCCACGCAAGCCTCTGGGACTGGGGCGACGTAGCGACGTGGTTCACCGGCATAGTTACCGCAGGGACATTCTGGCTGGGCTTCACGATCTTGCGCTCTGACCGGAAGAAGGAGGAACGTCTCCAAGCCTTCGGAATTGTCGGCTGGGATGCGGATATGCGTCGCCCCTACACACGCGGCCACCGAATCGTAGTCCGAAATGCATCTGCACAGCCCGTCATGGACGTGGCGCTTTGGGGACGTCTATGGTCCGCCGAAGAGTTCGACAGGCGCATTGGGAAGAAACACTATCAACTATACTTTAGTAGCGACAAGTATCCGGAACCCCACGGAGTATACGAGCAGTTTGACTCGACGGACAGTTATCTTGAACCCGGTGACATGAGGGAAATAGTGTTGGACAGCACTCGCTATTTCGCCAAGGCCTACGAGCTATTGCTGGTGTTTATCGACGGCTCAGGAGTCATGTGGCGCCGGGACATTCATACCGGAAGACTCAGCAAAATGAAGGATCTGGAAGCGTGGCGTGACAAGTACTGGAAACACTTCTGAAAGGCTGCCGCGGAGCGATAATGATAAACTAAGTCTGTATGACAAAAGAGACTAAGCTCAATCCAAAGCAGGAGAGCTTCTGCAAGCTTTATGCCACGGACCGTGAGTTCTTCGGCAATGGCGTCGAGTCGTATATCGAGGTCTACAATCCGGACCGATCGAAACCGAACTGCTTATGCCGCGTTGTTGCGCGGATCATGTCCCAGCAGCAAATCAAGTCGCTAATCGCGGGCGGAACCTTGAGTCAGCTAACCTGCTTAACGCCTATCTTGGATCTGATGTCGCCTAAGTATGTAACCACTTTCCGTCATAGAGGTAGTACAATTTACGCTGCCTATGATCGAGCGTATCTGAGCTAACGCTACCGAAGCTGCGCCCGACGATTGTTGTGCCGGAGCGGCCGCCGCTCGTCCAATCGATTGCCAGCCGCCAGTCACATAAGCATGGCGAGCCCGCGAATCCAAGGGCGAACGTTTCAGGGTCGCTGTTGGACACTTTGAACGGAAACTTATAGGCTGACTGCCTCGTACCGTCAGGGTCTACTTCTCCCCGTCGTGATTTGACCACAGCCGGGTTATCCATATTCAGCTCCAAATGCCGGCTGACCAGAACTCCGCCGACTGGGCCACAGGAAAGTACGCCGATGGCGCTCGCTGGCAGAGCATTTCTGTGAACATCAACTAATCGGATGCGCTTGAGTACTACAGCATCCTGGCTCTTGCCTTCGACGATGAGCAATGGCGCCCCTAGCGTTGCGCCGCCGTGCTCATAGATCCATTTAGGGGCGTAACCGGTGTCGATCTTAGGAAGGGAAGGAAGAAAGGACCTCGGAATTGTGTAGTTTTCACATCCCCATGAGGGGTCATTGAAGTCCAACGTCGCCGTCAGCGGGTCATCTTCAACTGGGGTCGTCGACACGGATGGCGTCGCGGCTGGCACTCCATTGCCTGAGGGCTGAGATGCCGGTGCGCCCTTAGTGGCTGTGTCCCCGGCTGCATCTTGCAAGGCGGGCACGGCCATCACTGCGGCGATGAGGAGTACCAAGCCTGTCCCGCCCGCGAGTGCGCGCATCCCGCGCACGGGCAAGTCTTGCTTGATGAACAACCAGATCAAAGCTGCAAACGAGCAGCCGGCGATGAGGTCTAGTGCAATCCAGAGACGCAGGGGTAACGGCCAGCCCAGCACGATCCAGCCGATGCTCCCGAAGAAGATGAGCACCAAGACGGCTCCGAGGGAGAATCTCGCCCTACGTCCGAGGGTGAACCTCCGCTTGGGTCCGGATGTAGTCGTTGTCTCTTTGGCTTGAGTCTCCACGGCAGGGCAGTCTGTCGCATCGGGAGCGACCGCGCAGGTAGTCCACGAGAAATGTGGCCCGGCTTACATCGGCGACCGCTTGACAACTACCGTGAAAAACAACTGTTCAGTGTGGCAATAACGAACTATGTGCAATAGGCAACTCAAGTCTCTAAATAGGAACACCATCCACAAGAACAGGGCTCATCGAGGCAAGTGCGAAATGTTATAGTAATAGCACATGGCAAAGGACGTTATTCCCCCAGCTAAAGATGAAGGAAAGAATCCGGTTGGCCGGCCGCTCAAATACAAGACGGTGGCAGAACTAGATCTGGCAATCCAAACTTATTTCGACGAGTGCGACCCACACATCGTGAGGCACATGGAAGCTACCGGTTTCAATGAACGCGGCCAGACGACTTGGGCCGAGCGGCAGATCATGTCAGAACAGCGGCCATATACGGTTACTGGATTAGCGCGTGCCATTGGACTGACACGGCAGAGCCTATTGAACTACGCGGCGCGTGATGAGTTTTTTGACTCGATACATGCCGCTGTGCAGCGGTGCCAGGAATATGCCGAGAGCCAGCTGTTTGGGCCGTACGCGAACGGCGCCAAGTTCAACCTGATTAACAACTACCAGGGCAAATACCAGCCGTGGGCTGACAAACAGGTCGTCGCTGGAGACCCAGACGCTCCGCCCTCGAATCCACTGGCAGGCCTGACAACTGAGCAGCTCCGGAAGCTCGCCGGGGCACAGTCGGATGGAGATCAGTCCACAGATTCAGACTGAGGCACAGAAGGAGCTCGCCCGGAGGGTGTTCTTCGACTACTGCCAACTGAAGTACCCGAGCCACTACACCGCTGATCGGGTTTACCTCATCGATGTCTGTCACCGGATTCAGGCGTTCATCGAACAGAACGAGAAGCGCTTCCTGGTGATCACCATGCCCCCGCGTCACTACAAAAGCTTCACGGGCACCAACCTCGTCGAGTGGTATTTCGGCCGGGAGCAGCACCGCAAGGTGATGACAGGTTCCTACAACGAGACCCTGTCGACGACCTTCGCCCGCAAGGTCCGTGACACCATCGAGGAGCGCCGCACCGCTGGCGGAAAGCTCGTCTATAACGACATCTTTCCCGAGACGCGGATCAAGTACGGCCAGGCCAGCGCAAGCCTGTGGGCCCTGGACGGAAACAGCCAGGACAACTATCTGGCCACATCCCCGACTGGCACGGCAACGGGCTTCGGTGCCAACCTCATCCTGATTGACGACGTGATCAAGAGCGCCGAGGAGGCCTATAACGAGCTCATCCTCGACAAGCACTGGAGCTGGTTCACCAACACGATGATGCAGCGCACCGAGGGGGACGACTGGAAGGTGATCGTCATCATGACACGTTGGGCCACCAACGACCTGGCCGGCCGCATCCTCGATTCTTATGAGGACGTCGAGCACATCACCTACACAGCCGCCCAGCCTGACGGAACAATGCTGTGCGAATCGATCCTCAACCGCAGGGACTACGAACTCAAGACGAAGGAGATGAATCCCGACATCGTCGAGGCCAATTACAACCAGAAGCCAATCGATGTCACGGGACGCCTCTACGCAGAGTTCAGCGTCTACGACAGCCTCCCAGCGGGCGAATTTAAGAAACGGAACTACACAGACACGGCCGACAAGGGTACGGACTTCCTATGCAGCGTCGACTACATCGAGCACGCCGGCGAGGTCTATATCACTGACATTGTCATCAGCGATGATGCCATGGAGGTGACCGAGCCGAAAGTAGCCGAGATGCTGGACGCCGACGGCGTCGACCAGGCCATCGTCGAAAGTAACAACGGCGGACGCGGCTTCGCCCGCAACCTTGAGCGACTGTTGCTCGAGCGAGGCAACCGTCGTTGCGTCATCACTTCCACGACTCAGACACAGAACAAGGAGTCACGGATACTGGCATCAAGCGCTTGGGTGTCGCGTCATGTATTCATGCCGCACAACTGGAAGCACAAGTACCCCGAGTTCTACCGGCAACTCACGAGCTACCAGAAGAAGGGGCGGAACCGGAACGACGATGCACCGGATGTGCTGGCCGCGATTTATGAGCGGGTAGCGAATCCGAGCAGGAGCGTTTTCCGCGTCAGGACGGCGTAGGAGACTCCAGGATCACTTGTAGCCTAGGTCGACACGCGCCTGCTCAGCGTAAGCATCTTCTGCTGATGCAGCCGCCGCTATCAGGTTTATGAACCTTTCTTCCGTAAATTCCTTGATATTTGCGCCCGCTGCCACAGCTTGGCTGTACTTATACAGCCATAGTCGGAGTTCGCCGTGGCGAGCGATCATCTCGGCCCATTTGGTCCGCGTTGCCTCGGACCCCACGAGATTTATCAACCCTTCATGGGCTTCCATCACCCCCGCAGCCGCGTTCATTTTGTCAAGAGCCACTGTCCGCGCTGGCCCATTTCTGATCAAAAGCTCGGCATGGAGGGCATGCTCCGCTGCGTGGAGTTGCGCGGCGTGCGTCGCGCCGTCTGCGTAGGCTTTTTGCTGCTGACTCCGCCGGAACTCGGCCTGAGATTTTTGGGTCTCACCGGTGAGCTGCTGAGCGACTGTACTACTCGCAGAATATCCGGCGATAACGCCCCCGACAATTGTCCCCACAATGGCCAATACGCCGGACACAATAGCCGCGATCATCGCCTTTTGCGCCGAGTGCGCTGCACTCTTTGTAGCTTCCAGAGCGTCTGCCGACGCCTTCTCGACGCTTGCTGCCTGAGCCTGGGGGGGCGCTGAAGAATTTGCCGGGCCTCCACCGTTTTCCGGAGCCGTCCCGGAGGTGGTGGTGGTTGTCGCAGCCGCTGAAAGGGGTCCAGACGTCGCGCCGGGCGAGTTCGGCGACGCAGTGCTCGCTGGACTTGATGCCATCGGCATGGGAATCGTCGGTGGCTGTGACATGGCTTGAATGTACCTACGAACGCGGAAGCTCGCAGGGCTCTGCGGAGCATCACCACGGATCCTGGTGTGTCGAGAGAGGTGCTGCCACAATGTCAAGCCTGTCGTAGCGGCAGATGACCTGAATGCAACCATGGACAGGCCTTTCGGCGCTTGCCGCTCCAATACAGGAGTGATTGGAGTTAACCCGTGGAACCACCGCGCCTCGGCTCGATACCGTTGGTCGATGACGTAGCAGCCCCTTGTGCGGGTGCGGCCTTCGAGCTTGTTAATCCGGCGGCTGAGTCTGAGGGCGTTTCAATTGATGCCTGGCATGTAGAAGTTGCAGCAGCCCACAAGGTCGTTGTGGCGCGCGGTGGAACGGCGGAGGATGCTCAGACTGCTTTCCGCACAGGTCTCCTCAACGCTCAAAAGGGCCTCGATCTGATGTCTCTCCGCGGATCTAACAATCTCGTTATTAACCGTTTCGACGACAATCACACACTGTGGTGGCCTCGGAACGACGAACTTACGGTCAGAATCGTGAGCTTCGCCACCCTGAAGTTTGACGTCCCACCAGCTACGGTGGTCGTTCGAGATGCGAATGGGAACATCGTCCCTCAAACGGATCCGCCCCCGGTCACCTGGCATGAAAGCTTCCGATACTTTCGCCTCTCCCAGACGGATGACCTTTTCGACGCATACCGCAACGTATACCTGGCACTGGAATCTGTCCTGAGCAGCATCGCACCTCAGAAATCTAACGTGACAGGTAAGGTCTCGGAGTCCGAGGGACAATGGTTCAAGCGGGCACTCGCAGCGGCCGGCAATCTGGTCGATTTGCTGCCGTTCACCCCTGCAGGAACACTAGATCCTGTACAACATTTATGGGATGAGTTATACCGCGAGATGCGATCCGCAATGTCACATGCCAAATGCGGCCGTAAGGTCTTGCTGCCCCAGGATGACTCGGAGCGCCAGGCAGTAAGTGCCAGTCTGCAACGGTTAGTACGCCTTTATTTGGCGCTCGCCGAAGCGCACCTTAACGTACGGCGAGCTAGTGGCGGTCTATTCGCCGTTGCATTCCGAATGATGGCATCACCGGCACTGGACTCCGCCTCGGTCTATGCGAGCGACGATGAATCCCCACCTAATCCCAGCGATACCGTGCCGAACCCTGACGGCGGTCTCCTCGAGGAGCTCACCCCGGACTCAGGGGTCTTGCAGCTTTCATCTTTTCTTATTGCAAAGATATGGTCTTCCCCGGTTGCCGAGATATCGAATTTACCTTTCGTGCGTCGCATTGTAGCTGCTCATGGTTCCGATCCGTTCAGCGCTGGAATACTGGAAGCCAGACTCTTTCTGGGATCTGCAGGTCGATTAGAAGCGATGCTCGGCATACGTGGTACCAACTCGCGTCTGCCACGCGAGCGATATTCATACTAGTGACGGCATTATAAAGTTGCTTAACTGAATGGCTGCCGAGCGAAGTAGATGTCCGCCGCACATTTCGGTCAGCGCGACTGCGCGTTACCTTGCAGGTTCATATTCAAAAGCACATCGGTTGCTGTTACTATTAACCGTAGAAAGCAGCGCCAGCACCACCAATGCAACAAAGAAGACCACCATTCCGGCTCCGACTCGCCAAGGCAATCCTCGGTAGTAAAGCCAAGGAATATATCCCGTCACTGAGCAGCATTTATGACGGCTGGGGCTATGGCTCGACCGCCGCGCCGCTGAACGACTACGTCAGCATGGGTGCCCAGTTGGAGGCCAATCTTGGCTGGTGCTTCGCCGCTAACAACGCCATCGTCGAGCCCGCCGCCGCCGTCGAGCTGAAGCTGTACCGCAAGACAAACGGCGGCAAGCGCGAGGAGATCGTCGAGCACGAGCTGCTGGACCTGCTGGACAACCCCAACAACGCCCACACGGGCGAGCAGCTGCGCAGCCTCCACTTCAGCTATATGAACTTCGTCGGCGAGAGCTATGTCTACATGCGCGACAGCCGCGGCAACGCCTATGAACCGGGGAGGGGGCGGCTGCCGGCGGCACTGGAGATCTTCCCCGCGCACCTGGTGCAATTCACATTGAGCCGGGAGGGGTATTCACTGAGCACGATCCGGTATGGACAGGAGACATTCCCGCTCGGGTCGGTCATCCGCGACCTCAACCCTGATCCCGGCAGGCCGTACTACGGCCGGTCGATCGTCAGGGCCGCTGCCCAAACCCTCGACACCGAATACCAGATGAAGGAGTGGAACCGCCGCTTCTTTGCCAACAACGCCCGGCCGAGCCTGATCTTCAAGACGAACGAACCGCTGGACGACGCGGCCTACGAGCGCTGGAAGGCCCAGTTCCGCGACGAGGCCACCGGGACCGAGAATGCCTACAAACCGCTGCTCATCGAAGGCGGCGATGCCAAGCCCTACATGCTCAACCAGCAGGACCTTGACTTCCTCAACAGCCGCAGTTCAGCCGGGACGAGATCCTGGCAATGTGGCGGGTCAACCCGTACATGATCGGCTCAGTCGAGAACTTAAACCTTGCGACGGCGAAGGCCGCCCGCGTGCAGCACGCCGAAATCAACATCGAGCCGCGATTGCGCCAGTTCGTCAAGCAGCTCAACGCTTCCTTGGTCCGCACCTATGACCCAAGCTTTGAGCTGGCTTTTGCCAGCCCTGTTCCTGAAGACGGTGACGCCAAGCTCAAAGAGGCTCAGGCCGGCGTCAACAAGTGGTGGACGATCGACAAAGTTCGTGAGCAGTACGGAGATGCACCGCTGCCTGACAACCTCGGCGGCCACGTATATATAGCCAACAACAACGCGCCGCTGTCGGCTATCGCAGAACCGGCTGCCCCCGCCCCTGCGGCCGGCAAGTCGCTGAAGTACAAGCAGGTCAGCGCGAACGACTTCCCGGGTTTGTATGACGACATCGACATGGTGGACGGCGATAACCTCGGCTGCATCATGCTGAACACCGAGACGATCAAAGTCACTAAGTTCGTCGAGGACGGCCAGGCTGACCTCCTGCCGCCGGTTGACGACCACGAGCGTGGCGCGGTTGCGGAAAGAAGCGCACACGTCACACTGCTGTTCGGCTTACTCGAGAACGGCAACGTCTGGAAGGAAAAGGTCGACGCGCTGCTTGATGACTGGGAGCGGGACAGCGTCACGATCAAGGACGTCACGGCCCTTGACCTCGGCGAGAGCTACGCCATCGTCGGCCTGATCAAGAAGACTCCGGAACTCACCGACGGGCACGAGCGCCTAACGCTGCTCCCCCACATCCAGACGTTCAGCGAGTACAAGCCGCACATCACCATGGCGTACGTCGAGCACGATGAAGCGGTCGCTGAGAAGTGGGTGAATGCGCTGCGCGCGGAGTACAAGGGCGCAACTCTCAAAACGACGGGCATCGACTACGGCGACAAACCGGACGAAGCCACGAAGTCGCTCTTCTCCCTCAACGGGGAAAAAAAGAACTGACGCCGGAGGAAATCGAGGCCCAGCGCATCCAGCGCGGCGAAGCCAAGAAGGCCAAGTACGACCAATGGGCCATGTGGTTTGAGGCCCAGATGGCCTCGGCTGCGGCGGCGCAGTTTAATGCCCAGCGGGACCAGATCATGGCCAACCTCGATACGTCCAAGATCGGCAAGAGCTACGGCAAAAAGATCAAGGGCAAGCAGCCGATTTATAGCCGCAAGGATTGGCTGCAAGACCTCATCGATTGGGCAGCCGCGTCGGAGAGCTTCGCGGAAGCGATCAAGCCGATCATCCATGCCACTCTCCTACAGGCCGGCCGCGACGCCACCCAGGATCTCGGCATCGACGCCGGCTGGTTCGATCCATTCACCCCAGCCATAGTCGAGTACTTCCAAGATCGCAGTACCAAGATCGCCAATGACGTCAACGACGAGACGGCTAAGCAGCTGCGGGCCAGCTTGAGCCAGGGCGTCCTGGCGGGCGAGAGCACCTACGAGCTGCGGGCGCGGGTGGAGGCGGTGATGGGCATTGCCAGCACCATGCGGGCTGACCGTATAGCTCGGACTGAGGTCGCTCGGGCGCAAGGCTACGGGGACATCGAGGCATGGAGCCAGAGCGGGGTGGTAGAGGGGAAAGAATGGTATTGCGCGAGGGATGAAATTGTATGTCCTTTTTGTCAGGCACTTGAAGGCAAAGTGTTCAAACTTAAAGAAAACGTCTTCACTAAAGGCGACGTCTCTCAAGTGGCAGGTCAAAAGCTCGATATCAATTATGATGATGTTGCAGCGTGCCCGTTACACCCTAATTGCCGATGCACGTTAATTCCGGTGCGTGGGTAGCATCAGGCTGCGCTTCTACCCAGTCGGTGCAAGCTCGTGGCCTAGGCTAGCGCGTTGACCACTCGGAAAATATCCCCGTCTGCTGGTCCTACGCCGTGCCCACACCATCACATACGCCGCACAGCTCGACATCCGACGTAAGTTCCGTCCACGATGATTCGAGTCCGATCAGCGGCCGGCCCAAGCAGGCGGTCGCCGAATGGAACGCCCGCTGCCTTTCCGCCGTGTGAACCCGGCGGTAGACAACTGGCTTTAGACGCTTACAAACTGGCCCCATGACAACTTCGAGCTCTCCTGACAACGAAGCAGCTGGTGAAGGGCGCCTCCGTGAAGTCGTGCGCGTGGGGGTGCGGTTGACAGAGGATCAGCTGAACTTGTTGGAGGCTCGGGGGCTGCTCCGCGAAGACACTTTCACGGGAACAGCCGGATTTGACCAGTTCGTCCAGCGCAGTATCGGAACTTACCTCGATTTGGAACAACTTATTCGCGAGGGTGGGGAGCTATTACTTCGACGACCAGGGGAGCAGCCACGACCACTTCGTTTGGACTTCACCCCACAGCAAACCGCCGCGGGCTTGCCGATTCAGGTCAGCCCATTAAGAGCTGCCCTCCGAAGAATGAAAGAAGCAATGCCAAGTGAAGATTACGAAGATGAAGAGGAATACGAATTTGAAGACGAATACGAGGAGGCGGAGGATGAAGAGGAAGCCCCCGAGGGTCCAGTGATGGAGCCCCCCTTACGGCGCAGACGGGCCGATAGGGAGGAACCGTGACAAGCGAGGTCACCACGTCACGGCCCTTTCCGTCGGCCCTTGTCGCGGTGGGAGACCCGATCGAGGTGCAGCGAGAATGGACTCGGTCGTATCTAGCTTGGGCCGTCGTGGGGCTGTTAGGCCTGGTGATTGTGCTGATCGCGATCTGGTTTTACAGCCACTCTGCTCAATCTGACGGTCTGTCAGCACTCCTCACCGGTCTCTTCACGCCGCTGATTGGGTTAGCCGGCACAGTGCTTGGGTTCTACTTTGGAGCTGGCGGCACGAAGAGCAGCGGCTCATCGTGACCGTCTCAAGTTCGCCAGTTAGTTAGGCTGTGCCGCCTAATCTACGTCATCTCATCGGGGGCATGTGCGCTCACGCCTGTCCGTACGCCGCCTGCGTTCTGAGACAAACAGACGCGGTAGTCGATAATGCTTTCTCTACTACTCACCCCCAACATCCCTGGGCGCTCATTTTGTGACAGCTTGAGCCTGCGCCGCATTCCCGTCGGCGCAGCCTGCTTTGTGTGCGGTAAGCCCAAGGTGGGCAAGTTTGATCCCTAGGATACGCCGTCCTCCTGCATATTTCACCTTCCCGCATTGACTTAAACTACCCGGCATCACCACTGGCGCGAGCATACACATTAGTTCAGGAGTCGGCTATCTAGAGCGGCGAGTTGAGCCCGACACTAAACCCAAACCTATTCCTTGCAATTAATACTCGGATTGTCGTATTGTTAGGCTATAGACAATTTAATACGAGAGCACTTATGCAAAAGAGCACAGCCCCCATATCAAGCATCCGCAAAGCTTCCGCCGGCGCACTGACCGCTGACGCTAATTCCAACAAGGTAAATACCGGTGGCTACGGCACGGTAAAAGCATTCCTGAATATCACCGCTGCTAGCGGAACCTCTCCGACTCTCGATGTTAAGTTCCAAGACAGCTACGACGGCACCAATTGGGTCGACGTTGCCTCCGGTGCTTTCGCACAGAAGACAACCACGGGTATCAGCAGCCTCGTACTCAACAACGTCGGGCCTTACCTGCGAGCCGTTCAGGATGTCGGCGGCACCAGCCCGAGCTTCACATACGACCTCTACGTAGCGGGAGTCGCGTAGGAGCTACCCGCATGAGCCGGCGCGTCACCAAGCTTTTCAACACCAAGGCTTCCTCGATTGATGAGGAGAAGCGCAGCGTCACCTTCGTGATCAGCACGAATCAGGAGGACCGCTACGGCGAGATCGTTGATCAGAAAAGCTGGGACTTTAAGAGCTACAAGCAAAATCCGCTCGTGCTCTGGGGACATGATCCGGACCAACCCGAGAACGTGCTCGGCACCGGAGGCAACCTGAAGGTCGCTCAAGACGGCAGCCAGACCACGGCCGAGCTCACTTTCGACAGCGACATCAATCCCAAGGCCGGCCTGGTGTTCGAGCAGATCAAGCGGGGCACGCTCCGCACCGTCTCGGTCGGCTTTATGAACCACAGCTTCGAGGTCGAGAACGACATCCCAGTCCTCAAGGACAACGAGCTGCTCGAGATCAGCGTTGTGCCGATCCCGGCCAATCCTGGCGCCATCGCCCTGGGCCTCAAGTCCGGTGAGGTCACCCGCAAAGACGCCAAATGGCTCATGGACAGCATGCGCAAAGAGGCCGACCTGATGGAGGAGCAATACAAATCGAGTGAACCGGAGGAGAAATCTATGACACCTGAGCAAGCCACCGCTGTTGTCGAAGGAATGTCGAAGCTAACCGAGAAGGTCGATGCTTTGACCGCGGACAATCAAGCGCTGCGTGACGAATTGGCCGCCGAGAAACAAGCCCATGATGAAGAAGCGGCAGCAGCCAAAAAGGCAGCCGAAGAAGAGGAAGCGAAACGCAAGGCCGAGGAAGATGCCAATAGGGATGACCCAGCTAAGGGCGGCGATGACGACCAGCCCGGTGCCGGAACGTCTGATGACATCGATGACGAACCCGAACTGACGCCTGAACTCCAGGAACAGATCGACGCCGAACTCGACGCCGAAGACAGCCAAGAATAATATCAACGAAAGACGGTGAACCCCAATCGACCACATGGCACGGAAGGCAACTGCACTAACTTAACAAGTCAGTACCGTCGCAAGGACAACAGCATACGGTATAACCCCAGATGCCAGCGGCATATGCGCCGCGATCAATCTCGGCAGAACCTATATCGTCGGCCATACCTTGCGCACAAGAGGATTAGTTGTGAGCGATGCGGCTTTGTCGCAGCTCACCCTTGTCAGCTCGACGTAGATCATGTTGATGGAAACCATCAGAATAACGATCCAAAGAACCTTCGAACTTTGTGCGCCAATTGTCACCGTCTGAAGACAGTTCTCAATGGAGAGAACTGTCGTAATAGACGGAAAGACTTCATATGACAGTAAAGGAGTACCTAGAACAGAAACGCAAGCAAAAAGCCAAAGACACTATTACGCCGGGTCCCACGGTCACTCAGACCAAGCAGGCCGCCGACAAAGAGCAGCGCAAGGCGTTTTACAAGGCCTTCATTGAGAAGGATCGCGCCGGCATGGCGCAGATCAGCAGCGAAGTTGCCAAGGACTACCGCAAGAAGGGCCAGAGCGTCGCGGTCAACGCGGACGGCGGCTACCTCGTGCCGGTCAGCATCGCCGACAGCATCATCCAGAAGCGGACCCAGCTCAGCGGCTTCCGCCGCCTCGCGACGACTATCGCCAATCTGCCGGCCCAATTCGATCTGCCGACTGAGGCCACCAAGCCGACCGCCTACTGGGTTGCTGAGGGTGCACCGATCACCGAAAGCAAGTCGACCTTCGGCCGCAAGCGCCTCACGCTGAACAAGGTTGCCGGTCTCGTCACCTTCACCTATGAGTCGCTGAAGGACACGGCCGTCAATCCGTCGCTGCAGAACCTCGTCGAGCAGCAGCTGGCCTTTGTCATTACCCAGGAAGAGAACAATGCCATCGTCAACGGCGACGGCTCCGGCAAGCCTTATGGCTTCCGCTCCAGCGACATCACGCCGCTGAACCTGGCGCAAAACGGTGACACGCTCGGCTACACCGACCTCACCCAGCTTCGCCGCAAGCTTCCGGCCGCCTACCGCCAGTACGGCGTATTCGTGACCTCAAGCAACGGCGCCCTGGCCATGGAGAACGTGCGCGATGGCAACAACAACCCGATCTGGCGCGATGGTTTGACTGAAGACAGCCCCACTCGCGTCCTCGGCCGTCCGGTCGTCGAAGTCGACGAGATTCCGGCGACGCTCGGCGCTGGCTCCGATGAGACCGAGATCTGGTACATCGATCCGAGCTTCTACTACCTCGGCACCGGCGAAGCCATGCGCGTTGACTGGGGCACCAGCGACGACGACTTCGACCGCGACCAGGTGAAGCTGCGCGTCATCGATCGTATCGCCGGCCGCCCGACCATCGACGAGGCATTCAGCAAGCTAACAGGGGTGAAGGGATAGAAATATGGCAATAGTTGAATTCACTAAAGACTGCTACCCGTACTGCAAGGGTGACCGCATCGAACTGTCCGAAGAGGAACAGAAAGATGTCGACGCCCTGGCTAAGCAGCGCGAAGTGTCCAAGCCGTACAAGATCGTCGAGGATCCCAAGGTCCCCGAATCCACCGAGACGGTTAAGGCTGTCGAGGAACCGGATGGCGAACGCGTCAAGCCGGTCCTGCCCCAGACGCTGCTGAGGCAAACCTCAGCGCACCTGGCGTCGAAGCCGAGCAGGCCGTTGAGTCCGAGCGGGAAGCCAAGGTGGCAGCCAAGAAGAAAAGCAAGTAGCAGATACCCCGCACTTGTGGAAGTGCTCGGTCAAGAGGCCGAGCACTTCTGTCTACGCTACGAGCTCACAAACCCTAATAGGGCCAGCGGTGGTAAGCCACGTCTTCTGTGGCTCGAGAAGCTTCAGCCACCTCGGCAGCAGCGCCGGCTGCATATCGGGTTTCAGAGGCCACAACCTCGGGCTCAACTTCTTCAACCGCATGATGCTTGGAGGGCTCAGCTGTGGATGGCTTAGCTCGAGTGGGCTGCTCGATCTGCTCTTCCTCCTCTTCCTTCGAACCGCCGCTCAGCGAGCCGATCAAAAACCCGATTCCGAACGCAATGACGCCAGCTGCGAGCATACGTACCTTTTTGACGCTTGGGTCCGGAAACGACCGACGCTTGCGCGCAGGCTCATCCGTCGTGGGAGGAGGCGCGGGAGACGTCGTGGGAGGAGGCGCGGGAGGCGCGGGAGCGGGCGTTTGCGGCGGGGCATCGGGTTGTGAGGGAGCGGGAGTTTGCGGCGCATCGGGTTGCGCAGGCGGCAGAGAATCGCGGGCTGACATTGTCTCCTATCGCCGCCCGCCTCAGCCGTTTATCCATGCGACTGAGGCCCATAGCACTACCTGGAAGAAGCCGACGACAATGAATGCGGTGTAATAGTTTCGCATTCTGGCAAGGCCAGGCTCATTATCATCGTGCATTTTTTGGTATGCCTCGGCGAGGCCACCCAGGAAGTCAGCTTGGTGGGGACGCGGTACTTCCCGCTCAATCCAGTCGTCGATGAGGACAGTTGGTGAAACCCTGAAATTCCACTGTATTGACTTGAACCGCCCGTGTTTCGAAAGAGCCAGAAGCATAGTGGCAACGAGGTAAATCGCGATCAGCGACGCCACACTAGCAACACAGGCCAGTAGAAGCGTTACCGTTCCATACGCTATTCCAACATCGCCTACTCGACCCAGACTGGTGCCGACGAGGAATGCGGTAGCTGATCCGATGAACGCAAGAAACTGTACAGACCGGTCGCGCATAGCACTCAGTTCGGCCAGCTGGTCATCCACCAGCCGTTGTCCCTCCTCGTACGCGACGCGGTACATCGGCACGTCGGCATCTTGCGGGGGACCGGCGGGAGACGGCCGCGCCTGGCCGGGTCGCGCTCCAGTGTCCTCTGCCATCGGCTCAGGATACTCCAGCCTGGGTTCTTGACTAGCCGGCCGGCGCGGCGCGATCAGGCCCAGTAGCAGCAAACCTGTCGTCCGATTGGCGCAACCCGCTAGCTTTGGCTGCCCCTCCAGCCTCCGTCACGACTTTTGCAGTCATAGGTCGCAATGGATGCGCATGTGATTTATTATGAATGCAGAGTATGAGCAGCATCATTTCACCGTCCGACTTAAATGCCTACACCCAAAAGACACTGGCAACTGCAGTTGCAAAACAAGTCGTTGATGCTGTTAATGCGTATATTGAACGGGTTACACACCGCTGCTGGGGCGACATCGTCACCGTCACCGAGCAATACGACTACGCGCCGCGGCTTTGGCTGCGGCACCAAGATGTCCAGGCCGTGAATTCGGTCAAGTCCGGTTATCCCGGCCAGAACCTCATCGACATCGATGCGACGGATTACTACTGCAATAGCCTGGGCCGTCTGACGTTCGGTACCTATCCCCGCCGCCGGCGCTACGCCGACCTTTCCGAGTGGCTGGAGATTAACTACACGTACGGCGTCGATGAGGTACCCGAGGATCTGAAGCTGGCCGCGCTCGATATCGCATCTGGCTTTTACAACTGGGCGACGAATAACCAACAAGAGGTGGTATCCGCGCAGGTCGGGAGCTACAAGCTGCAGTACGCGGGCAAATCCAACTCATCGGGCGGCAACTCTACGGCGGACAGCAACTTTGCCGTAGTCGAGAGCTACGCCATGCGGAGGCAATAGCCGTGCTGCTGCTCGAACACACCTGTGACATCAAGCGCAACGCGGCGGTCGGCACCAACGGCCGCTACCAGGTGCAGACACTGGCCTCCGGCGTCGCCTGCCTGAAGCTGCCCATGAACACCAGCACGACCATTCAGAACGAGTTCAGCCTCGGCCGGGCATATGACATTTACTTCGCAGAGGGCCAAGACATGAAGCCGGGTGACAAGATCATCATCGGTGCCGACCAGTACGTCGTGCGGGCCGTCCAACCCTATGAGGTGCCGGGCGTCGGCCATGTCAAGGCACTCTGCGAGCAGGAGGTCAGCTGATGCCGCAGATCGCCCTACGCGTCGATGACCAGCAAGTCGTGCGGTTGTTCCAGCGGGCGCCAGCCGCCATTACGCTCCGCCTGCGCCAGCTTGTCGAGGGTGGGGCGATCGATGTCCAGCGGGAGATGCGTATCGCCGCCAATGTCGGTGTCACCGGCAACTTGCGCCGCTCGGTCCGCTACCGCTTCAATCCCTGGAAGCTCGAGGCGGTCATTGAGCCGGCGGCACAGTATGCCGAGCCCGTCGAGTACGGCAGCCGCGCCCATTATGTATCGGTGGCTGAAGGTACGCCGCTGCGGGCATGGGCCAAGCTCAAGGGCATCAATCCCTACGCGCTGCAGGCGTCGATCGCCAAGAAGGGCACCAAGCCGCATCCGTTTGTCGAACCGACCTACCGGAAGATGAAGCCGAAAGTCGAGGGCGACGTCATCCACGGGCTGAGCCGTTTAGTCGAGGACATGGACAATGCCCGCATATAACGGTCAATCGAAGCGCATCAAGAACGCGCTCAAGACGCTCGTGCAAGGCATCCAATACGACGCCGGGACCGGCAATGAGCCAGCCTTCGTGTCAGTGCTGGACAACACGACCGGAGAATTCGACGGTTATCCCTCCCTGCGCGTCCTGCCAGGCGACCTGGACACCGAGAAGGCTTCCGTCGCGGAAAACGAGCGGACGGCCGCCTACGTCCTTTATGTGCATCTTCCTCTTGAAGAGTCACCAGCCACAGAGGCGGCCACGTACGACAAGATGTACGACCTGACCGACCTAATTATCGATTGCCTCGACGAGGGCGATGTTGATAACAGCCTTAGCGCAATTGGCCCTACCCTCGGCGTGCATTTCCTGGACGCTCAGCGCGGCGACTGGATCGTCAACACTTCTAAAGGAGGCGCAATCCTTATTTGCCGCATCGACGTTAATGTTCGCTATAGTAAGAACTGGACGTAAATGTTACGATTTGAATATGGCAAGGAAGAAGTCTCCTGACGAGCAGCCCAAACGCAAAATAGCCAGTCGCGTTATTACGCCGAAACAGCGGTATTTCGTACCGTCTCAGGGTATCAGTGTTGATGCTGAGAGTGCTGAAAAGGCCGTAAAGGCAGCCCAGGAGGCAGCAACAAAGCAAGAGGGCGGTGATGCCGAATAATGAATTCATCGCCCGGCGCAAAGCCGTAGGATTCGGTATTGAGTCCACTCCTGGAACAGGGGTCGCGCCGTCATTCTGGATGCGACAGATGAAGCTCGACTTCCAGCGTAAGACGACGGCGATCCAGAACGAATCTGCAATGGGCCGCAATGAGAAGGTCAACGACAGTGCCATCGTCGAGGAGTGGGCCGAGGGTGACCTCGAGGGCAAGGTCTATGACATATCCATAGGCCCGCTGTTATACAACATTTTCGGCACGCTGGTCACGACCGACAACGCCGATGCCAACGCAGCAGTCAAGGACCACACGCTTGATGTCGCACAAAGCAACATCGCCAAGACACTGACAGTCGCCCGCGTTGATCCCATCGCCTCGCGGCGGCACGCATTCGGCACGCTCGAGAGCCTCGAGATCACCTCCGAGCAGGGCGGCTGGGTCATGGTCAACGGCTCGCTGCAGGCCCTGGCCGGCTCAACCGCTGCGGACGCTGCCGCGTACGTCGCTGAGAACTCATTCACCTCCAAGCATGTGACTGTCAAGATCGCCAGCAACGTCGCCGGGCTGGGGGCCGCTACGGCGCTGTCTATCAAGAATCTCCGCCTGACGCTAAGTCGCGAGACTATGAAGTTCTTCCCGCATGGGGCAATCGACCCAGCCGCTATAAACATCGGCCCGTTCTCTGTAGAGGGTGAACTGGTACTCCGCTACGACTCGAATACCCTTGAAAATCTCTGGTTCGCAAACACGTAGCAGGCCCTGCAGATCAGCATCGTCAATACCGACGTCACAATCGGAGCCCCGGGCGCGCCGCAGACGCCTGGCGGACCTGTGTGATCACTTCCTTCGTGCCGAGATTGTGGCTTACGTCGAGCTGTGTGCTTGACCCGTCACCGATGGTGAAGGTCTTCTTGATCGGGAAACTCGCCCTTCCACGCCGGACGTTTGGAAACGGGCGATAGCGCCAGCTGCGTCACCGACGATGTGGTGAAATGTGATTTGACTGATTCCCGACCGTCTGCCAGCTCCGAAATTGCCACTAGCCGCTGGCTTCCATGTCGCATTGGGATTGTCATCGACGCTGCTGCCGAACTCGCGCGACATGGCCTGGGCATCATTGGCCGTGGTCTGGAAAACGATCTTGGACCGGGCATTTGCCAGCACCGCTTCCTGCAGTTCCGGCGGCAATTGTTTGATGACGCTGTTGAACTGGGCGATCTTCTCGCGCATGTAAAAGGCGGCCTGGCTCGCCAGACCCTCGCGACCTCAACGACAGCTACAACCAGCTAACCCCGATGGGCTTGGCACATCGCACTGCCGGGGAAGATGTCTGGGAGGCGTTCGCCCGCAAGCTCGGGTTGCCTGAGCTGTCGGGAGGTGGCTACAACCCATCACTGCAGCCGAGACCCGAATTGGACGATTTCTAGACCCCTTGAGAGCGGAGCCTCCCCACTGTGCCCGCGTGACCGGTGGGGAGGCTCGACGCTTCTTTGGATCGCGCAGGGCGGTGTAGCGGTCGAAAGGAACCGCCGGTGCTCTGTGCGGCTGTGGCCGATGAGCGGGCGCGCCGCGCACCGCCGTCTCGCCCCCTGCGATCCCTGGGACGCGGTCTTGAAGGAACATCCGTAGCGCGACATCAGACTGGCCATGAATGAGTCCCAAGACGGTAGTTACAGCAGTGACATTCCTTTACCAAGTCGTAACACAGATGTCAGTGCTCACAGGTACGGTGATGCGGGGCTGAAAGGAGCCATCACTTGTGACGACCGAAGTTGACCTGCAAGACCTGCTGGACACACTAGCCGAGGACACGAAGACTGAGCTGGCCTCGACGCCGATCGTTGAAGACTGGAATGGCTCCCTCGACGTCGCATCGCTGCCCATAACGGCCCGCAAGTGGATCAAGGTCACCGATGTCGTCGCTGTCGTTGCCGATCTTAAGAACTCGACGAGACTGGGCACTGGGAAGTGGGCTGCTTCCACCGCCAGCATTTACCAAGCCGCCACCGGTGGCGTCGTGGAGACGTTTCACCAGTTCGACGCGGATTTCATCCAGATCCAGGGCGACGGCGCCTTTGCACTGTTCTGGGGTGGCATGCAATACGAGCGGGCCATGTGCGCCGCAATAACCATCCGCACCTTCAGCAACGACCTTGTCGAGCGTCTCCAGTCCAAGTGGTCAACTATTCCCGAAACCGGCTTCAAGCTTGGGATTGCCAGCGACCACGTCCTAGTCAAACGCATCGGGACACCTCGTATTCCTGCACAGCAGGAGCCGGTCTGGGCTGGCAAGCCGGTCAACTACGCAGCCAAAGCGGCGCAGTCCGGAGACCGGCACGAGATCATCGTGACCCGATCCGTATGGGACACGATCATCGCAAATGACTATCTCGCCATCACCTGCGGGTGCGACGGCGATGGCAAGCCTACGAAGCCGACAACCGCAATCTGGCAGGACATGACCATCGAGCGCCTACCAGAGGATGAGCGGGAAGGTCGGCGATTAATCGCGGCATGGTGCAAAATCCATGGCCCTGAGTTCTGCGCCGCCATCTTGGCCGGGAAACGACAACGCAGTGATGTGGCCGAAGCACGAATGTGGTTGAACAGGGCACAGATGGCGCGCGCAATCCGCGTTAAGGACGCCACCGATCGAGCAAACCGCAGGCGGCAAGCAGGGCTCGCCCGGTGACGGCCAGCAAAGCCACCTCCGACCAAAAGGCAGCGACCAGAGAGCGAGCGGTTGCGGACGCTGTTGATACGGCGTGGAAGATCCACGCTGCACAGGTCGACTGGACTGGGAAGGTGGACGGCAAAGCGGTCTTCGCCTTCGGTATCCAATCAGCCGGCCTCGGCCTCGTTGTCACACTGAGTAGCACCGATCGGCTCTTCAGTGAGCTCAATAACACGTTTAGCTTCGTCGGCTACTACCTCGGCATAGCAACCCTGCTTCTGGGCGCAACCTCTGCGCTCTTCGTGGTCAAACCGCGGCTGCGCAGCCGAGTCGCAGAGCAAGAAGCGAAGAATGCATACGTCTATTTCGGTCACCTGCGGCACTGGACGGCGGAAAATCTCGCCTCCCGCCTTCGGAACCAGAACGATTTGTTGGGCGTGCTGGCTGCGCAATGCGTAACCATGGCGAAGATCTCATGGAGGAAGCACCGCTTGGTGCAACTCTCCATGCTCAGTGGGGCTTTCGGCATCGGCCTACTCGTCCTGACGGGCCTTTACCTCGCCAGATGAGGTATCGGACTTCGGACTGCCGGTCATACCAGAGAAGAAGAAGCGTACCTGAGCGATTTCAGTCCTCTCTGGCCGGACGAAGCTCGGAGGCTTTGATCCACTTCTGGCGACCGTCTGGACCTCGTACCCGACCGAGCCACTGCTGCCGCTCCTTCACCCACCAATCAAGCTGGCCACCTGGTGATCATGTGGCCGTCTCCACCTCGATTGGCGGATCGACCTCCCGGCGGTCAAGATCACCGTACTGGGTGGGATCGAAGTCGGTCATGGCTAATCAGGACACGGATGCGATTCGCTGGGCGGACTAACGGCGTGAGATCGCTCATCCACCTAACAAAGCTCCCGCTACCCTCTTGACCGTGCTCGAGGACGATAAGCTATTAGTGTTCATTAGTTGGTCGAAGGATCTTGCGCGCGAAGTGGCTGCTGCGCTTAAGGTGTATTTGGAAATCGTCTTCGACCCGGTGGTCCTTCCTTGGATATCTGACCAAGACATTGAGTTGGGTTCCCGCAATATGGCCGAGCTTGGCAAGACACTTGACCGATCATCATTTGGAATCATCGTCGTTACTAGAGCGAACCAGAATTCTCTATGGATCAATTTTGAGGCGGGGGCCCTGTCCAAGAAGGTTGGCGATCCAATAGTGACTGTTATACCGCTACTTGTCGATTTTGACAGGCTTACGGACTTGACCGGTCCGATGGCACAGTTCCAAGCCATCGTGTACGGACGCGAAGAGCTCCACCGCATGATGAAAGAAATGGCTGAACGGGTCGGAGTCAGCAGTCGCACGGTTGAACACCGCTTCGAGAGTCACTGGACAACATTTGACGATCAAGTGCAACGTGCATTGAAAGACCATCCTGCCGACGCCAGTGCTCCCGGACCCAACCACGAAGATAAGACGGATGAGATACTGGCGATCGTTAGACAATGGCAGTCGGACCAAAGGGCAACCGACGTCATGGGGAGTCCCATACCAATCGGCCCCGTCTATTTCACGAAAGATTATGTCAAGCGTGACCTCGACTCGGATAAGACATACCCGCAGGGAACGCGTGGCGTCGTTCTACGTGTACATAAACGTCTCGGTCAAATTACGCACATAGACCTCCGCTTACCGGACGGTGAGTTCTTACTCAAAGTGCCCATCGATTACATCAGAACCACTTGATGCGGCGACCGCGCGGTATCCTGCGCCGGTCGGTTGAGCTTGCTGCCTACGATCGTGCTCTAGTCCGAGTACGTCTCTGCGTACCACATGGCGATGCCCCACAAAACGGACATCACGGCACTGAGCAGCACGACGCACAAGAGGACGATTCCAATCGTCCACCTCGCCGTCTTCGTGGTCATGTCGCCAAAGCATAGAGCAAACAAGGAGCTGACTTGCGGGCAACGACAGACACACACATGAAGGGATGAGTGCCGTTCGGCGCCAATATTTAATCTCCGTACTGTACCGATCCGCGACCGCATCGACATCAATCAGGCATTCCTGCTCAATCATTAGGCACCCGAATCACGATTCCGGACGTCCCGTAGGCTACGGGTGTTCAAGACGAGGGGAAGCTGCGAATGCCATTCGATGCAAGGGTTGTCCGAGTCTTTATTGCCTCACAAATAGATCGACACTGGAACGGTCCACATCGCGAAATCGAACCGAGGAGAAGAATGTTGTCATGACTGCGCTTATCGAGACGAGTTCGGACCGGTGGACTCGAATGATCCGCAGCACCGGCGTGGTCGGCCTGGTCACATTCGTCGTGCTGTTTGCTGGAGTCATCGCGAGCGCACCGGG
>Ga0126307_10000414_pt1 | contig 27532 bp, 27 predicted proteins | sample Plot28_FD_89955 | JGI IMG/M metagenome (GOLD analysis project Ga0126307, IMG submission 89955) | Serpentine soil microbial communities from UC McLaughlin Reserve, CA, USA - Plot28 | ecosystem: Environmental > Terrestrial > Soil > Grasslands | place: USA: UC McLaughlin Reserve, Lake County... | reverse complement strand
CCGGTCTCCACCACTTCGGTGACCGTTTCAATAAGGGTGGTCGTGTCATGGACGGTCTCGGTGACCGTCTGGATCACCGTCGTCGCGGGAAGCGTCAACATCCCTCCGGGAAGCCTCATCGAGTGCAGGCTGGGGCTCACAACCCCTTCAGAAGGTCTCGCGAAGTACGTTCTGTCCCGGATCCGCAGCCGCAAAGGCCCCTCTACCGTTTGTGTCTCGATTCCATCCTGCTTCGTTTTCCAGCGGATGACCCGGTGAACCTGCTCTTCCGTCGTTACGACCTCGACGCGTCCAGTCTCGGTCACGCCGTGGCGGACACGTTCCACTACCCCCTCGGCGACGCTGCCCTCGGGTGACCACGCCACCGCCGCCACGACGCCAAGCCCACCGCAGACGAGAAGACCGACGACCAGCACCATGAGCTTGAGCTTCCTCATTTCAGACCACGGACCCTACGCGCTCTCCGGGGAACGGGTGAAGGACAAGGAGAGCGAGCTCGGGCCGCCCGTCCCCAGCAGCCGAGCGACGACTGCGCGGTGGCGTGGCGCTCGCGGTGCAGGATGCCACGACGGAGCGGCCCCGGCGGCAGATTGCGTTCGCCTTCGGGTAGGTGTAGGGCTTCCGCCCAAGCAGACGAGCGACGACGACGCGGAGGAGCTTGCGCGGCGAGCGGCGGCCGTTGTCGGAGGCTCGTCGGCCGGGAGGCCATGATGCCTTTAGGAGACCATGCTCGGTCGCCACGGCTCGTGCTCGTGTGCGAGCCAGACTAGCTCGGGATCGAGTGCAAGGACCCGCTGCCGCCCCTCGGTGGGCGGCTCGTCGAACTCGCCGAACCATACCGCCACGTCGCCGCCGACGATGACCGGGCGCCCGCCAGTCTCGACGACGACCATCTGCATTCCGGGTGTGTGGCCCGGCGCCGGGACGAGTCGGAGCCCGGACAGCAGCTCGTACTCGCCGTCGACCGGTACGTACTGCACGCCGGACGCCTCGACCCACTCGCGAATGGTGTAGTCGTCCTCGCTGCGCGCGTCGTCGAGCTCCCGACGCTGGACATAGATCGGCTTGCCTGCGAAGAGGTGGTTGCCGCCGCAGTGGTCGGCGTGCAGGTGTGTGTTAACGACGATGTCGATGCCGCCGAGGTCGAAGTCCTGCTCGCTCAGCGGCTGGAGGCGGGGATCCATATCAGCCATCGCCGGGTGCAGCTCCGTCATGCCGGTGTCGACTAGCACGCGCGCATCGGGATGGTCGATCACGTGCACGTAGACCGGCATCCGCTCGCTCTCGACGGAAAGGTCGGCAACGAAGACTGGCGTGATGGTGATCGAGGTAGGAGCGTTCATTGTGTGCCGACCGCCGATCCAGCCGGAATAACCGTTCTCGTCCACGGTTGCGATTCTCGCACACGGGTGCCAGGAGCCCGGCGCTTCGCGATTCAGGTGTGCCGAGCGCCCATGGCGCGAACGGTCCGCCCATGGAGGCGAGCGTCACGTCCGCCAGATAAAGACGTTCGAGACGAAGTCGGGGAACACGGGCTACGTGCTCGTCGACGAGAAGGGCAACGAGTACACAACGTTTCGACCCGAGATCGGGAGGAGTGCCCAGGGAGCGGAGGGGAAGCCTGCCCGGATCCCCTACCGCGAGACGGAACGCGGCGGATTCCGCACCGTCTATCTCGATGCCGTAGAGCCGCTCGGAGACGGCAGTGAAGATGATGATCTGCTCCCTGGTGGTGTCTGGGTGGTGTCGCGCCACCGAAACTGCGCCGGAAACCCGCATAGCTGCGCGATGCGGGGTTAAGCAGACGTTAAGTGGCAGCCAGGGCTCATCCTTGACATATCGATATATGTCGATATGTTGGAGGCCACCGATGCGTGAATTGCCCCTGATCGACTGCTGCGTCCCACTCGGCGTCCAGGCGCTCTCCGACGACGAGGCGGAGGCGAGCGCCGCGCTGTTCGCGGCGCTTGCCGATCCCGCCCGCGTGCGTATCGTCAATTTCGTCGCGACGAGCGACGACCCGGTCTGCGCGTGCCACCTGATCGAGCCGCTCGGGCTTTCGCAGCCGACCGTTTCCCATCATCTGAAGCGACTGGTAGACGCAGGCCTGCTCGAGCGGGAGCAGCACGGCAAGTGGGCGTACTTCTCCCTCACTCCCGAGGCGAGCACGCGCCTAGCCGGGCTCGTCGACCTGACTCGCGACCGATAGGAGGCTCTTCGATGACCACTTCAGACTCCTTGCGCGACGAAGTACGGCGCAAGTACGCCGAGGCCGCGGTTGCCGTGGCGGATGGATCCGGCTGCGGCTGCGGAACCGGCACCTGCTGCGAGGCCGACGCGAGCGACGATTTCGGCACGTCGCTCTATACCCTCGAGCAGCGAGGCGAGCTTCCGGACGCTGCCGCCCTTGCCTCGCTCGGCTGCGGCAACCCGACAGCGGTCGCCGAGCTCAGAGCAGGCGAGACCGTCCTCGACCTCGGCTCCGGCGGAGGAATCGACGTCATCCTGTCGGCGAAGCGCGTCGGGCCGAGCGGCCTCGCATACGGGCTCGACATGACCGACGAGATGCTCGCACTCGCACGCAAGAACGCCGCAGACGCGGGGATTCGGAACGCGGTCTTCCTCAAGGGCCTGATCGAGCAGATCCCGCTGCCCGCCGACTCGGTCGACGTCGTCATCTCCAACTGCGTCGTCAACCTCTCGACCGACAAGGCGGAGGTCCTGCTCGAGATCTCCCGCGTGCTCAAGCCGGGCGGCCGGCTCGGAATGTCCGACATCGTCGCCGAGGACCGGCTCACGGAGGAGGAGCGAGCTGAGCGAGGTTCCCACGTCGGCTGCATCGCGGGCGCGCTCTCGAAGTCCGAGTTCGAGGTCGGCCTCGAGGCAGTGGGTTTCGAGCACATCTCCGTCGAGTTCACCCACGACGTCGCCGACGGCATCCACGGCGCGATCGTCAGGGCGGTGAAGACGACGGAACCCGCGGCAAAGGGGCTGCCCGTCGTTGAACCGGCCGCGCGCGCCGGCTGCTGCTGATGGCCGTCGAGTCGGCGCCGACAACGATCGAAGCCCTGCGAGCCGAGCACTGGCCCGGCGTCGCCCGCGTGTACGAGGAGGGCATCGCGACCAGGAACGCGACCTTCGAGACGGAGGTGCCGGCCTGGGAAGCGTGGAACTCGTCCCACCTCGCCGAGCATCGCTTCGTCGCGCTTCGGGAGGGCGAGGTGGTGGGCTGGGCGGCCGTGAGCGCCGTCTCCGGTCGCTGCTGTTACCAGGGAGTGGTCGAGAACAGCGTCTACGTCGCGGAGGACGCCCGCGGCCAGGGGATCGGCCGGCGCCTGCTCGAAGCGCTGATCGCCTCCACCGAGGCCGCCGGGATCTGGACGATCGAGGCCGGCATGTTCCCCGAGAACGAGGGCAGTATCCGGCTGCACGAGCGAGCCGGCTTCGCGACCGTCGGGACACACAAGCGGCTCGGCAAGCTGGACGGGGAGTGGCGTGACGTCCTGCTCCTCGAGCGCCGTAGCCCGAGCGTGGACTGATGGAGACGGTCTGAGCCGAGTTCTCTTCGTCTGCGTCCAGAACGCCGGCCGCTCGCAGATGGCAGAGGCGCTCTTCACCGCGGCCGCAAAGGGTCGCCACGAGTCCCGCTCCGCCGGCACGGTGCCGGCGGCGCACGTCCATCCCGAGGTCGTGGCAGCCATGCGCGAGGTGGGCGTCGACCTCGAGAACCGGGTTCCTCACGAGCTCGACCTGGCCGACGGCGAGTGGGCCGACGTGATCGTGACGATGGGCTGCGGAGACGCGTGCCCGTACATTCCCGGCAAGCGCTACGTCGACTGGGAGCTCCGGGATCCGGCGCGGCTACCGCCGGCCGAGGTGCGCAGCATCCGCGATGAGATCGCCCGGCGCACGCGCGCGCTAGCTCTCGAGCTCGAATAGAGCTTCGACCGACCGGCATCGCACTTGGTCGGCGCTGAGGTTAGATTCACGTCCTGGAAGCGGCCTCCCTCCTCGCCACCACTCTTCCCGACGGCGGAACCATCGGCGTGGCCGCGCCTGCGAGCCCCTGGGAGAACCGCTCCGACCTTCTCCGCGGAGTCGAGTGGTGGGAGGCCCAGGGGTACTGCGTCAAGCTGGCGCCGGGGGTCGACGGACGGGACGATTTCGTCGCGGGCCCGCCCGAGCAGCGCGCTGACGACCTGAACACGCTCTTCGCCGACCCGGAAGTCGACGTCGTCCACTGCATGCAGGGTGGCTACGGCTCGGCCCAGGCGATTCCCTTCCTTGACTTCGATGTCATCGCCGCGAACCCGAAGCCGTTCATCGGCTATTCCGACATCACCGCCCTTCACGTCGCGATCCGCCAGCGCACGGGTCTCGCCACCTTCTACGGCCCCGGTGTCGCAGGTGTGGGCGACAAGGAGGCGACGGCGTTTACCCGCGCGCGCTTCCTCGAGGTGCTGCGCGGCGGCGGCGAGGGCGACGTTCCGCGCGACCCGGACGACCCGTATGTACGCGCGATCGCGGGCGGCAAGGTCTCCGCCCCGCTCGCAGGCGGCTGCCTCTGGCTCCTCATGCAAACCATGGGAACTCCCTGGGAGATCGACCTCGACGGCGCCATCTTCTTCTTCGAGGACGTCGATGCGCCGCCCTGGTACATCGACGGGGCCCTCGTCCAGCTCGCTCATGCCGGCAAACTCGACCGGGTGCTCGGAGTCATAGTAGGCGAGATGGAGAAGTGCGAGTGGCGCGAGGACAGGCCCGAATGGCCAAGGACCAAGTCACTGGAGGACGTTTTGGAGCAAAGGCTGGAGCCGCTCGGGGTCCCCGTGCTATACAAGCTGCCCTTGGGCCACGGAAAGAACCTTGCGACACTCCCCCTCGGCGTTCCCGCCACGCTCGACGCCGATGCCCGCACACTCATGATCGACGAGCCTGCGCTGACCCAGCGCGGGAAGTCCCTCGCAACGCCGAGGGAGAAAGGGAGGACGGCATGAGAAGGACAATTCCCGTTGTCGTCGCGTTCCTCGCGGCGCTGGCGTTGGCACTGACCGCTTGCGGAGGCTCGGGCGGAAACGCCACGGGCTCCGGCGGCTCCGAGACCGGCGCCGTCACCGAGGGAGGCATCCTCAGGATCGGGACGACCAACTACATCGACTCGTTCAACCCGTGGAACTTCATCGAGTCGCAGGCCTTCAACGCCTTCATCATGGTCTATCCCCAGCTCGTCCAGTACGACTACCAGGACGGCGAGTACACGATCGTCGGCGACCTCGCCGAGTCGTGGGACACGTCCAGCGACGGAAAGACCTGGACGTTCCATCTCCACACGGGGACGAAGTGGTCGGACGGCCAGCCGCTGACCGCCGACGACGTCGCGTGGACGGTCAACACGACCGTCAAGTACGCGAGCGGGCCGACGGCCGTCATGGCCCCGGCGCTGAACCACGTGCGGGATGCGGAAGCTCCCGACCCGGCGACCGTCGTCATCAACTACAAGGCGCCGGTTGGAAACGCGCTCGCACAGCTGGAGCAGTTCTTCATCCTTCCGCAACATGTCTGGGAGCAGTACGCGACCGGGGACGGGAAAGGCCTGAAGACGCACCACCCCGAGCAGGACGTCGGCTCGATGGTCACCGGCGGCGCATTTACCGTGAAGCAGTACGAGAAGAAGGGCACGACCGTCTTCATTCCCGACCCGAACTACTGGGGAGAGCCGGCCCACGTGCAGGCGGTCGCCCAGACGTACTACACGAACGCCGACTCGATGATCGCGGACCTCAAGGGCGGCCAGGTCGACTGGGTCGACCAGGTGCCCTTCAACGCGGTCGACGTCCTCAAACAGGACTCGAACATCCAGGTCAACCAGGTCCCTGGCGCCGAGACCACGAACATCACCTGGAACTCGAACCCGTACAAGGACAAGAACCGCGAGCTCCTCGACCCGCAGGTCAAGAAGGCGCTCTCGATGTGCATCGACCGCGACAAGATCATCGAGGTCGTCTTCAATGGCTACGGGGACAAGGTCGAGAGCCTGCCCGGGCACATCTCGCTCTACGAGAACAAGAACCTGGGGCCGCTCGAGTACGACTGCGACGCGGGCAACCAGATGCTCGACGACCTCGGCTATAAGCGGGGGCCGGACGGCACCCGCATCGCCCCGGCGACGACCGGCAAGTACGCACAGCCGACGCACAAAATGCAGTACGAGATCATGCAGCCGACATCGCTCGACTTCAACGGCGAGCGCTCTTTCGAGATCGTCAAGGAGGGCTTCGCCCAGGCGGGCGTCGACGTCACGCTCCAGATCGGCGGCGACTCGACTGCGGCCTACGAGATCGAGACCACCGATCACTGCGATCCCGCGACGAACTCCGGCTACACCGGCTGGGACATCGCCATGTGGGACTGGGTCGGCTACGTCGACCCTGACTTCATGCTCTCCGTCGTCACGAAGGGCCAATGGTGCTCCTGGAGCGACACGGGCTGGGACAACCCGGACTACGACGCTCTGTACGACAAGCAGGGCACGACCATCGACGAGGACGAGCGCGCCGCGATCGTCCAGCAAATGGAGCAGATGATCTACGACAACTTCCTCTACACCCAGCTGACCGAGCACCAGTACATCGACGCGCACACGAAGGAATGGACGGGCATCGAGCCCAACCTGAACGCCTACGCGAAGATGTACTGGACGCGGGTGAGCAAAGTGGGATAGGAGCGGCCTCGGAAGCGGAAGAGGGCGATGGGCGGCTTCGACTACCTGGCCAAGCGGCTCTTGTTCGCCGCCGTGACGGTGTTCGTGGCGATCACGCTGAACTTCGTCCTCTTCCGCACCCTCTCCGGAGACGCGGTCTCCGCTCTTCGGTGCCGGCAGTGCACGCAGGCGTTCAAGGACTACCAGCGCCATGAGCTCGGGCTCGACGAGTCGAAGTGGCAGCAGTACAAGCTCTACCTCAACGATCTCGCGCACGGTGATTTCGGCCGGTCGCTGCGCTCACAGGCGCCCGTGACCACCGAAATCTGGCCGCCGATCAAAAACACGATCGCGATGGTCGCGCTCGGCACCTTCTTCTCCATCGTGTTCGGCATCCTCGTGGGGGTGATCTCCGCCTGGAGGCGGGGCACGGCGGCCGACAAGGGCGGGCTCTGGACCGGCCTCGCCTTCTACTCGATGCCCCCTCAGTGGCTCGGCCTGCTCATGGTCCTGTTCGTCGCGGGCGCGCTCGGCCTGCCCACGTCGGGGATCAAGGATCCGACGCTGGGGATCTTGAGCGATGCATCTACATGGGACGTCTTCGTGGACAAGATGCGCCACATGATCCTCCCCGCACTGACCCTCGGGCTCGTCCTTTTCGGGGAGTACGCGCTCGTCGTCCGCTCGGCCATGCTCGAAACCCTCGGCGAGGACTACGTGCTCACGGCGAGGGCCAAGGGTCTCTCGAACTGGTCGATCGTATGGAAGCACGGGCTCCGCAATGCGGCGCTTCCGATCATCACCCTGATCGCACTCTCGCTCGGATTCATCATCGGCGGGTCGATCACGATCGAGTACGTCTTCTCGTACCCGGGCATCGGCCTCGCCGTGGTCGAGGCGATCGACCAGCGCGACTATCCAATCCTCCAGGGCGCCTTCCTGCTACTCACGTTCTCCGTGATCTTCGCCAACCTGGTCGCCGACCTCCTCTACTTCAAGCTCGACCCGAGGGTGTCGACGTGAGCGCCTCGACCCAGGGAGCCGCCGCGGCCGACAGCGGTCTCGCCCAGGCCGCGCCGCGCCGGCCCGGCGCGATCAAGACCGCCATCCTCACTCAGCCACAGGCGCTCATCGGCCTCGCCATCATCGGCGCCTTCGTCATCATCGCCCTCGTTGCCCCGCTCTTCCTGAGCGGGGACCCGAAGGCGAAGGTGGGGCCGATCTTCGAGCCCCCGAGCACCGCCCATCCCCTTGGGCTCGACGGCGGCGGCGCCGACATGATCCGCCTCCTGATCGCGGGGACTCGGGTGTCGCTCCTCGTTGGTTTCTGCGCCGCACTCGTGTCCGCGATCATCGGGGGAACGATCGGGGTCCTCTCCGGTTTCTTCGGGGGCAAGACCGACATCGCGCTCATGCGGATGACGGATTACTTCCTCGTGATTCCCGACATCCCGCTCATGATTGTGGCGGCCGCGCTCTTCGGGCGCAGCCTCACGAACATCATCATCATCATCGGGATCATCTACTGGACGACGACGGCCAGGCTGATCCGCGCCCAGGTGAAGAGCGTGCGCGAACGGGTCTATGTCAAGCGCTCACGGGCCCTCGGTGCAGGAAACGGCCGCCTCATCTTCAAGCACATCCTTCCGCAAGTCGCCCCCCTGCTCATCGCCAACACCGTGCTCCTCGTCGCGTACGCGATCTTCGCGGAGACCTTCATCACGTTCCTCGGGCTAGGCGACCCGAGCGTGATCTCGTGGGGCCGGTTGATCGAGAACGCCTTTCAGGACGACGCCATCCTCAACAACGCGTGGTGGGCGATCGTGCCGCCCGGACTCTGCGTCACGCTCATCGTGCTCGGAGCGACGATCTTCGGGCAGTCGCTCGAAGACGGGCTCAACCCCCGCCTCCGCGTCGGGCACCTCTCGGTACGCCGCTTCAAGGTCAGGCCGCTGCGCGGGAAGCTCGACACCGAATGACGCCGCTCCTCGCAGTCGAGGACCTGAACATCTGGTTCGAGCTCCCGAATGGAGGCGAGCTGCACGCAGTGCGGGGGGTGAGCTTCGACCTCGAGGGCGGGGAGCGCTTCGGTCTTGTCGGCGAGTCCGGGTGCGGGAAGACCACCGCAATGCTCTCCCTCATGGGCCTTCTGCCGCCCAACGCAAGCGTCTCGGGGGAAGTCAGGCTCGAGGGGGAGAACATCCTCGAGCGCGGCGAGGAGTCGGTGAGCCCGCACCGGTGGAGCGACATCGCCATGGTCTTTCAGGGCGCGATGAACGCCTTCAACCCGGTGAAGACCGTCGGCTCGCAGATCGAAGAGCCGATGCGGCTGCACGGGGTCGCCGAGGGGAGGGTCGCGCGACGGCAGGTCGAGGAACTGCTCGAACGGGTCGGCATCTCGAAGGATCGCGCTGCCCGCTATCCGCATGAGTTCTCGGGCGGCATGCGCCAGCGCGCGGCGATCGCCATGGCACTCGCGTGCGAGCCCAAGATCCTCCTCGCGGACGAGCCCACGACTGCCCTCGACGTGATGGTGCAGGCGCAGATCCTCGAGCTACTCGGCTCGCTCGCTTCCGATTTCAACCTCGCGCTCATTCTCGTCACGCATGACCTCCCCGTCGTTGCCCAGGTCTGCGACCGCGCCGCGGTCATGTACGCGGGCGAGGTCGCAGAGGCGGCCTCGACCGACGCGCTCTTCCACACGCCGAGGCACCCGTACACCCGCCTCCTCTTCGCCGCCACGCCGGACCTGCATGCGGGCGGGGAGCGCGTGGCCTCGATCCCCGGCGCCCCGCCCCGCCTCGACAGGCCCATCGTCGGCTGTCCGTTCCAGCCACGATGCGACCGCGCCTTCGCGCCCTGTCCGATCGAAACGCCGCTCCTCAAATCCGTTGGTGAGCGCCACGTGGCCGCCTGTCATCTGAACGACCACGTCCGCGAGGCGCTGCCGGCGTGAGCACCAATGGCTCGAAGCCCCTGCTCGAGGTCGAGGGGCTCCACGCGCGCTATCCGGTCGGCCGCGGCATCGTCGGCACCGTCAGCCGCGCACCGAAGCTCGAGGTGCGCGCGGTGGACGGCGTCTCGTTCTCGCTGAAGCGCGGTGAGATGCTGGCCCTCGTGGGGGAGTCAGGCTGCGGCAAGACCTCCACCGCCCAGTCGATCCTCCGCATGATCGAGCTGAGCGGCGGCTCGATCCGTTTCGACGGCGAGGAGATTTCCGGGCTCTCGGCCAAGCAGCTCCGCCCGCTGCGCCGGCGGATGCAGATCGTCTACCAGGATCCCTACGAGTCGCTCGACCCGCGCTTCCGCGTTGGCGCGACGATCGAAGAGCCGCTCCAGGTGCACGGCATCGGCTCCAAGGACGACCGGCGCGAAGAGGTCAAGCGTGCGCTCGAGCTCGCGGGCCTCACGCCGCCGGAGCTCTACATCGACCGCTATCCGCACGAGCTTTCCGGTGGGCAGCGGCAACGGGTGGCGATCGCGGCGAGCCTCGTCCTCCACCCCGAGCTCCTCGTCGCAGACGAGCCCGTCTCCATGCTCGACGTCTCGGTGCGCGCGGGAATCCTCTCGATCCTCGACGAGCTGCGGGACAACGGCCTCGCCGTGCTGATGATCACGCACGACCTCTCCACGGCCGCCCACTACGCCGACCGAATCGCCGTCATGTACCTGGGCCGGATCGTCGAGGAGGGACCGACGCGCGAGGTGATCGAGAACGCGCAACACCCGTACACCCGCGCCCTCCTCTCCGTCGTGCCGAAGCGGGACCCGCGCGACCGCGGGACTCCTCAGATCCTCCGCGGGGAGACGCCGAACTCGATCCACATCCCTCCCGGCTGCCGCTTCAACCCCCGCTGCCCGATGGCAATCGCGGAGTGCAAGACCGTCGACCCGGAGCTCCGGCGGCCGGCGGCAAGCCGGGATCCCGAGCACCGCGCCGCCTGCATCCGGGTCTAGCTCTCTCCCCAGCGCCTGATCAGGAGTGCAATGACCGTCGCGACGTCGGCGACGGATTCGAGGTCGACCCACTCGTCCACCCCGTGCAGGTTCTCGCCGGTCGGGCCGTAGCAGACCGCCTGGCCCTCAAAGAAGCGAAGGTCGGTCGTCGCGCGCGAGGGATCCGGCCTCGGCCGCCCGCCGCGCACCTCCTCGTGGCAGTCGCCGAGCAGTCGGACGAACGGGCTCTCCGGGTCGAAGGAGTAGCCGCGGGCGCGAAAGCCGCGGAACTTCACCTGGGCGGCGGGGTCGGCGGCGCCAACCGCCGCGGCCAGCCGCTCCTGCGCCTCCGCTGGCTCCATGCGGATGGGGAAGCCAAGGCGGACATCCAGGACGGCCCGCCCTGGCGTCATGGATGGCCAGTCGCCCGCGTGCAGGGCGCCCACGTTGAGAAGGTACGGTTGCCCGAGCCCGGCGAGCTCCGGCTCGGGGTCCGAGTTCAGCTCCGCTTCGAGCCCATGGAGCGCCTGCATGACGGGGTAGGCGGCCTCGACCGGGTTCGAGCCGCGGTCGGCGCTCGAGGCGTGGCGGGAGTCCGCCTCCAGCACGATACGCGCCCAGATGACCCCGACAGCGACGAGGTCCATGCCGCCGTTGGTCGGCTCGGCGATCAGGGCCGCGTCGACCGGCGGCCCGGCGAGGACCGCCGCGAGAGCACCGTTCCCGCCGCACTCCTCCTCGATCACGCTCTGGTACACCAGCCACCCGGGGAGCGGCCCGGCGGCGAGCGCGGCCTCGACGCCGAGGAGCATCGCGGCCACACCGCCCTTCATGTCACAGGAGCCGCGGCCGTACATGCGCCCGTCGGCAACCTCGGCGCCGAACGGCTCCTTCGTCCAGCGGTCGACCGGCTCGGCGCTGACGACGTCCACGTGCCCGTTGAGGACGAGCGAGCGGCCGCTGCCCTCTCCGATCGTCCCGACGAGGGAGCGGCGCCCCTCGTACGGGATGAGCGGGATGCCGCTGTCGGGCCGCTCGGCCAGCTGCTCGGAGTCGGGCACCACCGACTCGATCTCGAAGCCGAGGTCCCGAAGCCGCGCCTCGACGAGCTGCTGCGCCGGCTCCTCCTCGCCGAGAAGGCTGGGAACGCGGACGAGGTCGGCGAGGAAACCGACCGAGTCGTCGAAGCCGTGCTCGACCGCGCGACGAGCGTCCGCTGATGAGAAGATCGCCACTCGCGATGAACCCTAACGCCGTCGATCTGCTCCTTCGAGGAGGACGCGTGCACACCGTTTCCGGCGGGGATGCCGAGGCCGTTGCGGTGCGCGGCGGCCGCATCGCAGCGGTCGGCTCCTCGGTCGAGCTCGGCCGTCTCTCCCCGGAGCGCGTCGTCGAGCTCGAGGGCTGCACGGTCCTTCCAGGGTTCCAGGACGCGCACCTGCATCCCTTCGCCGGAGGGATGCTCGCCATCGTCTGCAACCTGCACGAGACGGCCTCGGCCACGGACTGCCTCGAGGAGATCGCGAGGTACGCGGCCGCGAATCCCGATCGCGAGTGGATCGCCGGCGACGGCTGGTCGATGGATTTCTTCTCCGGAGGGAACCCAGACAAGGAGCGGCTGGACGCCGTCGTGCCCGACCGGCCCGTCTATCTCGAGAACCGTGACGGGCACACGGCCTGGGTAAACAGCCGCGCGCTCGAGCTAGCGGGCATTACCGCGCGAACCGCCGATCCTGCCGACGGCCGCATCGAGCGCGACTCCGCGGGCGACCCGTCGGGTGCGCTCCACGAGGGCGCGATGGGGCTCGTCAGCGCGCTCGTTCCACCGGCGAGCGCGGCCGAGCAGGAGCAGGCGCTCCTGAATGCGCAGGCCGAGCTGCACGCACTCGGCATCACGGCGTGGCAGGACGCCGTAGTCGAGCCCGAGACGCTGGCCGCCTACCTCGCCGTGGCCGGACGCGGACAGCTGACGATGCGCGTCGAGGGCAACCTCCTGTGGGTCCGCTCACGGGGCGAAGAGCAGATCGACGACCTCCTCGAGGTGCGGGAACGCGCATCGCTCGGGCGGCTTCGGATCCGCGGCGTGAAGATTTTCCAGGACGGCGTGCTCGAGAACTTCACGGGTTCTCTCCTCGAGCCGTACGAGGGCACGGAAAACCGCGGGATGTCCATGCACGAGGCCGAGGAGCTTCGGCGAATGCTCGTCCTGCTCGACTCGCACGGCTTCCAGGTGCACCTGCACACGATCGGCGACCGGGCCGTCCGGGAGTCCCTCGACGCCATCGAGGCGGCTCAGGAGGCGAACGGCCGGCGCGACGCTCGCCACCATCTCGCGCACATCCAGCTGATCCACCCTGACGACCAGCCGCGGTTCGCCGAGCTCGGCGTCGTCGCGAACGCGCAGCCGTACTGGGCCGCGTACAGCCCCTACGTCGACGATCTCACTCTCCCGTTCATCGGCGAGCGCGCCGCCTACCACTATCCCTTCGGAAGTCTCGTCCGGGCCGGGGCGTCGCTCGCTTTCGGGAGCGACTGGACCGTTTCGACGGCGAACCCGCTCCCGATCGTCGAGGTCGCCGTCACGCGGGTCCCGCATCCCGAGCGCGACCGGGAGCCCATGTTGCCCGACGAGCGCCTCGACCTCGCGACGGCGTTGGCCGCCCAGACGCACGGCTCCGCCTACGTCAATTTCCTCAAGGACGAGACGGGCACGATCGAGGAGGGGAAGCTCGCCGACCTCGTCGTCCTCGACCGGGACATCTTCGACTCGGGCGCCGGTCCGGTAGGGGACGCGCGCGTCGTGCTCACCCTCTCGGAGGGCGAGCCTGTGCACGACGAGCTGGGCTAGCCGGCCGCGACTTCCGCGTTCCGGCTCATGCGGCGGCCCAGGTAGACAATCGTCGCGATCGAAGCGGCGGCGAGGAGCGCAACGACGATTGATCCGACGATCTGACCCGAGTCCCAGCCGCTCGAGCAGATCGGCTGGACACCGGCTCCAGGGATCGGCTCTTGAATACACGCTGAGCCCGATGTGGCCACGACGAGAATGCCAACGGGAAGCGCAAGGCCTCCGGGCACCACGAGGGTGCCGAGCAGCTTCTGCCGAGCCGTCCAGGCAGACGAGATCCAGAGCAGGACGACGCCCACGAGCCAGCCGATCACGGGGATGACGACGCCTCCGATCAGGAGGAGGATCAGCGCGGCGACGTCGAGAGCTCGGGAGCGGCGCTCGACGATGGGCGCCCCTCCGGGAGCCGTCTCCGCGACCGGGCCGCGCGCCTCTGCCGCGATGTCGGCCGGATCGCCCATCCGGTCCAGCAGGTTGCGGACGTCGGCTTCGCTTTCGGACTCGAGCGCGGCCCTCGCTTCGGCGATGTGATCGGAGATCTCCTGGACGAGCTCGCGCCGGCGCGCTGAGGGGAAGTCGGCCAGCTCACGCTCGAGGCGATCAAGGTACTCCTCGACCAACTTGTCAGCCGAAGTGCTCATTTCGATTCCGTCCTCTCTACGAAGTGATCGACGGCATCGCGAAAGCGGCGCCATTCGAGCCTGAATCCGTCGAGGGCCGCGCGGCCCGCGGTCGTGAGCCGGTAGTAGCGTCGCGGAGGGCCCGATGGTGACTCCTGCCAGTTGGACTCGACGAGCCCGTCCCTCCGCAGCCGTGAGAGCAGCGGATAGATCGTGCCCTCGCTCGTGACCATGCCGTCCATCTCGGCGAGGCCGCGGACGAGATCGAATCCGTAACGCTCCTCGTCAGCGAGCAGCGATAGGACGCAGTACTGCAGCGTGCCGCGGCGCATCTGGGCAAGCAATGCGTCTTGCGCAGTTACCATGCACTACAAGGTACCCGCCATCACATCATATGTCAATGAGCACGCGATCGCCTTCGGCTTTCGCCGGATAGACGGCGACGCGCATGGACGGTTCGTCGAGGCACTGGCCGGTGGCCGGGTCGAACTCCCACCCGTGCCAGGGGCAGCGCAGGACGCTCTGGCCGACGAGCTCGTAGCGCCCAGGCTCGCCAGCGACGCGCTCGCGAACGGTCCCGAGACAGAGCGGGCCGCCGTGGTGTGGGCAGCGGTTTCGGACTCCGCGCAGCTCGCCGCCGACCGTGACGACCCCGACCTCGCGTCCGCCAACACGGGCGATCAAATGGCCGTCGCGCTCGAGATCGGCGACCGACCCGACGTCCTGCCAGGCGCTCACGCCCGCGCCAGGCCGAGCCGCGCGCCGTAGAACTCGGCGGCGTTCTCGTGCAAGACCTTCGCGCGCCACGTCTCCGGGAGGCGCTTGAGCATGAAGCCGGGGTCGTCGAAGTCCCAGTGGGGATAGTCGGACGCGAAGCAGAGGTTGTCGGGAGCACCAACCGCCTCGAGCATCTCGAAAAGCGTCTCGTCGTTCCCGTCCGTATGCTCGAGCGGTTGGGTCGAGAAGCGAACGTGGTCGCGCGCGACCTCGCTCGGCTTGCGGTCGAGCCACGGGGTCTCGCTCCGAAGGGCGCGCCAGTTCGTGTCCAGCCGCCACAGGATTCCGGGAAGCCATGCGATGCCGCCTTCGATGAGGAGCACCTTGAGATTCGACAGGCGCTCGAAGGTCCCGTGGCAGAGGAGCGAGACGAGGTGGGACATGATGCTGCAGGCCGATCCGAGGGTATGCCACTCGATGTAGAAGGTCACCGGCCCCGCCCCGCCGGGAGGCGCGGCGATCCCCATTCCCTCTCCGCCGGAGTGGATGGCGACCGGAAGCCCGCACTCCGCGGCGGCCTCGAAGATGGGTAGGTAGCGCGGCTCGCCGTAGGGCCGCTCGGCGCCGCCGCAGAGAAGCACCTGGACGAAGCGCTCGTCGTCGGCCATGCGCCGGATCTCGGCCGCGGCCGCCTGCGGGTCCTGGGCCGGGCAGAGGATCGACGCGCGCAGGCGAGGCTCCTCGGCGAGCCACCGCTCGCGAAGCCACTCGTTGTGGGCCCGGGCCAGCTCGGCCGCGCGATACGGGCTCGGCATGAGCGAGACGAGCACCGCGTCGTCTCCATTCAGGATCCCGATCTCGGTGCCGCTGGGATCGAGGAGCTCACGGCGCACCATGTCCACGTCGGAGGCGGGGGGATGTCCGTTCTGCTCGATGTCCGCCCGGAACCAGGACGAAGGGTGCACCCATGAGTAGCCGGGGATCCCGAGCGACGCGCCCTGGCCGTGGAACCAGTCGCGCTGGGCTGGATCGACGAAGCCGAGGAACTCCTCGACGTCCCCGACCTGCGGGTGGATGTCGCAGTCGATCACTGGGAGGAAGATAGTCCACCCGACATGGACTTCTCCACCGACGACTGGCAGTGGCTGGGAGATTTCCTCAAGCGGCGCGGGCTGCCGGGACTGGCGATCGCCACCTCGGGCCGGGACGAGCTCGTCTTCTCGCACAGCGTCGGCTGGGCCGAGGTGCGCAAGTGGGCGATCGACGAGGACACACTCTTCGAGGTCGGCTCGATCGGCAAGACGTTCACCGCGATGCTCGCCGTCGACCTCCTCGACCTGCAGGCGCCGCTGACCGATTACCTGCCGTGGTTCGAGGTTCGGTCCGCGTACGAGCCGGTCCGCGTCGAGCACCTCCTCACGCACTCGGCCGGGCTCATCCGCGGCGCGGACATGACTGCCGACTCCCGTTTCGACGTCTGGGCGCTCCGCGACACCGAGACTGGCTTCGTGCCCGGCGAGCGCTTCCACTACTCGAACGTCGGCTTCCGCACGCTCGGCTACGCGCTCGAGGCGGCGACCGGGACGCCCTACCGCGAGCTCCTGACGAGCCGGATCCTCGAGCCGATGGGCCTCCGGCACACGGAGCCGGAGATCACCGTCGACATCCGCGACCGGATGGCAGTCGGCTACGAACGGCTCCACGACGACCGCACGCCTTCGCCGGACGACCCGCTCTTTCCGGCGCCGTGGCTCGAGACAGGCACGGCCGACGGCTCGCTCGCATCGACCGCCGGCGACCTGGCGGCGTTCGGACGCGGGTTGCTCGCGGGACCGGCGGAGACGCTCACCGCGGGACTCCTGCTCGACTCCGGCGACGGGTGGAGCTACGGCTACGGGCTCGAGCGCAAGGGCGACCTCGTCCGCCACGGGGGCTCGATGCCCGGCTTTGCCTCGACGTTGCTCGGCGATCTCGAATCGGGAATCGCCGTCGTCGCACTCTTCAACGGGCCCGACGAGCACGACGTAACGGAGCTCGTCGCACAGTTCGCCGTCGAACTGCACCGTGGCGCGAATCCGGAACCGCCTGGCGACGCCGAACCGTGGCCTCCCGACAGCCCGCCCACGGAGCCGCTCGCCGAGCACTCGGCCTTTTACGGCCGCTATCGGAGCTACAACCCCTGGCTCCCCGGCTTTCGCGTCGCACAGCTGGAGAGCGGGCTCACGGCCCAGATGGCCTGGGGAGACGGCAAGCCGCTGACGCGGCTAGCAGAGGCCGAGTTCCGAGTCGGCGAGGAGGAGTGGTCGCCCGAGCGGCTCCGCTTCGACGCCGTCGTCGACGGCCAGGCCCTGCGCGCGAACCTCTCGGGGGAGAGCTACTACAGAAGTGACTTCGAATAGCACGAAAGACGCCAAGTAACAGTCTGTTACTTGCTCCGAGATCGAGCCAAACCCGCTTGGCGCCATGCATCTGGCTTCCGAAGAATGTGACGAATCAAGCCTAGTAACAGTCTGTTACTAGGTGTCCTCAGACGTTGTCGCGCGGGAAGTCGAACGACCAAGAGCGTGTGAAGACGACCTCGCCGGTCTCGTGCACGTCGAGCCTTGCCTCGACGCGGAAGGCCTCGGCGTCGCAGGTCATCGAGCTCGTCACCTCGGCCCGCGTCTGCCAGTCGCCGCGGCCCATGTCGGACGCGGCCTGGAACCGCACCTCAGCCGACAGGGGATCGCCCTCGACGATCGCGTAGAGGCAGTGGCTCGTGTCCCCGGAATTGAGTTCGATGTCGAGGAAGCGAAGCGAACCGCCGAGCGCCCAGTCGAAGATCTGCTCGACGCGTCCGGTCGCATGCTCCTTGCGGAGGAAGCGGCCGCCGGGGTCGCCCTCGACTTCCTGGATCGCGAGTGGCGCGGAGTGCTCGGGCTCGTCGAAGGGCCGTAGCGCCTTGTCCTCCTCGCGCGGCTCGCGGACGGGAAGCTCCAGCCGCCCGCCGTGCACGGTCAAGGTCACCGGCTCCGGCGAGGGCCACGCCCAGGGCCAGTACGTCGGTGACACGGCAACGCGCAGGCGGTGGCCCGCGGGGAACGAGTGGGCGATCACGTCGAGCGGCACGGGGATCTCGTACCGCTGCCCGGGCTCGAGCGGCTCGGGATACTCGTGGCTCTCGCGGTGCGTGAGATTCAGGACTCCGCGCGTGACGAGGAGCGACGAGCCGTCCGGCGCCACGTCGCAGAGCCGAACGGCGACGAGCGCCTGCGGCCGGTCGACCTCGAGCTCGAGCACCGCCCGCGGTTGCCCAAGAATCTCGAAAGGCTCCGCGAGAGCCTCGAAGTCCCAAGTAAGCGAGACGGCGTCCTCGACGCGCTGGTCTCCGGCCAGGTCGGCGGCGCCGCCCTCTGCGCACCACACACCCGCTTCGACGCCGCAAGTCTGCACGCCGAGGATGGACCGCGGCCCGCCCAGCTCCAGCGTCTCCGTGCCGATGTTCGCCGACGGCCACTCCGACTCGGCGACCCACCGCCCCTCCCGCACCTCGTAGGAAGTCCGCGGCGGCGTGGAATCCTGCATCCAGGCACGGAGCATCGGCTCCTCCATGATCCCCGTGTCGATGCCCTTGAGCCAGTGGTTCCACCAGCGGACGCACTCCTGGAGGAAGCCGATGCTCGGGCCGGGGAGCGCGTCATCGGGGAAGGCGTGCGCCCACGGGCCGATGAGGCCCTTCCGCGGCACCGAGAGCCCTTCCAGCATTCGCGGGACCGCGTTCGTGTAGCCGTCGACCCAGCCGCCGACCGCATAGACGGGGACGTCGATCGCGGAGTAGTCCTCGCAGACCGAGCCGTGCTTCCAGTAGGCGTCGCGCCGCTGGTGTGCCAGCCAGGGCTCGATCCAGTTGTTCGCGCCTTCCAGCCGGCCGAGCCAGGCTTCCCGCCACCCGTCGCCGTAGAGCCGCGGATCGGGTGGGCGCGCGTTCCAGACCAGCATCGAGGAGGCCCAGTGCAGCATGTCGAGCGCCTCGACGCACCCGCCGCGGTAGTGGACGTCGTCGGCGTAGCGGTCATCCGTTGACATCAGCGTCATGATCGCCTTGAGGCCGGGAGGGCGGAGTGCGGCGAGCTGGAGCGCGTTGAAGCCGCCCCAGGAGATCCCCCACATCCCGAGATTGCCGTCGCACCACGGCTGCTCCCGGAGCCAGGCCATCACCTCGAGGCAGTCGGCGTGCTCCTGCTCCGTGTACTCGTCCGTGAGGAGGCCGTCGGACTCGCCCGTGCCGCGCATGTCGACTCTCACCGTCGCGTAGCCGAAGCCCGCGACGTAGGGCTGCCGCCGCGCGTCGCGAATCGCCGTGCCGTCCACCTTGCGATACGGGAGGAACTCGAGGATCGCGGGAACGGGATTTGCCTCGGCATCCTCGGGTAACCAGATCCGCGCCGCGAGGCGGCAGCCGTCCGAGAGGGTCAGCCAGGTGTGCTCGATCTCCCGGATCGGGCGCGGGAACTCGGTCCGGGTCGTCACCGGCCGGATCCTCTCATGCGGCGGGATAGGATCGCGCGGTGAGCGAAGCCGTCCGCACCCGCATCGGCGGCCACGTCGTCGTGGACGCCCTCGAAGCTCTCGGTGCCGAGACGGTCTTCGGCCTGCCCGGAGTCCACGCGCTCGGAATCTGGGAGGCACTTCGCGGAAGCTCCGTCCGCTACGTCGGCTTCCGCACCGAGCTGAACGCCGCCTTTGCGGCCGACGGCTACGCCCGGGCCGGAGGCAAGCCGGCGGCGCTTCTCCTCTCCACGGGCCCGGGAGCCCTGAACTCCCTCACCGGTCTCATGGAGGCCTCGAGCGCGCACGTCCCGCTTGTCGCGATCGCGAGCCAGATACCGCGCGACCTGATCGGCCGCGGCCGCGGGTACCTCCACGAGCTGCGCGACCAGCGTGCGTCGTTCGAGCCGATCGTGAAGTGGTCGGCGCGGGCTCGAAGCGCCGGAGACATTCCCGAGCTTCTCGCCGAAGCCTGGCAGCGCGCGCAGACGCCGCCGAGCGGCCCGGTCTTCCTGGAGATCCCGGTGGACGTGCTCACGGGCGAGACCGACGTCGAGGCCAACGGGCTCGACGGAAGCCCGCCCGCGCGGGTCGTACCGGACTCGTCACGTCTCGACGAGGCGGCGCGGGTGCTCGCGCGCGCGAGGAAGCCCCTGGTCTGGGCTGGGAGCGGCGTCCTGCGTTCCGGCGCCTGGGACGAGCTGCGAGCCGTTGCGGAGACGTTGCGTGCTCCGGTCGTGACCTCGTACATGGGCAAGGGGGCCTTTCCCGAGGATCACGAGCTTTCCGCCGGCTCGGCGTGCGACGAGGCAGCCTTCGGGGAGCTCGTCGAGGGCGCCGACGCAGTGCTCGTCGTGGGCTCGGAGCTCGGCGCCGAGACAACGCAGCAGTACAAGCTTCAATTCGGCGGCCAGCTCGTCCAGATCGACGCAGACGAGGAACGGATCGGCACCACCTTCCCCGCCCTCGGGCTCGTCGGCGACGCGCGGGCGACACTCGCGGCCCTACAGGAGCGCCTACAAAAGCGGGAGCCCGACGGCCGGGCGGAGGAGCGCGCCCGCGCCGTCCGGGAACGGATCGCCTCGGGCCTCGCCGAGCAGGGCCGGGAGCTCGAACGCGGCCTGCTCGAATCGGTACGCGGCGCGCTCCCATGGGAGGCCGCAGGCGGCTGGGACATGACCATCCTGGCGTACTGGGCCGGCGCGCACTTCCCGGCTCTCGGCCCGCGTACTTTCCTCTACCCGCTCGGCTCGGGGACGCTCGGCTACGCCTGGCCCGCGGCGCTCGGGGCCGCAGTCGCACTCGGGCAGCCGACGCTCGCCGTGGTCGGGGACGGGGGCTTCCTCTACGGCGTCCAGGAACTCGCGACGGCGCGACAGTACGGATTGCCGACGACGCTCCTGCTCGTCGACGACGGCGGCTACGGGATCCTGCGGGAGTACCAGCGCGACGCCTACGGAGAGACGTTCGCGGTCGACCTCGAGCAGCCGGACTTCCCCGAGCTCGCGCGCTCCTTCGGAGTGCCGGTCGAGTCGACGACCCCGGATGCGCTCGGCGACGCGCTCAGCCGTGCCCTCGCCACGGGCGGGCCCGCGGTGGTCCACCTGCCCGCCCGCCTCGAGATGTGGACTTCGACACCCTGACGATGACCGACTGGAGCACCCTCGTGCGCCCGTCGCTGGTCGGGCTCGAGCCCTACCGCCCGGGCCCCAGCCTGTCCGAGCTTCGGCGCGAGCACGGCCTCGAGGAGATCGCGAAGCTGAACTGGAACGAGGACCTGTTCGGGCCGCTTCCCGGAGCCCTCGACGCGGTCAGGCACGAGCTCGCGAACGCCTGGATGTACCCCGAGCAGGCCTACAGCGACCTGCGCGAAGCCGTGGCGGGCTGGCTCGAGCTTCCGCCGGAGACGATCGTCCCCGCGCACGGGATCCAGGCACTGATCGCGGCTGTCGCGCACACGTTCATCCGCGAAGGGGACGTCGTCGTCGTGCCACAACCGACCTACGGCCTCTACGCGCAGGTGTCGGCGGGCGCAGGCGCGCGCGTCGTCCGTGTCCCCAACCGTGACTTCCGCCTCGACCTTCCCGCCCTGGCCGACGCGGCACGGAGCGAGAGCGCCAAGCTCGTCTGGGTCTGCGACCCGAACAACCCCACGGGAGCGCTCGTCGAGGCCGGCGAGTGGGCCGAGTTCCTGGACGTCCTGCCGGACGGCGCGATCGCCGTGGTGGACGAGGCCTACCGCGAGTACGCCGATCCCGAGCGACGCGTCGCGCGGGAGCCCGACGTCCTCGCCGGCCGGCCCGTCGTCCTCCTTCGCACCTTCTCCAAGATCTTCGGCCTCGCCGGGCTCCGCCTCGGATACGCGATCGCTCACCCGGAGCTGGCGCCGTTTCTCGACGTCGTTCAGGAGCCGTTCAACGTGAACCGCGCCGCGCTCGCCGCCGGACGCGCCTGCCTCGCACACCCTGAGCAGATCGACGAGCGTCGCCGCCAGTCGGCCGAGGCGCGCGCCCTCCTCGCGCGGCTCCTGGCCGATGCGGGCATGGAGTCGCTCCCGTCCGAGGCGAACTTCCTACTGGTCGAGGTCGGCGGGGACGACGCGGCGCTCGCCGGCGACCTCGTCGTCCGTGGGTTCCTCGTCAGACCGGGGAGCGAGTTCGGACTCGACGGCTGGATCCGCGTCACGGTGGGGCCGCCGCCGCTGATGGAGCGCTTCGCAGCCGAGCTGGCTTCCGTCCGGGAGGGGGTGCGACGGTGAGCCTCGTCGACGTCCGCCGCGAGGACCACGTCTGCGTCCTGACGTTCCAGCGCGAGGAGACGCTGAACGCGCTCTCCAGGGACATGGAGGGGGAGCTTCTCGACGCACTCGGCAGCGACGACGTGCGCGGCAGTCGCTGCCTCGTCGTCACGGGAGCCGGGAAGGCGTTCTCCGCCGGCGCGGACATCAACGAGTTCGCCGAGGCGGACGCTGCCTCCATCGCCGCGTACTACGCGAACACCGGTGACGTCTACGAGCGCATCGCCGCGGTTCGCATGCCGACAATCGCGGCCATCCACGGCTGGTGTCTCGGCGGCGGGCTCGAGCTGGCGCTCGCGACCGACTTCCGCATCGCCGACGAGACCGCGGCGTTCGGCCTCCCCGAGGTCGAGCTCGGCATCCTCCCCAGCTCTGGCGGCGCCTACCGCCTCGTCCGCCTGCTCGGGCCCGGGAAGGCGAAGGAGCTGATGCTCCTGCGACGGCGCTTCGACGCGGCAGAGGCGTTCGCCCTCGGCGTCGTCACCGAAGTAGTCCCCGAAGGGAAGGCGCTCGAGCGCGCCCTGGAGTGCGCAGCCGAGCTCGCGGCCCTGCCGCCGCTCGCCGTCGAGACGATCAAGCGCGCCGCCGACCTCATCCCCGAGGCCTCTCGGGAAGCGGCCCTGCTGATTGAGCGCCTGGGCTACGCGGCGCTCGCCCAGACGGACGAGGCCACAAAGGCCATTGAAGACTTCACACGTCGAGACCGCCGTCCATGACGACGGTCGTCCCCGTCACGTAGCCGCCGCCGGGCGAGGCGAGGAAGGCGATAAGTGCGGCGGCCTCCTCGGGGGTCCCGAGCCGGCCGAGCGGAACTTCCCGCTCCCACTCCGCCACACGCTCGGGCCCGTAGCCGTCGAGCCCCTCGGTGGCGATATTCCCGAGCGCGACGCACACCGCGCGGATTCCGTGCGCGCTCCATTCGAGCGCGAGACTGCCCGCCAGGTTCTCGATCGCCGCCCGCGCCGCAGCCGCATGGGCCATCTTGGCCATTCCGCGCCTCGGGCTGAAGCCGATGAAGACGACCACGCCGTCTTTGTTCGGGATCATCGAGCGCTCGGCCACGGCGCGCGTGAGATCCCAGACGGCGTCGACCGCGAGCCGGTGAACGGCGCGCCAGCCCCTCAGCGAGATCTCCTCGGCCGGCGCAAGGAATTGCCCGCCTGCGTTGTTCACGAGCACGTCGATCCGCCCGAAGCGCTCGAGCGCTCGGTCGATGAGCGCGGCGACCTGCTCGGGCTCGCGCACGTCGGTGGGAACGGCGAGGCAGTCTTCCCCGAGCTCGGCCTGCACGGCCTCCAACGGTTCCGGCCGGCGCCCGCAGACGATGACCTTCGCGCCGGTCCGCGCCAGCTCGAGAGCGGTCGCGCGGCCGATCCCGGTGCCGCCTCCGGTGACGAGCGCGACCTTGCCGGCGTTCGCATCCGGAGCGAGTGGGGAGCGGAAGCTGCTCATGGCGCCAGTGCGTCCGTCGGCCGGTCCCCTTCGAGTGCCTCGCGAACCGAGACGGCCGGACGCCGATAGGCCTCGTGCTCGGTCGCTGGGCTGTACCAGGCGGCGTGGGGGTTGACGATGAGCGTGGGGCGCTCCGGCGCCGGCGCTTCGGCGCTCGGCGGCTCCACCGGCAGGACGTCGAAGGCGGCGCCAGCGAGATGGCCCGAGTCAAGCGCTGCGAGCACGGCGTCGAAGTCCACGAGGCCCGCGCGCGCCGTGTCGACAAGCAGCGCGCCGCGAGGCATCTTCGCGATCTCTCCTGCGCCGATCATCCCGCGCGTCACGTCCGTGAGCAGCGAGTGGAGCGAGAAGACCTCGCAGCTCGAGAGCGCCTCGTCCAGTGTGAGCGGATGCACGCCGTAGCCGGAGATCGCCTCGTCGGGGAGCTGCGGGTCGACGGCGCAGACCTCGAAGCCCAGCGCGAGGGCCCGGGTGGCGAGGGCGCGGCCGATGCGCCCGAAACCGATGACCGCGAGCCTGGTGCCGCGGTTCGTCCGCAGCGGTCCGGCGACGGCGTGGTCCCACTTGCCTTCGCGCACGCTTCGGTCGAGGGCAACGACACCGCGCATCAGCGCGAGGAGGAGCGCCAGCGAGCTGTCCGCCATCTCCTCGACGCAGTAGTCGGGGACGTTGCAGACCCAGATCCCTCGATCGGCCGCGGCCGACGTGTCGATGTTGTCGTAACCGACCGAGCAGGTCGCGACGATGCGGAGCGCGGGCAGCCGGTCGAGCTCGGTAGCGCCGACGGGCTGATCCGGGCTGACAAGGAGTGCGATGACGTCGTCCCCCTCCCACGGCGCGTCGGCCTGCTCGACCTCGGCGAGATCGCCAAGGATCTCTGCGACCTCCTCGAGCACGTAGTAGGGGTCGGCGACGAGAACCCTCATGCGAGCCCCGCGCCGTAGCGCGAGTCCCGCCACGCAAGCGCGGCCTTCAGGCCCTGCTCGGCGGCGATCCGGTCGAACTCCTGCTGCTCGGGCGTGTCGGCCGCGTTGAGCATCGCCGAGATGTCGAGGTTGGCACGGACTGCCGTGCGAAGCCCCATCGCCTCCTGCGCGCGCACGAGTGCGAGCTTCGTGAGGCGGAGGACCGGCAGCGGCGTCGGCGCGATCTTCGCCACGAGCGCGTTGACCGCATCCTCGAGCGCATCCGGAGCGACGACCGCATTCACGAGCCCGAGCCGCTCGGACTCGGTCGCGGAGATCGCGTCACCGGTGAAGAGGAGCTCGTTCGTCTTCTTCTGCCCGAGCACGAAGGGCATGAGCAGTGTGACGGGCCCCGATCCGTAGCGGATCTCCGGCTCGCCGAATTGCGCGTCGTCCGCTGCAACCACGAGATCGCACGCCATCGCCAGCTCGCAGGCGCCGGCCAGGCACCAGCCCCTGACGGCCGCGATCGTCGGCTTCGGGAGCGACCAGAGCTCCATGGTCAGGTCGACATCCTCCGCGAGCACCTCGTGCCAGCGCTCGGCGCTCTCGATCTGCTGCTCGACCTCCTCGGCGATGTCGTACCCGGCCGAGAAGGCGCGCCCCGCGCCGGTGAGGACGACCACCTTCACCTGGTCGTCCTCGGCCGCCTCGCGCCAAGATTCCCGCAGCCGCCGGACCACCTCGCCGCTGATCGCGTTCAGCTTGCTCGGGCGGTTCAGCGTCACCCAGGCCGCCGGGCCGCGGCGCTCGTACAAGACCACATCAGTCACTGGCTTCTCCTTCTACGACGACGAGCGCATCGACGGCAACCGCGCCATCCGCGCTCAGGATCAAAGGGTTCACGTCGACGGCCGCGATCCGCGGGTGATCGACGGCGAGGCGGCCTAGAGCGACGAGCGTCGCCGCGAGGGCCTCCTGCGCGGCGGCGCTCGCCTCGAGCCCCGGCACCTCGGTGACGAGCTGCCGGGCCTCCTCGTCGCCGAGGGGGGCGAGCGAGACCGCAGAGAGGGAGAGTGATTCGATCGCACGGCCTCCGACACCGACCGCTAGGACGGGGCCAAAATCGGGGTCGCGCGTCATCCCGCAGAAGGCCTCCGCACCGCCCTCGGCCTGTGTGGCGACCAGGACCCTCCCACCCAGCCGCTCCGTCGCGCCCCGGACCCCCTCGGCATCTCCGAGCCCGAGCACGACGCCGTTCTGCGCCGCCTTGTGAGCTGGCCCGTCGACCTTCACGACCACGGGGAAGCCGAGCTCGGCGGCGGCCTCGGCGGCCTCATCCGGCGATGCCGCCCGTCGGCGCGGCGCGAGCCGTACGCCGTAGCGCTCCAGCACGAGCGCCGACTCGAACTCCGGCAGAGGACCCTCCTGAAGCAGGTCGTCCAGCTCTACCGGCGCTGCAGGCTCGGGCTTCGCGGGCACAGGCCGGAGCGCAGCCGCGGCGGCAAGCGCACGCAAGGCGTCGCGCGGACCGCGCAGGAGGGCGACATCGTGCTCGAGCGCGTACTGGGCCACCTCCGGCCGCGGGTCGACCGCCGAGACCGTCGTGACCGCGGGGAAGATCTCCGTGCCGGCCGTCGCCTCCGCGAGCGCCTTCACGATCATGAAGCACCACTCGTGCTCCTCCGCCCCGCGAAACTGCGACTGGTCCGCCTGGGCGACGACGATGTCGAAGGCACCCGATCCGACGAGGACCTCGATCGACCCGGGGAAGACGACTTCGGCCTCGTCGATTGCCCAGGCGTCGAGCGGGTTCCCGGGCGCGCGGTAGTTGGGGAAGCGGGCGGTGAGCTCGGCGGCGACCTCGTCCGGAAGGGGCTCGAATGGGATCCCGGCCGCCTCTCCCTGGTCGGCGAGGAGCGCCCCCTCTCCGCCGGACTCCGAGATCGCTGCGATTCGCTTCCCGCGCGGACTGCGCGCTCGGCCCAGGACCTCGAGGGTCTCGACGAGCGCCGTGAAGTCGTCCACCTCGATCGCGCCGTGCCGGCGCAGGAGCGCGGAGAACGCACGCTCCGAGCCCACCACCGCGCCGGTATGGGCGAGCGCGGCGCGCGCGGCCGCCTGCGAGCGGCCCACCTTCAGGCAGACGACCGGCTTCCCCGCCTCGGCGCAGCGCCCGAGCGCGGACGCGAACTCCACCGGACGGCGAACGGTCTCCAGGAAGAGCCCGATCGCCCCGGTTCCTTCGTCCTCGGCGAAGAAACCGAGACCATCGGCGGCATCGGTGACCGCCTCGCCGCCGGAGGAGACGACCGCGCGAAAGCCGACCCGCGGCCCGATGCCGAGAAGGGCCTCCGCGATCGACCCCGACTGTGAGGCGACCGAGACGCGGCCCGGGCGAAACGTGTCGGGCACGGTGCCGATCCAGAGCGAGACCTCGTCCGGAGCCGCGACTCCCATGCAGTTCGGGCCGAGCAGCACGGCACCCTGCGCGCGCGCCCGCACCGCGATCCGCGCAGCGATCTCCGGGCCTACAGCCCCGGCTTCATTCCCGAGGCCGGGGAGGAAGAAGGCGCGCACGCCGGCGGCAAGCGCTTCATCGAAAGCCTCTTCGACTCGCTCGTGGCCCACGAGGAGGGCGGCGAGCTCAGGCTGCTCCGGGAGCTCCGCGACGCCGCGGAAACAGCGGAGACCGAGCACCTCGTCCCTCGTCGGATGCACGCCCCAGGCGGGGATCCGCGACCGCACGACCTCCTCGACGATCCGCCCGTGGCGCGGCGAGGCACCCACGACGGCAACGGACCGCGGGAAGAGGAGGGGTCGGACGCGGTTGTGATCGGCCATCGCGCGCTCTTACCATCCTCTCCACTCGGGAGGCAACGTGCACGAGAAGCAGATCGAGATCCGCTGGCGCGACCAGGACGCCTACGGCCACGTGAACAACGCGGTCTACCTCACCTACCTCGAAGAGGTGCGCGACGAGTGGCTCGAGCGGGCGCTCGGAGACTCGGGCGACGCCTGGGGCTACGT
>Ga0126307_10000413_pt1 | contig 27534 bp, 28 predicted proteins | sample Plot28_FD_89955 | JGI IMG/M metagenome (GOLD analysis project Ga0126307, IMG submission 89955) | Serpentine soil microbial communities from UC McLaughlin Reserve, CA, USA - Plot28 | ecosystem: Environmental > Terrestrial > Soil > Grasslands | place: USA: UC McLaughlin Reserve, Lake County... | reverse complement strand
GACGCGCTGCTCGCCCTCGTCGAGCCCGCCGGGCCGGCCTGCCACACCGGCGAGCGCACGTGCTTCCACAACGGCGAGCTCAGCCCCGCCGCGCCGCACGAGGCGCTGCCCGCGCTCGAGCGCACCGTCGCCGCGCGCGCCGCCGAGCGCCCGGAGGGCTCCTACACCGCGGCGCTGCTTGCCGACCCGCAGACGATCGGTGAGAAGGTGATGGAGGAGGCCGAGGAGGTCGCGCGCGCGGCACGCGAGGAAGCCGACGAGCGCGTGGCCGAGGAGGCCGCCGACGTCCTGTACCACCTGACGGTCCTGCTGCGCTCGCGCGGGCTCGGTCTCGCGGATGCCGAAGAGGTCCTCAGTGAGCGGCGTCGCTGAGACCACCCACAACCTCGTCCCTGTCTGCGAGACCTTCATCGAGGACACGGAGACGCCCGTCTCCGCCTTCCTCAAGCTGCGCGGCGGCGGGCCGGCGTTCCTGCTCGAGTCCGCCGAGCAGGGCCAGCGCGTCGGGCGCTGGTCGTTCATCGGCTACAAGCCGCGCAAGGTCGTCCGCTGGACGCTCGCCGAGGGCGGCGACCCCTACGCGCTGGCCGCGGCGGAGATCGCCCGCTTCCGCCAGGCGCCCGCTACCGAGCCGATCCCCTTCACCGGCGGCGCCGTCGGCTTCTTCGGCTACGACTGCGTGCGCGCCGTCGAGCGCCTGCCGGCGCCCAACCCCGACCCGCTCGGGCTGCCCGACATGGCGCTGATGCTCTCGGACGTCATCGTCGCCTTCGACCACCTCAAGCACACGGTGACGATCCTCGCCAACGCCTACGTCGACGAGCACGAGGCGGCGCACGAGCGCGCCCGAGCGTCGATCGCCGAGGTGCGGGAGCGGCTCGCCGGCCCGCTGCCGCGCCCGCCCGCCGGCCGCGTGGACGAGCCGGTGTTCGAGCCCAACATGCCGCGCGAGGCGTTCGAGGCGATGGTCGCCCGGATCGTCGAGTACGTGCACGCCGGCGACGCGTTCCAGGTCGTCCCGTCGCAGCGCTGGTCGGCGCCCGTGCCGGTGGAGCCGTTCTCGATCTACCGCGGGCTGCGCGCGGTCAACCCGTCGCCGTACATGTACTTCCTGGACTTCGACGACTTCCAGCTGGTCGGCGCGTCGCCCGAGCCGCTGCTGACGGTCAGCGGCCGCAGCGTCTCGACGCGGCCGATCGCCGGCACGCGGCCACGCGGCGCGACGCCGGACGACGACCAGGCGATCGCGGCCGACCTGCTCGGCGACGAGAAGGAGCGCGCCGAGCACGTGATGCTGGTCGACCTCGGCCGCAACGACCTCGGGCGCGTCTGCGAGTACGGCTCCGTCGAGGTCGACTCGTTCATGGGCGTCGAGACCTACTCGCACGTGATGCACATCGTGTCGTCGGTCAGCGGCACGCTGCGCGAGGACGTCGGCGCGGTCGACGCGCTGCGCTCGGTGCTGCCGGCAGGCACCCTCTCCGGCGCGCCGAAGGTGCGCGCGATGGAGATCATCGACGAGCTGGAGCCGGTCAAGCGCGGCGCCTACGGCGGCGCGGTCGGCTGGCTGTCCTACGGCGGCGAGCTCGACACCTGTATCTGCATCCGCACCGTCGTGGTCGCCGACGGCCGGGCGCACGTTCAGGCCGGCGGCGGGACGGTGGCCGACGCGCGGCCGGACTACGAGTACGAGGAGTCGCGCGCGAAGGCACGCGGCGTCGTCCGGGCGATCGAGCTGGCGGCCGCGCAGGAGGCGTGGCCGTGAGCGTCCTCGTCGTCGACAACTACGACTCGTTCACCTACAACCTCGTGCAGTACCTGGGCGAGCTGGGCGCGGAGACGGTCGTCGTCCGCAACGACGCCGCGCCGGTCGAGGAGCTGCTGGAGCGCGGCTTCGAGCGCGTCGTCGTCTCGCCCGGGCCGTGCACGCCGAACGAGGCGGGCATCTCGGTCGACGTGATGCGGCGCTTCCCCGAGGCCGGCGTGCCGGCGCTCGGCGTCTGCCTCGGCCACCAGTCGCTCGCGCAGGCGTTCGGTGGGCGCGTCGTGCGCCATGAGCCCGTCCACGGCAAGGCGACCGAGATCACGCACGACGGCGACGACCTCTTCACGGGCCTGCCGGAGCGGATCACCGTCGGGCGCTACCACTCGCTCGTCGTCGACCCAGAGCTGCCGGTCGCCCTGCAAGCCACGGCCCACGGCGGCGGCGTGCTCATGGCCATGCGCCACACCGAGCTGCCGGCCTACGGGGTCCAGTTCCATCCCGAGTCCGTGCTCACGGGCGACGGCAAGCGCATGCTCGAGACCTTCCTGCGGTGGCCAACCCCGTCCTGACCGCGGCGATCGACGCGCTCGCCGCCCGCCGCGACCTCTCGGTCGACGAGGCCGCGGACGTGCTCGCGGAGATCATGGGCGGCAACGCCTCCGAGGTGCAGACCGCGGCGGTGCTCGTCGCCCTGCGCACGAAGGGGGAGACGGTCGACGAGCTCGTCGGGCTGGCCACGACGATGCGTCGCCTGGCGACGCCGGTCGACGCCGGCCGCGCCGACCTGATCGACACGGCGGGCACCGGCGGCGGCCGGCCGACGTTCAACGTCTCGACCACCGCGGCGCTGATCGCCGCGGGCGCGGGCTGTGCCGTGGCCAAGCACGGCAACCGCTCCGCCACCGGGCTCTCGGGCTCGGCCGACGTGCTCGAGGCGCTGGGCGTGCGCATCGACCTCTCGCCGGGCGACGTGGCCCGCTGCGTCCGCGACGTCGGCTTCGGGTTCATGTTCGCCCCGGCCCATCACGGGGCCACGCGCTTCGTCGTGCCGGTGCGCAAGGAGCTGGCGGTGCGGACGATCTTCAACTTCCTGGGCCCGCTGACCAACCCGGCCGGCGCCAGGCGGCAGCTGATCGGCGTGTCGGACCGGTCGTTCCTGGAAACCATCGCGGGAGCCCTCGCGCGGCTGGGCGCGGTGAGGGCGTTGGTAGTGTCCAGCGCCGACGGTCTTGACGAGATGAGCACCTCCGGGACAACGCGGGTCGTCGAGGTCGACGGTGGGGAGCTGCGCCGCTACGAGGTGCGCGCGCCGGACGTCGGGCTGGCGGAGGCCCGCTTCGACGACGTCGCCGGCGGCACGCCCGACGCGAACGCGCGCACGGCGCGCCGCATCCTCGCCGGGGAGCCGGGACCGGAGCGCGACCTCGCCGTCCTGAACGCCGGCGCGGCGATCCTCGTCGCCGGGCGCGCCGCGACGCTCGAGGAGGGCGTGCGCGCGGCTGAGGCGGCGATCGACGAGGGCCGCGCCGCCGGCGCGCTCGATCGGCTCGTCGGGCTGACGCAGGAGCTGTCCCCGGCATGAACAGCGTGCTCGAGCGGATCGTCGGCGACACGTGGGACGAGGTCCAGCGCCGGCAGGAGGCCGTGCCGCTGTCGCGCCTGGAGGCCGCGCTGGACGAGCGCCCCGAGCCGCGGCCGTTCGCCGAGGCGCTGCTCGCGCCCGGCGTGTCGCTGATCGCCGAGCACAAGCGCCGCTCGCCGACGGCTGGCCTCATCCGCGACGGCGTCAGCGTGCCGGAGATCGTCTGCGCCTACGAGCGCGGCGGCGCGGTCGCGCTGTCGGTGCTCACCGAGCCGTTCCACTTCGGCGGCTCGCTGGACGACCTGCGCGAAGCGCGCGCCACGACGCGGCTGCCGGTGCTGCGCAAGGACTTCGTCGTCGACCCCTACCAGCTCTACGAGTCGGCGGTCGCGGGCGCGGACGCCGTGCTGCTCATCGTCGCGGCGCTGCACCCGGACGCGCTCGCCGGGCTGCTGCGCGAGGCGCGCGCGCTCGACCTCGACGCGGTGGTCGAGGTCCACGACGAGGAGGAGCTCGACGTGGCGCTCGACCTGGAGGCCGACGTCCTCGGCCTCAACAACCGCAACCTCGCGGACTTCAGCGTCGACCGCGAGCGCACGTACGAGCTGCTCAGCGACGTGCCGGCGGGCAAGACCGTCGTCGCGGAGTCCGGCTTCTCGACCCGCGAGCACATCGACGAGCTCGACCGGGTCGGCGTCGACGCCGTGCTCATCGGCGAGGCGCTCATGCGCGCACGCGACGTCGAGGCCGCGACGCGCGAGCTCACCGGCCGCGAAACGGCCTGATGCGCGTCAAGCTGTGTGGCATGACGCGCATGGAGGATGCGCAGCTCGCGGCCGACCTCGGCGCGTGGGCGATCGGGTTCATCCTCTGGCCCGGGTCCAGGCGCACGGCCGACGCCGCGGTGGCGGCGGGCATCGCCCGCGCGCTGCGGCGGCGCGTGGAGCCGGTCGGCGTGTTCGTCAACGCGTCGCTCGACGAGATCGCGCACGCGGTGGAGGCGATCGGGCTCACGCACGTCCAGCTCCATGGCGACGAGGGCCCGGCGTTCTGCCGGGCGGTCGCCGAGCGCACGGGCACGCGCGTGATCAAGGCGCTGCGGATCGGCTCCAATGCGGACGTGGCCGACGCCGAGCGCTACCACACCGACCTGCACCTCTTCGATGCCTCGGCGGGCCATGCGCGGGGCGGCACGGGGAGGACCTGGGACTGGGCGCTGGCGGCGAAGCGGCGGACGACGATCCCGCTCGTGCTCTCGGGCGGGCTGACCCCGGAGAACGTGGGCGAGGGCATCGCCGCCGTGCACCCGTGGGCGGTCGACGTGGCCTCGGGCGTGGAGGCGTCGCCCGGCGTGAAGGACCCCGAGCGGATGGAGGCCTTCGTGGCCGCCGCGGCGGTGATCGCGGCATGACCGCGCTCGACCACCGGTTCGGCCCCTACGGCGGCCGCTACGTCCCCGAGACGCTGATCCCGGCGCTCGAGGAGCTCGAGGCGGCGTGGCTGACGGCGCGCGACGACGACGCGTTCCGCGCGGAGCTCGCCGTCCTGCTGCGCGACTTCGCCGGGCGGCCGACGCCGCTGCACCACGCGCACCGGCTCTCCGAGGCGGTCGGCCACGACGTCTACCTCAAGCGCGAGGACCTCCTGCACACGGGCGCGCACAAGCTCAACAACGCGCTCGGACAGACGCTGCTCGCCGTGCGCATGGGCAAGCGGCGGATCATCGCCGAGACCGGCGCCGGCCAGCACGGCGTGGCGACGGCGACGGTGTGCGCGCTGTTCGGCGTCGAGTGCGTCGTCTACATGGGGACCGAGGACATGCGCCGCCAGCGGCCGAACGTCCAGCGCATGGAGCTGCTCGGCGCGCGCGTGGAGCCCGTGGAGGCCGGCGCGCGGACGCTGAAGGAGGCGGCGTCGGCGGCGATCCGCGACTGGGTGGCCAACGTCGAGGGGACGCACTACGTCATCGGCTCCTGCGTCGGCCCCGCGCCGTTCCCGGCGCTGGTCCGCGACCTGCAGCGCGTGATCGGGGACGAGGCGCGCGCGCAGGTCCGCGAGCGCTGCGGCCGGCTGCCCGACCGCGTGATCGCCTGCGTGGGCGGCGGCTCGAACGCGATCGGCATCTTCACGCCGTTCGTCGGCGACGACGACGTCGCGCTCGTCGGCGTGGAGGCCGGCGGTGACGGCGTCGACAGCGGGCGCCACGGCGCGCCGTTGACCATCGGCGGCCGCGGGGGCGTGCTGCACGGCGCCTTCTCCGCGCTGATGCAGGACGAGGACGGGCAGATCCTCGAGGCGCACTCGATCTCGGCCGGCCTCGACTACCCCGGCTCCGGCCCGGAGCACGCCTGGCTGCGCGACTCCGGCCGCGCCCGTTACGTGGCCGTGACCGACGCGGACGCGCTGGGCGCGTTCCGGCGGGTCGCCCAGCTCGAGGGCATCGTGCCCGCGCTCGAGTCCTCGCACGCGATCGCGTGGGCGCTGGGCCCCGGCCGCGAGGAGGCCGGCGAAGGCACCCTCGACCTCGTCTGCCTCTCGGGACGGGGCGACAAGGATCTCGCCGAGGCGCTGCCCCGGCTCGGCATCTCGGAATGAGCTCCGGCGAGGCGCGCATCGCCGCCGCGTTCCAGGCCGCACCGGGCCGCTCCGCGCTCATGCCGTACCTGATGGGCGGGTTCCCGGACGTGGAGGCGTCCGTCGCGGTCGGGCTCGCGTGCGCCGACGCCGGCGCCGACCTCCTCGAGCTCGGCGTCCCGTTCTCGGACCCCCTGGCCGACGGCCCGGTGATCCACGCCGCCGGGACCCGCGCCCTGGCGGGCGGCGCCGCGCTGCACGCCGTGCTCGAGGGCGGCGCGCGCATCGCCGAGCGCGTGCCCGTGGTGGTCATGTGCTACGTGAACCCGCTGCTCGCCGTGGGGCCCGAGCGCTTCGCCCGCGAGCTGGCCGACCGCGGCCTCAGCGGCCTGATCGTGCCCGACCTGCCGCTCGACGAGGCCGACGCCATCCGCGCCGCCTGCGACGCGGCCGGCGTCGCGCTCGTCCCGCTCGTCGCGCCGACGACGCGGCCCGAGCGCCTGCGGGCCATCGGGGCCAGCGCCCGCGGCTTCGTCTACACGGTCTCGGTGCTCGGGACGACCGGCGAGCGCGGCGCCCTCGACGACCTGCCCGAGCTGCTCGCGCGTGTGCGGGCGGCGACCGAGGTCCCGGTCGCCGTCGGCTTCGGCATCTCCACGCCCGACCAGGCGGCGGCTGCCGCGGCGGCCGGCGCCGACGGCGTGATCGTCGGCTCGCGGCTGGTCCGGGCCGCGGCCGAGGCGGCCGACACGGGCGGCGATCCCGCCGCGGCGGTCGGGGAGCTCGTCGCCGGGCTCGCCGCGGCGCTCACCCGATAGGCTGCCGCGCCGATGGGCGCCATCCTCACCCTCATCGCGGGCCTGGTCGTGTGGGTGGTCCTGTGGGCCATCGGCGTGAAGTCGTTCGACGCGCTGCTCGTCTTCCTGTTCATGCTCGTCATCGCCGCTGCAGCGCGGATGCTCGCGCCGTTCCTGCCCGGCAACCGCGACGGCTGAGGGCGGCCGTCCGCACCCCCGAGTGCGCCCCGGCCGCGCAGGACGCCGCCGATCCTGGCAAGCTTCCGAACCACATCACAACCCTTATGAGGAGGGGTTCCTTGATCTCACGTAGGTTGGCCGCTTCAGGCTGCCTTCTCGCTGCCCTGACGTTCGGGGTCGCCGCTTGCGGCGGCGACGACGACGAGGGCGGCGGCGGCAGCAGCGGCGAGAGCGGGGGCGGCAAGACACTGAACATCTACTCGTCGCTCCCGCTGCAGGGCGCCTCGCGCCCGCAGACGACCGCGCTCGTGAACGGCGTGAAGCTCGCGCTCGAGCAGGCGGGCGACAAGGCCGGTGACTTCACCGTCAAGTACACCCCGCTCGACGACTCGACCGCTCAGGCCGGCTCGTGGACGCCCGAGGCGACGCAGGCGAACGCCCGCAAGGTCGCTCAGGACGAGAACGCGGCTGTCTACATCGGCGAGTTCAACTCGGGCGCCTCGGCGATCTCGATCCCGGTCCTCAACGAGGCGGGGGTCCCGCAGATCTCGCCGGCCAACACGGCCGTCGGCCTGACGTCCGACGAGCCGGGCGCCGACGCGGGCGAGCCCGACAAGTACTACCCGACGGGTCAGCGCAACTACGTGCGCATCGTCCCGAAGGACACCATCCAGGGCGCCGCGCTGGCGACGCTCATGAAGGAGGACGGCTGCACCCAGGTCTTCATGACCAACGACAAGGAGGTCTACGGGGCCGGCCTGGCACGGAACATCCAGTCCGCCGCCGAGGCCGCGGGCCTGAAGGTCCTCGCCAACGAGGCGATCGACAAGAACGCGGCGAACTACCGCTCGCTGGCCTCGAAGGCCGAGGGGCAGGGCGCCGACTGCTTCATCTACTCCGGCATCACGGCCAACAACTCGGTCCAGCTCTACAAGGACTTCTCGGCGGCTCTGCCGGACGCGAAGCTCTACGGGCCTGACGGCGTGGCCGAGTCGGGCTTCGCCGACCCGAAGGAGGGCGGCATCCCGGCCGACGTGGCGGCGAAGGTGAAGCTCACCGTCGCGACGCTCTCGCCGGACGAGTACCCGCCGGAGGGCCAGGAGTTCTTCGACGCGTTCGAGAAGAAGTACAACGAGCCGAACCCGGACCCGTACGCCATCTACGGCTACGAGGCGGCCCGGCTCGCGCTCGACGCGATCCAGCGCTCCGGCACCGGTGAGAAGGCCGACATCGTCAAGGCGCTCTTCGACACGAAGGACCGCCAGAGCGTGCTCGGCACGTACTCGATCGACGAGAACGGCGACACGACGCTCACCGATTACGGGGTCTACACCGTCAAGGACGGCGAGCTCGAGTTCGACTCGACGATCAAGGCTCAGGCCGCGAGCTAGCCGATTCGACTGGACTATGACCGGGAGCGGGGCGTAGGCTCCGCTCCCGCGTCGTAGTTCGGCGCCGCTCACGTCATGGAAGCCGCCAGCGTTCCCGCCACCCGAACGGTCCCCGCCGGCCAGCGCGTCCGCGAGCTGGTCGGGCGCTACGGGCTGATCGTCCTCCTGCTCGCGCTGCCCGCGATCTTCGCGGTCCACGACATCGTCGTGGACGGCAGCCTCTCGCGCTTCGGCAACAACCTAGTCGACGGCATCTCCAACGGGAGCATCTGGGCCCTCGTCGCCATCGGCTACACGCTCGTCTACGGCATCGTCGAGCTGATCAACTTCGCGCACGGCGAGGTGTTCATGATCGGCTCGTTCACCGCCGCCGGCTTCTTCGGCGTGCTCGGGCTCACCGAGGGCACGAGCCTCGCGCTCCTGCTGCTCGGCATCCTGGTGACGCTGATCGTGGCCATGCTCGTCTCGGGCATGCTCAACACGATGATCGAGCGGGTGGGCTACCGCCCGCTTCGCTCGGCGCCCAAGCTGGCGCCGCTGATCACGGCCGTCGGCTTCTCGTTCATCCTGCAGAACGTCGGCCTGCTCTGGAAGGGCGGCTCGCAGGAGGGCATCCCCGACCTGATCAACGCCCAGAAGGAGCTGGTCACGGTCGGGGGCGTCGAGATCACCAACGGCGACCTGCTGGCCATCGTGGTCACGATCCCGCTGCTGCTCGTGATGACCGCCTTCATCGGGCGCAGCCGGCTCGGGAAGGCCATGCGGGCGACCGCGCAGGACCCGGAGGCCGCGCGGCTGATGGGCATCAACGTCGACACGACGATCTCCCTGACCTTCCTCATCGGCGGCATGCTGGCCGGCGCCGCCGGGCTGATCTACGCGCTCTACCAGACGACGATCTGGTACTTCCAAGGCTTCACGGCCGGCCTCGTCGCCTTCACCGCGGCCGTCATGGGCGGCATCGGCAACCTCCAGGGCGCGGTGCTCGGCGGCTTCATCATCGGTTTCATCCAGCAGCTCTCGGACAACCGCATCAAGCCGGAGTGGACGCCGGTGCTCGTCTTCGCGTACCTGATCCTCATCATGGTCTTCAAGCCGTCCGGGCTGCTCGGCGAGCAGACGAGGGAGGCGGGATGACGACCACCGGCGCGCAGGAGGCGACCAAGGAGCGCGGCGCGACCGCCCGGCGACGGCTCGGCGAGGGGCTGCCGCCGTGGGTGGAGCGCATCGCGGTCCCGATCGTCTTCTTCGTCTTCGCCGCGCTCTTCCCGTTCCTGTTCAGCACGGGCAGCTCGTTCATCGAGGACTGCACGCTCGCCCTCGCCTACACGGTCATGGCGCTCGGCCTGAACATCATCGTCGGCATGGCGGGCCTCCTCGACCTCGGCTACGTCGCCTTCTTCGCCATCGGCGCGTACACGATCGGCTGGCTGGGGTCGGGCTTCTTCTCGCAGGTCAACAACGAGGAGGGCTGGCACATCGCCGTCGGCGGGTTCGCGGCCAGCCTCCCCGGCATCCACGTGAACTTCCTGCTCGTGCTGGTCGCGGCGATCATCTTCACGACGATCGCGGGGATGCTCATCGGCCTGCCGACGCTGCGCCTGCGCGGCGACTACATCGCGATCGTGACGCTGGCCTTCGGCGAGATCATCGGCCGCATCGCGGTCAACGCCGACGAGCTGAAGCTGTCGAGCACGCCCATCATCGGCGGGGCGCTCGAAAACACCTTCGGGGCCGACCAGCGGCTGACGGCGGGGAGGCAGGGCATCACGCCGGTGGACAAGGTCGACCTGCCGCTCGTCGACCCGTTCACGTCGCTGAACCTGCGCCAGTGGTACTGGCTCGCGCTCGCGCTCGTGGCGCTCGTGCTGTTCGTGAACTTCCGCCTGCGCGACTCGCGGCTCGGCCGTGCGTGGATCGCCCTGCGCGAGGACGAGGTCGCCGCGGTGTCGATGGGCGTGCCGGCCGTGAAGACCAAGCTGCTGGCCTACGGCACCGGGGCGGCGTTCGGCGGGATGTCCGGCGCCTTCCTGGGCTCGTTCAACAACACGGTGAACGCCGACCAGTTCCAGTTCTACTTCTCGATCCTCATCCTCGGCATGGTCATCCTCGGCGGCCTCGGGTCGATCTGGGGCGTCGTCATCGGCGCGATAGCGCTGACCTTCATCAACTTCTGGCTGCTGCCGGACGTGCTCAACGACCTGCCGCAGAAGGTCGGCCTCGACTTCGACGCCACGCAGATCAACTTCGGGATCTACGGCTTCCTGCTCGTGATCATGATGATCATGCGCCCGCAGGGGCTGCTGCCCGAGCGGAGGCGCAAGATGGAGCTGACCGAGGGCGCCGAGACCTCCGACGAGACCCTCTACACGGCACGGGCATGAGCGACGGCGACGGCAACGGGACCGGCATCCTCACGACGGAGCACGTCACGAAGCAGTTCGGCGGCCTGACGGCCGTCAACGACGTGTCGTTCGTCGTGCCGGAGAAGGGCATCGTCTCGATCATCGGGCCCAACGGCGCCGGCAAGACGACCTTCTTCAACATGCTCACCGGCTTCTACCGGCCGACGTTCGGCCGGATCGTCTTCGACGGGCGCAACATCACCACCGGGCGCCCGGACAGGATCATGAAGTACGGCATGGCGCGGACGTTCCAGAACATCCGCCTGTTCGCGACCATGAGCGCCGTCGAGAACGTGATGGTCGGCCAGAACGCGCGCATGCGCGCCGGGCTCTTCGGCTCGATCATCCGCACGCCCGGGGTCCGCAAGGAGGAGAAGCGGGTGCTCGAGCGTGCCCACGAGGAGCTCGAGTACGTGGGGCTGCGGCGCAACCTGCACGACCAGCTGGCGATCAACCTCGCCTACGGCGATCAGCGGCGGGTGGAGATCGCGCGCGCCCTCGCGTCGGACCCCAAGGTGCTCCTCCTCGACGAGCCGACGGCGGGCATGAACCCGCAGGAGTCGGCCCAGCTCACCGAGTTCATGCGGCGCCTGCGCGACGAGAAGGGGATCACGATCGTGCTCATCGAGCACGACATGAAGGTCGTGATGGGCGTCTCGGAGCACATCACCGTGCTCGACCACGGCGAGAAGATCGCCGAGGGCGAGCCCGCCGAGGTGCGCGCCAACCCGCGAGTGGTCGAGGCGTACCTCGGCAAGCAGGCGTCGGAGGAGGGGTAGCCGTGTCGTTCCTCAAGGTCGACGACATCCACACCTACTACGGCAACATCCAGGCGCTCAAGGGCATCTCGATCGACGTCGAGGAGGGCGAGTGCGTAACGCTGATCGGCTCCAACGGGGCCGGCAAGTCGACCACGCTGCGGTCGATCTCGGGCCTCACTCCTCCGCGCACCGGCTCGGTCCTGCTCGACGGCCAGGAGATCTCGAACCTGCCGCCGCAGGAGATCGTCCGGCTGGGGATCTGCCAGTCGCCGGAGGGCCGCAAGACGTTCCAGCGCATGAGCGTGCGCGAGAACCTCGAGCTCGGCGCCTACCTGCGACGCGACCACGACGCGATCAACTCGGACCTGAACCGCGTCTTCGAGCTGTTCCCGCGCCTGAAGGAGCGCGAGTCGCAGAAGGCGGGCACGATGTCCGGCGGTGAGCAGCAGATGCTCGCCATCGGCCGTGCGGTCATGGGCAACCCGCGCGTGCTGCTGCTCGACGAGCCGTCGATGGGCATCGCGCCCGTGCTCGTCGAGCGCATCTACGAGACGATCGCCGAGATCAACCACCAGGGGACGACCATCTTGCTCGTCGAGCAGAACGCCAACTTCGCGCTGGAGGTCTCCAAGCGCGGCTACGTGCTGGAGACCGGCACGATCGCCATGACCGACGCTTCCTCATCGCTGCGGACCAACCCCGAGGTCCAGAAGGCGTACCTCGGCGCATGATCGTTTTCGCGGAAATCGGCGCGTGGGCCCTCGGGCTCGTCTACCTGTGGCTGCTGTCGGCGATCGTGGCCTCGTACCTGTCCGAGCGCAAGGGCTACGGCGAGCGCATCGGCCTCGCCTTCGGGCTGCTCCTGAGCATCATCGGGACGATTGTGTGGATCGTCTGGCCGCCGAAGCCCGACTCGAAGTGGAAGACGCTCGGGCCGATCGGTCGCGGCAAGAGCGACCGCGAGAAGGTCCAGGCCGAGGCGGCCGCGGAGTAGCGCTCAGTTCCCGCCGCCGCAGGCTTGCGGGACGACCACCAGCAGCTCGCGCTGGATGCTGAACTCGCCGGGGCGGCCGCTGATCTTGCAGTAGGTGAAGCGCCCCGACGGGAAGCGCACGAGCGCGCGGTAGGGATAGCCGACGACGCCCGGGCCGCTGCTCGCCGTGGGGGCGATGTCGCTCGTCACGGCGAGGCAGCTGTAGCGCGCGCGGCGGATGCCCGGGTCGTCCGCGGGGTCGGCGCCGGACGGGCTGCGGGGGAAGCGCTCGCACTCGGCGCGGCGGACGTCGTGGTCGAGCTCGCCGCGGCGGGCGCGGGCGTCGGCGTCGGCGGTGACGGCGGCGGCCAGGGCGCCGATCAGCGCGTGGCGCTCGGGCACGGTGGCGGCCGGCGCGCCGTGGCCGCGGCGGAGGCGCACCTCGGCGCGCAGCTGCTCGATGCGCTGGGCGCGCACCTGGGCGGCGGCGCGGGCCTCGGCGGCCTCGCGCTCGGCCTTGCGGTCGTTGATCACCGGCAGGCCGGCGACGAAGAAGGCGGCGAGCCCGAGCAGCGCCAGCACCACGACGGCGGCGGCGATCCGCCGGCCGGTGGGGCCCAGTTTGCGGTAGAAATGGCCGGGAAGCTGGAGGAACCCGGGCAGCGGCTCGTAGCGGTCCTCCACGGCCGCGACTTTACCAGCGCCCGGCGCGCGCCGGTGAGACTCAGGCGAGGGCCGAGCGCAGCGCCGGCTCGAGCTCCGTGTGGCGGAATCGGTAGCCCAGCTCGAGCGGCCGCCGCGGCAGCGCACGCTGGCCGGTCGTCACGATCTCGGCCATCTCGCCGTAGAGCGCACGCACCGCGAAGCCCGGCACCGGCGCGAGCGCCGGCCGGCGCAGCGCCCGTCCGAGCGTATGCGAGAACTCGCGGTTCGTGACCGGCTCCGGCGCCGACGCGTTCACCGGGCCGCTCCACGTCTCGTCGTCGAGCGCGCGCAGGTAGATGCCGGCCACGTCGTCGGCGTGGATCCACGACAGGTACTGGCGCCCGCCGGCGACCGGTCCGCCGACGCCGGCCTTGAAGAACGGCAGCATCTTCGAGAGCGCGCCGCCGCCCTTGTCGAGGACCACGCCCGTCCGCACGGTCACGACGCGCACGCCGAGCGCGGCGGCGGCATTCGCCTCGCGCTCCCACGCGACGCACACCTGCGCGAGGAAGTCGTCGCCGGCGGGCGCGTCCTCGCCGATCGGCTCGTCGCGGCGCGCTCCGTAGTAGCCGACGCCAGACGCGGAGACGAGCGTGCGCGGCCCCGGGCCGGCGGAAGCCATGGCCTCGACGAGCCGGCGCGTCCCGTCCTCGCGCGACGTGCGGATGCGGCGCTTCGCGTCGTCGGTCCAGCGCTGGGCGATGTTCTCGCCGGCGAGGTGGATGACGGCGTCCGCCAGCCGCGGGTCGTCCCAGGTGGTCGCGTCGACGCCCAGCGCGTCGCGTGCCCTGGCGGGGTCCCGCGAGACGACGGTGACGTCGTCACCGCGTTGCTCGAGTGCCTTGACGATGCGGCGCCCGATGAGGCCGGTCGCGCCGGTGACGGTGACGTTCACGTCAGGTGTACGGCCCTCAACGACTAAAGGTTTCGTCCTCTGGTCATCGCGAGCGATGACCTCCGGACGACGTTACGTTGAACTCCTGCGTGTCCCCCGGGGCGTAACCCACCTCGTCGCCCGACGCCTCGGCGGTGCCCTGCGCCTTCGCCTGCTCGGCGACGGCGGCGGCGACGGCCTCGGGCACGTCGCGGTTGAACGGCGAGGGGATGATGTAGTCCTCGCGCAGCTCCTCGTCGCCCACGATGCCGGCGATGCCGCGGGCGGCGGCCATCTTCATCTCCTCGGTGATCTCGCGCGCGCGCACGTCGAGCGCGCCGCGGAAGATGCCGGGGAAGCAGAGGACGTTGTTGATCTGGTTCGGGTAGTCCGAGCGGCCGGTGGCGATGATGCGCGCGTAGGGCTGGGCCTCCTCGGGCGTGACCTCCGGAGTCGGGTTCGCCATCGCGAAGACCATCGCGTCGTCGTTCATGCGCGCGAGCGCGTCCGGCGGCATGGCGCGGGCGCCCGAGAGGCCGACGAACAGGTCGGCGCCGTCCACGACGTCGCCCGGGCCGCCGGCGCGCCGGTCGGGGTTGGTGACCTCGGCGAACCAGCGCTTGATGGACGGCATCGAGTCGTCGACGTAGTCGGAGCGGTCCGTGTGGAGCGCGCCCTTGGAGTCGCAGCCGATCACGTTGCGCACGCCCGCCTCGAGCAGCATCCGGCTCACGGCGATGCCCGCCGCGCCGAGGCCGACGACGAGCACGTGCAGGTCCTCCAGGCGCTTGCCGGTGAGCTTGACGGCGTTCAGCAGCGCGGCGAGGACGACGACCGCGGTGCCGTGCTGGTCGTCGTGGAAGACCGGGATGTCGAGGGCCGCCTTCAGCCGGTCCTCGATCTCGAAGCAGCGCGGCGCCGAGATGTCCTCGAGGTTGATGCCGCCGAAGGTCGGGGCGATGGCCTGGACGGTGGCGACGATCGCGTCGACGTCGTTGGTGTCCAGGCACACCGGGAAGGCGTCGACGCCGGCGAACTCCTTGAACAGCATCGCCTTGCCCTCCATGACGGGCATGGCCGCCTCGGGCCCGATGTCGCCGAGGCCCAGCACCGCGCTGCCGTCGGACACGACGGCGACCGTGTTGCGCTTGATCGTGTACTGAAACGCCTTGTCCCGGTCCTGGGCGATCGCGCTGCAGACGCGGGCGACGCCGGGCGTGTAGGCCATCGAGAGGTCGTCGCGCGTGCGCAGCGGGTGCTTGTTGTGCTGCTCGATCTTGCCGCCGACGTGCATGAGGAACGTGCGGTCGGTGACGTCGACCACGCGCGCGCCGGCGACGGCGTCGATGGCCTGCGCCACCGCACGGCCGTGCTCCTCGCCGCTCGTGTCGACCGTGATGTCGCGCAGCGTGTGCCTCCGGTCGATGTTGATGAGGTCGACGGACCCGATGGTGGCCCCGGCCTCGCCGATGGCCGTGGCGACGCGGCCGAGCATGCCCGGGCGGTCGTCGATCTCGACGCGCAGGACGAGCGAGTACTGGGCGGAGGTGGGCTGCGCCACGGCTCAGTAGCCGAGGCGGGCGAGGCGCTCCGCCTCGGCCTGGCGCTTCGCTTCGCGCTCGGCGCGGCGGTCGTCGTCGCGATCCTTGCGCTGGCCCTCGGCGTCCACCTGGACGATGCGGACCGAGGAGCGGAAGGAGCCGTCGCGCCCGTGCTGCCGGATCTCCTCGCGCGAGCCGCGGCCGCCGCCGCCCTGGCCGCCCGGGCCGCGGTCGCGGTCGTTCCGGCGGCCGCCGCGACGGCCGCCGCGGCGCTCGTCGTCGCGCGTGCGCGGGCTGACGATCGCCTTGACGTTGCGGACGGGCGTGCTGGCCAGGCGGACCCAGGCGGTGAACTCGGGGTCACCGGGCTTGTACGGCGCGGCCTGCTCGGCGCACACGGCCGACCACTTCATGGTCTCGCCGTCGTCGCGGCGCTTGGGCTGGAGCGCCTCGCGGACGGCCTCGGGGCCGCCGACGCGCTCGATCGCCGCGACGAGGCGCGCCTGGGAGCGAGCGGAGCTGCCGGGCGCGGGCGGCGCGGCCGGCGTGGCGGGCGCGGGGGCGTCCTCCTCGGCGGGCGCCTCCCCCTCGGCGGCGGGCGGGCTCGCGGCCGCGGCCTGCTCCTGGCGCCGCAGCTCGCTGAGCTTGTCGAAGAACGTCCTCCGATGGCGCTCGGCGGCGGTCATCCGCCGGCGCCGCCGCGGCGGGCGCTTCTGCGCCTTCGCCGCCTCCTGCGCCGCGACCGCCTCGGCCGCGGGCTGCTCGGCGGCGGTCTCGACCGCGGGCGAGGGCGCCGCGCCGCCGTCGGGCGTCGCGGGCTCGTCGCCGACCGCTGATCCGCCGGGCTCGTCCGGGGCGGCAGGGGGGTTCGCTGCGGGCTCGGTCGCGGCGTCGGGCGCGGCCGGCTCGTCCGGGGGCGCTGCCGGCTCCGTGGCGGCGTCGGGCACGGCCGGCTCGGCCGGGGGCGCTGCCGGCTCCGTGGCGGCGTCGGGCGCGGCCGGCTCGGCCGGGGGCGCTGCCGGCTCCGTCGCGGCGTCGGGCGCGGCCGGCTCGTCCGGGGGCGCCGCGGGCTCCGTCGCGGCGTCGGGCGCGGCCGGCTCGTCCGGCGCCGGGACGGGCTCGTCCGGGGCGGCGACCTCCGTGGCGGCGTCCGGCGCGGCGGGCTCGTCGGGCGCCGTGGGCGGCGTCTCGGGCTCGCGGTCCTCGGGCGTCTCGGTCATCGTGTCGGCAAGCGGGCGCGGTGGCGCGGATGGCTGCCGAAGCCGCTCGGCGGCCAGCATAGCGGCGCAGCACACGACCGCGCGGGCCACCACTAGCCTTGTCCTCATGGCGCAGCTCAACGAGACCGGGCAGGCGGCGCTGGTCACCGCCGCCGACGAGCCGCGCGAGCTCTTCCTGATCGACGGCAACTCGCTCGCCTACCGCGCGTTCTTCGCCCTCCCGGAGTCGATCGCCACCTCCGACGGCCGCCCGACCAACGCGATCTTCGGCTTCGCGTCGATGCTCGTGAAGATCCTCACCGACTACGGCCAGGTGCCCACCGTCGTGGTCTGGGACGCCGGGATGTCCGGCCGCAAGGAGATCTCCGCCGACTACAAGGCCCAGCGGCAGAAGCGCCCGGACCTGCTCCAGCTCCAGTGGCCGCACCTCCGCCCGCTCGTGGAGGCGTTCGGCTACCGCAACGTGTCCGTCGAGGGCTTCGAGGCCGACGACGTCATCGCCACGCTCGTGGAGCAGTGCAAGGAGCGCGGCATCCCGGTCATGGTCGTCACCGGCGACCGCGACGCCTACCAGCTGGTCGGCGACGGCGTGCGGATCATGACCACCAGCCGCGGGATCACCGACACGAAGGTCTACGACCGCGGCGGCGTCGTCGAGCGCTACGGCATCCCGCCCGAGCTGATCCCCGACTTCATCGGCCTCAAGGGCGACACCAGCGACAACATCCCCGGCGTCCCCGGCATCGGCGACAAGACGGCGGCCGAGCTGCTCCAGCGGTTCGGCGACCTCGAGGGCGTCCTCGCCCACGTCGACGAGATCTCCGGCGCCAAGCGCAAGCAGAACCTCGTCGAGCACGCCGACGCCGCGCGCATCTCCAAGGAGCTCGCCACGATCGTCCGCGACGTCCCGGTCGAGCTGGACCTCGAGGCCGAGCTCGGCCGCGAGCCCGACCGCGCGAACCTGCGCGCCGTCTTCCGCGACTGGGAGCTGCGCGACCCGCTGCGCCGGCTCGAGGAGGCGCTCGAGGCCGCCGAGGCCGACGCCATCCCGCGCCCGGAGGCGGCCGAGGCCCGCCACGTCGAGGTTCGCCAGGGCACCGCGGCCGACGTCGCCGCGCTCGCGGGCGATGAGCTGATCCTGGTCGCCGCGCCGCCGGAGACCGTCGAGGGCGAGTTGCTCCCGCGCGTGGAGACCTGGCGCTTCGGCGCGTACGCCGGCGGCGACTTCGCGCTCGTCGGGGAGCTGGAGGACCCCGCCGAGGTCGTCCGCGCCGCCGGCGACCGGCCGGTCGTCGCGCACGACGCCAAGGCCCTCGGCGAGGTGCCGGCCAGCCTGGCCTTCGACACCGAGGTCGCCGCCTACCTCCTGGACCCCGCGCGCCGCGGCTACCCGCTCGACGAGCTGTGCGAGGAGCGCGGTCTGGCCGCCCAGGCCGACGACGAGCAGGCCGTCCGCGCCGTCCTCGTGCACGAGCTGGCCGCCCGTCAGCGCCCGCAGCTCGACGAGCGCGGGCTGACCGACCTCCTGCGCGACATCGAGCTGCCGCTCGTCCACGTCCTGCGCGAGACGGAGAAGGCCGGCATCAAGCTCGACACGCGCCGCCTCGAGGCGGTGGCGAGCCGCGTCCGGGCCGATGCCGCCGAGCTCGAGCGCGAGATCTGGGCGCTCGCCGGCGAGGAGTTCATGATCGGCTCGCCGCAGCAGCTGGCCGAGGTGCTGTTCGTGAAGCTCGGCCTGTCGCGCAAGCGGCGCGGCAAGACCGGCTTCTCGACCGACGCACGCGTCCTGCAGGCCATCCGCGACGAGCACCCGATCATCCCGAAGATCGAGCGCTTCCGGGAGCTCACCAAGCTCGTGCAGACGTACCTCGACGCGCTGCCCGAGGCGATCGACCCGCGCGACGGGCGGCTGCACACGACCTTCCAGCAGACCAACACGACGACCGGCCGGCTGTCGTCGATCAACCCGAATCTCCAGAACATCCCGATCCGCACGGAGACCGGCCGCGAGATCCGCGCCTGCTTCGTGGCCGAGCCCGGCAACAGCCTCATCTCCGTCGACTACGGCCAGGTCGAGCTCCGCGTGCTCGCGCACATCGCCGGCGAGGACGTGCTGAAGGACATCTTCCTGCGCGGCGAGGACGTCCACACCGAGACGGCGTCCAAGGTCTTCGAGCTGCCGCCCGAGCAGCTCGATGTCGGCATGCGCTCGAAGGCCAAGATGGTCAACTACGGCATCGTGTACGGGCTGAGCGCGTTCGGCCTCGCCGACCGGCTGCGCATCGAGCAGGAGGAGGCGCAGCAGTTCATCGACCGCTACCTGGAGCGCTTTCCGGCCGTCGCGCAGTTCATGAAGGACGCGGTCGAGCAGGCCGAGCAGCACGGCTACGTGTCGACCCTGTTCGGGCGCCGGCGCCAGATCCCGGAGATCCGCGCGCGCAACTGGGCGACGCGCAAGCTGGGCGAGCGCCTGGCGGTGAACACGATCATCCAGGGCACCGCCGCGGACATCATCAAGGTGGCGATGGTCCGCTGCCACGACTCGCTGCGCCGCGAGGGGCTCGTGACGCGCGTGATCCTGCAGATCCACGACGAGCTGCTGTTCGAGGGGCCAGAGGCCGAGGCGAGCCGGGCGGCGGAGATCGTGTGCGCGGAGATGGTCGGCGCCGCGGAGCTCGACCCGCCGCTCGTGGTCGACGCCGGCATCGGGCCGAACTGGCTCGAGGCCAAGTAGGCATGGACCGCGGCGCGGCGGTGGTCGTGGCGGCCGCCATCGGCGGCCTGCTGGCGACGCAGGCGCCGCTGAACTCGCAGCTCGGCCGCGTGGTGGGCGACGTCCAGGCGTCGGTGCTCGCGGTCGGCGTCTCGTGGGTCGTGCTGGCGGCGTTCGCGCTGCTGTTCGCCGGCGGGACCGGGACGCTCGAGCGCGCGGGCGACGCGCCCTGGCACGTCCTCCTCGGCGGCGGCCTGATCGGCGCGCTCTACGTCGGCTCGATCGTCTTCACCGTGCGCGCGCTGGGCGTCGGCGGTCTCACCGCGCTCACGGTGGGCGCCCAGCTCACGGTCGCCGTGGTCATCGACCACTTCGGCTGGCTGGACACGGAGCGGTCCCCGATCGACGCGACGAAGCTGGCCGGGATCGCGCTCCTGGCCGCGGGCACCTACCTCGTCATTCGCGACTGAGCGTCAGCCGGTCCGCGTACGGCGCCAGGTGGCCGGCGATCTCGGCCACCCCGGGCTTCGGATCCTCGTAGCCCCAGAACAGGTCTTCCTCGACCCGGTCGTCGAGCCGCAGCGACCAGTAAGAGGCGTCGCCCTTGAACGGGCAGTGCGTCCGCTTCTCCGAGGGCACGAGCAGCGACATGTCGACGTCCTCGCGCGGGACGTACAGCCGCACCGGCAGCCGGCCCTCGTGCAGCAGCTTCGCCCGGGACGTGTCGAACACGACCTGGTCACCCACCAGACCGCGCACGCGGCGCGGCTCGTCCTCGATGCGGATTCTGTGGCCCGGCATCCCGTACGGAATGTACGATCTCGGCGATGAGCCGGATCGTCAGCACCCTCAGCGACACGTTCTGGATCCTGCTGCTCTCGGTCGTCGTGCTGTTCCTCTTCTTCGTGGCGCTGGGCGCGTTCTCGCCCGGCGAGGTCGCCGGTCTGAGCATCGGCGTCGGCGCGATCGCGCTGCTCTGGATCGTCCACGCCGTGTGGGACGCGCGGCGGCACCCCGACCGCGACCGCCACCCGGCGTCGATCAAGGCGCGCGAGCGGCGGGGCTTCTAGGTGACGTCGTGCGAAGGTCGCCGCTCGCGGCGACCGGAGCACGAGACACTTGATCCCGGGATAAGGGCTGTCCTCGACGGCATGCTCGCGGCCGCCGGCCCGCCCTCGCACGAGATGCCGATCGACCAGGCGCGCGCGGCGCACGTGGCCGAGAGCGAGGAGCTGAGCGGCCCGCCGGAGCCGGTCGCAGAGGCCCGAGACGTCCACATCCCCGGCCCGGGCGGCGAGCTGCGGCTGCGCGTCCTGCGCCCCGAGGGCGACCGGCCGCTGCCGGTGATCGCCTATCTCCACGGCGGCGGCTGGGCGCTCGGCAGCGTCGACAGCTTCGAGACGCCGATGCGCGCGCTGGCCAACGCGTCGGGCGCGGTCGTCGCCGGCGTCGACTACCGGCTCGCGCCCGAGCACCGCTTCCCGGCGGCGCTGAACGACACGCTCGCCGCGCTGCGCTGGCTGGCCGAGGCGGCCGGCGAGGTCGGCGGCGACGCCGAGCGGCTCGCCGTGGCCGGCGACTCGGCGGGCGGGAACCTCGCCGCCGTCGCCGCGCTGAAGCTGCGCGGGGACGTCAGGCTGCGGATGCAGGCGCTCATCTACCCCGTCGTCGACTCCGGCGTCAACACGCCGTCCTACCGCGAGTTCGGCGAGCGCTACGGCCTCACGGCGGCCGGCATGCGCCGGTTCTGGGACCTCTACCTCGACGGCGGCGACGGCGCCCGGGCCGACGCCTCGCCCCTGCGCTGCGCCGACCTGTCGGGCGCCCCGCCGGCCTACGTGCTGACGGCCGACCACGACGTCCTGCGCGACGAGGGCGAGGCCTACGCCGCGGCGCTCGAGCGCGCCGGCGTCCCGGTCACGCTCAAGCGCTGGCCGGGCACGATCCACGGGTTCTGGCGCTGGCTGGCCTCGACGGACGCCGCCCGGGCGGCGATCGCCGATGCCGGCGGCGCGCTGTGCCGCGCGCTCGCCTGAACGGCGCGCGGGAGCGCGCGGGCTTGGACAGCCGCACCGATCGCCAGCGGGTACCGTTGCGGGTCATGCCGGTGACCACCACGACGCGCTTCTGGCACCCGTTCGCCGACATGGGCGCCGTCTCCCAGCGCGAGCTGCTGATCGAGCGGGGCGAGGGGGTGTGGGTCTACGACGCCGACGACCGGCGCTACCTCGACGCGACGGCGAGCCTCTGGTACGCGAACATCGGCCACGGCCGACCCGAGATCGCCGACGCCATCGCCGCGCAGATGAAGCGCCTCGAGGCCTACTCGACGTTCGGCGACTTCTCCAACCGCCCCGCCAACGAGCTCAGCGAGCGCCTCGCCGCCCTGGCGCCGGTCGAGGACGCGCGGATCTTCCTCGCCGCCGGCGGCGGCGACGCGATCGACACCGCGGCCAAGATCGCGCGCCGGCACTGGGTGCTGCGCGGCCAGCCGGAGCGGATGCACATCCTCTCGCGCACCAACGGCTACCACGGCACGCACGGCTTCGGGACGAGCATCGGCGGGATCGAGGCCAACGTCTCCAACTGGGGCCCGCTCGTCCCGCAGGTCTCCGCTGTGCAGCACGATTCGCTGGAGGCGCTCGAGGCCGAGATCCTGCGCCTCGGGCCCGACCGCGTCGCCGCCTTCTTCTGCGAGCCGGTCATCGGCGCCGGCGGCGTCCATCCGCCGCCGGAGGGGTACATCGAGGGCGTCGGCGACCTGTGCGCCGAGCACGGCGTCCTGCTGGTCATCGACAGCGTCATCTGCGGCTTCGGCCGGCTGGGGACCTGGTTCGGCGTCGAGCGCTGGGAGGAGGTCCGGCCCGACCTCATCACGTTCGCCAAGGGCGTGACCGCCGGCTACCTGCCGCTCGGCGGCGTCGTCGTCTCCGGCGAGGTGGCCGCGCCGTTCTTCGACGCGCCGGGCGGCCCGATGCTCCGCCACGGCGCCACCTACGCCGGCCATCCGGCGTGCTGCGCGGCGGCGCTCGCCGTGCTCGACGTCTACGAGCGCGAGGACCTGATCGTGCGTGGGCGCGAGCTGGAAGGCCCGCTGATGGACGCGTTCGCGCCGCTCGCCGACCATCCCGCCGTGGCCGAGGTGCGGGGCGGCACCGGGCTGCTGGCCGCGGTGCAGGTCGTGCCGGAGGTCATGGCGGGGGACCCGGCGGCGGTGGCGAAGCTCGCCCAGGGCGCTCGCGAGGCCGGCGTGCTCGTGCGGCCGCTGCTCGGCGCCGTGGCCGTCTCGCCGCCGCTCACCGTCGAGGAGGAGCACCTGCGCCAGATCGCCGACGCGATCGCCGCCGGGCTCGACCGCCTCGACGCCGTGCGGCCCCAGCCCGACGCGCGCTCCGGGCCCTAGGCCCCGACCAGCTCGATCGTGTTCCCGTCCGGGTCCTTGAAGTACAGCGACGGGGTCCCGCCGTGGTCCACGGGCGTGAACGGGAAGGCGCGGGCCTCGAGGTGCTCGCGCGCGCGCTCGATGCCCTCGCGGCCGACGAGCAGGGCGAAGTGCCGCAGGCCGGTTGACTCCGGCTCGCGCGGCGGCGACTCGCGCGCGGCCTGGAAGAGCGCGATCGGCGACGGCTGCGCGCCGAGGAAGACCGGCCAGTCGTCGCGCGCCTGGTCGTTGCGCGGCTGGAGGCCGAGCACGTCGCGGTACCAGGCGATCGACCGCGGCCGGTCGCTGACGTTGAGCGAGACGTGGTCGAGCCGTTGCGGCGTGAATCCGGGCATGGCGGCATGGTGACGGCTCGCGTCGTCGCCGCGCCCGGCGAGGCCGATCTCGAGGCCGCGGCCGCGGCCGTCGCCGAGCGGCTGGAGCCGACGCCGCTCGTGCCGGCGCCGGCGCTCGGGCCCGACGTGCACCTCAAGCTCGAGTGCCAGCAGCCGACCGGGTCGTTCAAGGTGCGCGGCGCCACGGCGGCGCTGGCGCGCGTGCCGCCCGGCGAGGCGGTCGTGACGGCGTCCGCGGGCAACCACGGGCTCGCGATCGCCTGGTCGGCGGCGGCGCAGGGCCGCTCGGCGACCGTCGTCGTGCCCGACAACGCGTCGGCGGCCAAGCTGTCGGCGCTGGAGGCCCTACCGGTGCGCCTCGTGCGCCACGGCGGCAGCTACGACGAGGCCGAGCAGCACGCGCTCGCGCTCGACGGCGTGTATGTCTCGCCGTACAACGACACGGGCGTGATCGCCGGCCAGGCGAGCCTCGGCCGCGAACTGCCGCCCGCCGAGCTGACGGTCGTCGTCCCGATCGGCGGCGGCGGCCTGGCCTCGGGCGTCGGGCTGTGGGCGTCGGCGTGCGGCGACGTGCGCGTGATCGGCGTCGAGGCGGACGCCAGCCCCGCGTTCGGGCACGCGCTGCGAGCGGGCGAGCTCGACCCGATCGTGGCGGGACCGACGCTGGCCGACGGGCTCGGCGGCAACGTCGAGCCCGGCTCGGTGACGTTCGAGCTCGTGCGCGACCACGTCGACGCGGTGACCGCCGTCTCGGAGGAGCAGATCCGCGAGGCCATCCGGTTCCTCGCGCGGGCGCACGGGCTCGTGGCCGAGGGCGCCGCGGCTGTCGGCGTCGCGGCGGTGCTCGCGGGCGTCATCCACGCCGACGGGCCGACCGTCGTGGTCGTCACCGGGCGCAACATCGCGCTGCCGGTGCTCGCCGAGGTGCTCGCCGGATGAGCGAGCCCGAGCGGCGCCCCGGCCCACCCTGGATCATGGAGGAGATGGTCGCGGCGCAGCCCGCGCTGCCCGCGCCGATCCTCGCCCTCGGCGGCGACCTGGCGGCCGCCGTCCGCGCCGCGCCCGAGCCGGTCGCGGTCGTCGGCTGCGGGACGTCCGAGCACGGCGCGATGGCGATCGCCGCGCTGCTGCGCCGCGCCGGCGTGGACGCCCGCCCCCGCCAGTCCCTCGACGCGGCCGACGAGCCGTGGCCCGGCCTGTGCATCGGCGTCTCGCACGACGGCGGCACGCCCGCCACCCAGATGGCGCTGGACGCCGCGGAGACGTCGGCGCTCGTCACGGCGTCGGACGCCGGTGCGGACGTGGTCGTCCGCACCCCCGTGCACGACGACTCGTGGTGCCACACCGTCGCTTACACCTCGGCGATCCTGGCCGGCGCCGCGGTGGCGGCGGAGCTCGGCTTGGCCGGCGTGGACGCGGACGCGGCCACGGCGGTGCTCGAGGCGCCGGTGGAGGCGGACGGCTCGCTCGCCGGCGCCGCTCGAGTGCTGTGTGCGGGTGCGGGTGCGGGTGAGATCACGGCCCGCGAGCTCGCCTTGAAGATCGCCGAGGGCGCGCGCATCCCGACGACGGCGCATCACCTCGAGACGCTGCTGCACGGGCATCTCGCCGGGGAGGACGACCGCTCGGCGCTCGTGCTCGTGGCGCCGGCCGACGGCCGCGTGGGGCGGCGAGCCGAGCTGGCGGGGCGCGCCTGCTCGGCGCTCGGCATGCCGGTGCACCGGCTGGACGTGCCGGAGGCGCCGGGGTTGGAGGCGCTGCTCGGACGGCTGCTCGGCGGCGCGATCGCGCTCCAGCGGCTGACGCTGGCGCTGGTGGCGGCGCGGGGCGTGAACCCGGATCTCATCCGGCGGGAGGAGGGTCCGTACCGCGCGGCGGCCGCCGCGGCTGAGTCGGAGCCGTTCTAGGGATGAACGTCGGGCATTGAGGGAGGGGGAGCGGGGCGGGGTCGTCGGGAGCGGTCAACGTCCACGGCGTCACGAAATCCGGACCTCCGTGGACGTTGACCTCCATATACGAGGTCAACGTCCACCGGCGCAATGAAAACTGCAAGCCGTGGACGTTGACCGCAACCCTCCGGACCCACCCCCTCAATGCCCGAAGTTCGTGCCGGAGCGAGGCCCGAAGTTCGTGCCGGAGCGAGGCCCGAGGTTCGTGCCTGCGGGCGGCCCGAAGCGTCCCGCAAGGCGCCCCGAAGCCCGCCCCCCCCGCCCTACGCCGCGACCGCCAGCGCCTCCCGCCCGGCGCCCACCCCAGCCGGCGCCGGCGCCGCGAACTCCGGCGGCGCCACGCGCAGGTAGCGCCGGAACACCCACGACGCCGCGCGCGGGCGCGCGAACAGCCGCACCAACGCGTCGATCGGCCGCCCGTGCAGCCGCCGGACGGACTGCTGGCTCGCGTACATCGCCTCGTACTTCCACCGGTGGGCGTCCGAGAACGCGCCGTACCGGGCCAGCGCCTCGGCCCGCGTCGATCCGCCCTCGACCACCGCGCGCAGCTCCCGCCCGCAGGCCACGCCGAAGTAGAGCGCCGTGCGAATCCCCTCCGCGGTCAGCGGCAGGCAGTGCCCGGCCGAATCGCCGACGAAGAACACCCCGTCCTCGGTCGCGTCGCGCAGCCGATGAGGGATCCAGTTGCCCTGCCAGCGCGCCGCCGGCTGCTCCACGTCCGCCGCGAGGCGCTCCGTCGGCTCGCGGACGTGGATGCGCGGGTCGAAGGAGCCCACGCCGATCCGCAGCTCGTCGGCCGCCGGGAACGACCAGCCGTAGCCGGGGGAGACGTAGCGGCGGTCGATCCAGAGCTCGAGGTCGGCGCCCGACCCGGAGGGATGGACCTCCAACCCGCGCGACAGCGCGGCCTCCGGCGGCTGCACGTTCTCGCCCGCGCCGAGCACGCGGCGCCAGCCGAGCGCGTCGACGATCAGCAGCGCGGCGACGTCGCCGCGGTCGGTGTGCACCACGTCGCCCGTGCGGCCCGAGACCTTCGCGATGTCGAACTCCGCGTCCCCCTGCTCGAACAGCAGCCGGCACAGCGTGCGGTAGTCGAACGTCGAGAACGTGAACGGGAGCGGCCAGCGCGCGCGCACGCGCGGGGTATGGACGACCATCGAGGAGAAGGTCTGCCGGATCGCGTCCTCCAGGCCCATCGCGACCAGCCACTCGGTCGGCGCCGCGCAGGCCGAGGTCTGGCGCTCGCCGATCTCGTAGCGGTCGAGCACCAGCACCCGCGCGCCGGTCCCGCGGAGCTCGCGCGCGACGGCCAGGCCGGCGAATGAGGCGCCGCAGATCAGCACGTCTGAACGGGCGCCTGAAGGGAACGGAGTCCGCTCCGCGCCGCGCTTTGTCGCTCGGCTGGGCATAGCGCGACTCGCTACAGTATCTCGCCGCTGATGGAAGCTACGATCACGCCTGCCGCGGAATCGGAAGCCAAGGTCGTCGAAGGCTCCGACGGGCTCCTGCTCGAGGTCGACGGCCGCATCCTTCCGAACTACGACGCCACGATCGTCCCCTTCGAGGAGGGCGACGTCGTAACGGGCCGGGTCGTGCGGATCGACAAGGACGAGGTCCTGATCGACATCGGCTACAAGAGCGAGGGGGTCATCCCCAACAACGAGCTCTCGATCCGCAAGTCGGTGGATCCGCACGAGGAGGTCGAGCTCGGCGACGAGGTCGACGCGCTGGTGCTTACGAAGGAGGACCAGGACGGCCGCCTGATCCTCTCCAAGAAGCGCGCCCGCTTCGAGCGGGCCTGGCGCAAGATCGAGGGCGCCGCCGAGTCCGGCGAGCCGGTCAACGGCGCGGTCATCGAGGTCGTCAAGGGCGGCCTGATAGTCGACCTCGGCGTGCGCGGGTTCCTGCCCGCGTCGCTGGTCGACATCCGCCGCGTGCCGAACCTCGACGAGTACCTCGGCCAGACGATCCAGACCAAGGTCATCGAGCTCAATCGCTCGCGCAACAACGTCGTCCTGTCCCGGCGCGCCGTGCTCGAGGAGGAGCGCAAGGAGCAGCGCCAGGCGATCCTCGAGCGGCTGCAGCCGGGGCTCGTCATCGAGGGCCAGATCTCCAACATCGTCGACTTCGGCGCCTTCGTCGACCTCGACGGCATCGACGGCTTGATCCACATCTCCGAGCTCTCGTGGTCGCACGTCAACCACCCGAGCGAGATCCTCTCCATCGGCGACACGGTCCAGGTCAAGGTGCTCGACATCGACCGTGACCGCCAGCGCATCTCCCTGGGCCTCAAGCAGACCCAGGAGGACCCGTGGCAGCGCGTGGTC
>Ga0126307_10000411_pt1 | contig 27585 bp, 25 predicted proteins | sample Plot28_FD_89955 | JGI IMG/M metagenome (GOLD analysis project Ga0126307, IMG submission 89955) | Serpentine soil microbial communities from UC McLaughlin Reserve, CA, USA - Plot28 | ecosystem: Environmental > Terrestrial > Soil > Grasslands | place: USA: UC McLaughlin Reserve, Lake County... | reverse complement strand
GCGAGGGTTTCGAGGTAGGTCGGGATCGGGTGTACCTCACGCCGGGATGCCGCATTCTGTATAACGCGGGGGAAATCGAGGAGTTCGAGCACGAGCAGGCGTTCTTCGGGCGCGAGATCCCCGATCGGAATCTCGCCCAATTCCTCGGGACCAGTACCGGCCCGCTCGAAGATGCTAGAGATCCTGGCGTGGGCGTACTGCACGTAGAAGACGGGGTTCTCTTCGGACTGCCGGATCGCGAGGTCGAGGTCGAAGTTCATCTCCGTCTTGTGGGAAGAGCGCACGTAGAAGTAGCGCGCCACGTCCTCCCCCACCTCATCGAGCAACTCGTCGAGAGTCACGTAGTTGCCCGCCCTCTTGCTGAACTTGACCTGCGCGCCTTCCCGCACGAGCTTCACGAGCCGCACCAGCTCGACGTCGAGGAACTCGCGGGGCAGTCCGAGGGCGACCAGGCCGGCCCTTATGCGCGGGGGGTAGCCGGCGTGGTCTGCGCCTAGCACGTCGACAGCGGTACGGAAACCGCGGTCCCATTTGTCGCGGTGGTAGGCGAGGTCGGGCCCCATATACGTGTACGAACCATCGCTCTTGACCAGCACCCTGTCCTTGTCGTCCCCGAAGCGCGACGTTGCCAGCCACAAGGCGCCTTCGCTCTCGTAAACGGTTTCGCCCTCCGCGAGCTCCTGTACGAGCTCCTTCACGGCACCAGACTCGTAGAGGTCCTTCTCGTTGAAGTAGGTGTCGAAACGAACCCGTATTCGTGCCAGGGTGCGCTTGATATCGTCCATACACCAGCGGGTGGCGAAAGCGGTGATCTCAGGCAAGGCCTCTTCGCGGTCTATCTCCAGCAGGCGGCTGTCGTGCTCCGCAGCGATATTCTCGGCTATCTCCTGCGTGTAGTCGCCCTGATAAGCCGTCTCGGCGCCGGTGACTGGCCACGTCTCGCCATAGAGTCCGGCGTAGCGTACGGCGACCGACTCGCCGAAGAGCCGTATCTGGTTCCCCCCGTCGTTGAAGTAGTACTCCCTCGAGACGTTCCTGCCGGCGGTCTCCATAATCCGGGCCAGCGAGTCCCCGTAGGCGGCCTGCCGTCCGTGCCCGACGTGCATGGGCCCAGTCGGGTTGACGCTCACGAACTCCAGCAGGACGGGATCTCCCGAAGGCTCGTTCCTTCCGTACCTCTCACCAGTGTGGAGCAAGGAGCGAACCTCGTCCCACAACGCCTCCGGCGCCAGCCTGAAGTTGACGAATCCAGGTCCAGCTACCCCTGTCTCTTGCACGAATGGGACGTCCAGAGCACCGACGAGGTTATCCGCGACCTCCCTCGGGTTCCTACGTAATACCCTGGCGTTGGCGAGGGCCACGTTGGTCGCGAAGTCCCCGTGCGTGGGATCGTTCGGCCGCTCGACGTGAACACCGTCGAGCTCGACCCCGTATGTCTTGTAGACGGCCTCCCGCACGGCGCCAGCCAGCCGCTCCTCGAAGCTCATTCCTCACCCCCGAGCAGCTCGTCCAGGAGCCGACGATTCTCTTCGGCGATGCGCAGGGTCGCGTCCCTGTCGTACTCGAAGCTTACCTCGAAGATATCCCCCGCCGAGACCTCCTCGGGCAACAACTCGCGCGGCACGTCGAAGCTCTTTCGCCCCTCCGGATAGGGCAAGAGCACCGCCCAACCATTGTCCTCGAATCTGTCGATTTGTACGCGCATATATGTGTATGTTAGCACGCTGCCTTCGGCAGCTTCTCAGCATTTCAGCACGCTCAAGCCTGCGGCTTTCGCTTGTCAGCTAGTCAGCTTTTTGTTCTTGCTGACATGCTGACAAGGCGCGAAGCGCCTTGCTGACAAGCGGAGGCGCAGCCGGAGCGTGCTGAAATGCTGCTGAGCGAAGCTCAGCTACCAATGGTATTTCTCGTTGCGGTTTATTTTGGCTGCGCGGTAGAGTTGTTCGAGGAGGACGACTCTGGCCAGGGCGTGTGGGAGGGTGACTTTGCCGAAGGACCAGATTTCGTGGGATCTCCGCAGTACTTCGGGTGAGAGGCCCAAAGCTCCTCCGATCACGAAGGCGACGTGGCTGCGGCCCGAGATGCCGAGGTCTTCCAGTTTTTGGGCGAGCGTTTCTGAGGAGAGCAGTTTGCCTTTCTCTCTGTCGAGGGAGATCACGTACGCTTTCTTGGGGAGGCGATCGAGGATACGTTGTCCTTCTGCGGAGAGGACTTCGTCGCGGGAGCGACGATTCATGTCCTGCTCGGCGACCTCGATGATGTTTACGGGGAAGTAGCGGCGCAATCGTTTCGCGTAATCTTCCGAGCCTTCCGCAGCCCAGCCTTTCTGTCTTCCGACGCAGACGAGGGTGCAGCGTCGTATCACTCGATACCAAAGAGCTGTCCTGCCGCGCCCTTCTCGCCGTAGCGGTAGACGTGCTCGGGGACTCGCAGCGGGTTTCCTACCTCGATCCAGGGTGTGGGATGGCCGGCGATCGCCGCCCTAACTCTGACGCTGCCGTGGCCGGCTTCCCTCAGTGCCCCGCTCACGGTGCCGCAGGCCCTGGTCGAAGAGTTGTTGGTCTTCGAGAGGTGGGCGAGGACGAGGTCTTTGAGCCCGTGCGGGGCCAGTGCCACGGCGGCTTCGGACGCCTGCCGATTCGAGAGGTGCCCGTGCCGGGAAGAGATCCTACGCTTCAAGCTCGCCGAGTAAGGACCCCGCCTGAGCCAGTCGGAGTCGTGGTTCGCTTCGAGGACCACCGCTTCGGCCCCGCGCATTGTCCGCAGTACCTCGATACCAGCCTCCCCGAGGTCCGTCGCCATCGCGACCGCGCTACTACCGTCGGTTACCCTGACCCCGTAGGTCAGGGAGTCGTGTGGGACCATAAAGAAGGTCGCCGTAAGGTCTCCGATGGTGCAGTGTTCTCCTGGGAGCACGGTTTTCGCGCCGAGGGACTCGCCTACTCCTGGCGCGGCGAAGACCTCGATGTCGCGCTCGCCTATCACCGAGCGCACGCCGCAGGTGTGGTCGGTGTGTCCGTGGGTCAGCAGGATGGCGTTTACATCCGTAATGTCTCTGCCGATGCGGTTGAGGAGGGCCGCGATGCGCCTCTGCGAGAGACCGGCGTCGACGAGGAGGCCGCCCGCGTCCGTCTCCATATAGGTCGCATTGCCCGAGCTTCCGCTGGAAAGAACACTCAGCCGCAAAGTCTGTCCCCTATCAGGTTGGGTGTTTGATCCGCGGGAACGAAACCCCTGCAGATCTTAGCACGCCAGGTTCAGGCGCTCTCGTCGACGAGCTCGCCCTGGACGATCAGACAATGTTCGTAATTCGGCGCACGCAAGTCTGTAGCCAAGGTACTGGTCTGATCCAGACTGGCCGTATTACCGTAGAATCAGGGTATGGCTGACGGGGGACGACAATACCTGATTCTCGCGGACGAAGATTTGATCTCCCTTGTCGAGGCGGATGATGCTGACGCTTTCGCGACGCTCTACGACCGCCACAGCCGCGCCGCCTTCTCCCTGGCCTACAGGATGATGGGAGAACGGCAGGCGTCCGAGGATCTGGCGCAGGACGCGTTTTTGAAAGTCTGGCGAAACGCGGGAAGCTATCGTGCGGAGAGAGGCAGCGTGCGGACCTGGATACTCTCCATAGTCCACAACCGCGGCATAGACCAGCTGCGCTCTCATGCGAGCCGGCGGAGGACGCAGGACAGGGTCGAAGCCACTGCCCCACGCTCCCAACCCAGCGAGGCGTTCGCGGAGACCTGGCGTAACTCGCAGCGCGAGCAGGTCAGGGAAGCGATGAACACCCTCCCTTCCGAGCAGCTCAAGATACTGGAGTTGGCGTACTTTTCGGGGTACACGCATGTGGAGATATCCGAGCTTCTGAGCCTGCCCCTCGGGACGGTCAAAGGCAGGATGCGCTTGGGACTGAAAAAGATCAGGGACTACTTCGAGTCGAGAGACGCGGTGGTGCCGAGATGAGCGAGATGAACCACGAACGCTTCGAAGACCTGAGAGACGCCTACGTCCTCGGCGCCCTGCCCGAGGACGAGCGGCGGAGCTTCGAAGAATACCTAGCCCGCCACCCGGAGCGGCAGGCCGAGATAGACGAGCTCGGCGCGGTCGCCGCCTTGCTCGCGTTCTCCCCGCAGGAACAGGAACCACCGGCGGAGCTCCGCAGCAGGGTCATGGAGGTGGTCGAAGCCGAGGCGGAGCCTCGCCACGCCAGTCGCAGGTCTGCCCTGGCGAGGGTGGGAGACTATCTCAGCGTCAGAAACCTCGCGCTAGGCGCAGCGGCCCTGCTCATCGTCGGACTGCTATCGTGGAACGTGCTGTTGCAGGGCCAGATTCAGGATCTGCAAGGGCAGGTCGCGGACGCGCAGGGGCAGGTGCAAGATCTACAAGGGCAGCTCGCCGACGCCCAGGACCAACAACAGCTCCAGCAAACCCAGACTATCGCGCTCGAAGGAACATGGGCGGATCAGGGCGCCAACGCCGAAGTGGCCTCCATCCACAAGAATCAGATCATCCTCGTGGCCAAGAACATGCCGTCTGTCCCCGATGACAGAACGTGCCAGATCTGGGTGATAAAGGACGACGTGCCACAGCCCAGCGGTCTCTTCCAACCCGACGGGAACATGACGGCGACACCGATCACGAACTCCATATCGGAGGCCGACGTGATCGCGGTGACCGTCGAACCGGCCGGGGGCTCGGAGAAACCGACGACGGATCCCGTTCTTCTAGCGGAGCTCTAGCGCTGAGTTGGGAAGGGCCGGCCCTTCCCAACTCAGCGCTAGTCAGCACTTCGGCAAGTCATGCCGGGTCCGGGTGAATGCGAACGACACGAAGGAGCAGGACATCTCTCCCGAACCTCCGGCTCGTAGCAGTGCATTCCCGCTTTCGTGCGTGCAATGCTACGCGTTTATTTTCTCTGGCCGCGGGTAGTAAGTGTTGAAGGAAGTAAGCCAGGGCGAGGAGAGACTATGTCCGTAGCCAGAGTAACCGAACTGAGCGCCACATCCGAGACGGGATTCGAAGATGCCATCAACCAGGGCTTGGCCCGCGCCACCTCCACGCTGCGCGGTGTCGAGGGAGCCTGGATCAAGGACATGAACGTCCTGATCGAGAACGGCAACGTTACGGGTTACAAGGTGAACATGGAGGTCACCTTCGTCCTAGAAGATTCGTAGAGATCTAGACTGGACACAAGAACTTGCCCCGGCTTTCGGGCCGGGGCTTTGTTCGTTCTGAAACGATTTGCGAACCTTAGAGCGCGGTTCGCGGACCTACAAAGGGCAGGATTGAACTCACATGGGCAGGATTGAAACCTGCCCCTACAGGGTGTGTATGGGGTGCACATTCGGGGAGATTGTGGCGTCGGTGGGATGCGGAACACAGTGGGATCCCGTCCTGCGTTGTATACCGGGATCGTGATACGTCTTGGATATCCGACACAGAATCTGACGATCCCGGCGAGTACGAACCGCACGCTGCGTCTGGCGAACCTGACGGATGTGGAGAAGCTCGCGGGACTGGTCAGAGAAAACATTGCTGACCTGAAGACTATTCTGCGGTGGAATGCGGAGTACGGGGTCGGACTTTTCAGGATGGGACAAAACCTGATCCCGTTCGCCTCCCACCCGGCTTTCCCCTACGACTGGGAGGCCGCGCACGCAGAGGACCTGCGCGAAGCAGGAGAGCTGGCACGGGACCTTGGTATCAGGCTCTCCATGCATCCTGGCCAGTACATCAACCCTGGAAGCCCGAAGCCTGAGGTGGTGGAGCGTAGCCTGACGGAACTGCGTTACGTGGCCAGGGTATTCGACTTGCTTGGCAGCACTGACGGCGTGGCCGTGCTACACATGGGCGGGGCCTACTCGGACAAGTCCGCAAGCGCAGCGCGCTTTGTCGAAGTGATGCGCTCCGAGGAAGAGACCCTTCGCTACCTCGCCCTGGAGAACGACGAGCGCATCTGGACCGTGGCCGAGGTCGTCGGAACGGCCGATGCTCTTGGCATCCCGGCGATCACAGACGCCTTCCACCACGATTTCAATCCCGGTGGCTTTACGTTGGAGGAGGCGCTGAACCTCTCGCTGCCCACGTGGGTACCGCGGGGCGTGCGGCCCAAGCTACACCTATCCAGCCAGGACCCTACCAAGCAGGCTGGTGCGCACGCGTATTCCGTAGACGATAGGGACTGGCAAGCGCTGCTCTCCGCCCTCGCTGGCAGAGATTCTGACGTGATGGTGGAGGCAAAAGGCAAGGAGTATGCCCTTGCGCCCCTGGGAGTCGAGATCGGTTAGTATCGGGGCCTGATGTACCCGAGGAGAGAGTGACATGCACGCAAATCCTGACCTTCGAGAGATAAGAGATCTGCTGCGCCGGGCGCGGACTGTGGCGGTCGTGGGCCTGTCGGACAAACCTTACCGGACCAGCCACGCGATCGCGGGCTCGTTGCAAGGCTTCGGGTTCGAGATCTTCCCCGTCAACCCCAATCTGCACGGTCCTGTGCTCGGAGAAGAGCCGTACGAGTCAGTTCAGGACATCCCAACGCCGGTGGACGTAGTCGACGTGTTCCGGCGCAGCGAGAAGGTCCTGCCCGTGGCCGAAGACGCGGTGGCCGCAGGCGCGAAGGTGCTGTGGATGCAATCCGGCGTGATCAACGAAGAAGCGGCAGCCTACGCAAGCGAGCACGGCCTCACCGTCGTTATGGACCGCTGTATTAAGGTGGATTACGCGTCGCTGGTAGGCGATGTCAGCTAGTCAGCATGTCAGCACGCTCAGGCTTCGCCTTCGCTTGTCAGCATTTCAGCTTGACCAGCTTCTTGTTCTTGCTGAAATGCTGACAAGGCGGCGCAGCTGCCGTGCTGACAAGCGGAGCCCGAAGGGCGTAGCGTGCTGACATGCTGATAATGTTCTTCTACGGGACGCTCAAACGTGGTGAGCGTAATTATGAGCGTTATTGTAGTGGTGCTCTGCGCGTCGAAGGGGCGATGTTGCGTGGCGATTTGTATGACATCCCCAATATGGACTATCCTGCGCTAGTAGTTCCTGAAGAGTCGATCCTTGCGTACGGCACCAGTGATTTTGCGGGGGACGCGGAGGAGCAGCAGCGCCTTGGCGGTGGGCCGGCACCGTCGCCGGAAGGTCCGCGCGTCTTCGGGGAGATCCTTGTGTTCGACGATCCAGAGTCGCGCCTACCGGCATTGGACCATCTGGAAGGCTTCGATCCCGCCGACGCATCGAGCCACTACAGGCGGGTACTGCTCCCCGTCGAGACAGATGGAGGGTCAGTACTCCTGGCGTGGGCGTACGTGGTAGAGGAAACATCGGGCGTCCATCTGCCAGGAGGGAGATGGCCACCCTAGTTCGCGGTTCGTATGAGGCGGACTTGAAACCCAAATGGGCGGGTTTGAAACCCGCCCCTACGGATTGCGGTCGTTTGGGGCGTCGTCTTCTTCGATGATCTCCTCGCGAATCACGCGGCGGCGGATCTTGGTGCGGCCGCCTTCCTGGAAGGTCTCGGTCTCCTCGGTCTGGCGCGTGGTCGGTTCCTCCCGGTTGGTCTCTTCGGCGGAGGAACCTCGGCCACGGATGAACGGGCTGCCTTCGGAGGACTCGCTCATACCCCTGTACTCCGGGATGTCCGTGCGGTCTTCGCCTGCGGCCGATTCCGTGCGGTGCCCGTACTCCTCGGATTCTGCGGAAGACCGGTCCTCGTAACTTGTGGAATCGTCGTCTGTTTCGTAGTCCCGCGACTCTTCGCGTTCTCTGTCCGGGTACTCGCCGCCGGTGCTAGTGCCCGAGTAGGCGCCGTAGGCACCGCCGGAAGACTCGAGAGATTCGAGCTCGAAGTAGGTGCGGATACGGTCTTCGTAAGCGGGGGTTATGTCCTCGTCGTCGTCGAAACTCGGGGCGTTTTTTACGTGGTCCTTCGAATCCGAGACCTCCATGCTCTTATCGCCCTCGTTTACGCGGACGATGTCCATCGGGATCAGGGTGGACTTGAGGCCGAGGAATCCCATTTTGACGCCGATATATTCTTCGCGGTCTGTCTCGTCCACGAAGAGGTCGTCGACTTTCCCGATCCTCTCTCCCTGATTGTCGTAGACCTTGTAATCTTCGTACTTCTCCTCGAGTTCCCTCAACCTATCTTCGTTCGCCACATTCTCCTCCTGGGTAAGCCTCCGGCTCTCAGTGATCTCGGTACCCGAGTCAGGGTCGCCGGTAAACATGCGACGCGCCAGGTGAACAGTCCGGGAACGCGGCTTGCTAAACTATGGTGAAGGGTGATCCGGCAGGGAGGTGGGAGCGTGGTATCAGGGGAATCTGAGGGCGCGAAGGTTCTCTCTATAGACGTGGGGTCCTCGTCGGTGAGGGCCGAACTCTACGATGACTCCGGCGACAACGTGGAAGGCACCGAGGTCAAGCTCGACTACGACTTCGAGTACTCCGCTGACGGTGGCGCGACCCAGGACGCTGACGAGCTATTCGAGCTCGTGGTCCAGGCCGTGGACGGAGCCCTCTCCGGAGCCGGAGAGGCGGAGATCTCAGGTGTGGCGATGAGCACCTTCTGGCACTCGGTCCTCGGCCTGGATAGAACTGGTCGCCCCACTACCCCGATACTGACCTGGGCCGACCGCCGCGCTGCAGAGTGTGTCCCCGAATTACTTGATCGGATAGATGAGAGGGCCTACCATCGGCGTACGGGTTGCGTGCCCCACTCGAGCTACTGGCCCGCCAAGCTGCTGTGGTCGCGCAGCACGATGCCCGAGGCCTTTGGGAAGGCGGCACGCTGGCTCTCCCCCGCCGACTACTTCCACACCCGATTCTTCGGGGAACCCTACCAGGTGGGTACTTCGATGGCCTCGGGGACGGGCATCCTCGACCAGAACGGGAGGCGGTGGGACCGCCGGACGCTAGAGGTCCTGCCCATCGAGGAGACACAACTCTCCGCGATCTCGGACGAGCCCCGCAAGGGGTTGGCCGGTGAATGGGCGGACCGTTGGCCGGCCTTGCGGGACGTACCCTGGGTTCCTGCAGCGGGCGACGGTGCCTGCTCCAACGTCGGGAGCGGGTGCACGGGGAGCGACCGGCTCGCGCTCATGGTCGGCACGAGCGGGGCGATGCGGGTGCTGTGGAAGGCTGAGTCCATCGAGATACCCGACGGTCCCTGGTGCTACAGGTCCGACGCGGAGCGCTATGTCATGGGCGGTGCGGTCTCCGACGGGGGAAACCTGATCGAATGGCTCCGTAACACTTTGCGTCTTCCCGACCCGGAGGAAACAGAGAGACTGCTTTCCGCAATGGAGCCGGATTCACACGGTCTCACGTTCTTGCCGCTGCTCGCCGGGGAGCGGGGACCGGGATGGGCCGACCTGGCCAACGGCACCGTGTCCGGGCTCGCGATGAGCAGCAAGCCCGTCGAGATCCTACGCGCCGCTATGGAGGCCGTGGCCTTCAGGTTCGCCATTATCGCGGAGATCATCGAGACCGCTTCCCCCGGAGAGAAAGAAGTCGTCGCCAGCGGAGGAGGCCTCCTCCACTCGCCGACGTGGACCAGGATCATGGCCGACACTCTAGGCAGACCGGTAACGCTCTCAGGGGTAAAAGAAGCTTCGAGCAGGGGCGCAGCCCTCATCGCCCTGGAAGCGCTGGGAGGACCCGAGATCGAAGCCGCACAAGCCCCCCTCGGCGAGACCTTCGAGCCAGACCCGGAGAGGCACGAAATCTACAGGAAGGCTCTCGAACGCCAGCGCCGGCTGTATGACTCTGTGCTTGGCGGCTCGTAGAGCCGCCAGCTTATCAGCACGCTACGCCCTTCGGGCTCCGCTTGTCAGCACGGCGGCTGCGCCGCCTTGTCAGCCAGTCAGCAAAACAGAAAACTGACCAGCTGAAATGCTGACAAACGAAGGCAAAGCCTGAGCGTGCTGACAAGGCGCGAAGCGCCGTGCTGACGAGCGCTAGCGCTCGTCTATGGGTACGTAGTCTACGTCGCGGGGGCCTGTGTAGATCTGGCGCGGGCGGGCGATCTTGAGTTCGGGGTCGTTTATCATCTCCATCCACTGGGCCATCCAGCCCGAGGTACGGGGTATGGCGAACATTACGGTGAAGGCGTCGGTGGGGATTCCGAGCGCTTCGTAGATGAGGCCCGAGTAGAAGTCGACATTGGGATAGAGCTTGCGGCTCGTGAAGTAGTCATCGTCGAGCGCCCGCTTTTCGAGCTCGATGGCGATGTCGAGCAGCGGGCTCTCTTTGTTCGTGGCCTCCAGGACCTCGTCGACGTGGCCGCGGATGATCCTGGCCCGCGGGTCATAGTTCTTGTACACCCTGTGCCCGAAGCCCATAAGGCGCTCCTCGCCCTGCTTGACGCCCTCGAGGAAGTCGACGATGTTATCGGTGCTACCTATGCGCTGGAGCATCCTGAGGACGGCTACGTTGGCCCCCCCGTGCAGGGGACCGTAGAGGCCGGCACATCCGGCGGCTATGGCCGAGAAGGGGTCGACCCTGGAAGACCCCACCACCCTCACGGCCGCGGCGGAACAGTTCTGCTCGTGGTCGGCGTGCAGGATGAAAAGCACGTCGAGCGCCTTCTCCAGGCGCGGGTCGGGCTCGTACTTGGGTTCGGCCATCTTGAAGAGCATGGACAGGAAGTTACCCGCATACGAGAGGTCGTTGTCGGGGTAGACGTAGGGCAACCCGAGGCTGTGACGGTAGGAAAAGGCGGCGAGGGTCGGCATCTTGGCGATCAGTCGCACCGCCGCTACGTGACGCTGGTACTCGTCGTCGATGTCCTTGGCCTCGGGGTAGAAGGTCGATAGGGCGCCGACGGAGGCCTGCAGCATCCCCATGGGGTTAGCGTCATGCCTGAAACCATTCATGAAGTTCTTGATGTTCTCGTGTACGTAGGTGTGATGGGTTATCTCGTAGATCCAACGGCTCAACTCATCCTCGGTCGGAAGCCTACCGTAGTTCAAAAGATAGGCGACCTCGAGGTAGGAGGATTGATCGCACAGCTGCTCGATGGGAATCCCCCGGTGCTCCAGGATCCCCGCCTCCCCATCTATGTAGGTGATGGCGCTCCTGCAACTCGCCGTGTTGGAGTAACCAGGATCGTAGGTCATAAGCCCGAAGTCGTCTTCGTCGACCTTTATCTCCCTGAAATCCATGGCCCGAACCGTGCCGTCTTTTATCTCGACTTCGTAACTCTCGCCTGTCCGATTGTCCGTGACCGAGAGACTCTCGGCCCCCGTGGCGGTCCTACCCCGCCCGTTACCCGTGCTCTGCGCCTCTTCGGTCAACCTGTGCCCCTTTCTCTTGCACGTTCGCTAAGTATATATGCTCGTGCCACATATGTGTCCGCGCCCATACGCCTGGCTAGATACGGGTATTATCACGCAAGGATAGGGAAACGAAAAGTAACGTGCGGTTCGCAAAGTGGTCCTTGACAGCTTGAAAAGGTGTCAGCTGCAAGCTTTCAGCATTCGGCAAGCACAAAGAGTTGGTGGCTGATGGTGCGAATTTCAGTGGGTCAACTCTTCTGCGATTCCTCTAGAGTTTGCTTTCTATTTGCTCGAGGAGGGTCTTGCGGTTCTTGTGGTCTTTCTAGTAGGAGCGGACGGCCTCGATGTCGTCTCGGGAGAGACCTTTTAGCTTCTTCTCTACCTCTTCTACACTCAGCTCGTCGTAATCGTTTAGGGGAAGATCTCGGGCATTCTTGCGGGCTTTCTTCGCCTCGTCGGTGTTGGAGACGTACTGCTGGCCCTGTTTGGAGCCCTCGCGTTTTTCCGCTCCGTCTCCTCCTTCTCCTCCGCGCTCATGTTCTCCCAGGCCTTCTTCGGGAGGTAGCGCTTGGTCTCGCCGTCGTCCTGGCGGGCCCGGGCGTCGCCCTCTTTAGTCTGCCACTCTTCCTCGGTCCACTCCTCGAGATCTTTTTGGGATGAGCCTTTCTCGCCCTTGTAGCCGCCGCCCCGCTTCTCGTACTCCTGGGTGAGGAGCTGGGACTTGCGGGCGCTCCACTGCCCCTTCTTGCCGCCCTTGTCGGAGGCTTGGATCTCCTTTTTGATCTCCTCCCTGAGCTCGGGATCGGGGTACTTCTGCTCGTAGTCCTGACTGGCCACTCGCTCCTCCTCGTCCGATAGATCTATCGTTGTGTCCGCGCCATCCGACACGAGAATGAGTACAGCCCCGATCACGCACAGACCGTGTTCCCTGACACACGAAGACGAGCATACGAACGGAAGTGGCCCGAAAGGTGCAGTGCCGGTACAACTTTCGGGCCATTTTCGGGACCTGCGGGCCCAGCTTTACACCCCGCGGTAATGGAGGGACAAGATTCCGGGTCTGAAAAGCCGGGAGCTACGGGGATAGCGAGGGCGGTTCGCGATCCACCCGTACAAGGGAACCGCTCTAGCGCGTTCAGGCCGCATGGGAAGGGAGACCCAACGGGCGTCGTCTTGATGGCTGCTAGATTTCCAACCTGGCGTCTTCGAGGTCGAGGTCCCGTTCGACGCGTCGCCTGACCTCGTCGCTGATGCGGCCTTCGCTCCTGAGCTGGAGGAGTGCGTCGCGCTCTGCGCGGAGTAGTTCCCTCCGGAAGTGCTGGTAGGCCAGGGAGCGTTCCTCGTAGCCGTCGCTGCCTTCACCGGTTTCGGATTGCTCGCCATAACGGGCAGAGAAGCGCTGGCGACGGTATTCGTAGACATCACGCATGCGGGCCGTCGTTTCCTCGCTCGCCCAGTCCTCGTCCGCGAGCTCCTCGAGCCGCGCGAGCGCCGCCTCGGCCGCCCGCAGCCGCGCCTCTGTCTCCTCGCGTACCTCCTCACCTTCCGCTCCCGCCAGGCCGAGGCGGCGGACTAGCAGCGGCAGGCTCAAGCCCTGCACGACGAGGGTGAGCAAGATGACACAGAAGGTGAGAAAGAGGATCTCGTCCCGCCCCGGGAACGAGGAGCCGTTCTGTACGGTGAGGGGGACGGCCAGCGCGGCCGCCAGGGAGATGGCGCCCCTCATACCGGTGTAGGCGATGACGGCGGTTTGTTGCCACGGTGGATAAGGGTTACGCTCGCGCACGGTCTGACTCAACAGGCGGGGCAGGTAGGTCGCAGGGAACGTCCAAAGCAGCCGCGTTCCTATCACCGCAAGACCCACCAGCACGGCGTACAGGATCACAGTCGCCATCGAGGACTCGCCGGAGATGCTCTCGAGGATCTTGGGTAACTGCAACCCGATAAGGATGAACAGCACAGAATTGAGGAGGAACGGCAGCACCTCCCACAACCCGAAAGCCTGCAGGCGGCTGCGCGGGGCGGTCGTCTCGGGGTTGCGCCAGCCGAGGTAGAGTCCGGCCGCCACCGCAGCGAGCACGCCGGAGACGCCGACTTCCTCGGCCGGGATGTAGGCGGCGTAGGGCGTGAAGAGCGTGACGGTTATCTCCACGAGCGGGTCCCCGATACGGCGCCGAACGCGCGAGATCACCCACCCTACCACAAGCCCTATCGTCATCCCTCCGATCCCGTAGAGCACGAACTCCAGCACCGCACCGGGCAGCGAGAAGCTCCCGGTTACTGCGGCCGACACGGCCACGCTGTACAGGACCAGGGCCGTCCCGTCGTTGATGAGGCTCTCGCCCTCGAGGATCGTCACGATCTGGCGGGGTGCCCCGAGGCGCCCCGCGATGGACGTCGCCGCAACCGGGTCGGTGGGCGAGACGATCGCCCCAAGGACGAAAGCCGCGGCCCACGGAAGGCCTACAATCAGGTGCGCCACCAACGCGACGGTGACGGTTGTGAGCAGCACGAGGCCGATGGACAGAGACGCTATCGGCCGCAGGTTCGCTTTGAGGTCGCGCGGAGAGGAGAAGAAGGCGGCCGAGTAGAGAAGCGGCGGAAGGAAGAGCAACAGGACGACATCCGGCGGTAGCCCGATCTCGGGTACGATAGGAATAAGCCCGAGGACGAGCCCTCCGAGGACGAGGAAGACCGGGTAAGGTACCCCGAGGCGGTTCGAGAGCATGACCAATGCGGCCACAGCGGCGAGCAGCCCGAGGACCCAGAGCTCCAGGTGCCCCGTCACCGCGCCGCCCCCCAGGCCCTATGTCTCGTCGGCAAGGTAATCCTCCGAGTCTGCCATCATCGTTCTACTCCGCAGACAGTATCCCCGAACGCCAGACCATCACGAATCAGAGCGAGGGCGAATGACCTAACGCAGGTTGTGGGCCAGGGCGTCGATGTCGAGGTCGTCCGGGTCCACGATGGGGGGTTCGGGGAGGTCCTGCGGCGGCGGGTACTTCTGTCCGATGCCGCAGTCGAAGACGATAACTTCTTCGTCGCGCCCGATCTCTCCGCGCTCTCGTAGTACGGGTACGGCTGCGAGGGTCGCTGCGGACTCGGGGCTTATGTAGCCTGCTCCCATACGTCCGGCGAACTTCTGCATCTCGGAGATAGAGTCTTCGCTGACCGCTACGGCTGTACCCCCTGAAGCTCTAAGAGCTTCCAGGATCAGAAAGTCGCCGACGGCGGAAGGGACCCTGATTCCGGAGGCCCTGGTCTTCGCGTCCTGCCAGGGCTCCGCGAAACGTTCTCCCGCCTCGAAGGCTCTTACCATGGGGGCGCAGCCCTCCGATTGCACACTCACCATTCTGGGCCGCTCGGGCCCGATCAGTCCCAATGCCTTCAGTTCGTCGAAGGCTTTCCACATCCCCACGAGACCCGTGCCCCCGCCCGTCGGGTAGACGATTACGTCAGGCAGGCGCCAGCCAAGTTGTTCGGCTAGCTCGAAGCCCATGGTCTTCTTGCCCTCGACGCGGTAGGGCTCCTTGAGCGTGCTAACGTCGAAGGCGCCGATCTTCCCGGCGAGCGCAGTCGAGATCCTGCCGCAGTCGGAGATAAGACCCCGCACCAGTACCAGAGAAGCTCCCATCGCGAGAACTTCTTGCTGGTTTGCGGGCGTGGCATCCACGGGTGTCAGCACGGTGACCCGTGCGCCAGCGGCCGCCCCGTAGGCCGCGAGCGCGCCGGCCGCGTTCCCGGCGGAAGGCGCAACAAACGAGGTCACGCCCAACTCGACGGCCCGGGAGACCGCGACGGCCATACCGCGCGCCTTGAACGAACCCGTGGGATTGAGGCCCTCGGCCTTGGTGGCGAGGCGCGGGACGCCGAGCGCCTCGCCGAGCCGGGGCTGGGCCAGGAGCGGCGTATCGCCCTCGCCCAGATACACGACGTTGCTCCGGTCCCTCACCGGCAGCAATTCCGCCCAGCGCCACAAGCCGCCGGTACGGCGTGCGGCCAGCGATCCGGCGGTCAGCGTCCTGGCGGCCTTCTCGAGATCATAGCGGGCCAGCAGGGGACGCTCGTCGGCGGGGTCGAGCCCGATCAACCCGTCTGCGGGATAGGTCTCTCCCGAAAGCGCGCCCTCCAGATGCGTCAGTGTAGAACCCGTGTCGTTCAAATCAACCTCCCTGAGACCGCCGGGATTCTACTCGGGTCCTAGCGAGAGTTCCACACCGGGGAGAGGGTAGCCTCCCTCCTGGCACAGCGGAATTTTGTAGACTGCGGCAGAGGTCAGGGAAAGGAGAGGCATGGCAACGGTTGTACTGGTAGGTACGCTGGACACCAAGGGTGCCGAATACGAGTTTTTGCGCGACAGGTTGGGCGAACATGGGGTCGATACGATCCTGGTCGACGTCGGCATCCTCGGTGAGCCGAAGGTAGAGGCTGATGTCACGCGGGACGAGGTCGCGAGAGCCGCCGGCGCGGACATCGGGGAGCTGGCGCGGGCCGGCGACCGTGGTGCGGCCGTGGCGGCGATGGCCGGGGGCGCTGGCGAGGTCGTGAAGCGGCTCCACGCGGAGGGAAGGCTGGACGGGGTCCTAGGTCTCGGTGGGTCGGGAGGCTCTTCGCTGGTCACGCAGGCTATGCGCGAGTTACCGATCGGCGTGCCGAAGCTCATGGTCTCGACAGTGGCTTCCGGGGACACGCGTCCCTACGTCGGCGAGTCCGACGTCACGATGATGTACTCGGTCGTGGACATAGCTGGGATCAACCAGATCTCGGGTCGCATCCTCTCCAACGCCGCCGGGGCCATAGCCGGCATGGCCAAGGCGGAGGTCGCGGAGGCGGGCGAGGACAAACCCCTGGTGGGGGCCACGATGTTCGGGGTGACGACCCCCTGTGTAGACGCGGCGCGGGAGCGGCTCGAAGCCCTGGGCTACGAGGTCCTGGTATTCCACGCCACGGGTGCAGGAGGACGCTCCATGGAAGCCTTGATGCGCGACGGGTTTATCACGGCCGTCCTGGACACGACGACCACAGAACTCGCCGACGAGCTCGTCGGCGGCGTGCTCTCGGCCGGACCCGACCGTCTGGAGGCGGCCGGGGAGCTGGGCATCCCGCAAGTCGTCTCGTTGGGCGCTCTGGATATGGTCAACTTCGGCCCGCCTGACACCGTTCCCAAGGAGTTCGAAGGCCGTCTCTTCTACGAGCACAACCCCACGATCACCCTCATGAGAACCACCCCCGAAGAGTGCGCCGAACTCGGACGCCGCATCGCAGGGAAGCTGAACGATGCCAGGAGTCCCCTCACCATCTTCGTTCCCCTCGAAGGCGTTTCCCTCATAGACACAGCCGGCCAGGTCTTTCACGACGCTGCAGCCGACGCGGCGCTCTTCGAGGCGCTGCGTGAGAACCTCGACGACGATGTGAAGGTAAGGGAGCTGGATACGGACATCAACGACCCCGCGTTCGCCCGTGCGATGGTCGAGAGGCTGCACGAACTCTACACCTCGTGGGTCGGCGACCGCGAGAGGGTTGGCCGATGAACCGCGAGGAGGCACTGGGCAGGCTGCGCCGGGAGGTCGAAGCCGGCCGGCCCGTCGTCGGGGCAGGGGCAGGGACCGGGCTCTCGGCCAAGTGTGCCGAGGCCGGGGGAGTCGACCTGATCATCATCTACAACTCGGGGCGTTACAGGATGGCCGGCCGCGGCTCTCTCGCTGGCCTCCTCCCCTACGGAGACGCCAACGCCATCGTCGTCGATATGGCCGCGGAGGTCCTGCCCATTGTCGAGGAGACGCCTGTGCTCGCCGGCGTTTGCGGTACCGACCCCTTCAGGCTGATGCCGCAATTCTTGCGCCAACTCGGGGACATGGGCTTCTCCGGCGTCCAGAACTTCCCTACCGTAGGTCTCTTCGACGGCACCTTCCGGCAGAACCTGGAGGAAACCGGCATGGGCTTCGACCTGGAGGTCGAAATGGTCAGGGAGGCCAGGGAACTCGACCTCCTCACCGCCCCCTACGTGTTCGACGAGGGAGAGGCCCGCAAAATGGCCGAGGCCGGGGCCGACGTGCTCGTCCCGCACATGGGCCTCACAATCTCGGGCACCATCGGCGCCAGGACGGCGCTCAGCCTAGGTGAGGCCGTAGAGCGCGTACAGGCCATGCACGACGCGGCCAGGGAAGAGAACCCTGACATTCTCGTGCTCTGCCACGGAGGGCCGATCGCCTCTCCCGAGGACGCGGCATACGTCCTGCAGCAGACCAATGGCGTTGTAGGGTTCTTCGGTGCCTCGAGCATGGAGCGGCTGCCGACCGAAGTGGCCATGACGGAGAACATGAAGAAGTTCAAGCGTATAGAGGCAGGAGGATGATCCCATGCGTCAGATAGACCCAGGCTCGGTCCCGACCCAGACCTTCGACTGGGGCGCCATAAAATGGTTCGTCAGCCCCGATTCGACGCACGGTGCGGGGATTACATTCGGGGAGGTCGTCCTGCTCCCCGGCAAGGGCCACGACCGTCACAACCATCCCGAAGCCGAAGAGATCCTCTACGTCCTCTCCGGCGAGGGGGAGCAGATGCTCGATGACGGCGAGCCGTTTCGGGTCAGCCCCGGCGAGACTATCTACGTGCCAACCGCCGTTTTTCACTCGACCCACAACACGGGCTGGGAGCCCCTTCGGCTCCTCGCCCTCTACAATCCAGGCGGAGCCGAACTTCCCTTGCGCGAACTGCCCGACTTCAGGGAGCTCCCCCCGGGGCAATTACCCGGGCTCTCACGCCAGTAGAGCTGTTTGAGGCACTCTATGTCAGCGCCTGCGCGTGGTGCCTGATGTGGTCTTCCATGAAGGTGAAGATGAAATAGTAGCCGTGGTCATAGCCCATTTCCCGAAGACTCGGTAGACAGCATCGCACGGACCAGACAGCCAGACCTGATGCCTGTAGCCTGAAACCTACTTAGAACTTCACCACGCTTCGGATGGACTCGCCGCGATGCATCAGATCGAAAGCCGTATTGATCTCTTCCAGCGGCATGGTGTGCGTGATGAGGTCGTCTATGTTGATCTTGCCCTCCATGTACCAGTCCACGATTTTGGGCACGTCGGTGCGGCCCCTGGCACCGCCGAAGGCGCTACCCTTCCAGACCCTTCCCGTGACGAGTTGGAACGGGCGCGTGGTGATCTCCTGCCCCGTCCCGGCCACCCCGATGATCACCGAGACGCCCCAGCCCCTGTGGGCGCACTCCAGGGCCTGGCGCATAACGTTCACGTTGCCGATGCACTCGAAGGAGTAGTCTGCCCCGCCGCCGGTCAGGTCGACGAGATAAGGGACGAGGTCACCCTCCACATCGTTCGGGTTGACGAAGTGTGTCATACCGAATTTCTCGGCGAGTTCCCTCTTCGCCGGGTTGATGTCGACGCCGACGATCTTGTCGGCCCCCACCATCTTCGCGCCCTGGACCACGTTCAATCCTATGCCCCCCAGGCCGAAGATCACGACGTTCGCGCCGGGCTCGACGCCTGCGGTATTGATCACCGCCCCGATGCCGGTCGTTACGCCGCAGCCGATGTAGCAGACCTTATCGAAGGGGGCGTCCTCGCGGATTTTGGCCACCGCGATCTCGGGCAGGACAGCGTGGGTGGCGAAGGTCGAGGTACCCATGTAGTGGTAGAGCGTCTCACCGTTCAGGGAGAGGCGGCTCGTACCGTCGGGCATGAGTCCCTGGCCCTGGGTGGAGCGGATCGCCGTGCACAGATTGGTCTTGCGGCTAAGGCAGGACTTGCACTGGCGGCACTCCGGGGTGTAGAGCGGGATCACATGGTCCCCCTCCCCCACGCTGGTCACCCCCGGACCGACCTCGACCACGACCCCGGCCCCCTCGTGTCCCAGCACGGAGGGGAAGAGCCCCTCGGGGTCGGCACCCGAGAGCGTGAACTCATCCGTGTGGCAGACACCCGTGGCCCCGATCTCTACCAATACCTCGTCATCTTTCGGGCCATCCAACTCGACCGTCTCTATCCTCAACGGTTCGCCCGCCCCGAATGCAACCGCAGCCTTTACGTCCACCGTAGCGCCCTCCTAGCTCGTCCGTTTCCGGCCTCGTATGTTCGGTCCTACACCGACTAGCGTCAAGATTCCAGGTACTCGAGTACCTTTCCCATCGGCACCACATCACCGTACTTGGCGTCTATGTCGTAGAGGTTCGCCTCGTGGGCTTGCTCGTTGCGGTCGCCCACGGCTTCGCGCGGGACTACGGGGCGGAAGCCGTACTGGAGGGCGTCTACGGCCGTCGCGCGCACACAGCCCGAGGTGGATGCTCCGGTGATTATGAGCGTGTCCACACCGGCGGCGGTGAGGAGGCTGGAGAGGCCCGTGCCGAAGAAGCCCGAGGCGAAGAGCTTGTTGAGGACCGGCTCCGACTCCTGGGGTGCGATGCGGGGGTCGATCTCGGCCCAGCGGGTCCCGGCTTCGAGGGTGAGTAGCGCGGGGACCTTGTCGATGAAGGCGGCAGCGGTGAGCTTGTCCGATTTGCGGTAGGCGACGGTGGTGAAGACGATGGGGATCTCTGCTCGCCGCGCGGCTTCGAGGAGCTTCTGGATCTCCGCGACCGGACCTTCGAGGTCGCAGGCCAGCGGCGACTGGGGGTCCGTAAATCCGAGGGTCATGTCGATGACGACGAGGGCGGGACGGGGGCCGAAGCCGCCGCGCCCGCCGAAGCCCTCTATGTGCGCCAAGGTGTTACCTCCCGTCGGCCCGCGCCTTGCCGAGCTCGCCCGAGAGCCACTCGTTGAACGCGCGGCGCGTCTCGGCGATCATGCGCCGCTGCTCGTCGAGGGGCGGCAAGTCTCCATGGTCGAACCCCGGAGACGCGCCCCGGCTACCCCGTATTTGCTCCCGCTTCGACCCTGTCGCTTCCGTGTCGACGGACCCGTCGGTGACCACGACACCGTAGGCGCTCTCGGCGGTCTCGGGGCTTATGAGGTTCCAGCGGACGTCTTTGGCCACGGCTTTGGGGTCGCGTTCCAGCGGGTCTCCGACGCCGCCGGCTCCTGCCGTCTCGAAGATGAGGCGGTCGCCCTCGAAGACGGGCACGTCGCGCACTTTGGCCGGCATCTCGACTTCTTCCCCGTCCGCCCTGACGAGCGTCTTCTTCGAGGCCGCGCCAGGCTTGCCGCCATCCACGCCGTAGGGGTAGGTATGGTGGCGGTCGTCCTGGTAGGTGATGCGGCCGTCCGCCAGGAAACGGTAGACCTTCTTGATGCCGCAACCGCCACGGAACTGGCCGGCGCCGCAGGAGTCCCGGCGGGCCGAGTACTCCTCCACGATCATGGGGTAGTACGTCTCCATGTACTCGGCGGGGACGGCGAGGAACTCGGGCCACCAGGAGTGTCCGTCCAGGCCGTCCTTGCCGGGGATGGCCGGGATCCCCCCGTACAGGATCTCCATGGTCTGGAACGATTCGCCATCATCCTTGACGCCCGAGTAGACGAAGTTGGGACTCGTCCCGTACGAGCCCGAGACGTTGAAGCCTATGGCCTTGGCGTAGACGGCGCCGAGTACGTCGAACTGCCGCGCCATGACGACCAGGCGGTTGCTCAGGGGCGCTGGCTCCTTCGGGCGCAAGACCGTGCCGTCGGGGATAACTACCTTGATGATGTCGGCGTAGCCGTCGTTGAAGAGGATGGTCGGGTCTACGGCGGAGATCAGGAACACCCCAGCGAACATCTGGAACATCTCTTTGTTGAGGAGGAAGTTGACGGGACCTGGGACCTGGGCGTCGGTGCCAGTCCAGTCCAGGTGCAAAGTGTCGCCCTCGCGCCACATGGCGAGCTTGAGCTTGATGGGGCCGTTGCCGAGCCCGTCGTCGTCGGTGTAGTCCTCGAACTCGAAACGCTCGCCTTCTGGTATGAGCTGGCGGATCAGGTTTATGATGCTCGTGCGTGTCCGGTCGAGGAGCGCGTCGCAGGCCTCCAGATACGTATCCTTGCCGAAGCGGTCGCAGATGTCTCTTACGCGCTGGGCGCCGGCGGCCGTTCCGGCGGCTATGGCCATGACGTCGGCGCGGGTCTCCCGCGGGGTGCGAGAGTTGTGGCAGAAGAAGCGCAGGACCTCCTCGTTGAGTTTGCCTCCGTCGTAGAGCTTGACAGGCGGCATCCTGATGCCCTCCTCGTAGATAGAGCGGGCGTCGATGGGGATGGAACCAGCGGTCGAACCGCCGACGTCCATGAGGTTGCCCCACTGCAAGGCGTAGCCGATGTGTTCGTCTTCGTAGAAGATCGGTCGCACGAGCAGGATGTCTGGCAGGTGCGACGTGCTCCCCTCCATCATGTAAGGGTCGTTGAGGGCGATGACGTCGCCGTCTTTCAGCTCTTCGACCGTGTAAGGGGAGTTCTCAAGCACGGTATCTACAGGACTCCCGAACTGGCCCACGACCATGCGGCCCTTGCGGTCTGCTATGAGGGGGAACTCGTCGGCCTGCTCGCGGATAACGGGACTAACGGCGGTCGTGACGAGCACCCGGTCCATCTCGTAGCGGATATTCTTGAGGGCGTTCTCGATAATGTCGAGGGTCACGCTGCCTATGTCGTGTTCGCGGACGAAATCTGGCTCTGCCTGCTCGTGCAACACTATCTCTTATGCCTCCTCGATCAGGATGTTCCCGAAGCGGTCGACGGCTCCCGCGTAGCCCGGCTCGATGATCGTCGTGGTGTCGTCCTGCACGACGATAGCGGGACCTGCCACGGCGTTTCCGGGTCTGAGCTCCCCACGGTCGTAGATGGGGGTATCCATCCACCCGCCGTCGAAGTACACCTGCTCGGTGCGCGAGACGGCTCCGGAGGAGTCTTCCCCGGCCCCGTCCTCGCTCTCTAGAAGACTGACGCCTCTAATGGTGCCGCGTCCGACTACGCGGACGGTGGCGATCTCCAGCGGAGAGTCGGGCAGGTCGAAGTTGTAGCGCTGGCGGTGAGCCTCCTCGAACCGGCCGCGCAGGAAGGCGCTGTCGCCGTCGCGCAACTCCTCGAGTTCGAAGCCACAGGGGATCTGGATGTTCTGCAGGTAGTAGCGGCAGTCGGCGTAAAGGTCGAAGCGCTTGTTCTCTTCCGAGACGCCCTCGCCCTCGAGCCACTCATCGGCCTGCGCTATGAGTCCCTCGATCGTCTCTCCTAGCTCTGCAGCCGGGGTTTGCTCGGCGACGCGGAGGTAGGTCTCGGGGAACTCGTTCTGGATATCGGAGGTGAGGAAGCCGAAGGCGCTCATCACGCCGGGGGTCGGGGGCACGATCACGGAGCGGGAGTGGATCAGACGCCCCAGGGCGTTGGCGTGCATGGGACCGGCCCCGCCGAACGCGACGAGCCCGAAGTTCCGCGGGTCGTGCCCACGCTCGACGCTCACGACGCGCAACGCGGCGTGCATGTTCTCGTTGACGATCTCCACGATAGCTACGGCAGCCTCTTCGACGCCCATCCCGAGTTGCTCTGCGATGGTCTCCACGGCCTTCCGAGCGGCCTCCTCGTCCATCTCCAGCGTGCCCCCGAGGGCGACGCCAGGCGGGATGCGATGCAGAACGACGTTCGCATCGGTTACCGTCGGTGCCTCGCCACCGCGTCCGTAGGCCGCTGGTCCAGGGTCGGCTCCGGCGCTCGCGGGGCCGACCTGCAGGGCGCCGCTCGCGGAGACGAACGCGATCGAGCCTCCTCCCGCGCCGACGCTGTGGACGTCCACGGCGGGAGACTTGAACTGGAAGTACCCCAGTTGGATGTCGCGCCGAACCGGCGTCTCGCCGCCCAGGCACAACGAGACGTCGGTAGACGTGCCGCCCATGTCGAAGGTCAGGATATCGGGAACCCCGATCTCACGCGCCAGGTACGCCGAGCCGGTGACGCCGCCGGAAGGGCCGGAGAGGGCTATCTGGATCGGGCTCTCCGCCACCGCCTCCGTGCTCATAGCCCCGCCGTCGGAACGGACGATGGAGAGCGTACCCCCGAACCGTTTCTCGTCGATGGACCCCTCGAAATTCCTCATGTACAGCATCGTGCGCGGCTGTACCGCGGTGTTTACCACCGTCGTAAGCGTCCGCTCGTACTCCCCATACTCCTGACCGATATCCGCGGAGATGGAGACGGAAAGGTCCGGATACGCCTCGCGCACGATGTCCCTGGCACGCCGCTCGTGCGCAGGATTTACGTACGAGTTCAGGAATCCGATAGCGAGCGACTCGACGCCGCGGTCGACCAGCCCGTCTACCGCCTCGCGCACCCCGTCCTCGTCCAGCTCCTCGAGCACCGCACCGGCGGCGGTGATGCGTTCCGAGATGCCGACGGTATCTGTAGGGTCGGCGGGGGGATCGGGCTTCTGGAGAGCCATCCAGCCGTAGAGCGGGCCGGGGGTCCATGCCCTCGCGAGGTGCAGGATCTGCTCGTGCCCCTTCGTCGTAAGCAGGCCGACCCGTGATCCGGTGTTGGTCAGGATCATGTTCGTCACGACGGTCGTGCCGTGAAAGAACAGGTGCAGGTCGGGAAAAGAGATCCCCACCTTCTCGCAGACCGCTTCTATCCCCTGGACCACCCCCTGTGAAGGATCATCCGGCGTCGTGAGCACCTTGCCCTCCGTCAGCCCGCCGGTCTCCTCGTCGAAGATGAGCACGTCGGTGAACGTGCCGCCGACGTCTACCGCCACGTTGTGCATGTTCGCTCCCTTCGGTCGCTTAGCATTTCAGCACTTCAGCACGCTCAGCCCTCGCGGGCTTCGCTTGTCAGCATTTCAGCTTTCGCGTGCGCAAGCCCTGGCTGACATGCTGAAAGCGATGGTCTGCAAGGCCCGAAGCGTGCTGACAAGGCGCGAAGCACCGTGCTGAGTTGCTGACAGCTCATATGAAATTACCTGCTTTGTGGAGTTGTCCGGGGAGGTCTTTGTCTAGTTGCCTGGCGAGCCAGGTTGCTACTTCTATGAGGGCGTCGAGGTCTATTCCTGTTGTGTAGCCCATGTTGTGAAGGAGGTAGACGAGGTCCTCTGTGGCGATGTTGCCGGTGGCCCGGGGGGCGAAAGGGCAGCCGCCGGTGCCGCCTACGGAGGCGTCGAGGACGGTCGCGCCGCTCTCTACGGCCGCCGCGGCGTTGGCTATGCCGGTGTTGCGGGTGTCGTGGAAGTGGCAGCCGACGGTAATGCCGTGGGTTGCTACTTCCTCTACGAGTTCGCGTACCTGGCTCGGGACTCCTACGCCGATGGTGTCGGCCAGGACGATCTCGTCCGGGCCCGACGCTGCTACGCTTGCGGCGATTTCCAGTACGTGTGCTGGCTCGACTCTTCCTTCGAAGGGGTCACCGAAGGCGGTGGAGAGCGTGATGGAGACGCGTACTCCGTCGAGCCTGGCCCGCTCTACGAGCCGCGTGGCGAGTTGCGTAGCGTTCGCCACGGTGGTGTTCTGGTTGCGCTCTGCGAAGGTCTCCGTTACGGGGAAAGCGTAGCGGACTTCGTCCACTCCGGCTTCGATTGCCCGCTCGTAGCCTCGCTCGTTGAGGACGAGGCCGGCGTAGCTCGTGCCTGGGGAACGCTCGATGGCCGCCATAACTTCTTCAGCGCCGGCCATCTGGGGGACACGTTTCGGGTTGACGAAGCTGGCCGCCTCGACGCGCGGGACGCCCGTGGCCGCCAGTCTCTCGCACAATTCGGCGCGAACCTCGGGAGGGAGAGTCTCGTCCTCGTTCTGGAGGCCGTCGCGGGGGCCGACGTCGACAATCTCTATGCGCATTACACGATGCCCCGTTCCTGCAGGCCGTGGAGGTCGACTTCGCTCATTCCGAGCAACTCGGTGAACACCTCGTCGTTGTGCTGGCCTAGTTGGGGGCCGGTCCAGCGCACTTCTCCTGGTGTCTCGGAGAGGCGGGGGACGACGTTCTGCATGGGGAACGGGCCGATCTCCGGGTCTTCGACGGTGACGACGTTCTGTCGGGCGGCGTACTGTTCGTCTGTGAGCATGTCCTCGGCGGTGAACAGCTTACCGGCGGGGACGCTAGCCTCTCGCATAGCTTCGAGCACTTCTTCTGCGGTTCGTCCTCTGGTCCAGGCCGAGATCATATCGTCGAGCTCTTCCTGGTTCTCGCCGCGGGCGTGGTGGGTGGCGTAGCGCTCGCTTTCGGCCCATTCGGGATGACCTAGCGCTTTGGCAAAACGCCCGAAGACGGTATCGGCGTTGGCGCCGATCACAACGTAGTCCCCATCGCCGGTGGGATAAGTATTCGACGGTGCCACGAAGGGCAGGATGGCCCCGGTGCGACTCCTGACGTGGCCGGCGAGCGCGTACTCGGGGATGGTGCTCTCCATGAGGGCTAGAACGGCCTCGTAGATGCCCACGTCCACCATCTGGCCTCGGCCGCTGCGCGCCTCGCGGTTGTATAGGGCCGTCACCGCGCCGAGGGCGCCGAAGGTAGCCGCAAGCGAGTCGCCGAGGCTGATGCCGACTCGTGGCGGTGGGCGGTCGGGGTAGCCCGTCACGTGGCGAATCCCGCCCATGGCTTCGCCGATGGACCCGAACCCGGCCTGGTCTTTGTATGGTCCCGTCTGTCCATAACCGGAGACCCGCACCATGACGAGACCGGCGTTGATCTCTCGCAGGTCCTCATACCCCAAACCCCACCTTTCCAGCGTTCCAGGCCTGAAGTTCTCCACGACCACGTCGGCTTCGGAGATGAGTTGGCGGGCGAGATTCTGTCCCTCTTCTTCGCGCAGGTTGATGGTGACGGACTTCTTGTTGCGGGCGATGATCGGCCACCAGAGGGTGTGTCCGTCCTTGCGGTGGCGGCCCCAGACCCGCATAGGGTCTCCTTTGCCCGGCGGCTCGAGCTTGATGACTTCGGCGCCGAGGTCACCGAGGAGCTGGCCGCAGAAAGGGCCGGCAAGCAGGCTTCCCATCTCGACGACACGCACGCCTTCCAGGGGACGGGGCCCGTTGATGCTCTCAGCCATTCATGTCCTCCTTCAGTGCCCCCAGGACGAAATCGCGGCCCTCGTAGACGTCCTCGCGCATGATGATCTCCGCCCTGTCGGCGTCGCCTTTCTCCAGGGCTTCCAGGATCTGGCGGTGATAGTAGTTGGAGATGGCCCGTTCGCGCAGCGTATACCAGAAAAATGCCTTGAACATGAGCGGTATCTCCACTGTACGGTTGATGAGGTGCTGCAAACGCCTGTTGCGGCTAGCCGCTACGATGGTTCCGTGGAACTCCTGGTTCAGCGCGACGAGGGCCCGGATCTCCTCCTCGTGGTCATCGAACCGGCCGGGCAGCCCCTCCATCTCGCCAACCACCTTCCGCAGGCGCTCCAGCTCAGCCCACTCTATCTTTCCCGCCGCCCTCCTGGCAGCGTGGCCCTCGAGTACGGCTCGCAGGTCGTAGATGTCCCACACGTCTTCGAGGGAGAACGAACACACCGTGGCCCCACGGTTCGGCGCGATCTCGACGAGCCCCTCGGCCTCGAGCATGGTGAGAGCCTGACGTACAGGTGTCCTGCTTACCCCGAGCCGCTCCGCGAGCTGCTCCTCGATCAAACGCTCCTCCGGACCATACTCGCCCGTCAGGATCAAACCGCGCAACCGCTCCAAGGCCCTTACTGGCCGCGCTCCTTGCCCAGAACCCCGCACAACATGTCCCACTCAAACCCCCGCTTTCAACCCACGGAGACCCCCTTGTATACAATCTTAGGTGTCCGCCAATCTTGTGTCAAGAATTTCAAGAACGGGAAGAGACCCCATCAGGAGGCGGCCCTCGCACCGTCTCCCACGACCGCGTCGTGCGGGACGCAGCCGACGAGCTGGGATTCATGGCCCTGCCGCGGAGGGCCACGCTACAGACTTGCGCAACAGGCTGATACACGCCCACCATTACACGTCTTCGGAAGTGACCCAGCAACACGGAGGAGGCTGATCGGAGTGGCCCCTCGAAGACGTCCTCGGAGCTGCCAAGCTCTGCGAAGAAGTGGCCACAGAGGGAAGGGAAATCTTTCACGGCGATCTCGCGAAAGCGCGTCCCTTATCCTCCGGTCCTATCCGCCTTCCTGTATATCTATCCAGCACCACAAGATAGGGTGTCGCCTCTTGTGTTTGAGACCGGGAACTCAGCGGCTTCTGGCCCCATAGGACCGCCCAGATGCAGGATCCTGCATCTGGACTTCCCAGAATTTACCTTCCACGTACTTCGGTGAATAGGACAAGAAGAAGGGCCGGAGCAGCTACGCCCCGACCCCTCCCTGGTTGGTATTCCAGATCGGGCAGGAACCTTACGGTCCGTCTACGGGCGGGGGGCCACCGAAAACATAGTCGTTGCCCTCTTCGCCGTTG
>Ga0126307_10000410_pt1 | contig 27594 bp, 22 predicted proteins | sample Plot28_FD_89955 | JGI IMG/M metagenome (GOLD analysis project Ga0126307, IMG submission 89955) | Serpentine soil microbial communities from UC McLaughlin Reserve, CA, USA - Plot28 | ecosystem: Environmental > Terrestrial > Soil > Grasslands | place: USA: UC McLaughlin Reserve, Lake County... | reverse complement strand
GCGGCCCACACGACGACGTCAGCAGCGGCGAGCCGAGCCGCGCCGCGCATCGTGATCAGGTCGGGCGCACCGGGCCCGGCGCCGACGAAGGAGATCATTGCGACGCACGCACCGCGGGGACGATGACCGTCGCCAGGTACGACGCGGTCTGGTCGGCGACGGCGGCGACGTCGACCCGGCGAGCACCGGGGAGACCGAGCAGTTCGCCCATGACCGCGCCCGCGAGTCGGTCGTGAGCCTCGAGACGCGTGGCGACCGCGGGAACGTGCCGCCCGCCCTTGTAGAGCACGACGGCGACTTCGGGATCCGCGAGAGCCGTGTCCAACGCGCTCGTGTCCTCGTCGGCCACGAGGATCGTGATGCGTTCCGCGTCACCAGCCAGCACCATGCCGGTCTGGGCCGCGAGGTCCGGGAACGCCATGATGGCGGGCACCATCGAAATGGAGATCGCCGGACGAGCCGTTGTCACCGCGGCGGCGAGCGGTGCGAACGTCGAGTACACACTCGGGTCGCCGAGTACGGCGAACGCGACGCTGGCGCCCTCGTCGACGGCACCGATGACGGTTGCCACCGCGCTCGACAACGAGTCACGGCGTCCTTCGGGGTCGGGTCGGTCGGCGAGGGTCAGGCGCTCGATGCGCACCTCCGGCGCGACGGTGCGCACCACGGCCTCGGCGCGCCCGATCGCGGCGGCGTCGGTGGACGCGGTGAACACGCGATCAGCGGTCTGCAGGACGCGCACCGCTCGCTCGGTGACCAGCTCCGGGTCTCCCGGGCCGATGCCCACCCCGACGATGCACGGCCCGACGAGACGAGCACGCGCTGACGCGGCCGGAGCGGTGTCATTGGCGGCGGCGCGAACGAGTCGCTCCACGGCCAGACGCAGGAGCTCTGCTTCGGAACGGTCCCACCGGTGGGCCAGTGCAGACAGGTCTTCCTTGAGAGCGTCGGGAAGGTAGACCGAGGTCTTGCGCACCGACGTAGGGTACGCAGCGGGTACTGCGCTGTCAGCCTCGGAGGCCGCCCGACGCGCTCCGCCTGACGAACTCGGCGGCCAACTCCGCGTCATTCCCGAGGTGCAGATGCAGGTACGAGGCGAACACACGTGGACTCAGCCAGGTCGCCGCGACGACGCCGGTTGGCGAAGCGAGGCCGACACCGCGGGGCTCCACGCTCGAGTAGTGGAACTCGTGGCCCCGAAGGGTTCGGCCGGCGGCTCCGAACGGTGACTCGCCGGTCGTCTGAGCCTGCCGGTAGCCGAGCGTCAGTCGCGACGTCATTCGTGCCGCCGTCGGTACGACGCCCGCCATCGGACGGTCATCGAGGTGCTGGCCGAGCCACAGCAGACCGCCGCACTCGGCCCACACGACGCCGCCAACTTCCACGAATCGTCTGACATCGGCGAGCAACTCGACGTTGTCGGCGAGCGCGTCGGCGTACACCTCGGGAAACCCGCCTCCCGCGATCACGCCGTCGCAGCCTTCCGGGATCCTCGTGTCGACGCAGGGATCGAACGGGACCATTTCGGCGCCCGCCGCGATGAGCGCCTCGACGTTGTCCTCGTACAAGAAGCTGAACGCCTGCCCGGTCGCGAGCGCGAGGCGCACGCGGCGGGAGCAGACGGGCAGCGCCACATCCGCGACGATCGTCTCGGGTGCTGTCGCCGCGAGCCGCTCGAGCGCGTCGAGGTTGCAGCCGGCTTCGACCGCGTCGGCGAGGTGCTGCAATGCCGCGCGCACCTCCGCCGGCCGTTCGACGACAGGCACCAGTCCGAGGTGGCGGTCGCGCCACGAGAACGCGTCGTCCTCCATCAGCGCGCCGAGCAGCGGGACGCCGAGGGACTCGAGCGCATCCCGGAGCAAGCCCGCGTGGCGTTCGGAGCCGACGCGATTCGCGATGACGCCAGCGACACTGATGCGCGGGTCGAGGGTCGAGAAACCGTGCACCACCGCGGCGATGGAGCTGCTCATGCCCGAGGCGTCGACGACCAGCACGATCGGCGCGTCGATCAAGGCGGCCACGTCGGCAGTGGAGGACGGCGCGCCGTCGACTGCGCCGTCGAACGCACCCATCACCCCCTCGACGATGAGCAGGTCCGAATCCGCCCCGGCCCGTCCGGCGAGTGGACCCATCGCATCGGGGCCGCAGATCCACGCGTCGAGGTTGCGCCCTGGTCGCCCGGTCGCGAGCGAGTGGTACCCGGGATCGATGAAGTCAGGGCCGACCTTGGCCGACGCAACCGCGACGCCACGACGCGCGTATGCCGCCATCAAGCCGGTTGCGACGGTGGTCTTGCCGACACCCGAGTGGGTTCCCGCGACGACGAGCCGCGGACCGAGCATCACCATCGGGCGTCAGTACTCGATGCCCTTGCGAGCGGGCAGGCCTTCGTCCATCCCGTGCTTGATCTTCACCATCTCGGTGACGGTGTCGGCGATGGCGATCACTTCATCGGGCGCGTAGCGACCAGTCACGATGACGTTGGTGCGGGCGGGTCGGTCGGTCAGCACCTCGACGATCTGCTCGACATCGACCCAGCCGTACTTCACCGTATAGGTGACCTCGTCGAGGATCACGAGGTCGTAGTCGCCGCTCGCGACCTTCTCGGACGCGACGGCCCACGCATGACGACCACGGGCGACCGTCTCGTCCATGTCGGTCGATTCCCACGTGAAGCCGTCGCCGAGCGTGTGCCACTCGATGTCGAGGTGGTCGGCGAGCTTGCGCTCACCGGCCTTCCACTTCTCGCTCTTGACGAACTGCACCACGCAGACCGACCACCCGCGTGCCCACGCGCGACCCATCACCCCGAACGCGGCCGAGCTCTTGCCCTTGCCCTTCCCGGTGTTGACGAGCAGACGCGAACGTTGGGCCACGGGATCTCCTCCGGCACCGGACAGGGCGGCCCACGGTATCGCCGGGCTCCCCTGCGTCACATAGGGCATCGTGCCCTACGTGCTGACTACGGTGGTCGGTCGTGACCGAGCCTCCCCGCCACGACGCGAGTTCTCATGCGTTCGGCGGCCCGGTCCAAGCTGCGGTCCGGGGCGCGGTGCGGGGTGCGTGTCCGAGCGTCCACCAGCCCCTCGCGGAGGCCGACGGCAACCTGGCGCGCGTGAGAGTGCCGGCCGGGTTGCTCGGCAGCGCAGGCGCGCGTGCGTTCGCCGGTGCCGTCGAAGCGGTGGGCGGCTCGGTGATCGAGATGACCAATCGGGCCAACCTCCAGGTGCGCGGCGTGTCGCCGGCGTCGACGACGCTGATGCGCGACCTGCTCGTCGCCGCGGAGCTGGTCGCCGACGAACCGGAGGTCGACGAGCGCCGGAACGTGCTCGCGAGCCCGATGAGCAGCATCGACCCCGGCGAGCTCGTCGACCCGACGCCGCACCTCGCGGCGGTGCTGGACTGCTTGGCCTCGCCGGCCGCCGCGGCGCTGTCGCCGAAGTTCGGCGTGTTGGTCGACGGGGGCGGTCTCGTGCACGTGCGCGATCGTGCTCACGACCTGGCGCTCGGTGCGGTCCGTGAGCTGACCGGACGCACCGTGTTCGAGGTCCGCCTCGCGGGCGCGCTCGACGAACGCGCGGCCAGCCCGTACGGATCGTGCTGGGTCGTGGAACCGGACGAGGTCGCCGCGCTCGTGGAAGCTGTCGTGGCGTTGACCGGTGATCGGGGTCGCGTCGGTGCGTTGCTCGACGAGATCGGCGCAGTCGCGGTGTACGAGGAGCTCTCGGCTCGGATCGACGGCATGGCCGCCTGCGCGATGAGTGATCTCGAGCTTCCCACGGGCGAGTCGGAATCTCCGGTGGGCATCCGGCCGCAACGCCAGGTGGGTCGGGTGAGCGTGGGTGCCATCGTGCCGCTCGGGCGCATCGCCCCGCCGACCCTGCGCGCGGTCGCCGACCTCGCCGACTCAGTGGGTATGGCCGATCTCCGGATCTCTCCCTGGCGTCAGGTGGTGCTCAGCGGAGTCGCCGACGCGGACGCGCGCGCGGTGGCGCAGGAGCTCGACACGCTCGGGTTGATCGTCGATCCCGCACATCCCGCCGGCGTCGTCGTCGCCTGCGTGGGCTCGGCGGGCTGCGCTTCTGCTTTCACCGACACCCTCGCCGACGCCGAGGCGCTCATCGGGCAGTTCGCCGACGAGCCGGTTGCTTCCCGGCCGCGTTCGGTCCACGTGTCCGGTTGCGAGAAGGGTTGCGCGTACCCCGGCCGCGCCGAGGTCTCGCTGGTGGGAACAGCTGGCGGCGCGTACGCCGTCCACCGACGTGACCGCACCGTGGTCGCGCTCGACCCGGTGGAGCAACGCTTCGGCGGCCGCGTGCAGACTGCGTTGCTCCCCGAACCCGCTCGCAACGCCGCGATCGAGATCGGACACGAGCACACACAGCGCGTGCACCACTCCGATGACGAGCGGGCGACCGCGTGACGACCGACGCGTATCTGCGCGACGGCGCAGCCATCTACCGCGAGTCCTTCTCGATCATCCGCGCCGAAGCCGACCTGCGCGCGGTGCCGGACGATCTCGAGCCCGCGGTCGTGCGCATGATCCACGCCTGCGGCATGGTCGATCTCGTCGACGACATCGCTTGGAGTCCCGATGTCGGCAGCGCCATCCGGACGGCCCTGGCGGCGGGCGCACCGATCTTCACTGATTCGATGATGCTCGCCGACGGCATCACCCGCGCCCGGCTCCCGGCCGGCAACGAGGTGCGGTGCACGCTGCGCGACCCCGACGTCGCGGCCCGCGCCGACGCGCTCGAGACCACACGGTCGGCGGCGGCAGTCGATGCCTGGCTCCCGGACCTCGACCACTCCGTCGTCGCGATCGGGAACGCTCCGACGTCGCTGTTCCGTCTGCTCGAGCTGTTGGACACGAACGCAGCGCGGCCGGCGGCGATCATCGGGACGCCCGTCGGGTTCGTCGGAGCCGCCGAGTCGAAGCGCGCGCTGGCGGACTCGACCTCCGGCGTTCCGTGGCTCACGGTGCACGGTCGGCGCGGCGGGAGCGCGATCGCAGCGGCTGCGATCAACGCGATGGCGAGCGCACCCGAATGACCGGGCGCTGCTTCGGTGTGGGCGTGGGCCCCGGTGATCCCGAGCTCCTGACGGTCAAGGCGCTGCGTGTCATCGGCGAGTGTCAAGTGGTCGCATCGTTCTCTGCGGTCGGTCGGGTCAGCAATGCGCGTCAGGTCGTCCAAGCGCACCTGCGGACGGACCACGTCGAACTTCCCTTGGTGTACCCGCTCACGACCGAAACGGTGAGCCGTGATGAGTACGAAGCTCGGCTGATCGACTTCTACGACGAGTCGGCCAAGCGCATCGCCGAGCATCTCGACGGTGGTTGCGACGTCGCGGTGCTGTGCGAAGGCGATCCGTTCTTCTACGGCTCGTACATGTACCTCCACGGACGCCTCGCGTCCCGGTACGCGACGGAGGTGGTGCCGGGTGTGTCGTCGGCGCTGGCCGGCGCCATGTCGATCTCCGCTCCGCTGGTGGCGGGAAACGAGGCATTCGTCGTCCTCTCCGGCGTGCTCGGTGCCGACGAGCTCGAACGCAGGCTGCGCGACGCCGGTGCTGCGGTCGTGATGAAGGTCGGTCGGAACCTGGCGAAGGTTCGCGACGCCGTCACGCGAGCAGGGTTGTTGGATCGCGCGCACTACGTCGAGTGGTCCACGCATCCGCGGCAACGCACGATGCCGCTGTCCGAGACCGACGGTGTCATCGCGCCCTACTTCTCGATGGTGGTCATTCCCAGCATCGCGGCCGCGCGGTGACGTACGCCGGGCGACTGGCGGTCGTGGGTCTCGGCCCCGGCGCACCCGCGTGGCGAAGTCCCGAAGCGAGCGAGCGACTCGCGTGCGCGACGGACGTCGTCGGCTACGGGCCCTATCTCCAGCTCGTCGGTGAGCTTGCCCACGCCCCGATGCTCCACGAGTCGGACAACCGCCAGGAAGCCGAGCGGGCTCGCTTCGCGTTGGGCCTTGCCGCCGAGGGTCGCGACGTGGTGCTGGTGTCGTCGGGTGACCCGGGCGTCTTCGCCATGGCGACGGCCGTGATCGAAGCGTTGCACGACGACGAGGCAGCCGACTTCGGGCGCGTGGAGATCACGATCGTTCCGGGCATCACCGCGGCGTCGGCTGCGGCCGCTCGCATCGGGGCACCGCTCGGGCACGATTTCTGCTGCATCTCGTTGTCCGACGTGCTCAAGCCCTGGGACGTCGTCGAAGCGCGACTGCGAGCGGCCGCGGGCGCCGACTTCGTGCTCGCGCTCTACAACCCGATCTCGAGCCAGCGACCGTGGCAGCTCGGCCGCGCTCTCGATGTCGTGGGCGAAGCGCGCGGCGCGGAGACGCCGGTGGTGCTCGCCCGCGACGTCGGCCGCCCCGGCGAAGCGGTGGTGGTGACGACGCTCGGCGAGACCGACCCGGCTGACGTCGACATGCGCACCGTGCTGATCGTCGGCTCGAGCACGACCCGGCGCTTCGACGACCTGAGCGGGCGGACCTGGGTCTACACGCCTCGTACCTATCCGGCCGAGCGCTGAACGCGGCGCGGCTGGCGCTCCATCCAGGCCAGCGCCTCCTCGGCGGTCTCGACGGTCGGGACATCGGGACCGGGTGGTCGCGCGACCATGACGACGGGCAGTCCCAGCGAGCGGGCCGCCGCGAGCTTCGCCTCGGCGGCGTGCCCACCGCTGTTCTTCGAAACGATCACATCGATGCGATGTTCGACGAGCAGCGCTCGTTCGTCGGGCTCGGCGAACGGCCCGCGTGCGAGGACGATCGACACGTTCGCCAACGGCTGCTCGGAGGGCTCCTCGATGGCGCGCACCAGGAACCACGCGTCGTCGACGCGTGCGAAGGGCGCCAGCTCCTGGCGGCCGGTGGTGAGGAAGACGCGCACTGGTGCGAACGCGCGCAACGCGTCGGCTGCGTGCTCGAGGTCGCGCACGACGTGCCACCGATCGCCCGGCTGCGGGGTCCAAGCCGGTCGACAGACGCGGAGGTGGGCGACCTGGCAGTGTCGTGCAGCCGAGGCCGCGTGGTGCGGCATGTGCGCCGCGAACGGATGGGTGGCGTCGACGAGGAGGTCGATCCGGTGCTCCCGCAGGTACGCCGCGAGCCCGTCGATCCCGCCGAATCCACCCACCCGCACGCGGCCCGGCGTGGTGACCCGCTCGCGCGTTCGGCCTGCGTACGACACCGTGAGGTCGTAGTCCGGGCGGTCACCCACGGACCGGGCGATGGCCGACGCCTCGCTCGATCCGCCGAGCAACAGGACCCGGATCACGAGCGCGGGGCTTCGTCGCGGCGCCGGAGCAGGTAGGTGTCCATCATCCATCCGTGGCGACGGCGGGCGTCGTCGCGCAACTGGACGATGTCGTTGGCGACCGAACTGAGCGGACCCGAGACGAGCATCTCGTCGTCGGTGCCCAGGTACGCGCCCCAGTAGATGTCCCAGACCACCGGATCGAGCGTCGTGAACGCGCACGAGCCGTCGAGCATCACGACCACGTCGTCGATGCCCGGAGGGACTCCATCGGCCAGGTTCCGTCCCGTTGTCACCAGCACCGATCGACCCACCCGGTTCAACGCGATCTGGTGACGCGCGGCCAGGACCTGGACGCTGCTGATGCCGGGGACGACCTCGACCGCGAACTGCGCCCCACCGCGGTCGGCGACCAGGTCGAGGATGCGCAACGTGCTGTCGTACAGCGAAGGGTCACCCCAGACCAGGATCCCACCGCACCCGTCCGGTCCCAGCTCGTCGGCGATCGCCCGTTCGAAGCGCTCGGCGCGTGCCGCGTGCCAAGACTCGACGGCGTCGCGATAGTGGTTCCCAGCTCGCTGTCGTGGCGGGTCTTCGACGGTGACGATCCGATACGACCCCTCGACGAGGTGGCGCTCGCACAGCTCGACGCGGGCCCGCACCAGCGCGTCCGCCTCGCCGTCGGGGGCTCGATTGGTCGCCTTGTCGACGACGAAGAACACGTCGACCCTGCGCATCGCATCCATCGCCTGCACCGTGACCTGGTCGGGGTGACCCATCCCGATGCCGATGACCAGGATCGTGCGCATGCCGGCGATCGTAGGAGTCGGATCTCACCTCCCCTCAGGTGGGTCGGCCATGAGGCGGGTCGCGTGACGACTGGTAGGTTGCGGCACGCAGGGAACACCGGTGCGAGTCCGGGGCTGTCCCGCAACTGTGACCGGGGAGCGATCTCCCACCACGATGGTGGGTACGGCCACGGCCCTCGGGCTGGAAGGCCGGGAGTGAACGGTGATCCGGGAGCCAGGACACCTGCGCAAGCGGAACGAGCTCGACGCGGGAGACGTCATGGAGCTGCGCGGTGCCCTCATGGTCTGCGGGACGACGTCCGACGCGGGCAAGACCACCCTGGTCACCGGGTTGTGTCGCGTGCTCGCCCGCCGCGGTGTGCGGGTCGCGCCGTTCAAGGCGCAGAACATGTCGCTCAATTCAGTGGTGACGGCTGCGGGCGAAGAGATCGGGCGGGCCCAGGGTGCCCAGGCGCTGGCCGCCGGGATCGTCGCCGAGGCGGCGATGAACCCGATCCTGCTGAAGCCGACGGACGACCGCACGAGCCAAGTGGTGGTGCGGGGCCGTCCCTGGGACGTGATGGCGGCGGGGGAGTACCACCGCCGCAAGCCCGAGCTCTGGCCGCTCGTGGTCGAGTGTCTCACCGATCTGCGGGAGCGGTTCGACGTCGTCCTGTGCGAGGGTGCCGGCAGCCCCGCCGAGATCAACCTGTTGGATCGCGACATCGTCAACCTGCGGGTCGCGCACGAGGGCGGATTCCCCGCCGTGCTGGTCGGTGACATCGATCCCGGCGGCGTCTTCGCCGCGCTCTACGGCACGGTCGGGCTGCTGCCCGACGAGTACCGATCGCTGGTGCGTGGCTTCGTGATCAACAAGCTGCGCGGGGATCCCGCGCTGCTCCTCGACGGTTGCGCGCAACTGCGCGCTCGCACGGGCGTGCCCACCCTCGGCGTGCTGCCGTGGATCGACGACGTGGGCATCGACGCCGAGGACTCACTCGCGCTGCGCCACGAACCCGCGGCAGGCGACGCCCTCGCGGATCAGCTCGACGTCGTCGTCGTCAGGTTCCCGCGGATCTCCAACTTCACCGACCTCGATCCGCTGTGCGTCGAACCCGGGGTGCGCGTGCGGTTCGTGACCGACGCGGCGGCGCTCGGAGCACCCGATCTGATCGTGCTCCCGGGCACCAAGGCCACCGTTGCCGATCTCGCGTGGCTCCGGGAGCGTCGCCTCGACGCGGCGGTCGCGGCGAGCAACGCCACCGTGCTCGGGATCTGCGGTGGCTACCAGATGCTCGGTACCGAGATCGTCGACCGCGTCGAATCCGGTGTCGGCCGAGTCGCGGGACTGGGATGGTTGCCGGTCCGCACGAGGTTCGAGGGCGACAAGGTGACCACGCGGGTCGTCGGCGTCGCGCTCGGCGAACCCGTCGTGGGCTACCAGATCCATCACGGACGGGTGCTCCCCAAGGGGGGCGAACCCTTCGTGACGATCGACGGCATCGTCGACGGCGTCGCGGCCGACCGGATCGTCGGCACGACCGTGCACGGGCTCCTCGAAGCCGACGGCTTTCGGCGCGCGCTCCTCGCACGGGTCGCGGAACACGCCGACAAGCGGTTCCTCTCGTCGGGCGTGTCGTTCGCGGCGACCCGCGAAGCGCGTTTCGATCGACTCGCCGATCTGCTCGAGGCGCATCTCGATGTGGATGCAGTGACCGAGCTGATCTCGAGTGGCGAGCTGCGGCCGGTGGGTGGATCGTGACGCTCGACGAGGTCCTGGCGGAGATCAACGGGCGCGTGTCGTACCTCCGTGCCGTCACCTCGGTGGCAACCGACGAATGGTCGAGCGCCGGCGGCGCGTGGTGGAGCTGCGCCAAGTTGATCGACGACCGTGCGGTGCTGAGCGCGGTGATCGAACGAACGAAGGACGGCTTCGGCACCGACGACGTCGGGGTCGCCGCTTCGCTGTTCACACAGGCGTACGCCTTCCGGGTGACGAGCATCTCGTTGGCGGCGCACGCCCTCGGGCTTCCGGTGCCCGCGATCGTGCCTGACCAGACCGCGGTGCGGCTGGACAAACCGCGCCCGTCCGCCGTCGCGCTGCTCGATGCGCCACTCGGTCGGCCCGACGCATCGCTCCTGGCCGCGGGCGTCATCGGCGCGCATCTCGCGCCGTTCGTCGCCGCGGTGCACGACGCGTTCCGGGTGGGTGAGCGGCTCCTATGGGGCAACGTCGCGGCGTCGTGCGCGGTGGTGTATCGCGCGGTCGAGGGCGAGGCCGGCGACCCGAACGAGGCCGCCGCCGTCCGTGCGCGCGCGGCCGCCTTCGTGGCCGCGGAGCCGCGGTTCGCAGGCCTGGGTGAGTTCTCGACGCTCGATCGCGGCGATGCACACAGCTGGCACTGGGATCGCACCAACTGCTGCCTCTGGTACCAGACCGCGAGCGGCTCGTACTGCGACAACTGCAGCTTGCGCGACGCAGACGAGGTGCGGGAGGAGCGCCTTCGGGCGCTGACCGAGGCACCGTCGTGATCCTCTACGTCACCAACGTCGACACCGAGATCCTCGCCCTGCGCACGGCGCTCGAAGGACTCCCGGACGGGTTCGGCGCCGTACGTGCCGCACAACCGTGGACCGTCGAAGGACTTCCGGATCTCGACGGCGTCCGCTGTGTGTTGGTGCGGCTGCTGCGCGGTCGTGGCGCGTGGCCCGAGGGGTTCGACGCGCTGCGCGGGGCGTGCGAAGAGCACGGCATCCCGTTCCTCGCCTTCGGAGGCGAGGCGGTGCCTGATGCCGACCTCATGGCGTCGAGCACGGTTCCGAGTGGCATCGTCACCGAGGCGTTCGCCTACCTGGTCAACGGTGGTCCGGCCAACTTCGAGCACCTCCTGCGCTTCGTTGCCGACACCGTGTTGCTCGAAGGCTTCGGATTCGAGCCGCCGCAAGTCATCGCGCCGTACGGCGTGTGGCGCGAGTCGTCGCGCCATGCTCCAGACGCCGCTCCAGATGCCGCTCCACACGAGGCGGACCGACCCTTGGTCGCTGTCGTGTTCTACCGGGCGCACCTGGTGGCGGGGAACACCCGCTTCGTCGACGACCTGTGCACGGCGATCGAAGCCACCGACTGCGATGTGCTCGCGTGGTGGTGCTACTCCCTGCGCGACGCCGCCGCCACCGATGCGCTGGCTGGCATCGTGCGCGATCGGAACGTCGACGTCCTCGTCACGACGGTGCTCGCAGCTGGTGGCATCGCCGCGGGAGCGGGGACCACCGGTGGGGCGGGTGGCCTCGAGGGCGAGACGTGGGACGTCGACGCCTTGGCGGCGCTCGACCGTCCCATCATCCAGGCGCCGTCGGCGGGCACCTCGCGCGAGGTGTGGGAGGCGTCGTCGCAGGGCCTCGGTCCCTACGACGCGACCGCTGGAGTCGCGATCCCCGAGTTCGACGGGCGCATCATCGCTCCGGTCTTCGCGTTCAACGAGGTCGTCGACGACGGTGACGAGCTCGGCCTCTCGGTACGCGCCTACCGCACCATTCCCGATCGCACCCGGCGCGTCGCGGGCATCGCCCAGCGGTACGCACGACTGCGCCGCACGCCCGTCGCCGAACGTCGAATCGCCCTGCTGCTCTCGGCGTATCCGACGAAGCGCAGTCGACTCGGCAACGCCGTGGGCCTCGACACGCCGGCATCGACGATGCGCGTGCTCGAAGCCCTCGACGCCGCGGGCTACGCGATCACCGACCCTCCGTCGAGCGGTGACGAGCTCATGGCGACGCTCGCGGCACGGATGACCTACGAGGCGGAGGACCTCGCGCTCGAGCAGCTCGAGCACGCAGTGGGCGCGCTCGACGGCGAGCGCTACGCGCAGTGGTTCGCGACACTTCCCGACGCGGCCCGGCTCGAGGTGGAGGGTGCGTGGGGCGCGGCGCCGGGAACGCATCGGCTCCATGCCGGGGAGCTCGTGTTCAGCGGCATCGAGCTCGGCAACGTGCTCATCGCCATCCAACCGCCGCGTGGTTACGGCGACGACCCGGTCGCGGTGTACCACTCCCCGAACCTCCCGCCGGCACACCACTACCTCGCGTTCTACCGATGGCTCGACGAGGTGTGGGGAGCCGACGCGATCGTCCACCTCGGGAAGCACGGCACGCTCGAGTGGCTTCCGGGCAAGGCGCTGGCCCTGTCGAGCGGTTGTTGGCCCGACGCCGCGCTCGGTGACGTGCCGCTCTTCTACCCCTTCGTCGTGAACGATCCCGGCGAAGGGGCGCAGGCCAAACGTCGCGCCCATGCGGTCGTCGTCGATCATCTGCTTCCGCCGATGACGCGCGCCGACACGTACGACGACATGGCGCGACTCGAGCAGCTCTTCGACGAGTACGCCCAGCTGCAGGCCCTCGACCCGAGCAAGCTGCCTGACCTGCGCGAGCGGATCTGGACGTTGTTGCGCGAAGCCGCCATCGACCGCGACCTCGGCCTCACCGCGGTGTCGGAGGACGAGTTCGACGACGTGCTGGTCCACGTGGATGGATACCTCTGCGAACTGAAGGACGCCCAGATCCGTGGGGGGCTCCACACGCTCGGTGAGGTGCCGGCGGGCGAGACGCTGATCGACCTCGTGCTCGTCATCACCCGCCTCGCGCACGGGAGAACGCCGTCGCTGCGCAGCGTGGTCGCGGCCCGCCTCGGCCTCGATGTGACGGACGCGCGATCGTTGGATGCCATCGACACCGAGTGCCGCTCCTTGGTCGAGACGGCTGCCGCCCGCGACTGGATCGTCGACGACGACCAGCCCGAGGTGATGCGCTGGATCGCCGGCTGGCTCGTGCCGAACCTCCGCCGATCGAGCGACGAGATCGCGAACCTCGTGCACGGCCTGGGTGGCGGCTACGTGCCTGCAGGTCCGAGCGGGGCGCTGACCCGAGGTGGCGCGCACGTGCTGCCGACCGGCCGGAACTTCTATGCGCTCGACCCCAAGGCGCTCCCGACCGAGCTGTCGTGGGAGGTCGGTTGTCGACTGGCCGACGCGTTGTGCGACCGACACCTCGAGGAAGAGGGCTCGTACCCGAGGACGGTGGGCCTCGTGCTGTGGGGCACCGCGATCATGCGCACGCAAGGCGACGACGTCGCGCAAGCGCTGGCCCTGCTCGGCGTGCGTCCAGTCTGGGAAGCGGAGAGTCGTCGCGTCGTGGGGCTCGAACCAATCCCGCTCTCCGACCTCGGGCGCCCCCGCGTCGACGTGACCCTGCGCATCTCGGGGTTCTTCCGCGACGCGTTCCCGAACCTTGTCACCTTGCTCGACGACGCAGTGCGCCTCGCGGCGTCGCTCGACGAGTCCGACGACGAGAACCCGGTGCGCCACGCGGGTCTCGATGATTCGCGGGTGTACGGCCCCGGTCCCGGCACGTACGGCGCGGGGATCCTGGAGCTGCTCGAGCAACGGACGTGGCGGTCCGACGACGACCTCGCGGCCGTGTACGTCGCGTGGTCGGGCTACGCGTACTCGCGCGAGGGCTTCGGTGTCGCCGCGCACGACTCGATGCGGCGACGGTTCGCGGCGATCGACATCGCGGTGAAGAACCAGGACAACCGCGAGCACGACATCTTCGACTCCGACGACTACCTCCAGGAGCACGGCGGCATGGTCGCGACGATCCGCTCGCTCACCGGTCGCAACCCCAAGGCCTGGTTCGGCGACTCGTCGAATCCCGAACGGCCGGTCGTGCGGTCGCTCGCCGAGGAAGCCGCTCGCGTGGTGCGCACGCGCGTCGTCAACCCGAAGTGGATCGAGGCGATGCAGCGACACGGGTACAAGGGCGCGTTCGAGATGGCGGCCACCGTCGACTACCTGTTCGGCTACGACGCCACCGCGCACGTCGTCGACGACTGGATGTACGAACGCGTCACCGACGCGTATGTCGCTGACCCGGGCGTGCGGAAATTCTTCGAAGAATCGAACCCGTGGGCCCTTCGGTCCATCGCCGAACGCCTGCTCGAGGCGTCTGACCGCGGCATGTGGGATGCCAGCCCCGCGTCGCTGCGGGCCGTCCGCGACGCGATCCTCGAAGCCGAGGGCTGGGAAGAGTCGCGGTGACCGCGCTGCCGTTCTCCGCGGTCGTGGGACAGGACGACGCCAAGCTGGCGCTGCTCCTCGCCGCCATCCAACCCCGCCTGGGCGGCGTGCTCCTCCGCGGGCACAAGGGCAGCGCCAAGACCACCCTCGCGCGCGGGTTCGCCGCCCTCCTTCCCGGCGACGCGCCGTTCGTCGAGTTGCCCCTCGGTGCAACGGAGGATCGCGTGCTCGGGTCCCTCGATCTGTCCGAGCTACTCGGCCGGGGCAACGTCCACTACCGCCCAGGGCTGCTCGCCGCGGCACACGGTGGAGTGCTCTACGTCGACGAGATCAATCTGCTCGCCGATCATCTCGTGGATTCACTGCTCGACGTGGCCGTGTCCGGTGTGAACCAGGTCGAACGGGAAGGCGTCTCGCACACTCACCCGGCGCGCTTCGTGTTGGTGGCGTCGATGAACCCGGAGGAGGGCGAGCTCCGTCCGCAACTGCTCGACCGGTTCGGCGTGGCGGTCGACATCGAGACCACGCTCGACCCCGCGGAGCGCGTGGCGGCGGTCATGGCTCAGCTCGCGGCCGACGACGATCCGGAGGCGTTGACTGACGCGCGCGAAGCCGACGGTGCGCTCCGAATCGCGCTGGCGGCTGCGGTGCCGGCGCCCGTTCCCAGCGAAGTCGTCGAGATGGCCGCGCGCGTCGCGCTCGCGGTCGGGGCCGAAGGTCTGCGTGCCGACCTCATGCTGTGCCGAGCCGCGGCTGCGCTCGCGGGCTGGGAGGGGAGGGCCGTGGCGACCGACGACGACCTTCGGCGGGTGGCCCCGTTCGTGCTCGCGCACCGCCGTCGACGCACGCCATTCGAGGATCCCGGACTCACCGACGACGAGCTCGACGAAGCGTTTCGGCCGCCCGAGCGGCCGGCCGACGACCCCACCGCCGCGAGCCGCGACGCGCATGACCAGCAGCACGCACCCGACCCCGATGTCAGTGCTCCGCCGGTGCCACCGATGCGACCGTCGGAAGCGATGCCCGGTCGTCGCTCCCAAGTCAGCGGAACGCGTGGACGGTTCGTGCGCGACGTGGCCGCGTCTCCCGAGGCGAGTTCGATCGCAGCGGTTCCGTCAGCGGTGTCGGTTGCGACGCGTCGCGTCGCGGAGCCCGATGCCGCGGTCCGGGTGGAGGATCTGCGGACCGCGGTGCGCGAATCGCCCGTGGGGTGCCTGGTGGTCCTGGTGGTCGACGCCTCGGGATCGATGGGCGCGCAGCAGAGGATCGCCACCGCGAAGGGACTCGCGCTCGAGCTGCTGACCGACGCGTACCAACACCGGGACCGCGTCGCCCTCGTCACCTTTCGCGACGCGAGCGCCGACGTGGTGCTCCGGCCGACCGGGTCCGTCGAGATCGCACGGGCGCGCCTGACCGAGCTCACCACCGGGGGCACGACACCACTCGCGGCCGGCCTCGACGCCGCACTGGAGCTGGCGCGACGGGCTCACCGCGACCAGGGCTTCGAGCCCTTGTTCGTCGTGCTCACCGACGGGCGGGCCACGGTCGGTGGTGACGACCCGATCGCCGCCTCGCACGCGGCGGCTCGCCGCATCGCGACCGACGGCTTCCCGGCACTCGTCGTCGACATGGAGTCCGGCCCGGTGCGGCTCGGACTCGCGGCGCAGCTGGCAACGCAGCTCGGCGGCGAGTGCATCACACCTGATGCCCTCGACGCCCGGCGTGTCGTGCGCCACCGGCACGACCGGCGACGCGAGTAGGCGGTCAGTCGGTCACTCGGTCGCGGAGTCGGGCGATGCGCGATGTGTCGTCGCGCCGAGGGAGCGGAGCTGCCACCGCGTGCCGTCACTGCTGAGGACCGTGGTCGAGAGGGGCCGGACGTCCATGCGCCAGAACGACTCGGGCGGAGCGCTCAGCACGTGCAGGACCACGGCGCGAATGAACGAACCATCCGCGATCACCACGGAGCGATGCTCCGCGGTGCTTCCCGCGAGCCATCGCGCACTCCGCTCGAGCAGGGCATCGAGCGATTCGCCGTCGGGTGCGCTCGCGCTCGGGTCGACTCGCCATGCTTCGAACGCGGCCGGATCGCGCGCCACCACCTCGCTCGTGGGTCGACCGGCCCACGCGCCGTGTGACCACGCCGCGAGCTCGGGGTGAGGGTCGAGGTCGAATCCCAGCGCGCGAGCCGTTTGTCCGACGCGGTCTTCTGGGCCTCCGACGACGACGCGCGCGTCACGCAGTTCGGCTCGCACCGCGCGGGCGTCGTGGTCTCCCAACGGATCGATCGCGTCCCCCGGGGAAGGGAACCGGCTGTGGCGCTGCGCCGACGTCGTCGCGGGCGCAAGAAGTGTCAGTCGCCGGAGCATTGACAGCGGACCCTACGCGGGTAGTGTCTCGTCGGCGACGTCTTCCGGAAATCGGTGAAACTCCGATGCGGTCGCGCCACTGTGACGAGGGAGACCTCGGAGTCAGACCCGGCGACGTCGCGCAGCCCAACCGGGACGCGCAATCCCCCAGGAGACCACCATGACCGCAATCACGACTGCCCCCCGGGCCCTTCCTGCGCCGGTTGCGATCCCGGTTCGCGAGTGGCTCCCGTGGGCGCTCTTCGTCGGCTTCGTCATGCTCTCCGCGCTGTACCTCGTCGGTCTGGACCAGGGTGCGACGTCACTGTTCGGCGGTCACGTGGTCCACGAGTGGGTCCATGACGCGCGGCACCTCCTCGGATTCCCCTGTCACTGACGTCGGGCGCGGTTCCGCGCCGCGCACGTCCAGCGATCCCGACAGAATTCGAGGGGGGGGTGTCGACATGGTCGGCAAGATGCTCGTCTGGGGTCTCCTGGTAGGCCTCGCTGCAGGGATCCTCGGGTTCGGGGTGTCGAAGACCCTCGGTGAACCTCAGGTCGACAAGGGGATCGCGTTCGAGAGCTACGTCGAGTCCGACGTCCACCACGGGGAACACGAGGAAGAACTGGTCAGTCGCTCCCTGCAGAACTCCGCCGGCCTCGGCACCGGGGCGATCATCTTCGGGGTCGCGATGGGCGGGATCTTCGCCATCGCCTTCGCGATCAGCTACGGCCGCATCGGGACGCTGACCGCCCGAGGCACCGCGGCGGTGTTGGGGCTCCTCGCCATCGTGGCGCTCTACATGGTTCCCAACCTCAAGTACCCGGCGAACCCTCCGTCGATCGGTGAGAGCGACACGATCGGCCACCGAACCGCGCTCTATCTCGGCATCATGGTCATCTCCGTCGCCGCCATCGTCTGTGCGGTGGCGATCCGCCAACGACTGAGGCTGCGGATCGGCGATTGGAACGCGACGATCGTCTGCGGGATCGGCTACATCGTCTTGATGGGCGTCGTCTACGTGATCATGCCGGGTGTGAACGAGGTGCCGCAGCAAGCGATCAAGGGCGTCGTCGGTGCGATCGCCGGCGCGCACACCACCTTCCCACCCACCGTGCTGTGGCGGTTCAGAGTGGCATCGCTCGCGATCCAGGCGGTGGTCTGGGGCACGATCGCGATCGGGTTCGGCTACGTCGCCGAACGGCAGCTCGCGCGAGCAGCGGTGCCGACCCCGGCGAACTTCGCCGATCAGCAGGGCTGACTGACCCCAGAGCGAGTGGGGTGGCAGGACACCGGAGACGCGATCTCGTCGACCGGGCGCGTCTCTCCGGTCAGCCGGACTGCAGGACGTGCCCTGGAGTGGCGCCGGTCCAGGCTCCGTCCTCGTGCAGAGGCTCGCCGTTCACGATGACGTCGCGGTAGCCGGTCGCGTCGACCACGAACCGCCCCGAGTCGGCCGGAAAGTCTTGTACGTACCGGGCCGAACCTGCGCCGAGCGACTCCCGGTCGATCACCAAGACGTCGGCCGCCATGCCGGCGACGAGCGCGCCGCGATCGGCGATGCCGGTGGCGCGCACGGGCACCGACGTGAGCCGCGCCACGGCCTGCTCGAGGGTGAGCACCGAGGGCACCCACTCGGCGAGCAGGCGCGTCGTGAAGTCGGCACCGCAGAACGAGAGCAGATGCGCGCCGCCGTCGGAAGATCCGGCCATCGTGACCGGCGATCGGATCATGCGCTCCGTTGCGGCCTGGCGTTGCGCGTTCGGTGGCCGTGCGACGACGAACTGGGTCTCGAGGTGCTCATCGAGCGAGATGTCCAAGAACGCATCGAGCGGATCCGCATCGGTGGCGTCGGCGATCGAGGCGACCGACTGGTCGAGCCACCGCTCGTTGTGCGGGTGCACGACCTGTTCGACGCGCACGCCGTCCCAGGCGAAGACGAACGACCGCCCGGTCGGATCGGCGAGCTCGGCACGCAGCCGATCGCGCACGGCAGGATCGCGCAGTTGTTGCTCCGTGGCAGGCGCCGGCAGCGTGAGCGCTTCGCGGAACGTCGGCATCTCGTCGAACAGGAACGTGGATCCGAGCGAGAAGTGGACCCCGACCCGGTTGGTGGCGAACATCGGATGGATCGCGAGGCCGTCCGCGGCTGCCGCCTCCGCGAACTCGAGGCTGCGCGACCAGCCGTCGGGCGCGTGGGGCATGCTGGCCAGCGTGTTCAGGTGCACTGGTCGGCCCGAAGCTCGGGCCATGGCGAGGATGAGTGCGCGATCCTCGTCGTCGTAACCGACGAGGAAGCTGCGCGGGATGAATTCGATCGAGCCTCGACCGAACTCGGCGAGGACGCCGGCCAGCGCGATCAACTCGTCGTGGTCGGCGTAGTTCGAGGGGACCCCTCGCCCGTCGTGCGCGACGTGCAACTCGAGTTGTGACGAGGTGAATCCCATCGCGCCGTCGCGCATCGCGTCGCGCACGAGCGCCTGCATCGCGGCGATCTCGTCGTCGGTCGCGGCGCGCTCGGACGCGTCGTCACCCATGACCTGACGCCGCACCGCGCAGTGTCCGACGTTCGCCCCCATGTTCACGCCGAGGTGACCATCGAGACCGTCGAGGAAGTCGGCGAAGGTCCCCCCGCGGAAGCGGACGGCCTCGGCGAGCGCATCGGCCGACATGCCTTCCACTCGGCTCAACATCTGGAGCAGCCACGGGACGTCGTGCGGCTCGGCGGGCGCGAACGTGAATCCGCAGTTACCCGTGAGCAGGGTGGTCACGCCGTGCCACGACGCCGGTGACGCCGTCGGATCCCAGTGGAGTTGCGCGTCGTAGTGGGTGTGGACATCGACGAATCCCGGTGTCACGAGCAGGCCGTCTGCGTCGATGACCCGTGCGGCGCGTTCGTCGAGCTGACCGACGGCAGCGATGCGCCCCTCGCGGATCGCGACGTCGGCCGTGCGCGCGGGAGCGCCGGTGCCGTCGACGACCGTCCCTCCGCGGATCAGGAGGTCACACTGCGATGTCATAGAGGTCGCACGCGTTGAGCCCGTACAGGGCGCGACGGTCACTTTCGGGAAGGTCGTCGTTGTGCTCTCGGAGCTCGTCGAGCACGCCGGGGTATTTCGCGTCGTTGTGGGGAAAGTCCGACGCCCAGACCAGGCGATCAGGACCGATCAGCGGACCGAGCACCCTCGCCGTACGTTCCCCGGGATCGAAGCTGATCCAGCACTGCCGCTGGAAGTACTCCTCGGCACTGAGGGTCATCGGCGCGGCGGCCCAGTGGTAGCTCTCTTCGAACTCGTTGAGGCGGTCCATCCAGTGGGCGATCCAACCGCCACCGCTCTCGAGCACGGCCACCTTCAATCCGGGATGACGCTCGAGCACGCCGCCGTAGGTCAGGTTCGAGAGGGTGACCATCTGGTCGATGACCGGGATGAGCGCGTGATGGGTACCCGGCGCCATCAACGAACCCATTCCGCGTGCGGCTCCAGGCATGTCGGAGAGACCGGTGATGTGCAGCCCGAGCGCGAGCCCGGTCTCCTCGAGTGCTTCCCACACCGGGGTGTACACCTGGTCGTGGAACGGCACGCCGTTGTACGCGTTCGGGCGGACGAAGGTGCCGACGAGCCCGATGTCCTTGACGTGGCGTGCCTCGTCGGCCGCCGCGACCGGATCCTGGAGCGGCAGTGCACCCGTTCCCTTCAGCCGTTCGGGTGCGACGGCGCACCACTCGGCGACCCAGTCGTTGTAGACCCGGCACGACCACACCGCGAGCTCCGGATCCTCGATGCCGCCGAGCTTCAACCCGAGGCCGGGGTACATCACCGAGATGTCGATACCTTCGGCGTCGAGCACCTTCACCCGCTCGGACGCGTCGAAACCGGCCGGGTTCAGGTCTTCGTAGTGGCGGCCGCGGCCGAAGTCGTCGAAACCCTCGCCCGCGTTGCCGAGTCCGGCGAGGCCGCGTTCGACGACGACGCGATCCTCGACCAGACACTGGTCGTAGCCCGCGGACTCGTCCCAATGCAGACGGATGCCCTGATCGGCGAGGTGCGCCGGAAGGCCTCGGGTCCAGAGGTCAGGAGGCTCGCAGAGGTGGCCGTCGGCGTCGACGATCACCTCGTTGGTCGAGATCGGTTGGATCGCGGAGTCGCTCATGCCTCACATGATCAGGTCCCGTCATCCGAAGATCAACTCCGTGCCAGTTATCGGACGCCAGGCGTCCAATTCGCTGCCGGGTGGGAAGCGCACGCACTCAGGTTCCTTCGACGAGTCGACCGGGGTGCGAGCCGGTGAGCGCGCCGTGCTCCTGCGGGACCTCGCCGCGAGTGATGGTGTAGCGGTAACCGCCCGCAGGCCTCCGGAAACGGGGTCCGCCGCGCGGAAGATCGGTGACGAACTCTTCCTTGTCCCAGTGGAGGTCGTCGAGCGCGAAGACCGTGACGTCGGCGATCGCGCCGGGCCGGAGGACGCCGCGACCGGGCATGCCGAAGATCGCGGCCTGGCGGCCGGTGAGCTGCCAGACCGCGTCCTCGAGGGTGAAGTCGCCCCGTTCGCGCACGTGGCGCGTGAGCAGGAGGGTGGTGTCACCGCTCGCGCACATCATCTGGAGGTGCGCGCCGGCGTCGCTGTTCGAGATGACGGCCGCCGGGTGCCGCAACATCGCGGCGACACCCTCGACGTCGGCGTTGGTGACATCGACACCCACGACACCGGGCTCGAGGTCGTTCTCGAGCATCCAGTCCGCCAGCACGTCGGAGGGATGGCCGCCCCGTTCCGAGACGAGCTCGGCGAGCGTGCGTCCTATCCAAGGCGCCAGTGCGGGGTCACTCACTTCGACCAGGCGCACGCGTTCCGGGAACCGGTGCGGGAACATGGTGCGCTTCGTGGTGTCCCACTCGTCGCGCGCCCGTCGCCGCCACTCGGGATCGGTGAGGAACTGTCGCTTCACTTCGGCGCTGCCCTGCACGACCTGGTGCCAGGTGGTGGCCATGCCGTAGAACGACATCCCCCCGTACCAGTTCACGCGGACGTCGACACCGCGGGGTGACACCTGCGGGTACATCTGCACGCCGCCGGACTGGAGCTCGCCGATGTGGTCGAGGATCTCGAGGATACGGCCGGGACGGTCGTTGTCGCAGAAGATGCCGTTGAACGTCGACACGAGGCCGCGCGGTCCGGTGAGGCGCGCCACCCGTTCGACGTCGTCGCGCCACGCGCTCGTCTTGACGTCGGGGATGAACTCGAGGAACGCGTCGCGGTCGACGAGGACATCGAGGAGGTCGCCCAGCTCGTCGTCGTCGGCGAGCACGCTCGGGGTGGGTCGCTTGTGCGCATCCTCGTCGAACCACGAGGTGGAGAGGCCGAGGGCGCCGGCGCGCAGCGCGCCGTCGAGCACCCCGGCCATCGCGCGGCGCTCGTCGGGCGTGGCCGCGCGATCCCATGCGTCGTCGCCCATGACGAACATCCGCAGCGGTGTGTGTCCGACCAGCGCAGCGACGTTCACCGTGCACGGAAGCGCGCGCAGCGCGTCGAGGTACTCCGGAAACGTCGTCCAGCTCCAGGGCACCGCCTCCGCGAACACGGAGGGCGGCATGTCCTCGACGTAGGCGAACACCGCGCTCAGTCCCTCGCGCTGCTCGGCGCGCAGCGGCGCGAGCGAGAGCGAGCAATTGCCGATGAGCACCGTGGTGACACCGTGCTGCGGCATGGGGTCGCAGCTGGGATCCCAGAAGAGCGTGGGGTCGAAGTGCGTGTGCGAGTCGATGAAGCCGGGCGCCACCGTCGCGCCGCCCGCGTCGAGCTCGTGCTCGTCGGGCCCCGCGGTGAGTCCGGGACCGACCTCGGTGATCACCCCGTCGGCGATGCGGACGTCCTCGCGGCGCGCGGGTGAGCCCGTGCCGTCGACCACCTCACCGCCGCGGACGAGGAGACCGGTCATCGTTGCGTCCATGCGAAGACCACGCGATGCCGTTCTATCATTCGACTGATTCGCACACGCAAGCCCGACCAACTGACGCCGGAACCGAACGAGGTGCGCGATGGGCATCTTCGACTGCGACACGCACTGCTACGAGACGCGTGATGCCTTCACCCGGTACATGCCGAAGGAGCTGCTCGAGCGGTCCATCTTCCCCGTGCGCCTGCCCGACGGCTCCGAGACGATCCTCGCCGACCGGCGCGTCGCGGTGTTCAACAGCGAGCAGGGACTCGGGTTCGATCAGGCCTACCGCCCGGGTTCCCTGAAGGAGATGCTGAAGCAGATGGCGTCGGGGAATCCCGACGAGACCTACGAGCCGATGCCGATGCGGCCCGAGTTCCAGGAACGGGCGGCGCGGATGCGGCTGCTCGAGGACCAGGATGTCGACGGCTGCGTGCTGTACCCGTCGACGATGGCGCTCTCGGTCGAGGAGTACGTCCCGGACACGCCCGTGGCGTACGCCAACATCCACTCGTTCAACCGCTGGTTCGACGAGACCTGGGACTTCGACGGCGAGCGCATCTCACCGACGGCCCTGCTGTCGTTCCGGGATCTCGACCGCTCGGTGACCGAGCTCGAGCACGTGCTCGACCGCGGCGCGCGCGTCGTGCTGTTCCCGACCGGTCCTGCGAACGGGCGATCGCCGGGGGATCCGTACTTCGATCCGCTCTGGGCGCGCATCGACGAGGCCGGCGTCGTCGTCGCGTTCCACATCATGGAGCACTGGTACAACGGGCACATCGCACCGGCATGGGGGCTGGAGCCGGTGCCGGCACCGTGGCACATGTCGGCGTGGCAGTGGCAGAACACCTACGGCGAACGGCCGATCGAGGACTCGATCTCGGCCTTGATCTTCGACAACGTGTTCGGCCGCTTCCCGAACGTGATGGTGTTGGCGTCGGAGTTCGGCGCCTCGTGGGTGCCGCACTTCGTGAGCCACCTCGACAAGAGCCGGGGGATGGGCCGGAACGGTCCCTGGATCGGGGGCCCGCTGCGCGAGCGTCCGAGCGAGATGTTCCGTCGTCACGTCCGCGTCGCGCCGTACCCCGAGGACGACGTCGCCAAGATCGTGCGCGACCTCGGTCACGCCGACTCGATCGTGATGGGATCCGACTACCCACATGCCGAAGGGCTGGCCGACCCGGCCGACTTCGCCAACTTGTTGACGTCGTTGCCCGCCGATGACCAGCAGAAGATCATGCGGGGCAATGCGGAAGCACTGTTCGGCTCCAGGTGACCGCCGAGGACTTCCGCGGACGCGTGCGTGCGTTCCTCTCAGGGCACGCGTCGATGGCGGACGACACCGAGGGGTGGCGCCGTACGTTGCAGGAGCACGGACTCCTCGCGGTCGCGTGGCCTCTGGAGTACGGCGGGGGTGGGCTCACCAAGCGTGAGCAGGTCGTGCTGGCCGAGGAGTTCGCCCGTGCGGGAGTGCCCACGGGTGCACCCCAGGACAACTTCGGCATCAAGATGGTCGGCAACACCTTGTTGCGCTGGGGTACGGAGGAGCAGCGGCGCCGGTTTCTGCCGCGCATCCTCACGGGCGCCGATCGCTGGTGTCAGGGCTACTCGGAACCCGACGCGGGTTCCGATCTCGCTGCGCTCTCGACCCGGGCGGTACGCGACGGCGACGAGTGGGTGATCGACGGTCAGAAGATCTGGACCTCGCTCGCCGCGGACGCGTCGTGGATCTTCCTCCTCGCCCGTACCGATTCCGGCGCGCGCGGGCACCGCGGCATCTCGTTCCTCCTCTGCCCGATGGACCAGGCCGGCATCGACGTGCGACCCATCGAGATGCTCAACCACGAGCGCGAGTTCTGCGAGGTGTACTTCTCCGGTGCGCGCACACCCGTCGAGAACGTCGTGGGTGAGGTCGGTGCCGGTTGGAAGGTGGCGATGACGTTGCTGTCCCACGAGCGCGGCGAGGAGGCGGCGACCAACCCGATCCTCTTCCGCGCCGAGTTCGACCGGCTGGTCGCGCTGGCGCGTGCGTACGGTCGCGACCGCGATCCCGTCGTGCGGGACCGGCTCGCGTGGTGCTTCACGAAGGTGGAGACCATGCGCTACCTCGGTGAACGCATCCTCACGCAGTACCTGCACGACGGCGAGCTCGGCCCCGCCGCGTCGATCAGCAAGCTCTACTGGAGCGAGTACCACCAGCGGGTCTCGGAGCTGGCCATGCAGATCATGGGCGCCGATGGTCTGGTGCCGACCGGTCGGCGCCCCGCCCGCAACGTTCGCACCGATGCTCCCGGCGCGCCGAACTCGACCGCCTCGTGGACCAACGTGTTCCTCCTGAACGCCCGCGCGGGCACCGTGTACGCGGGGAGCTCCGAGATCCAGCGCAACATCCTGGGTGAGTCCGTGCTCGGCCTCCCCAAGGAGCCGCGCCCACTCACGCCCGGGTGACCAGCCGGGCGCGGAGCTCGCCCTTCAGCACCTTCCCGCTCGCGTTGATCGGGAGCTCGCTCACCACCTCGACGTGGCGGGGCACCTTGTAATTGGCGACGTGCTCGCGGGCCCACGCGATCACTTCCTCGGGGCTCGTGGTCGCGCCCGGACGGGGGACGACGAAGGCCACGCCCACCTCTCCGAGCCGGGCGTCCGGGATGCCGACCACCGCGACCTGGGAGACGACGTCGAAGCCGAGCAACAGGTTCTCGACCTCGGCGGGGGACACGTTGAAGCCGCCACTGATGTAGATGTCCTTCTTGCGGTCGGAGATCCGCAACGCGCCGTCGTCGGCGCGCATGCCGATGTCGCCGGTGTGCAGCCAACCGTCGTGGTCGATCGCCCGGGCCGTCGCTTCGGGGTCGTCGTAGTAGCCGCGCATCACGTTGAACCCGCGCACGAGGATCTCGTCGTCGTCGGCGATCGAGACCTCGATGCCCTCGAGCGCGTAGCCGCCGTTCCAGTGCGCCACGTGCTCCGGCTCGCCGTCGGGCCGGGTGATCGACACCATCGCGGTGCACTCGGTGAGCCCGTAGCCGGTGGTGAGCGACTCGAACGGAAGCTCGGCGCGGATGCGCCGCAGGAGCTCCGGCGGCACCGTCGACGCCCCGACGAAGCCGATCCGGAGCGACGACAGGTCGACGTCGCTCTCTCGCGCGTCGAGCAGTGACGAGAACAACGTGGGCGGGCCCGGCAGCGCGGACACCCGCTCGGTGCTCACCAACATGAGCAGGCGGTCGACGTCGAGGGCGGCCATCGGCAACGCGGTCGCGCCCTGCTGGAGGCACGCCATCCACCCCGCCTTGTAGCCGAAGCAGTGGAAGAAGGGATTGACGATCAGATAGCGGTCGCCCTGACGCAGCCCGAAGCGCTGCGCCCACCGGTCGAAGGCGAGCAGGGACGCGCCGTGCTCGAGCATCACGCCCTTCGGTCGTCCGGTGGTGCCCGACGTGAAGATCACGTCGGCGACGTCGTGCGGTCCGAGGGCCGCAATGCGCGCGTCCGCGTCGGGGGGGTCAATGGTCTCGCCGCCGGCGAGGAACTCGTCGAAGGTGGCCTCACCCGCCTCGGCACCTACCAGCAGCACGACGTGCTCCAGGCACCGCAGGTGCGGGGCAGTGTCGCGCAGCATCGCCACGTAATCGGCGTCGAGGAACCCGCGCACGGTGAAGAGCACCGCGGCGTCGGCCCGGTCGAGCACGTAGGCCGCCTCCTCGCCCTTGAACCGGGTGTTCACCGGGACCAGCCACCCGCCCGCGCCGAGCGCGCCGAGCGCGGCGACGATCCACTCCCACGAGTTCGGGGCCCAGATCGCGACGCGGTCACCGGGCCGGATGCCCAGCGCCATCGCGCCGCGGGTCGCCCGGTGCGCCAGCGCCGCGAGCTGGCGGAACGTGAGGCGGGTGTCGCCATCGACGACGGCCTCGGCATCGCCGTACCGGTCGGCGGCCCACTGCGCCAGCGCCGGGATCGACCGGACGGTCTCGTCCGCGCTCACGGTTCGGCGGCCAGCGCTCGCAGGCGCGGGTAGTCGGGCTTGCCCGCGACCGTGCGCGGCAGCTCCTCGACGACGAGGAACCGCTTCGGCACCTTGTAGCCGGCGAGCTCGGCGCGGGCGTGCTGGCGGAGGTCCTCGTGGAGTGCGGCGTCGAGCGTCGTGTCGGATGAGAGCTCGATCAGCGCGGTGACCATCTCTCCCCACCGTGCGTCGGGCACGCCGACGACGCCGGCGTCGACGACGGCGGGATGCCGCCGCAGGACCTGCTCGACCTCCTCCGGGTACACCTTCTCGCCGCCGGTGTTGATGCACGCCGATCCTCGCCCGAGCAACTCGATGCGGCCGTCGGCCAGCACCCGGGCGCGGTCGCCGGGCGTCGCGTAGCGGACACCGTCGACCTCGCGGAACATGCGCGCCGTCGCATCGGGATCGTGGTGGTAGCCCAGGGGGAGCCGGCCGGCGACCGCGAGCACGCCGTCTTCGGTGGAGCCGGGCACCACGTCGCGGCCCTCGTCGGTGAGGACGCGCACGTTGTCCTTCGCCGCGAACGTCGTTGGCACCGAGGTGCTGTCGCGGGTCGCAGTGGAGCGCGTGATCATCGCCTCCGAGGCACCGAGCGTGTCGACGATCGTGAGTCCGGGGATCCGGTCGAGCAGCGCCTGCTTGCTCGCGGCGCTGAACGCCATCCCGGATGACACGATCGCGCGCAATGACGACCGGTCGAGCGCGCGCACATCCTCGTGGTCGAGGGCCTCGACGAGCGGGCGGGCAAAGGTCTCGCCGACGATGCTCATCACCGCCACGTGCTCGCGAGTGACGAGTCGCCACAACTCGACCGCGTCGAGGCGCTGGTCGTCTCGCAGCACGACGGTGCCGCCACCGTTCAGCGTTGCGGTCGCCATCCCGAGCGCGGTCGCGTGCACGAGCGGTGAGGCGGGCAGCAGGGTTGCCGCGCGTTTGCCATCCCGCATCGAGGCGGCGGGATCGGGTGGCGCGGTCCCGGGGCGCGCCGCTTCCCAGCCCTGCAGGTAGTAGTCCTCGACCCGCCAGACCACGCCCTTCGGGCGACCGGTGGTGCCCCCGGTGTAGAGGAAGAGGCGGTCGTCACCCGAAGGTGGTCGCGGACGGGGAACCGGGCCGTCGGGCGCGCTCGCCAGTGAGCGCTCGTAGTCGCCGTCGACCGCCAAGAGCAAGGCG
>Ga0126307_10000409_pt1 | contig 27708 bp, 31 predicted proteins | sample Plot28_FD_89955 | JGI IMG/M metagenome (GOLD analysis project Ga0126307, IMG submission 89955) | Serpentine soil microbial communities from UC McLaughlin Reserve, CA, USA - Plot28 | ecosystem: Environmental > Terrestrial > Soil > Grasslands | place: USA: UC McLaughlin Reserve, Lake County... | reverse complement strand
CGGGCAAGGCCCTCGTGGAAGCGGGCCGCAATACGGCCGGTCGCGACACCGCCGGCGAGGTCGGCGAGCAGCGCCTGGATCGTGGGACGCGCGTCGAGCCAGGGCATCGGGTAGGCGCCGGGCTCCGCCGGATCCACGAGCGCCTCGAGCTCCACCGCGGCCTGTCCCTCATAGGTCGCGGCCGAGCGCACGCCGCAGAGGGCGGCAACGGCATCGAACAGCCGGCCCATGCTCGTGGTCACCGGCGACGCTGTGCCGATGGCGCACAGTCGGGCGACCTCGTCCCACCGCTCCGGCGTGATGTCAGCGCGCAGGGACGGCGGCAGCCGCGGCTGGAGGCCCTGCGTCTCCACGAGCCAGGCGCAGGCCATGCGCCACGGCTCGCGGACCGCCCGCTCGCCGCCGGGTAGCCGCACCGGCCACAGGTGAGCCGCGCGCGCGAAGCCGCCGAGCGAGCCCACGAGCATCTCGCCGCCCCACACCGTCTCGTCGGGCCCGTAGCCGGTGCCGTCGAAGATCGCGCCCACCGCGGTCCCGAGCTCGCCGTGCTCGGCCAGGCAGGCGGCCAGGTGGGCGTGGTGATGCTGGACGCCGACATGCTCCACGCCCTCGAGGTCCAGCGCGTGCTTGGTCGACAGGTACTCCGGGTGCAGATCGTGGGCGACCACCTCGGGCCGAACCGCGAACAGTCGCTCGAAATGGTCGATGCCCTCGCGAAACGAACGCAGCGTCTCCCAGTTGCCGAGGTCGCCGACGTGGTGACCCACCCACGCCCGCCGCCCCCGTGCCAGGCAGAAGGTGTTCTTCTGCTCCGCCCCGCAGGCCAGCAGCGCCGGCGCGTCGAGCGGCAGAGTCACGCTCGCGGGCACATACCCGCGCGAGCGCCTGATGGACAAGGGAGCACCCGAGGTTGCGCGCACCACCGAGTCGTCGGCGCGCACGTGAATCGGCCGATCGTGGACGAGGAACAGGTCGGCGATACCCCCCAGGCGCTCCAGCGCGTCCGCGTCGGAGTAGGCGATCGGCTCATCCGACACGTTCGCGCTGGTCATGACGAGCGGCTCGCCGACGTCGCCGAGCAGAAGATGGTGCAGCGGCGAGTAGGGCAGCATCACCCCCAGGTCCGGCGAGCGCGGGGCGACCGAGGCCGCCACGCCGGCCTGCTGCCGGCGGCGGGCGATCACGATGGGCCGCTCGCGACCGCTCATCAGCCGCTCCTCGCCCGGCCCCAACTCGACCAGCTCGCGGGCCGCCGCGAGGTCGCGCGCCATCAGGGCGAAGGGTCGGTCCTCGCGGTGCTTGCGTGAGCGCAGCGCGGCCACGGCGGCCTCGTCGGCCGCCCGGCAGGCCAGGTGGTAGCCCCCCAGGCCCTTCACGGCCACCACGCTGCCGGCGAGCAGCGCCGCGACCGCCTCCCCCATCGGGTCGGCGGCGGCGCCCCCCGCCAGCGCGAGCGAGGGCCCGCAGTCCGGACAGGCGTTGGGTTGGGCATGGAAGCGGCGGTCCCGCGGGTCCTCGTATTCCGCGCGGCAGGCGTCGCACATGTCAAAGCCGGCCATGGTGGTGAGCGGGCGGTCGTAGGGAACCCCCGTCACGATCGTGAACCGAGGCCCGCAGTTCGTGCAGTTGACGAACGGGTAGCGGTGGCGGCGATCGGCGGGGTCGAACAGCTCGGCCAGGCAGTCCGGGCAGGTCGCCGAGTCGGGCGAGACGAGGGCGTCGGGCTGGCCGCCGGTGGGGCTCTCGCGGATGGTGAACCCCGGCTCGCCGGTCGGCTCCAGCACGCGGCTCGATACGCGCTCCACCGCCGCCAGTGGCGGGGCTTCGCGCGGGAGTCGCTCGAGGAACGTCTCCACGGCGGCGGCCTCGCCCTCGATCTCGAGCAGCACCCCCCGTTCGTCGTTGAGCACGAACCCACGCAAGCCCAGCTCGCCGGCGAGCCGGTGCACGTAGGGACGGAAGCCGACCCCCTGGACCGTCCCCTCGACGCGCGCGCCGGCGCGCGTCGGAGCTAGCCCCGAGGCGGCCGTCGCCCCTCCGAGAGGACCAGCCCGTAGAGCACGTGATCCGCCAGCGTGCGCATGCCGGTCATGGCCGTGGCGCCCACGGCCCCACGGGCGGCGGCTCGGGCGATGTCCTTCATCGTTCTCCCTCGATGAGGTCCGTCAGCGCATGGTACGCCGTGGCCTGGGCCTCCTGAATGCGAGGGATGTGCTCGGAGGGCGTGACCACCACGTGCTGGGCCAGGCGCTGGGAAGCGATGCTGCCCCCGTCGTAGCCCACCAGCGCGACCGTCGTCAGCTCCCTCCGCCGCGCCTCGGCCAGCGCCTCGATCACGTTCTCGGAGTTGCCGCTGGTCGACAGCGCCACGAGCGCGTCGCCGGGGCGGCCGTGTGCGATGACCTGGCGCTGGAAGATGGCTCCGGGCCCGATGTCGTTGGCGATCGCGGTCAGCACTGCGGGGTCCTCGGTCAGGTCGAGGGCGCGGCGCGGCGACCGGTCGCCCAGCGGCTCGCGGAGGTCGGCCACCAGGTCCATGGCATCGGTCGCCGAGCCCCCGTTGCCCAGGGCGAGCAGCTTGCCTCCGGCGTCGAAGCAGCTGCGTAGCGCGACGGCCGCTGCCGCCAGCTCGGCGCGGCCGTCGCGGAGCGTGCGCTCGCGCAGGGCGCCGGCCTCATCGGCTTTCAGCAGCACCGAGCGCCGGACGTCGGCGAGCACCGGCTCCGGGTCGGTCTCGCTCTCGGCCAGGAAGGGGTACAGGAAGCTCGACGCTCCGGTGTCATGCGAGCGGCGGTCCTCGCGGCCGGTCAGCAGGCCCGGATGCTCGAAGAAGACGTGCACCAGCTCCCACAGCACGTGGTACAGCGTCTCCGCGAGCTCCTGGTGGACGTCAGGGTCGTCGCCGGGCACCTCGAAGGACCACTCCGCGTCGTTGCCGAAGGCGATCGTCAGCGCGCCCCGCCGACCGGCGGCGGCCAGCGCCTCGGCCACCTCGGGCTCGCTCCCGAACGCGATGGCGATGTCGCCGTGCTCGACCAACAGCTCGACCTGGTCGAACAGCGACCCGCCTTCCCGCGACAGGCCGAGCGCGGGCAGGGCCCGCTTGCCCACGATCACCGGGTGAACGAACTCCACCGTCACGTGGCGCACGTCTGACCGGGCCTGGGCCGAGAGGCCCACGGCCACCAGTCGCCCGCCGGCGGCGAAGCGTTCGGCCATGGCCAGGCAGAGCGCGGCGATGCGCTCCGCCTCGGGACCGAAGAAGGCCTCGGTGGCAGCGGCGCGGCGGGCGAGGAGCTCGTCGATCCGCGCCGCGACGGCGTCGGACGCGAGCTCGGTCACGCCGCGGCTGACTCCCTGCGCGTCGCTCCCACGAGCCACTCCGCCACCTGATCGATTCCCTCGCCGGTGCGGGCGCTGACCAGCGCGTGCGGCACCCCGGGGTTGACCTTCTCGACGTTGGCCAGGAACAGGTCCACGTCGAAGTCGAGGTGGGGCAGCAGGTCGATCTTGTTCACCACCACCATCTCGGCTGTGCGGAACATCAACGGGTACTTGAGCGGCTTGTCCTCGCCCTCGGTCACCGAGCAGACCATCGCGCGGGCATCCTCGCCCACGCGGAACTCAGCGGGACACACCAGGTTGCCCACGTTCTCCACGATGAGCAGATCGATGTCGTCGAGTGGCAGCGCGGGCAGGGCCGACCGCACCATGTTCGCGTCGAGGTGGCACTCGCCGCCGAAGCCCGAGTCGGTATTCAGCTGAGTGACCGGCACGTGGTAGACCGAGAGCCGGTCGGCGTCCATCGAGCCCTGCACGTCACCCTCGAGGATCCCGGGGCGCAGGCCCTCGAGGCCGTCCTCGAGCAGCCGCTCGAGCAGCGTGGTCTTGCCCGCCCCGGGCGCGCTCATCAGGTTCACGACCCGAACGCCGGCGCGGTCGAAGTCGGCCCTGTTCGCCGTGGCGATGGTGTTGTTGGCGTCGAGGGCGTCCTCGACCACCTTGACCTTCGTCCGGTGCATCTCTCGGCTCAGCTCCTCACATCCGGGAGATCTTGAGATAGCGCTGAAGCTCCGGCCACTGCACCGCCACCGCGGCGCCCATCAGCCCCAGAACGACCAGCACCGCCATCGAACCCTTGCTCATCCCGACCTCTCTCTCTGCCCGCCGACGATCTCGCCGACCAGCTCCTCCACCATTTTCACAGCCTCATCCACCGCCGCCATCACCGGCTCACTGAGCTCGCCGACTATCTCCTCCTCGTCCCCGCTCATGCGAACCATGGGCTCGCAGCCCACCACCAGCACGCGCTCGGGCGCCTCGCCGAGCTGTGTCGCCAGGGCGAGCACCTTCACGGGGTCCATCCCGTGGGCGTCGAGGGCGACCGGCTCGTCGGTCTCCGTCGGCTCGTGCTCGATGAGGAACAGCGTGCCGGGCTCCTCGCCGCGAGGCACGGCGTCCACGAAGATCGCCGCGTCGTAGCCCTCGCCCAGCGCGTAGACGAGGTCGAGGCCCCGGATGCCGAAGTCGGCGACCTCGACGCCGCGCGGCAGCTCGCGCTCGGCCAACCGGCGAGCGACCTCCACGCCAAAGCCGTCGTCCGCCATGAAGACGTTCCCTATGCCCGCGACCAGCACGCGAACCGCGGGCGGAGCCGGGCCGGCCATGGGCTCCACCTCCTCGGGCGAGAAGAAGAAGCGGTGGCCGGGCTGGCGCGCCTCGCCCAGCTCGCGGCCCGGGTCGTCGTCGAGGGTCACGGCAAGCTGCACCGCTCCGCCCACCTCCTGGTGGATCCCCTCGATAACCGCGAGCTTGCCGTCCATCGCCCGGTCCATCACGTCGCCGCCGTGCCGCGGGCGCAGCACCACGCGGGTGCCGCGGCCCACTTCGGCGCCCCCGACCGTCACGCTCCTCGGCGCCGAGGCCTTCAGCTCCTCCCATCCGTCGGCAGCGCTGCTCATGACCCGCGCACGTGCCTCAGGTCGCGCACCGCCCCGTGCAAGCTCATCATCTCCTCCTCGGAGAGCGCCTCCGTGCGATCCAGGATCTCGCGCGCCTTCGGGTCGCTGGCGCGCATCTCCGCCTTCTCCTCCTCGCTGAGGCTGAGGATGTTCAGCACCAGCATCTGGTCGATCTCCCCGCCGTCGAACAGGTCGCCCGGGCTCTCGGACGCGATGCGCGGATGGTCCTCGAGGATGATGGGTGAGGCCAGGAGCGTTCCCCGCTCGTGCGGCTCGCCGACGAGCACGGGCCAGACGCCTTCGTTGCTGCAGGCCTCGGCGTGCGTGCGCAGCTCGTCGGGTGGGTCGGTCAGCGAGACGAACTCGCCGGACGTGGCTCGCAGCACGGCATGGGTCGAGCAGAACGTACGCGCCTGCGCCGCCTCGCGGCTGCCACCGGGCCAGGGCGAGGTGTTGGCGACCTCGACGGAGACGCGCTGCAGGTCATCGCTCAGCCGCTCGACCCCGACCTCGATGTGCCCTTCGAGCGCCTCCCAGCTGCGCACGACGGACGCGCCGGGGCCGAGCACCTCCTCTTCACTGCCGGCCGGGAAGCTCAGCGTCGTGACGCCGTCCGGGGGCGCCTGGAGCTCGCGCTCGGTGGCCTCCTCCCACGACAGGTGGCGCTCGCCGCCTACGGTCAGCTCGTCTACGGGCCGACCGCGGTCGAGCAGCTGACGGCGCACCACGTGCAGGAAGCGCACGCGCACGTCCAGCTCGACGGTGTTCCCGCCTCTGAGCAGGCACTGCATGCGCATGGTCCAGGGGTCGTCCTCGCGGCCCTCGCTGTGGCCCCGCGGGTATACGCCGCCGAAAGTCCAGCGCTGGCGATTTTTGAGCGCGGAGCGGGTGTAGGGCCAGAGGATGTAGCCCTCGTAGAGCACGGCATCGGCGATCTGGCGCACCGGATCGCTCACGGGGAGTCCTCCCGCAGCAGCGAGTCGAATGTCTCCTCCCAGGTCAGCAGAGCGTGACGGCCCCGGTAGGCGTGCAGGCGCTCGAAGACGTCGCGCCGCACCCGAAGCCAGGCCTCGTCGGGGAAGAAGCGGTCCATCATCTCCCGCCAGACCGAGACCGGCAGCCGGTACTGGGTGTCCGCACCCCACGAGATCGGCTGCACCTGCAGGGCGCCACCGGGGCCTGCGTAGAACACCGTCCCTCCGAAGAGGAACTCGAGCGGAATCTCGCCGTCCGCCAGCGCGTGCATGTATCGCGTGGCGGTGACCTCGAGGTCGTAGGTGCAGGGCACGGGCAGCTCGACCGTCGTGCTCTCCGAGAAGGGGCCCACCTGCAACGGCACGTTGGTCCAGTGCAGGCTCCGGAGCGTGGTCTTCCACTGCTCGGGGCGGCCGAAGAGCTCGGAGAGGTTGTCCTCGTCACGGTCGGAGTAGGTGCGCTGAGTGGCCGCGATGCGCAGCTGGACGTTGAGCGCGACCGAGCGTACGTCGGCTCCACCGCTGTCGATGCGCACCGAGAAGCGCAGCGTCGGGACCGCGGAGGGCTCGAGCACCCCGCCGTTTTCCACCGTGAAGGAGAGAGCGGGGGCCACTCCGCGACCGGCGGCCCCGTTCGTCGGTGAGGGAATGCCCAACCTAGCCGGGGGACAGGTTGGGCATGCGCGGGTCGATCGGCTCGTGCGCACCGGCGTTCACGCCCGTGGACGCCTCGGCCGTGCGCGTGCCGTCGGGGTTGTGGCCCTTCTGCTTCTCATAGTTGCCCTCGGAGTTGCCCGAGTTGACCCCCGGGGTGTGGCCGAGGGCATCGATGTCCACGTCGGGCCTGCCGGCCCTGATCTGCTCTTTTTTCATGCCGCCTCCTCTCGGTCGTTCCCGACCGTCTTCGCCTTCTTGGACAGCTCCCCGAAGAAGCCCTCGATCCTCTCCCAGACCTCCTTGCCGCCACTGAACCCTCGCCAGTGGGTGCGGATCAGCGCCACCAGGCGGTAGGGGTCCTCGATAGGCACCAGGAAGTGCTCCCGCTTGCCCCTCGCCCGGTTGACCAGCAGGGCTTCGACGTCGTGCTTCATCGACACGAGGATGGGGTTGTCGCGCTCGATCTCCTTCCAGGCCTCCAGCTCGAGCAGCGACTCGGTGGGACCCGCCGGGCTCGGGTAGAGCGCGACCACGCGCTCGTGCCGTGTGCTGTGGAAGAAGAAGGCCATCTCGACGGGAATGCGCAACGCCTCCCAGCGCGGGTCGTCCAGCGCGAAGTCCGCGAGGCGCAGGCGGCGGTCCGGAACGAGGCGATAGTGACCCGCGCCCGCCGCCTCACGGTCGAAGAGGATCTTGCACGCCTGACACGCGCACATCAGCTCGCCGTTGTGAAGGTCGATCAGGTGCCAGTGGCTCGGGCCGACCGGCGCGGCGCACATCTCGCAGTGCTCGAGCTCTGCTTCCTTCTTGTCGGCCGACTGCCGGGCGAGCTTGCGCAGCCGCGAGGAGGACAGGGACGCGGCCATGGCTAGGCCGCCACCGCCCTGCGTGCCACCTTCACGATCCCGGCGTCGTCCTGGAGTAGCGGCAGCGGCTCGAGGAAGACCTCGGGCTGGTCGAGGCAGCGGCCCGCCCGGCGAACGTCGTAGCGTTGACCGCACGCGGGGCACGAGAGCTCGGAGCCCCTCAGCGCGGCGCCCTCGAGCGTGGCCCCACAGCCGGGACACGCGGGCTGGTAGCCGTAGAAGTCATCCATCACGCGCACGAACAAGACCTGCTCGCCGGCCACGTCCTTCACCAGGGAGCCCCCGCCCGACAGCTCGGCCAACGTGCCGGCCACGGCCCACTCGGTGGGAGCGTCGGGCTCGCGCAGCGAGTCGGAGACCTCGATCTGGAGCAGCTGGGTGGGGCCGGGGGCGGGCGCCGACTTCGAGACCCCTTCCGCGCGCACCTCGGTGATCTCCGGAGCCACCTTGAGGATGGCGTCTTCGATCGCCAGCTTGAGGGTCATCGTCGACGAGGGACAGCCCTCGCAGCTCCCGTGCAGGCGAAGGTGCACGACGTCCTCCTCGACGTCCAGTAACTGCACCCCGCCACCGTGGGACACGAGGTAGGGCCGCACGCCCTCGAGGGCGTCTTCGACCCGCTCGCGAAGCGGGACGGGATGAACGTCGTGCAGCAGCATCAGGTGCGCTACCAGCTCGTCGTCGGCCGCGGCGCGGCGGCCCTGCTCGTCCAGGAGCGGGACGATCCGCGCCAGGCCCTCCCCGTAGAGCTCCAGAAGTGCCTGCACCACCTCCATCGCCTTCTCCTGGGCGACGCGGTCGGGCAGGGTCTCCAGTTCCTCGAGTAGCCCCTCGACCTGCCCTACGAGGTCTTGTGCGGCGTCGGTGTCCAAGCCGCCCTCAGCCGCCGCCCGAGGCGCCGAACATCGGCGAGTGGGTCTTCTTCAGCGTCTTCCCGTTGCCCAGGTACATGTGCACGCCGCAGGGCAGACACGGGTCGAAGCTGCGAACCGCTCGCATGATGTCGATGCCGCGGAAGTCGTCCGGGCCGTTCTCCTCGAAGATCGGCTGGCCGGTGACCGCGTCCTCATAGGGGCCGGGCGTCCCGTACGAGTCGGTGGGGCTGCCGTTCCACGGGGTCGGCGGATAGGGGTGGTAGTTCGCGATCTTCCCGTCGCGGATCACCAGGTGGTGGCTGAGCACGCCGCGCACCGCCTCATGGAATCCGCAGCCGATGGCCTCGTCGGGGACGTCGAAGTCCTCGAAGACCTTCGTCTGGCCGCCGCGCACCTCGTCCAGGCCACGCTCGGCGAAGTGGACCGCCATGGCGGCGGCGTACGCGACGAAGTAGACCCGTGCGCGGTCGCGCTCGATGGCGTTCGACCACTCGGGGATGTTCCACTCCAGATCGGCCTGCGGGGTGTCCGGCGTCTCGGGCAGCTGGATCTTCACGCTGTGACCCGTGGACTGCACGAACGGCGTTTCTACCTTCCCGGCGAGAGCCGTCACCCACAGCCGGGCGAGGGCGCCTCCTCCGGTGTCCAGCGCCAGGTGGTCCCCGGTGCGGCCGTCGTACCAGCGCGGGCTCATCACCCACGAGTAGTTGCCGCCCTCCAGGTCGCGCTTCTGCGGCCTGGGGATCGTGGTCTGGTTCCATGGGTGCCGCTGATCGACCGGGTTGCCGAGCGGGTCCTTCGGCACGAAGGTCTCCTCGCCCTGCCAGTCGTCGTAGTAGGAGCTGCCGAGCAGGATGCGCAGCCCGAGGTTGATGTCGACGAGGTTCGTCGTCACCAGCTCACCGTCGACCACCACGCCGGGGGTGACGTACATCTCGTTCCCCCAGTTGTTCATGTTCTCGTACTTGTAGTCGACGTGGTCGGGGTTGTTGAACGCACCCCAACAGCCGAGCAGCACGCGCCGGCGTCCGACTTCCTCGTAGCCCGGTATGGCCTCGTAGAAGAAGTCGAAGACGTCGTCGTTCATGGCGACGGCCTTCTTGATGAAGTCCAGGCAGCGCAGCAGCCGGGTCAGGTAGTCGGTGAACAGCGTCGGGGTCGCCTGCGTGCCCACGCCTCCCGGATAGATCGTGGACGGGTGGACGTGGCGCCCTTCCATCAGGCAGATCATCTCGCGGGTGACCCTGCTGACCACGAGCGCCTCGCGGTAGGTCTCGCCCGTGAACGGGTTGAACGACCGCATGATGTCGGCGATCGTGCGGAAGCCGTGGATGTCGGCGCGGGGGGACTCGGTCTTCTCGGCCTTCTCGAGCACCGAGGGGTTGGTCTCCTTGACCATCTGCTCGCAGAAGTCCACGAAGACGAGGTTGTCCTGGAAGATGGTGTGGTCGAAGATGTACTCCGCGGCCTCTCCGAGGTTCACGATGTGCTCGCCCAGGGGCGGCGTCTTGACCCCGTACGCCATGTTCTGCGCGTACTGGGAGCAGACGGCGTGGTTGTCGCCGCAGATGCCGCATATGCGGCTGGTTATGAAGTGCGCGTCACGGGGGTCCTTGCCCTTCATGAACACGCTGTAGCCGCGGAACATGGATGACGTGCTCTTGCACTGAACGACCTGCTGCTGCTTGAAGTCGATCTTGGTGTAGATGCCGAGGTTGCCGACGATCCGGGTGATCGGATCCCAGGACATGTCGACGATGCTGCCCGCCTCCGGCTTGATCTCTTCGCGTGTAGCCATATGCCTCTCCTCTGCCCGCTAGTCCTGCAGCGCCTTGGGCTGATAGCCGGTGGTGAGCTCATCGCGGTTGTGACGCCACTTGGGCTCTTTGTTGACCGTCTTGTTGGTGATGCCACGCAGCCTGCGGACCATCGTTCCGTAGGTGCCCGTCATCGCCGACGACACGGTGCCGCCGGGCGGCGCGTCCATGAACGGCATGAACTTGTCCGGGAAGCCGGGCATGGTGCAGCCGATGCAGATGCCGCCCACGTTCGGGCAGCCGCCGACCCCGTTCATCCAGCCGCGCTTGGGGACGTTGCAGTTGACGACCGGCCCCCAGCACCCGATCTTCACCTGGCACTTGGGCGAGTTGTAGTCCTTGGCGAAGTCACCCTGCTCGTAGTAGCCGGCGCGGTCGCAGCCCTCGTGCACCGTCTTCCCGAAGATCCACTGGGGACGAAGGGCTTCGTCGAGGGGGATCACCGGCGCGAGGCCGGCCGCCTGGTACAGCAGCCATGTGAGCGTCTCCATGAAGTTGTCCGGCTGCACCGGGCACCCGGGGACGTTGACTATCGGGAGGTCGGCCGCCGAGCGGAAGTCCCAGCCAAGGTAGTCGGCGAGGCCCATGCAGCCGGTGGGATTGCCGGCCATCGCGTGGATGCCCCCGTAGGTCGCGCAGGTACCGATGGCGACCACCGCGAACGCGCTCGGCGCCAGCCGGTCGATCCACCAATCCAGCGTGAGCGGCTCACCTGTCGCCGGGTCATTGCCAAACGAGGTCCAGTAGCCGTCACCGTTGATGTTCTCGTTGGGGATCGATCCCTCGATCACCAGCACGTGGGGGGCGTCGAGCGTGCCTTCCGCCGCCTCGCGGAAGGGCCTGAGGAACTCCTCGCCGCCGAGCGTCGGCGACAGGACCTTGTTGTGCAGGTTCACCTTGGGCAGCCCCGGAATCGCCCCGAGAAGCACCTCCTCGATGCTCGGCTGCATGGCGGCCGTGACCGAGACCGAGTCGCCGTCGCAGCTCATGCCCTCCGAGATCCACAGGATGTGGACCTCCTCGACGCCCGGTGCAGCCTCGACGCTCATGCGCTCACCTCTCCGCTCGTTGCCAACTCGTCTTGCTCGTCCAGTTCCAGCGAATCGACCAGCAGCTCCTCGCCCTGGGTCACCTCCACCTCGGAGGAACCGCAGACCCGACACAGCAACGGGAGCTCGGGCAGCCCCGTCCGCGCCTCGCACGTCCGGCACCAGCCCGCGGCCGCCACCTCTTCCAGTTCCAGCACTGCGCCCTCCGCCGCCGTGCCCACGGCACTCAGCTCGAAGGCAAAGCTCAGCGCGCTCGGCACCACCTGCCGCAGGTGGCCCACCTTGAGCTCGACCTTGGTGACCCTGCGGCCGGCGGCGTGCCGCTCGGTGATCGCCAGCACGGCCTGAGCTATCGCCAGCTCGTGCACGCCGGTCAGCAGATCCTCGGTAGTGGGTCGCCCGCGAGCAGGTCCATCACCCGCTTGCCGCCGAACGCGGTCTCCACCAGGACCATGCCTGGGGGCTCGGTCCTGACTTCGCCCATGTCCGCGGCCTCCTCGCAACCCGGCACCGCCCTCAGTGCCGACAGGGCCTCCTCGGCCACCTCGGGCGCCACGAAGGCAACCATGCGGCCCTCGTTGGCCACGTACAGGGGGTCGATGCCCAGCAGCTCGGCCGCGCCCGCCACCGCCGGGCTCACCGGCACCGACGCCTCGCGCGCCACCACCGCCACGCCCGAGGCCCGCGCGAGCTCGTTGAGCACCGTGGCGACGCCGCCGCGCGTGGCGTCGCGCATGCAGCGCAGCTGTGGTCCGGCCGCGTCCATGAGCGCGTCTGCCGCCGGCCACAGCGAGCAGGTGTCGGACTCGATCTGCGCCTCGAGCGCGAACTCGTCGCGGGCGAGCATGATCGCCGTCCCGTGCTCGCCCACCGGGCCGGAGACCAGCACGCGGTCGCCGGGCCTGAGCGCGCTCGTGGAGAGCTGCGCGCGCGGGTCGCGCACGCCGATGCCCGTGGTGTTCACGTACATGGCGTCGGCGTGGCCGCGCTCCACCACCTTGGTGTCGCCGGCCACGATCTGCACGTCTGCGGCGCGGGCGGCGCCGGCGATCGCCTCAACCTGGATCCGGAGGTCCTCAGCGGAGAGGCCCTCCTCCAGCACGAGCGAGACGCTCAGCGCGAGCGGGCGCGCGCCCGCCGCCGCAAGGTCGTTGACGGTCCCGTTGACCGCCAGCTCCCCGATCGTGCCCCCGGGGAACACGGTCGGCTTGACCACGAAGGTGTCGGTGGTCATCGCGAGCTGAGCGCCGTCGACGTCGACGGCGCCGGCATCGCCCAGCTCGGCCAGTGGCTGCGAGTCGAAGGCCGGCACGAACAGCCCCTCGATCAGGCTCTGGGTGGCCTTGCCCCCCGCACCGTGGGACATGTTGATGCGGTCGTCCCTGAAGCGCGGGCGCTTGGCACGGGCCGTCTCGATGATGCCGAGGATCTTCTCCTCGCGGCCGAGGTCGGTGGGGGCGCTCATACCGCCTCGCGCTCCTGGGAGAAGCGGCCGTAGTTGTAGTAGGCCGCGCAGGCTCCCTCCGGCGAGACCATGCAGGTGCCGATCGGGCGCTCCGGCGTGCAGGCGGTGCCGAACACCTTGCACTCCCACGGCTTGATCACGCCCTTGAGCACCTCGCCGCACTGGCAGGCCTTGGGATCGGCGACCCGGACGCCCGGCACCGAGAAGCGCTCCTCGGCGTCGAAGTCCGCGTAGGCGGCGCTCAGCTTCAGCGCGCTCTGGGAGATGAAGCCCAGCCCGCGCCACTCGAAGTGCGGGCGCAGCTCGAACACCCGGCCGAGTACCTCGAGCGCCTTGAGGTTGCCCTCGTAGGGCACCACGCGCGTGTACTGGTTCTCGACTTCGCGCCGATCCTCGGCCAGCTGCGTGAGGATCATGTGGACGGACTGCAGTACGTCGAGCGGCTCAAAGCCCGAGACGACGAGCGGCTTGCCGTAGTCGGCGGGGATGAACTCGAACGGCCGCGCACCGACAACCGTGCAGACGTGTCCCGGCCCGATGAAGCCGTCGAGGCGAAGGTCCGGCGAGTCGAGCAGCGCACGCAGCGGCGGAACGATCGTCACGTGGTTGCACATGACGCTGAAGTTCTCGACGCCCTCGGCCTTGGCCCGCATGAGCGTCAGCGCAGTGGAGGGCGCCGTGGTCTCGAAGCCGATGGCGAAGAAGATGACCTCCCGCTCGGGGTTCGCCTTGGCCATCCGCAGCGCGTCGAGCGGCGAGTAGACCATGCGGATGTCGGCGCCCTGCGCCTTCGCGTCGAGGAAGCTCCCGTCCGATCCCGGCACGCGCAGCATGTCGCCGAAGCAGGTGAAGATCACGCCCTCCTGGCGGGCCAGCGCGATGCCGTCGTCCACCCGGCCCATGGGGATCACGCACACCGGGCACCCAGGGCCGTGGACCAGCTCCACGTTCTCCGGCAGCAGGTCGTCGATCGCGTACTTGTAGATCGAGTGGGTGTGACCGCCGCAGACCTCCATCAGCTTGTAGTGGCGGCCGGGCTCGACGCCGGCGAGGATCTCGCCGGCCAGCGCGCGCCCGAGCTCTGCGTCGCGGAACTCGTCGACGAACTTCAAGCCGGCGCTCCGTCTACGCGGGCGATGGCGGTCGCTGCGTGCACCATCAGCGTGTCTCCCTCGGCGGCGTCCACCAGGGCGATCTCGACGGTCTCGCGGCGTCCACGCTCGTCCGCGCAGAGGGCCAATCCGCGCTCCTCGTCGGTTTTCAGAACCTCCATCGCCACCGCCTCGTCACCGCAGGTGATGCAGCCCGAGGTGTGGTCGCAGGAGCTCACTCGATCGCGCTCGCCTTGAGCTCCTCGAGCTCCTGCTCGTAGTCCTCGCCCATGCCCTCGAGCATCTTGAGCGTGGCCACGGCCTCCTCCTCGTCCACCTTCGAGAGGGCGAAGCCCACGTGGATGAGTACCCAGTCGCCCGTCCGAAGGGCGTCGGGGCCGTCGTCGAGGAGGCCGATGTTCACGGTTCGCCGAACACCGGCGACGTCGACCCTGGCGAGGCGGTTCACCTCGTCGACCACCTCGACGATTTGGCCTGGAATAGCCAGGCACATATCTCTCCGGACTGCTGCGATGCAGCGTCGAGTACCTCTCTCCGGCGGGTGGTCTATCACCGGGTGCCGAAGGGCGCAACCTCGTCCCCCGAAACGGCGACCGCCCGGCGCATGCCGGGCGGTCGCCTCCTCAAGATGGGGACGCGGCCGCTACAGCAGTTCCGCGCGGACCCGGGCGCATCGCACCGCGAGCGCTAGCCGGCCAGCGGCAGGAGGTCGGCCACGCGCTCGCGGTGCTCGCGCGCGCTGCCGTACAGGTGGGCGTCGGCCTTGGCCCGCTTGAGGAAGAAGTGCAGGTCGTGCTCCCAGGTGAAGCCGATCCCGCCGTGGACCTGGAGCGAGGAGGCGGTGACCTTCCAGCCCGCGTCCGAGGCGCACGACTTCGCCGTCGCGGCGGCCAGTGGCAGCGACTCCGGCTCGTGGTCGGCCGCGTAGGCGGCGAACAGCATGGTGGCGCGGGCGCTCTCGGTCTCCAGCAGCATCTCGGCGCAGCGGTGCGCGACCGCCTGGTAGGCGCCTATCGGCCGGCCGAACTGCTCGCGCTCGCGCGCGTACTCCACGGCCATCTCCATCGCCCGCTGGGCCACGCCGGTCAGCTCGGCGGCCACGAGCACCGACACGCGGTCGAGCGCCGGGCGCAGGTCGCCCTCCAGCGGCTCGCCGTCGGACGCCTCCACGCGCGCATAGCGCCGGGTCGAGTCGATCGTGTCCTGGGGCTCGGCGCTCACCCCCTCGAGCACGCTCGCCCGCCCCCCGTCGACCAGGACGACGAAGCTCGCCTGCGCCGCGTCAGGGACCATCGGCGCCACTCCGTCGCTCACCACCCCGACCGTGCCGGTGGCCTCGCCCGAGGCCACGCCCGGGAGCCACTTCGCCCGCTGGTCCTCGCTGCCGGCGTGGGCGATCAGCAGCCCCGCCGCGGCGTTGCCGAGGAAGGGCGACGGCGCCAGCGCGTAGCCGAGCTCCTCGGAGAGGATGGCCAACTCGGTGGTGCCCAGCTCCTGCCCTCCGTGCTCCTCGGGCACGAAGATCCCCGGCCAGCCGAGCTCGGACATCTCCTTCCACACCCCCTCGTCGTACTCGCCGGCCTCCGCCAGCTCGCGCCGGCGCTCGGGGGTGAAGCGGGCGGCCAAAAACTCGCTGGCGGTGCGCTTGATCGCCTGCTGATCGTCGGTGAAGTCGAAGTTCACCGCAGCCTCGGCAGGCCGAGGACGCGCTCGGCCACGATGTTCTTGAGGATCTCGGTGGTGCCGCCCTCGATCGAGTTCGCACGGGCGCGCAGGAAGCGGTAGGTCCAGTCCGCGTCGACCACCGGGGCCTCTGCGCCGCGGATGTCCATCGCCGCCTCGGTCAGCTCCTGGTTGAGATCCGACCACTGCCACTTGCCCAGCGACCCCTCCGGCCCGGGCTGCCCCGTCTTCATGATCCCGGTGAGCGCACGCAGCACGTTGAGGCGCAGAGACTCCGAGCCGATGTAGAGCTGAGCCAGGCGCTGGCGCGCAACGGGGTCGTCGGCCGCGCCGCGCTCGCGGGCGAGCTCCAGCAGCCTGCTGAGGTCGCGCTTGACCTGCCCCTGCAGCGCGAAGGCCAGGCCGCTGCGCTCGTGCATCAGCGTGGTGATGGCGACCCCCCAGCCGTTGCCCACGCCGCCGATCACGTTCTCCTCGGGTATGCGGGCGCCGTCCATGAAGAGCTCGTTGAACTCGTCCTCGCCGGTGATCTGCGTCAGCGGGCTCACCTGCACCTCGTCCTGCTCCATGTCCATCAGGAAGTAGGTGAGGCCCTTGTGCTTGGGCGCGTCGGGGTCCGTGCGCGCGACGAGCATGCACCACTTGGCGTGGTGGGCCAGGGTGGTCCACACCTTCTGGCCGGTGACGCGCCACTGGCCGTTGTCCTTGACCGCCCTGGTCTTGAGGCTGGCGAGGTCCGAGCCGCTGTCGGGCTCGGAGAAGCCCTGGCACCAGATCTCCTCGCCGGACAGGATGGGCGCCACGTAGCGCTCCTTCTGGGCGTCGGTGCCGTGGGCGATGACGGTCGGCCCGCCCATCGCCAGCCCGAGCACGTTGGCCGGCGAGGGCGCGTCGGCGCGAACCATCTCCTCGGAGAAGATCGCCTGCTCCATGAGGCTGGCCCCGCGGCCGCCGTACTCCTCGGGCCAGGACACGCCGGCCCAGCCGCCCTCGTTTAGCCTGCGCTGCCACTGGAGGCGGAACTGGAATCCCGCCTCGTCCTCGGCCGGGGGCTGGCCGGGGTGGTTGGCGGCGAGCCACTCGCGCAGCTCGTCGCGGAAGGCCTGCTCGGAGGGCGAGAGGGTGAGGTCCACCTCGCCGGCCAGACTATCCGGCGCCCTCCATCAGCTGCTTGAGCGTGGCGCACTGGCTCGCGAACTGGCGCCTCAGTACGCGCTGGAACACCGGCGCGGCCAGCCGCATCGCACCGCGGGGTCGTCCGTGCCCGCGGAAGCGCATCAGCGTCCCCGTGCCCTCGCCGTCCAGGGTGATCCGCAGGTCCACGGGCAGGCTGCCCTCCACCACCTCCAGCGCGAAGACCCGGCCGCGCTCGAGCCCGGCCACCTCGACCACCGACTCCAGCTCCTTGCCGCCCGGAGCCCGGTGGACCTCGCGCAGGCGGGAGCCCACGCGCAACGGGCCGTCGTCCTCGCGCACCGCGGAGACCGTGTTCGTCTGCCAGGTGGCGAGCTTGTCCGGGTCGGTGACGTAGTCGAAGACCTCCTCGGGGCTGCGGTCGATCCGGGTCTCGATCGTGAAGTCGATCATTGGCTCGTGGTTATCAGCGGCCGCGGCAGAGAGCGCGTCCCGCTCTCGAAAATTCGCTCATGCCGCTGAGCGTTTCGGCGGAGGGGACCCGTGATGCGCCTCGGGGCGTCGGGGCCCTAGTAGCTCTTGGGAAGCCCGAGGGAGTGCTCGGCCACGTAGTTGAGGATCATCTCCCTCGACACGGGCGCGGTGCGTGTGAGGCGCGCGCCCCACCACAGGTCGCTCAGACCGTACTCCAGCGCGAAGCCGTTGCCCCCGTGGGTCTGGATCGCCTGGTCGACGCACTTGATCGCCGCCTCGGCCGCCGCGTACTTGGCCATGTTGGACGCCTCGCCCGCGCCGCGCGCGCCGGCGTCGTAGAGCGCGGCCGCCTTCTGGGTCATCAAGCGGGCCAGCTCGAGCTCGATCTTCGCCTCGGCCAGCGGGTGCGACACGCCCTGGTGGGTGCCGATCGGCTTGCCCCATACCGCGCGCTCGTTGGCGTACGCGCTCGCCTTGGCCAGCGCGTTGCGGCCGATGCCGCAGGCGATGGTCGCGCCCATGATCCGCTCGGGGTTCAGCCCGTCGAAGACAGGGCCCAAGCCCCCGTTTTCGCCGCCGATCAGGCGCTCCTCCTCTACCTCGACCCCGTCGAAGTAGAGGGTCCACTGCTGGTCGGGGCCCACGTAGGGCATGGGGATCACGTCGCGCGTGAAGCCCGGCGAGTCGACGTCGACGATCGCCAGCGAGGGCAGGCCCAGGCTCCCGTCGGGCAGCCGGGTACGGGCCACCACCAGCACGGCATCGGCGTGCTCGACCCCGGAGATGTACGTCTTCTGGCCGTTGAGCACGAAGCCGCCGTCGCCACCCCGGGCGAGGGAGGTGGAGATGTTGTGCGAGTTCGTGCCGGCATCGGGCTCGGTGATCGCGAAGGCGACCTTGGTGGCGCCGGAGGCGATCCCCGTGAGCCAGCGGTCCTTCTGCTCGTCGGTGCCGTGGCGGGTGAGGATGCTCCCCACGATCGCCGGGGAGACGACGATCAGCAGCAGCGAGCTCCCAGCCGCCGTGATCTCCTCGCCCACGGCCGCGAGCCCGGACATGCCGAGCCCGCCCCCGCCCCACTCCTCGGGCAGGTTGACGCCGACATAGCCCTTCTCCGCCAGCGCTTCCCACAGCTCGGCGGGCGGCTCGCCCGCCGCGTGCTTGCGCCGCGAGTACTCGTGCCCGAAGCCCGAGCAGATGCCCGCGACGGCCTCGCGGAGCATGGTCTCCTCGGAGGTGGGGACGAGCGGCAGGGAGACGTCGGCGGCGGAGAGGGTGGCCATGCGCGCAGCATGACGCACGCGGCCGGACTCAGCCCGCGGCGCGACGGGCGGCGTCGAGCTCCTTCTGCACCGTGGACCGCTGGTTGGGGATGCGAAGGCGGCGCTCGAGCACCGGCACCGCGTCCGCAGGCCGGCCACCGAGGCGTAGCGCCCGCCCCAGGTTGTAGAGCGCGAATGCGTACTGGAGGTCCTTCGTGCCGGGCGGGAAGGCCTCCACCGAGCGGGTCAGCACGGGCACCGCCTGGGCCGCTTGCCCGCGGTTCAGCAGGGCGAAGCCCTGGCGGTTGAGCCGTGCTCCCTCGGCGGCCCCGCCCCTGTTGGCGGGCTGGGGCACCCGGGATGCGGACGGGGTGCCGCCGGGCTCGGCGCCCGAGCCACCCTGGTCGCTCGAGCCACCCTGATCGCCCGCGGCGTCATCGCCGGCCGCCGCGCCCCTGCGCCCTTGCGAGGACCCCTGCGGCTCCTGCGACGACCCCTGCCCCCTCTGTGCCGCCGACCCGCCGGAATCGTCGCCTCCGCCGGCCAGGACCACGAGCGCCAGCATGACCGCCAGGAGAGCCACGGCGCCCGCGAGCAAGCCGGCAGGCAGCCGCCGGCCTCGGCGCGGCGCTTGGTATTGGCCCCGCCGCGGGAGGAGGGGCGGCCTCGGGGCAGGGGTGGCATCGAGCGCAGGCTCGGGCGTGGGGTCGGGGTCGGGGTCGGGCGTCGGGTCGGGCTCGGGCGTAGGGTCCGGCTCGGGCTCGAGCATCGGCTCGGCCTCGGGCTCGGGCACACCCGCGGCCGCCGCGCCGCCGGTCGCCGCCCGTGCGGCCTCCAGGCGCAGGCGGGCCGTGGTCTCTTCCCCCAGCGCCCGGGCCAGCTCGGAGACGAAGTCGCATGCCGAGGCCGGACGTTCCTCGGGGTCGCGCGCCATGGCGGCCGAGAGCACCTCCGCCGCCTCCCTGGGCGCGCGGTCCCATACGTCGCGAAGGTCCGGCGGCGGCTCGCTGGAGATGTGGTGGGCCACCTCCACTGGGGTCCGGCCGGTGCGGGCCTTGATGCCGCTGAGCACCTCGAAGGCGAGGGTGGCAAGCGCGTAGATATCGGTCGCGGGCGTGACCTTCCGCCCCTCCAGCTGCTCGGGCGCCATGTAGGAGGCGGTGCCGAGCGCGACGTCGCTGCGCGTGATGCGGGTGATGTCCGCGGCGGTCGCGATCCCCAGGTCGGCCAGCTTGATCGCCCCGTCGCGGCCGAGCAGGACATTGGCCGGCTTGACGTCGCGGTGCACGATGCCGTGCTCGTGGGCGTGCTCCAGCGCGGAGGCGGTCGCCGCCAGCACCTCGACCGCGCGCCTGGAGCTGAGCGGGCCCCGGGAGACCTCGCGGCCCAAGTTCGGGCCGTCGACGTACTCCATGACGATGACGAGGCCCTCCTCGTCGGTCAGGATGTCGAACACCCAGACCAGATTGGGGTGGTTCAGCGACGCGCCCAGCTTCGCCTCGCGCACGAACCGGATCTCCACGTCCTCCGAGCTCTCGGAGTGGAGGCGCTTGACGGCCACCTCGCGGTCCAGACGCTCGTCCTGCGCGAGGTACACGACCGCCATCCCCCCGCGCCCGAGGGCTCTCCTTACCCGGTATCGCCCAGCAATCAGCGCACCTGTCGTCCCGACGGCCACCGACCGGGTCTACCCGGCCCAGAAGCCCTGCTAACGCGCTAGACCCGCTGAATCAGCGTTCCGGTGCCCAGCCCGCCCCCGCAGCACATCGTCACGAGGCCGGTCTCCTTGTCGGAGCGCTCGAGCTCGTGCAGCAGCGTGGTCATCAGGCGGGCGCCGGTGGAGCCCAGCGGATGCCCGAGGGCGATGGCACCGCCGTTGACGTTCACGCGGTCCATGTCCGGGTCGAGCTCACGGCGCCAGGCGGCGACCACGGAGGCGAAGGCCTCGTTGATCTCGACCAGGTCGATGTCGTCCATGTTCATCCCGTTGCGGTCCAGGAGCTTCCTGGTCGCGGGGATCGGGCCGGTGAGCATGATCACGGGGTCGACGCCGACCGTGGTCTGGTCGACGATCTTCGCCCGCGGCTCGAGGCCGAGCTCGTCGGCCTTCTCGCGCGTCATCAGCAGGACCGCGGCGGCCCCGTCGGAGATCTGCGACGAGTTGCCCGCGGTGATCTTGCCGTCCTCCTTGAAGGCCGGCTTGAGCTCGGCGAGCTTCTCGAGCGAGGTGTCGGGCCGGGGGCCCTGATCGGTCTGGTAGGTGTCGCCGTTGACCTGGAAGGGCACGATCTCGCGCTCGAAGCGGCCCTCCTCGGTGGCCTGGGCGGCCAGCTGGTGGGAGCGCAGGCCGATCTCGTCGAGCTCGGACCGAGGGATCTCCCACTGGTCGGCGATCATCTCCGCCGACAGCCCCTGGGGGATCAGGTCGTACTTTTCCAGCAGCTCGGGGGAAAAGGCGGCGCCGTACTTGCCCTGGGTCTCGAAGCCGACCGAGAACGGGACGTGGCCCATGTGCTCGACGCCCGAGCCGATCACGGCGTCGTGGACGCCGGATGCCACGAGGGCGGCGCCGAAGTTGATGGCCTGCTGTGCCGAGCCGCACTGGCGATCGACCGTGGTGGCCGGGGTCTCGACCGGGAGGCCGGCCTCCAGCCAGGCGTTGCGGCCGACGTTGAACGCCTGCTCGCCGATCTGCTGCACGCAGCCGGTGATGACGTCCTCGACCTGCTCGGGCTCGATCCCGGCGCGCTCGATGACCTCGGTGTAGCTCTTGGCCAGGAGCGCGCTGGGATGGGTCTCCCGGTAGTAGCCCTTCTCCGGATGACCGCGCCCGATCGGCGTGCGGACTGCCTCGACGATCACTACCTCACGGCCGTTTCCGTTCTGCACCCGAGCCCTCCGAGAGTCGCTTATGACGCTAGGTTACTCGATTGACTGATGAGTCAACCAATGCCATCTGAGCCGCTCGGAATCGCGGGTAGCGGGGCCATCGGGTGCGGCCTGGCTGAGGTGGCGGGCGAGGCCGTGGTATGGGCGCGAAGCGCCGACTCAGCCGAGCGGGCGCGCGCCAGGCTGCCCGGGGAGGTGCGGGTCACCACCGAGCTCAGCGACCTCGCCGCCTGCGCGATCGTGGTCGAGTCGGTGGCCGAGGAGCTCGACGTCAAGCGGCCGCTGCTGACCGAGCTCGGCGGCCAGCTGGGGGAGGACGCCCTGCTGGCCACGAGCACCTCGTCGCTCTCGGTGGAGGCGCTGGCCGAGGCGAGCGGGCGGCCCGAGCGCTTCGCCGCCCTGCACGTCTTCAATCCCGTGGACAAGATGGAGCTGGTCGAGCTGGCCTTCCCGGAGCGGGCCCTGCCGGACACCCACGAGCGCATGCGCGCGCTCTGCGAGTCGCTCGGCAAGACCCCGGTGGAGGTGCCGCCCGAGCCGGGCTTCGTGGTCAACCGGCTGCTGTTCCCCTACCTGTTCTCGGCGGTCGAGCTCATGGAGGCGCAGCGGCTGGAGCCCGACGCCGTCGACACCTGCATGAAGCTCGGGGCGGCCCACCCGCTCGGGCCGCTTGCCCTGCTGGACCTCGTGGGCCTCGACGTCTCGGCGGCCATCGGCGACGCCATCGGCGCCGATGTCCCCGCGCGCGTGCGGGAGATGGTGTCCGACGGCAAGCTCGGCCGCAAGACGGGCACGGGCTTCTATTCCTATTAGGCCGAGCGAGCGGTGCGCCCGACCAACGCTCGGGCTGCGCGCCGTCGCTACCGCTGAGGGCGCAGCCCGGCCGCCATGTCCCAGACGACGTCGGCCTCGCCGATGCCCTGGGCGCAGGCGAGCTCTGACACCGTCTCCCAGGGCAGCGTCGCCTCGGGCAGGTCGTCCCAGCGGGCGAAGTCCACGTTCTCCAGAGCCGCCTGCAGGCTGCCCCCGAGCTTCGGCTGATCCCTCAGCAGCGCGCGGAGTGCGTTGCGCTGTGAGTCAGTGAGCCGGACGGACCACATGTCTTGCCCGTCGAAGCTATGCCGCCTCGCGGACGGAAGCGACTACGCGCCCTCGGTGGCCTCGCGGACCTCGAGCTCGGGCGGCTCGGCGGCCTCGGGCCCGGTGTGGTGGTCGCGGATGCGCACCGCCTCGATGCGGTTCTCGCGCACCGACTCGACCCGCAGGGAGTAGCCGTTGGCGCGCACCATGTCGCCACGTTTGGGGAGCCGGCCGAGCTCTGCGAACACGAAGCCACCGACGGAGTTGAAGGCGTCCGAGCCGGCGGGCATGTCCAGCCCGTAGTCGGCCAGATCGGTGATCGGCACGTGGCCGCGCACCCACCAGTCGCCGTTGGACAGCCGCCGCACCCCGGCGACGGCCGGATCTGTCTCGTCGGCGATCTCGCCCACCACCTCCTCGACGATGTCCTCGACGGTCACGATGCCGGCGGTGCGGCCGTACTCGTCGACCACCACAGCGAGGGACATGCGCTCGCGCTGCAGCTCCCGCAACAGATCGTCGAGCGGCTTGGTCTCGGGGATGATGTGGGCGTCCTTGACGCTCTGCTCGATCGAGGCCTCGGGGCCCTCGACCATCAGGCGCCGGGCCAGCGAGTTCGCGTGCACGATGCCGCGGATGCGATCGTCGTTGCCGCCCTCGGTCACCACCAGGCGGGTGTGGCCGGAGTCCACGCACCGGCGTAGCGCCTCCTCGGCGTTCTCCGAGACGTCGACGGTGACCACGGCGGGGATCGGGGTCATCACCTGGCGGGCCTCCTGCTCGTGCAGATGGAAGACGCCGGAGAGCATGCCCGCCTCGTCCTCGTCGAGCTTCCCGCCGGTGACGCTCTGGGCGATCAGCAGCTTGAGGTCGTCCGACGAGGAAGCCTCGTCGAACTCCGCCTGGGCGTTTACGCCGACCAGGCGGAGGATGCCGTTCGAGGCCTTGTTCAGGGCCACGATCAGCGGCTTGAAGACCACCCGGAAGAGCTCGAGCCCGCGGGCTATGCGCCGCGCGACGTTCTCGGCGTGGACGATGGCGAAGATCTTCGGGACCTGCTCGCCCAGGGTTATGTGCAGCGCCGTGGTGATCAGGTAGGCGATCCCGAAGGAGACCGCCAGGGTCACGCCGTGGGGTAGGGCCTCGCCCAACCCCTCCTCGGCGAGGCTGGCGATCGCCGGCTCGCCCATGAAGCCGATGCCCAGGGAGGTGAGCGTGATCCCCAGCTGGCAGGCCGACAGGTACTCCGACAGGTTCCCCATCTGCTTGAGCGCGAGCTTCGCGCCGCCCTTGCCCTCGTCCGCCAGGGCCTGCATCTGCGGCTCCCGGGACCGCACCAGCGCGAACTCGGCGGCGACGAAGTAGCCGTTAAGGGCCACCAGCACGAGTACGCCCAGCAGGAGCAGGAGCTCGATCATGCTCGCGCCTTATGTGGGCTGGGACTTCGAGGGAGCTCGTCGCTCATCGGCGGACGAGGTCACGGTAGCAGTGGACCTTCCCGAGCGAGCGGGGCTAGCCCGACCCACGCTCGGGCTGCGCTCCTCCGCTAGGACAGCGCGTCGATGCGCTGTGCGAGCTCGAAGTCGGAGGCCGTCAGCCCGCCCTCGGAATGTGTGCTGATGGTGACCGTGACCGTGTCCCAGGCGATGGCGAGATCGGGATGGTGGTTCATGTCCTCGGCCACCGGCATGACCGCGTTGACGAACTCCACCGAGCCGGTGAACTTGTCGCGCCTGAAGCTCTTGGTGATCGCGTCGCCCTCGCGGCTCCAACCGTCGAGGGCCCCTAGGCGATCCTCGATCTCCTCGTCGCTCAGAAGTGCCATGGTTGCCCTGTGCGCATCGCTTCTCTGGTCCCCTCCTCCACGGAGATGCTGTTTGCCCTCGGCCTCGGCGACGAAGTCGTCGCGGTCACCCACGAGTGTGACTTCCCGCCCGAGACGGCGTCGCTGCCGCACATTACCCGCAGCGTCATCCCCGAGGGGCTGAGCGCTGCGGACATCGACCGCGCGGTGCGCGAGCGCACCGAAGCCGGCGAGGCCATCTACGAGCTCGACGAGTACCTGCTGGCCGAGCTGGCGCCGGACCTGATCGTCACCCAGGCGGTCTGCGAGGTCTGCGCGGTCTCCTACGACGACGTCCGCGAGGTGGCCAACCGCCTCTCCTCGGAGCCCGAGGTGCTCTCGCTGGACCCGACCACGATCGGCGAGGTGCTTGCCGACGTCCCGCGCCTGGCGCGCGCCGCCGGGGCGCCCGAGGCCGGGGAGGCGCTGGTGGCCGGGGCCGGCCGACGCCTGGACGCGGTGGCCGAAGCGGTCGAGGGGGCGCCGGGGCCGGCGGTCGCCGCGCTGGAGTGGCTCGACCCCGTGTTCGTGGGCGGCCACTGGGTGCCGCAGATGATCGAGCTGGCGGGCGGGCTGGACGTGCTCGGGCTGCCGGGCGAGAAGTCCCGCACGGTCGAGTGGCCGGAGGTCGAGGCCGCCCGGCCCGAGCTGGTGGTGGCCATGCCGTGCGGCTACGGCACAGCGCGCGCGGCGCACGAGGCTGGGCTCTTCGCCGAGCGGCTGTCGGGTTTGGGCGCGCGCGTGGTGGCCGTTGACGCCGCCGGGCTGTTCTCACGACCGGGGCCGCGCCTGGTGGAAGGGGTCGAGCTGCTGGCCCACCTCATGCACCCCACGCTCGCCCCCCCGCCGCCACCAGGGCGCTGGCGCGAGGTGGACCTGCGCGTCCGCGCGTGAAGCGAGCCGAGCGCACCGTCGACATCGAGGCGCCGCCCGAGGCGTGCTTCGACGCGCTCGTGGACTTCGGCAGCTACCCGAGGTGGCAGAGCGCGGTGTGCCGCGCCGACGTGCTCGACGACGGCGACCCCGTGCTGGTGTCGTTCGAGATCGACGCGAAGGTCAAGAAGGTGGGCTACGTGCTGGACTATCACCTCGACGGCCCCGAGCGGCTCAGCTGGGACTACGTGGAGGGCGACGTGAAGGCCATCGAGGGCGAGTACCGCCTCGAGTCGCTGGACGGGGGTCGGACGCGGGCCACCTACGTGCTGGGCCTCGACCCCGGTATGTGGGTGCCCGGGAAGGTGATCTCCGTCCTGCGCGACCAGGTGATGACGGGCTCGGTGGAGGAGCTCAGGCAGCACGTCGAGTCGCGGTGAGGGTGATGATCGACGTGAGCTACTCCGGCCGCGGCCGGACGGGAACCGGCGTGTACGTGGAGGAGCTTGTGCGCGCCCTCGCCGCCCGCAAGGACACCGAGGTGGTGTGCGTGCGCCAGCGGCGGCGGCTTCGGGCGGGCGGCGCCAACCGCCTGCGCTCGGCGGCGAACCTAGCGCTGGACTCCGCGTGGGCCCGCTTCGGTCTGCCGCGTGCGGCCCGTCTCGCGGGCGCCGACGTCCTGCACCACCCGCTGCCCGCCCACTCCCCCGGCGCGCGCTGCCCGCAGGTCGTCACCGTGCACGACGTGGCCTACGAGCGCCACCCCGAGGAGTTCGACCGCGCCTGGCGAGCCGTGGCCCGGCGCGAGCACCGCGCGGCGGTGGCGCGGACGGGGGCGGTGGTCTGCCCCTCGCGGGCCACGGCGCACGACGCCGAGGAGCTGCTGGATGCCGACCCCGCCCGCACGGTCGTGGCCCACCACGGGCCGGGCCAGGCGCTGCCCCCGGCCGGCCCCGCCGAGCGGGGGCACCTGCTCTACCTGGGCTCGGACGAGCCGCGCAAGCGGGTCGGCTCGCTGCTGGAGGCCCACGCCGCGCTGGGCGGCGGGCCGGAGCTGGTGCTGGCCGGAGACGCCGCCCGGCAGGCGGGCGCTCCCGGCGTGCGCGGAGAGCCCGACCCTTCGCCGCAGCGGGTCGCCGAGCTGCTGGCGGGCTCACTGGCCCTGGTGCACCCCGCCCCGCTGGAGGGCTTCGGCCTCACGCTGCTCGAGGCGATGGCCACGGGCACGCCGGTGGTCGCGTTGCGCAGCGCGAGCAGCCAGGAGGTGTGCGGCGACGCCGCGCTACTCGTCGAGCCCGGCGAGCTCGCCGGCGTGCTGCGGCGGGTGGCCGAGGACGCGGAGCTGCGCGAGCGGCTCGCCGCCGCGGGCCGCGAGCGGGCCGCTCTCTTCTCGTGGGAGAGCAGCGCCGAGCGCCACCTCGACGCCTACCGGTTGGCAGTCGGCCGGTGATCCGCGTCGCCTTCGTGCTCGCCGGTCGCACCGGCGCCTGGCTCGGCGGGCTGAACTACTACCGCAACCTGCTGGGCGCGATCGTGGCCGCCGAGGACACGCGCCTCGAGCCCGTCCTCTACGTCGGTCGCGGCTACGACCGCTCCGAGCTGGCCGACTTCCCCGACGTCGAGCTGCGCACCGAGCCCATGCTGGACCGCGGTACCACCGCCTGGGCGCAGCGCACGGCCTGGCGCGCGGGCGCCGCCTGTGACCGACCGCTCGGCCGGCTGCTGCAGCGCGACGGCGTGGCGGCGATGTCGCACTCCGGCCACCTCGGGCGCTTCGACGGCGTGCGCTCGGTGGCGTGGGTGCCCGACCTCCAGCACCGGCGGCTGCCGCAGTTGTTCGGCCGCGCGATGTGGCTCTGGCGCGACGCCAAGTACCGCGCGATGGCCCACTTCGCCGACCACCTGCTCACGGGCAGCCTGGCCGGAGAGCAGGACCTGCTGGAGCTGTGGCCGCGTGCGCGGGGCAAGACCAGCGTCTTGCGCTTCGTGGTCACGCCTCCGGCGCCCGAGACCCTGCCCGAGCACGAGGAGCTCCGCAAGCTCTACGGGCTGCCAAAGCGCTACCTCTACCTGCCCAACCAGTTCTGGATGCACAAGAACCACGCGGTGGTCATCGAGGCCCTGCGGCGCCTGCGCGCCGGGGGCTCGGAGGTCTGCGTGGTGGCCACGGGGGTGCCCTACGACCGCCGCAACCCCGGACACTTCGACGCGCTCATGGCCCGCGCCGAGGCAGCCGGCGTGCGGGGCTCCTTCCGCGTGCTCGGCGTGGTCCCCTACGAGCACGTCACGGCGCTCTCGCGCGACGCCGCCGCGCTCATGAACCCCTCGCTGTTCGAGGGCTGGAGCACGACGGTCGAGGAGGCGAAGTCGATGGGCAAGCGCATCCTGCTCTCGCGCATTCCCGTGCATGTGGAGCAGGACCCGCCCGGCGGCAGCTTCTTCGACCCGCACGACCCCGACGAGCTTGCCGCGCTGATGGAGGAGGCCTACACGCGCGAGGACCCCGAGGGCGACCGGCGCCTGGCCGACGGGGCCGCGGCGGCGCTCCCCCAGCGCCGACGGCGCTTCGTTGCCGAGTACGAGGACGCGGTGGCGAGGACGGTCGAGGCCTAGGCGGAGGCCGAGACCGCGAAGGAGCCGATCACCGCGAGCACGCCGATCGCCGCGGCGATCATGCTCGGCACCTGCGCGGGG
>Ga0126307_10000408_pt1 | contig 27774 bp, 43 predicted proteins | sample Plot28_FD_89955 | JGI IMG/M metagenome (GOLD analysis project Ga0126307, IMG submission 89955) | Serpentine soil microbial communities from UC McLaughlin Reserve, CA, USA - Plot28 | ecosystem: Environmental > Terrestrial > Soil > Grasslands | place: USA: UC McLaughlin Reserve, Lake County... | reverse complement strand
GCTGCGAGCGGTCGAACATGTAGCCGACCGCCTTGACCAGCTTCTCGCCCTGGATCGACTCGAGCTCGTCCCTGGAGATAGTTTCCAGCTCCGGCGCCCAGTACTCGTCCGTCGCCGGCTCATCGGGGTCAAGCTTCCACTTTCTAACAGTATCCAGCCACTCGATACGTGCATCAGCCATGATGAGGTTCTCCTTCCGATTCCGCTCGCCTGCCGCCCGCCGGGGCAGGCTGTTCCTCGTCCATCGACGACCACCGCAGGCTGAGCTCGTCCCAAGAGATCTGCTCCCCGTAGCGGTCTTCTTTTTGCTTCTGCAACTCTCGATCGCGGTCTTGCTGTATCTTCTCCGAATGGGTCTTCGCACACACGCTCCGGATCCTCCCAAAGGTGCCGTCTTTGCCGAGCGTGCTCTCGACGTGCCGCGCGCTTGCCGCCCCACTCAAACGGCGTCGGATCCTGATACCACGCCGTCTACGCTTCGGCGACGAAAGCTTCCTTCAAGAAGTCTCCCTCTACCCGGGGGTTAACCTTACAATCGACGACCATGGTACCTTCGGGAGCTTCCAGCCACTCCTCTAGCTGGGCCAAGTCGCCCATACTGCGTACTACGAGCCCCTTCCCGCCCATCGCAGTCGCGATCGCGGTGAAGTCGCTCCCTTTGAAACGGGCAATATCGGTAGGTAAGTCGAGGGAGCGGAAGTGGTGGACCTCGGCGCCGTAGCCGGCGTCGTTCATGACCACGATGAGCATAGGGACTCCAAGATGAATGGCGGCGTCGATCTCGCCTAGGCTCATGAGCAATCCGCCGTCGCCTATCACGACTACGGCTAGGCGGTCGGGACGGGCGACGGCGGCCCCCATCCCCGCTCCCATGCCGAGCCCTACCGACTGGAAGCCCCAAGCAGGGACAAAACCTGCGGCATCGGGGACTGAGAGGTGCCTGGAGGGAAACCCCTGAAAGTGCCCACAGTCGACGGCGACCGTACGCTCCTTGGGGAGAATTTCGTCGAGAGCCATGAGTACAGAGCGTGGGTCGACCGTTCCGTCGGTGCTCTCATCCTCAAATTCGTTCTCCCAGCGGAAATCTTCGATGTTCTGGATGACAGCGTCAGTCCTGAAACCCTCCAAACTCGCGTTGCGGCGGACAAGCTCTTGGAGTAACGCATCAGCTGTCTTAGCCGCATCACCGACTACGCCTAACGTGACAGGCTGTATGCATCCTATCGCCGACGCTTCGACGTCGCAATGAACTATCCGTGTCGATGGAGTGAACAGGTTGCCGTGCTTATTCGTCCAGGTATTGAGGCTGGCGCCGAAGGAGAGTACAATGTCGGCCTCGCCGATGAGTTGCACCGCGAGCGGGGAGGCGAACCCTCCGGAGACTCCTAGGTCGAATGGGCTCCCAGCGAAGAAGCCCTTGGCCGCCGCAGAAGTAGCGAAGAGTGCTCCGATCCGATCTCCCAACCCCTCCAATTGTGGACGCGCTGCTGCCAGGGCTGCGCCCCGACCGGCGATTACCACTGGGCGGTGTGTCGACTCTAGCAGATCGACAACCCGTGAGACTGCCTCTTCGGACGGAGTAGGGGCTGAGATTTGGGTCTCCACAAATGCGGGCGGGTCCTCCGCCTCACAGGTTTGCTCCTGAATGTCTATAGGGATGGAGACGACGATCGGGCGGCGTTCGATCTTAGCCCGTCGCACGGCACGGGCAATATCCTCGACCGTCGTGTCCGCGCTGCGTATCCGCTCGACGCCGGCTCCTACCGAGCTAACTACCGCGTCTTGATCGACGTCCAAGTTTTGGTACAGCGCAGTGGTTGCGGTGTTGCCTGCCAGCAGGAGTACCGGGGTACGGTTCTTTACGCTCTCCGTCAAGGCGGTGAGCGTGTTTGTGACCCCCGGACCTTGGTGGACGGTGCAGACGCCTACTTTGCCGGTCACCTGCGCGTAGCCATCCGCCATAGCGATGGCGGCCTCCTCGTGTCGAGAGCCGTGGTGCGTAACGCCGCATTTCTCCGTCATGTGGCTGACAATGCCGAAGTTTCCGCTACCGATTAATCCGAAAACCGTGTCGACACCAAGTCGCTTTAGGGTTTCGCCGATCGCTTCGTATACTCGCATTCTCTTCCTTCCTCACACATAAGTTTATGGAGCAGCTGGACAGGACTATGGTGGCCAAAAGACCCTGTACGGATGATCGTGGGCGCTCTTGGAGTCGCTGTTGTCCCCGTATTGCCAGTCCAGGAGAGGCAATCTTCGTCGATGACGCACTAGACTCGCTGACATTCCCTTTTGAACCAACTTCATCGTGACTAGCATCGTAAGGCTAGTGGCGACTATGTTTTCCGTGATCAAGCGCAAGTTCATCGAACCATTAAGCTCGGTAACCGTATTGCCAACGCGGGCATCATTATTAGAAGACCCATCCCCCTATCCGTGGCTTCCTGAGCCTCAAAGACTAACTCCTCCTGCCAGAGCTCACACCTCAGAAATCTCGGTCTGGTAGACCTCCGAAAGCAGGAGTATGCACACGATGCTCACCACGGCCATGACGGCGAGATAGACGGAGATCGCCAAGGTAGTGCCCGTCGAAGCGAGCAGCTGAGTGGCGATCAAAGGCGCAAGGGCTCCACCCAGTATGCCTCCTAAGTTGTAGGAAAGTGAGGTGCCACTGTAACGGAGACGCGCGCTAAACAACTCCGAGAAGAAGGCCGCCAAAGGTCCGTACGCTGCGGCCGAACCGAATTGACCCACGGCCAGAGCTAGCGTGATCAGGACCCAACTTCCTGTGTCGACGAGCCAGAAGAGCGGGAAACCCCAAAGTCCACAGAACACCGCACCCGCCAAGCACAGCTTCCGCCGGCCGATCCTGTCGGAGAGGTGCGCGAACACCGGCACCCCTAGACCGAGGCCCAAGCCGGCGGCCGCGACAGCGTACAGCACGCTAGGTAGAGACAGGCCGAGCTGCCCGGTACCGTAAGAGACCATGAAGGTGACGGTGATGTAGAAGAGCGAGAACAGGAAAGAGCTCGCGCCCGCCGCTAGGAGCAGGTTCTTGGTATGGGTTCGTATGACTTCCAGTATAGGGTTTCCGGACTCGGTGTGGGTCTCCACGATCCTCCGGAAGGCGGGGGTCTCGGCGATGCGGAGCCGTATGTAGAGGCCGACCGCGACCACCACGATGCTGAGCAGGAACGGCACCCGCCAGCCCCAGGCAAGTAACTGCTCTTCCGACAGTAGCCCGGTGAGCAAGAGGAAGACCCCGCTCGACAGCACTATCCCCACAGTGGGTCCCAGCTGGGGGAAGCTCGCGTAGAAGCCCCTCCTGTGAGCGGGGGCGTGCTCGGCGGCTATGAGGACCGCCCCTCCCCACTCGCCACCCAATCCGAGTCCCTGCATGAAGCGAAGTAGCACCAGCAGCAACGGGGCCGCGATGCCTATCGCCTCGTACCCGGGAAGTAAACCCACGAGGAAGGTGCAGACGCCCATCAGCACGAGCGTGACGACCAGCATGGTCTTGCGGCCTACCTTGTCGCCGAAGTGCCCGAAGATTATGCCACCCAAAGGCCGGGCAATGAAGGCCACCCCGAACGTGGCGAACGCCGCCAACGTGCCGGCCAGCGGGTCGAATGTCGGGAAGAACAACTGGCCGAAGACCAAAGCCGCTGCAGTACCGTATATATAGAAATCGTAAAGCTCCAGAGACGTACCGACCAGGCTGGCAGAGGCGATCTTGGCTATCTCCGCCTCTCCTCCGACAGTCTCCGTAGTGCCTTTGTCCATCTGCTCCTCCTCTCGTGTAACCTTCTCATGAGCACCCCCGCGTGTCCGGATTACGGGATACCCAATTCATATAGAGAAAAACATAAGCAGACAAGACTGATGGTTGTCAGCAGAGTGCGTAAGGCCAGCCTCTCTACTCCTGCCCGAGCCTGATGGTTACCCTTGGGAGCGCCCCGACGATCCCAGGGCAGCTCTCTAGGGTGTCAAAGTGGTGTCAAAAGCCCCCGACCGACCCCGGTCCTCCTCTCGTTAGGGTCAAACTAGGATCAAAAGCCTCCGGTAGTGCTCCGAGCGCTATCTCTTAGAGGAGAATCTCGCTTACCAAAAAACAAAAAGCCGACGAGCGGAGTCGAACCGCTGACCTGCTCATTACGAGGTCGCTCCTCAGTGACCGAAGGCGTGGCCCGCGCCACGCTTCACTTCTTCTTAATCCGTCGCGTCATTTTACCGCCGTAAGCGTGAGCGTCGGCACGGCTGGTGTGGATGGTGTACCAAACTCCGTCGAGCTCATCGAGAAGAACATCCGCACCAACCTCAACGCCATGCAGGAGATGGTTGAGATGAACTCCCAGTCAACCCCTACCACCGTCATAGACGGCGGGGTCATCATAGGCTTCGATAAGGAAAAGAAAAGCGAGCAGCTGGGCCTCTAGCCTACAACCATATCTCCTGGCTCCGGGCGACTTCGAGAGCGCGCACCATCGCCCCCGCCTTGTTGCGGGTTTCCTCGTACTCTAGACCAGACACCGAGTCAGCGACGACTCCGCCGCCGGCCTGGAAGTAGGCGCGATCGTCTTTGAGGAGCGCGGTGCGTAAGGTTATGCAGGTGTCGAGGCGCCCGTCGACGCCGTAGTAGCCGGTCGCGCCCGCGTAGGGGCCGCGGCGGGTCGGTTCGAGCTCGGCTATTATCTCCATCGCCCGCACCTTAGGCGCGCCGGAGACGGTCCCCGCGGGGAAGGCAGCGGCAAGGGCATTGAGGGCTGTGAGATCTTTGCGTAGATCTCCCTCCACAGTCGAGACGATGTGCATAACATGGGAGTAACGCTCTATCTCCATAAAACTCTCTAACCGTACCGTCCCAATCTCCGCGACACGCCCCAGATCGTTACGCCCGAGGTCTACAAGCATGACGTGCTCAGCCCGCTCCTTGGCGTCGGCGAGAAGCTCCTCGGCAAGGAGCGCGTCCTCCTCAGGGGTCGCGCCGCGCCTGCGAGTACCCGCTATCGGGCGGGTCATGACGCGGCGGCCCTCGACGCGCACCAGTGGCTCGGGCGAGGCCCCGACGAGCGCCAGATCCCCCAGCTTCAGGTAGGTCATGTACGGCGAGGGGTTGACGGTGCGCAGGCCCCGATAGAGAAGAAACGGGTCGAGGTCGCCCACCTCAGCGAAGAAGCGCTGGGATGGCACGATCTGGAAGGCGTCCCCCGCTCGGATGTACTCCTTCGCCCTCTCGACGGCCTCCTCATAACCTGCGCGGGTGAAGTTCGAGGAGACCTCGAAGGCGCCATCCCCCGAGGGGAGCGAGCGACGCGCGGTCGGGGCTGCGAGCCTCTCCGTGACCCGGCGGATATCGTCCGCCGCCCGGCGGTACGCCGCGGCGAACCCCTCACCCTCGACGTCGCGCAACCCGGCGGCGTCTATGAGCGAGATTACCAAGACCTTGTGCCGCAGGTGGTCGAAGACGATGAGGGTGTCCGTCACCGCGAAGTATGCCTCGGGCACGTTCAGCTCGTCTGAAGGAGCGTCAGGCAGCTTCTCCAGGTAGCGCACGGCGTCGTAGGAGAAGTAGCCGACGGCCCCACCGACGAATGCCGGGAGGTTAGGCAGGGGGACGATGCTCTTTTTGCCCACCATCTCCGCGAGCCCGCGGAACGGATCCTTCGCCGCCACCTCGCGAACTCCGTCGGCGTCGATGACTGTGTACAGTCCATCTTTGTAGGAGAGGGTGCGCTTTGGGTCGAAGCCCAGGAAAGAGTAGCGGCCGAAGCGCTCGGCGGCCTCGGCACTCTCCAGGAGGAAAACGTTCTCCTCGTCCGCGAACTTGAGGGCGGCTGAGATCGGGGTCTCAAGGTCCCCGATGAACTCCGCATACAACGGCACGACGTCGTACTCTCGCGCGAGCCTCCGGGCCTCGGGCAAAGAGGGGAAGAGGTTCCTACCGGTGCCGCTCATCGAGCACCCTCGCCACCTCTTCCACGCCTACACCGCGCTCCTCTAGCAGGACCAAGAGGTGGTACAGGAGATCCGCCGACTCTTCAGCAAGTCCCTCATTTTCGAGGGCGGCGACCACGATCTCGACTGCCTCTTCGCCCACCTTCTGGGCAACGTAACCGGTGCCGCGCCCCAGGAGCTTCGCCGTGTAGGAGCCCTCCGGCATCTCGCGGTGGCGCTCGGCTATCGACCCGGAGAGCTTCGCGAGGGTTCGGCCGAGGTTCGGGGCTTCCCTGTCGTTTTCGCCGTAGACGGAAGTGAAGAAGCAGCTATTCTCGCCGGTGTGGCAGGATGGCCCGCGGGGCACGACCCTGTAGAGCAGCGCATCGCCGTCGCAGTCGAGGCGGATCTCGACCACTCTTTGGGTGTTGCCGCTCGTCGCCCCCTTGCGCCAGATCTCTTTGCGGGAGCGTGAGTGGTAGTGAGCCTCGCCGGTCTCTACGGTCTTGTCGACCGCCTCTTCGCTCGCGTAGGCGAGCATGAGGACCTCGCCCGTCTCTGCGTCCTGGGCGACCACGGGGACGAGACCTCTCTCGTCGTAGCGGATGCCGGCAGGGGCGTTCAACGGACCGGGATCCCCGCTGCGCCGAGCCTCTCTTTGACCTCCGCGATCCTCCACTCCCCAAAGTGGAAGATGCTCGCGGCCAAGACGGCGCTCGCCCCGACCCGCACCGCCGCGACCATGTGATCCGGGTGCCCCGCACCGCCGGAGGCGATGATCGGGAGGCTCGTCTTCGAAGCCACCTCCGAGATGAGGTTGAGGTCGTAGCCGGTCTCCGTACCGTCGGCGTCCATGCTGTTCAGGACGAACTCTCCCGCTCCGCGCTTCTCTCCCTCGACGAGCCAGGAGACGGCGTCCATCCCCGTGTTCAGCCGCCCGCCGTTCAGGTAGACTTGCCAGCCAGGCCGGCCATCTTCTCTGCGTTTCACGTCGACACTCAAGACCACGCACTGGCTCCCGAAGCGCCCGGCTCCTTCGTTTATGAGGTCGGGTGTGCTGACGGCGGCGCTGTTCACGGAGACCTTGTCGGCCCCGGCGCGGAGCATGGCGCGCATGTCGGAGACGGTGCGGACGCCGCCGCCAATGGTGTAGGGGACGAAGACCTCTTCGGCCGCGGCCCTCGCCAGCTTCGTGGCGGTGTCGCGGTTCTCGTGGGAGGCGGTGATGTCGTAGAAGACGATCTCGTCGGCGCCCTCCCTATCGTAGAGAGCAGCGAGCTCGACCGGGTCGCCGGCGTCCCTCAAGTTCTTGAACTTCGTTCCCTTCACCACCCTGCCCGCGTCCACGTCGAGACACGGGATGATGCGGACCTTCAGGCTCACGGCACGTTCCTCATTTCCGCTCTCTGTCCGTCGGGCACTCTCTGCAGCAAGCTCTCGGCGCGCCGCGCGAACAGCGCGCGTCCGTCGACGGCGAACTCCGGTAGTCCGGCAGTCGTTCGATGAGCGCGAGGTCCTGCGACCGCTCGTAGACGATGTCGTTTACGGCCGCTATGGAGCTGCGACCAGGGTGTTGCACGACGCACTCGAGGGTGGCGCCCGCGGTTACCGATCCTTCCGATAGCACCCGCACGTAAAACCCGGCGTAGCCCGTCTGCGCTACCCACCTCGTGAGCAGCTTCTCCCCATTCTTCCCGGCCAGCTTGCCGCACGGCATCTGCCGTTGGCTGACCTGCGCCACCGCCTCACCGATGCGGAACACATCGCCTACGCATGCCTCCGTTTCGAAGGCGTCCGGAACGGTGAGGTTTTCTCTGAAGGTGCCGGGCTCGAGCTCGCGTCCGAGCACCCTCCTCCAGTGCGCGTATTGGTCGAACGGATAGACACAGATCGCTTCTCTAACCCGCCGAGGTTCACTTGGTCGGCCTGAGCGTCGCCGTCGAAGTTGTCGAAGTGCAACATCACGTGCGGCACCGGCTTTTTTGCTCCGCTCGTAAGGATCCTCCTGCCCCTCATGGCACTGCGTCGAAGGGAGCGCGACGTTTAGCAAGATGATCTTCATTACTACTCGGTTACCTTCTCTGACACCAGCGTCGGGACTCACCCCTACAGTGTGAGGTATGCCCGCAGACTTTACCAGCATATAGCTAGACGTAGGGCACCCCGGCGGCGCGACACTCCTCGGCGATGCGTTCGTGAAGAGTGTTCGATGCGGGCAAGAGGACGAAGCCCTCGTGCCCGGTGCCGACCACGATCGAGCCGTCACGCCCCCTCCAGTGCCTGTGCGCGGTGTACGCTGCGAGCGTCCCCTCGACGAGGCTCGCCACCCGATCCAACGCCGCGTGCGACAGATCTTGCGTCATGTCGATCTTCGAGAGATCCACGTTCTCCCGAGCCTCCAGCTCCGCCGAGAGGTTGCCGGTTCGTAGCCTTAACCCCGGCGTGTTCCAGAGTACGTCTACGGCGTTTTTTAGCGCCGCCGCCCGCCCCTCCTTGTTGGCCTTGCGAAGCTTGGGCTCCGGGAGGTCCCGCAGCTCCCCGACGAGGTCCCCATCCTCCTCTCCGCTTCCGCCACCGCGTCTCCCTTCCCGTTCGAACAGGAGCACCTTGAGCGTCGCCGCCGAGTCTACCTCGGTGACTGCGCTTTGGCCGCGGACCCTGCGGAACGGGTAGTCAGTGTACTCGATCCCGACGCCTTCGAGGGCTTCCAAAAGCTCCTCGGCGTAGGGCTCGCCGCCGAACATCTTGCGGCTCGCCGAGTAGGCCGGCAGGGAGAGCCGGGACAGTACGCGCTCTATCCTGCGGGTGCCGCGCTCGTTGGGGATCGAGAGCGGAGCGTCCACGCCCATCACTACCCCGCGTCGCCCCTCGGCATACCCACGAACGGCTGCCGCGAGTTCCTGCGTTTCCGTCACGAACGAGTTGGCGACGATGCTTCCCCGCTCGTCTAGGACCACCAAACAAGATGCCCGCTTGCCCGCTTCCCCCGGTCGCCAGGCCAGCGAACAACCTAAAAACCTCATACCCGCACCCCCGGGGAGCTCGCCGCGACGACAGAGGCGACCTCCTCGCAGACCTCGTGGCAGACCGTCTCGTCCTCGTGCTCGACCATCACCCTGACGACGGGCTCCGTCCCGCTGGGCCTGAGTAGGATGCGACCCTCATCCTTGAGCTTGCCCTCGGCCCTCGCGACCGCCTCTTTCACGGGACCGCTCCCCACGATAGCTTTGTCCACGACGGGGACGTTGATCAAGGCTTGCGGGTAGACCTCCATTACCTCTGCAAGCTCCGAGAGGGTCTTCCCGCTGCGTACCATCACGTCCAGGAGCGCCAAAGCGGTCACGAGCCCGTCCCCGGTCGTCGCGTGCTCCGAGACGAGGATGTGTCCCGACTGCTCACCCCCTAGAGAAGCTCCCCTCCCCTGCATCGCCTCTGCTACGTGCCGATCCCCGACCGGCGTGACTTCACAGGGTATACCAAGAGACTTCATCGCCTTGAAGAAGCCCAGGTTGCTCATCACCGTGACCACAACCCCGCCCTTCAAGGCACCACGCTCCTTGAGGTCGCGGGCGAGGATGGCCACGATCCTGTCCCCGTCCACCACGCGCCCCCTCTCGTCCACCGCCAGAACCCGGTCAGCGTCTCCGTCGAACGCGAAGGCCACGTCGTGCCCCGCTGCGCCGAGCTTCCTTACGTGCGTCGAGCCTACGCCCTCGTTTATGTTGGTGCCGTTAGGCTCGTTGCCCACGACGGTGAGATCCGCGCCGAGCTCCGCAAAGGTGAGCGGCGCGACCGCGTAGGCGGCCCCGTGGGCACAATCCAAGAGCACCCTAGTGCCCTCCGCAGGAGGTCGCAGGCGGTTCAGGATGGCCTCCGCGTAGAGCTTGGCGGTCCCGGCGACGGTCTCCACGGTGCCGACGCCACTCCCCATGGGCCTAGAAGGCTCAACTTCCCCTCCGGTCAGCCTCTCGAGCTCCCTCTCCTGGGCGGCGGGAAGCTTGCGGCCCTCGCCCGAGAGGAACTTGATGCCGTTGTCCGAGTAGGGGTTGTGCGAGGCGCTCACTACGGCGGCCGCCGAAGCCCCGAACCTCCGGGCGAGGACCGCCACCCCTGGCGTCGGCAAGACACCGAGGTCGAGGACGTTTGCGCCACCGCTCGCGACGCCGGCGGCCAAAGAAGCCGAGAGCATCCCGCTTGAAAGGCGCGTGTCGCGGCCCATCACTAACGGGCCGCCGAAGAAGTGTGCCCCGGCGAGGCCGAGCCGCAGGGAATCCTCGGGCATAAGGCCCTCGTTGGCGACCCCGCGCACCCCGTCGGTGCCGAATTCGATCTTGCGTTCCTCTAACACTCCGGATGCCTCCTCAACGCCGGGCGGGCCTCCTCCGCTGTTCGTAGAACGCGACGAAGGAGGCCCGCCGTAGGGCGACGCTTTGCCCTAACGCTTGGAGAACTGCGGGCGCTTGCGGGCCTTTTTGAGGCCATACTTCTTGCGCTCGACGGCCCGGGCGTCCCGCGTCAGGAACCCCGCGGCCTTGAGTTCGCCGCGCGCTTCCTGCGACTCCTCGGCCAGAGCGCGCGCTATGCCGTGCCGCAGGGCGTCCGCCTGGCCGGTGGGCCCGCCTCCCTCGACCTTGGCGACGATGTCGTAGCGGTTCTGCGTTTCCAGGGCCCGCAACGGCGCTGTAACGACCGTCTGGTAGGCCGGACGAGGGAAATATTCCGTGTAGTCTCGGCCGTTCACCGTTATCTTGCCGTCCCCCGGCACGACCCTCACCCGGGCGACGGACGTCTTACGACGCCCCGTTCCGCTGTACAACGCTTGCGCCATCCCTTACCTCACCTCGTAGGATGTAGGAGCCTGAGCCTCGTGTGGGTGCTCTGGCCCCGCGTAGACCTTCAACTTCTTGAACTGCTGGCGACCGAGGCGCGTCTTGGGCATCATCCCCTTGACCGCCCGGCGCAGGATCTCCGTCGGCTTGCGCTCGAGCATCTGCTCGTAGTTCGTCTCTTTAAGGCCGCCCGGGTAGCCGGTGTGCCGACGGTACACCTTCTGCTCGGCCTTCTTGCCTGTGACGACCACCTTCTCGGCGTTCACCACGACCACGAAGTCGCCCGTGTCGACGTGCGGCGTGTACTGGGGCTTGTTCTTGCCGCGCAGGAGGCGTGCGATTTCGGTCGCCAACCTCCCCAAGGTCTTCCCTTCTGCGTCGACAAGATGCCATTTGCGCTCGACCGACGCCGGGCGCGCCATATAACTCTTCATCTTCCTCCGCGAACGGTTTTAATCTCTATTGCAAACGTGCCAAATAGTAGCATACATCCCCGAAATAGACAGGTTTCGCGCCCTAGAGCACCCGCGCTATAGTGATCCCGTCCACCCGCTCCCGCATCATCGGCAGAACGATCGCCGAGAGTCGCGGATCCCGGGCTATCGCCTCGTTGAACTCCCGGATGGCCCGGGCGGAATCGTCACCGAGGTCCAGGACGCTCCCGCCCCAGATGGCGTTGTCACCCAGGATGAGCGAGCCAGGCCGGGAGAGCCGCAAGGTCCACCCCAGGTACTCCGGGTAGCCCCCCTTGTCCGCATCGATGAACATCAAGTCGAACGTCTCGGCGCCGCCTTGGACCATGTCCGCGAGCAACTCCCTGGCGTCGCCCACGCGCACCTCGACCCTATCCCCGAGGCCCGCCTCCTCTAGGTTCTCGCGGGCGACCTCGGCGTGACGTTCGTCGAGTTCGAGCGAGATCAGGGCACCGCCATCGGGCAGCGCGCGTGCCAGGTGGATCGTGCTGTATCCGCCGAGCGTCCCCACCTCTAGGATGCGTCTCGCGCCCGCTATCTCCGCGAGGAGCCGTAGCAGCTTCCCCTGGTTCGGGGAGATGTGTATCTCCGGCAGCCCCGCCTCGCGCGACCGGCGCAAGGCGCCCTCCAGTGCAGGGTCCGGCGGCGCGAAGAGTTCTTCGATGTAATAGTCTATCTGGAGAAGCAGGTCTCTCAGGTCATCGTGGTTCATACTATCCCTCCAAGATCTAGATCTTCGTAGCCCACACCCACCAGCGTGAGACCCCGGGCCGAAGCCGCGGGTCCGGCGTCTTTGCGCTCCCCGCCGGAGAGCAAGTTTTCCAGATCGGCGAGTTCGCGACGGCCGCTCGCCACCTCCAGCATCGTGCCGACCAGTGCCCGGACCATCCCGTACAGGAAGGAATTCGCGATGATCCCGTATACGAGGAGATCACCACGCGCCTCCCACCGAGACTCTTCCACGACGCGCTCGAAGCGGACGTGGTGTGTCTTCGCCGAGGTAAAGGCCCGGAAGTCATGCGCGCCCCGGACGAGGTCCGCCGATTCTTCGAGCAGGCCGAAGTCTAGGTTGTGGGCCACGTGGATTGCCCGCCGCCGCTCTAAAGGAGAGCGCACGGCGGCGTTGATCACCCTGTACTCATAACTCCGGCTCCTGGCATCCCTACGGGCGTCGAAGGCCTCCTTCACCCATACGCAGCGCCTGAGCGCCACATCCTTAGGGAGAACGGTCGATGCCTTGTAGGAGATCGAAGAAGGAAAGAGATCCGTCTTCGCCCTGAAGGAGACCACCTGTCCTGAAGCGTGCACCCCGGCATCCGTACGCCCCGCGACGGCCAGCTTCACCGGCTGCCTGAGGATGGTGCCAAGAGCATCCGCGAGCGTCCCCTCGACCGTCCTCAAGCCTGGCTGGACGGCCCACCCGGCGAAGTCCGTGCCCTCGTACTCCGCGAGCCCGGCAAACTTCAAGGCGATGCGCTCTGCAACGGAAGAGGGGACCCGACGTAGCGGATCCCCTCCAGTTGATGGCTGACGGCTGATAGCTGACGGCTAACTACCGGTTACTCCACGCGGTAGTTGACCAGCTCCAAGTAGACGGCTTCGGCGCCGTCACCGAGGCGCGGACCCAGCTTGAGGATGCGGGTGTAGCCCGAGTTCCTGTCACCGAGGTCGGGGGCGACGTCTTCGAAGAGCTTCCTCACGACGCTCTTATCCTTGAGGATCGCGGCCGCCTGGCGCCTCGCGTGGAGGTCGTCCTTTTTGGCGGTGTTGATGAGCTTGTCCACCACGCCCCGGACCTCTTTGGCCTTAGGTCCCGTGGTCTTTACGCGACCGTGCTGGATGACCTGCCCGGCCATCGTAGCCAGCGCCGCCTTGCGGTGAGCGGCGTCCCGGCCTAGCTTGCGTCCCCTCTTGGCGTGCCTCACGACTCCTCGCTCTCCAACGTGTAGCCGTACTCGATGAGCTTCGACCGGATCTCGTCGACGCTCTTCATCCCAAGGTTGCGGATGTTCATCAGCTCTTCCTCGGTCATCGTCGCGAGCTGTCCGATGGTGTCCACGCCCTCGCGCTTCAGGCAGTTGTAGGAGCGGACGGTGAGCTCCAGGTCCTCCACGGGGCGCTCGTCGGTTATGACGGGGCGTCCGACCCGGCCTCGCGCTTCGGCGCGTGAGCCATCGTAGCCATCCGTGAAGAGCCCGAGGAGATCCGTGAGCTGTCTGGCGGCCTCCTGCAAGGCCTCCCTCGGACGGATCCTGCCGTCCGTGAACACCTCTATGGAGAGGGAATCGAGGTCGGTCCGGGCGCCGGCGCGCGTCTCGGTGACTGAGTAGTTCACCCGCTGGACCGGCGAGAAGATCGAGTCCACTGCCATCACGCCTATGGGATCAGCGTCGCTCTTGTTCTGCTCGGCCCGGACGTAGCCCTGGCCCTTCTCGACCGTGAGGCGCATCTCCAGGTTCCCGCCCTCGGATACACTCGCTATGTACGCGTCCTCGTCCACGACCTCGACGTCGGCCTTGAGCTCTATATCGGAGGCCCTAACCTCCGCGGGGCCCTGTTCCCTCACCTCGAGCTCGACCGGCTCGTCACGCTCGAGCCTGAACTTCAGGTCCTTGACGTTGAGGACGATGTCCACGACGTCCTCTCTTACGCCTGGTATGGTCGAGAACTCGTGAGAGACGCCCTCCAGCCTGACCTTGGTCACCGCGGCCCCTTCAAGCCCGGAGAGCAACACCCTCCTCAAGGAGTTGCCTAAAGTGTGCCCTAGGCCCCGCGGCAACGGCTCCGCCACGAACCTGCCCCGCCTGTCCTCTTCTTCTTCCACCCTAAAACGGGGCGGCGCTATGTCTAACATCGTCAAACTACCACCTGCTTCAAACGTATTGTTTGTCTGCCTACCTGCTGTAGAACTCGATTATGAGCTGCTCTTCGACGGGCGTGTCGATCTCGTCCCGCCCCGGCGTGTGCAGAACCCGGCCTGTGAAGTTGTCGTAGTCAGCTTCCAGCCACGGTGGCACCGCGACGACCTGCTCGACCGCATTCACTATCGGCTCCAGGTTCCGGCTCTTCTCCCGGACTGTGATCACGTGCCCCGGCTTCAAGACCGCCGATGGGATGTTGTGCTTGCGCCCGTTCAAGAGGAAGTGGCCGTGCACCACGAGCTGCCGCGCCTGCGGTCGGCTGGTGGCGAAGCCCATCCTGAACACGACGTTGTCCATCCTGAGCTCCATGAGCCTAAGCAAGTTCTCGCCGGAAACGCCCTGCATCCGGGTTGCCCTGTTGTAGGCACGCCGGAACTGCTTCTCGGAGACACCGTAGTACCAGCGGGCTTTCTGCTTCTCTATGAGCCGGAGGCCGTACTCAGTCTCCCGCCGCCTACCCCGACCGTGCTCCCCCGGCGGGTAAGGCTTCTTCTCCAAAGGGTTCTTGCGCATGTTGGAGAGCATTACCCCCGCGCGCCTGTCGCGCCTAGCCTTTGGTCCCGTATAACGCGCCACGTGCCCTTACCCCCTCCGCCTCTTGGGTGGCCGGCAGCCGTTGTGCGGCTGGCCACTGACGTCCTTGATCGAGAGCACCTCTATACCCAAAGACTGGAAGGTGCGGGCGGCCATGTCGCGGCCCGAGCCGTGGCCCTTGAGCTCGATGTCCACGCGTCTGACGCCCTGATCCATCGCCTTGTTCGCCACGCTCTCGGCCGTCATCTGGGCCGCGTAAGGGGTGCTCTTGCGGCTCCCCTTGAAGCCCAAAGCCCCGGCCGATTCCCAGGCTATGATGTTGCCCTCCTGGTCGCTCACGCTGACGATGGTGTTGTTGAACGAGCTCTTTATGTGCACGACGCCGGTCGTTACGTTCCTGCGGACCCTGCGCCGCGACCGGCTCGCGCCGCCCCTGCGCTGCCCGCGCTGTTGCCGCTGCCTGCCCATCTACCTCTTCTTCCTCCCGCCTATGGACGGCTTCGGGCCCTTGCGCTGGCGGGCGTTCGTCTTCGTGCGCTGCCCGCGCACCGGAAGTCCCCGGCGGTGCCGGATGCCCCGGTAGGAGCCGATGTCTATGAGCCGTCGGATGTTCTGGTTCGTCTCGCGCCTGAGGTCGCCCTCGACCTCGACGTTCTGGTCGACGTAGGTCCTCAGCTGCGCGACCTCGCCCTCGGCGAGGTCTCGGACCTTCGTGTCCAGGTTCACGCCGGTCTCGTTCAGGATCTTCCTGGCCGTCGAACGGCCTATCCCGTAGACGTAGGTGAGCCCGACCTCGATTCTCTTCTCGCGCGGCAAGTCCACGCCAGCTATGCGCGCCATCTTAGCCCTGCCTCTGCTTGTGCCTGGGGTTCTCGCAGATCACGCGCAAAACCCCTCGCCTGCGTATGACCTTGCACTTGTCGCAGATGGGCTTTACGCTCGCCCGTACCTTCAAAGCTCTACTTCCTCCTGCTCCGTTATCTGAACCTGTAGGTTATGCGTCCCCGGTCGAGGTCATAGGGGCTCAGCTCCACTTTAACCTTGTCTCCAGGCAGGATTCGGATGTAGTTCATCCGCATCTTGCCGGAGATGTGGGCCAGGACGTTGTGCCCATTGTCGAGCTCCACGCGGAACTGCGTGTTGGGCAACGCCTCGGTAATGGTGCCCTCTACCTCTATGACGTCTTCCTTAGCCAAGGACCTCCTTCTTACGAGTCATAAAATGGCCGAAACCAAACGATGATGTTACCACGCATCCCGCTCATCTCCCACCCTTTCAGGGCTCCGTGAGGACCCATGGGCCGTTCTCGGTGACGGCGATGGTGTGCTCGTAGTGAGCGGCCAGAGAGTTATCGGCGGTATAGATGGACCACCCGTCCCCCTCGCTTATGCGGATGTCGTAGTTCCCTAACGTGATCATAGGCTCTATAGCGAAGGTCATCCCGGGCAGGATCCTGGGACCCGTCCCAGGTCTCCCGTAGTTCGGGATCTGGGGGTCTTCGTGCATCGACCGGCCGACGCCATGCGAGACCAAGTCTCGCACTACCCCGTACCCCCGCGACTCCGCCAGGGCCTGTATAGCGTGCCCGATGTCCCCAAGCCTCTTGCCAACCCTGACCTCATCTGTGGCCGCAGTGAGGCACTGCCTGGTGGTTCTCAAGAGTCCCTCCGCATCCGCCAGTATCCCCCCTACCGCTACGGTGGTAGCGCTGTCGGTCACGAATCCCTCGTATCGCACGCCGACGTCCAGGGAGATGGTGTCACCCTCTTTCAGTCGGTAGGAGCCGGGGATGCCGTGCACGATCATGGCGTTGGGAGAGGCGCAGATCGAGGCCGGGAAGCCCTGGTAACCCTTGAACTCGGGCTTCCCGTCGTGCGAGCGGATGAAGTCCTCCGCCAGGCGGTCGAGCTCTTTGGTGGTGATCCCAGCCCGGACGTTCTCGGCGAGAAGCTTGAGGCAGGCAGCCGTGATCTTGCCGCCCTCGCGCATCGCTTCGAGCTCGCCTCTGCTCTTGCGGATGATCAAGGTCTTCAGGAATCCTCTCTCACGACCTTCATGACCTCCTCGGTTACCTCGTCAATGCTTTTTGTAGCGTCTATGGTGACGAGGAGGCCCTGCTCCTCGTAGTGGTCCTTCAGGGGCTCGGTCTGCTCGTGGTAGGTGGCGAGCCGGTTGCGGATGGCTTCCTCGGTGTCGTCGTGACGCTGGACGAAGGGCCCCGGGTCCTCTTCGTCGTTCTCGGGGGGCGGGTCGTGCTCTACGTGGTAGATCTTTCCGGTCGCTTCGCTCTGCCGGCGACCCGAGAGCCTCTCCACAAGGACATCGTCCGGCGCCTCGAGCAGGATGACCCTGTCGAGCTTCTCGCCGATGGCGTTCAGGGCCTCGTCGAGCGTCTCGGCCTGGGACTGGTTGCGCGGGAAACCATCCAGGATCCAAGAGTCGTTGTCTTCCAGGAGAGGCTTCGCCATGTCGACGATAATCTCGTCGGGGACGAGCTCGCCCTTGTCGCTGTACTCCTTCACCTTCTGCCCGAGTTCGGAGCCCTTCTTTATCTCCTCCCGCACTAGGTCGCCGGTGGCGATGTACGCGGCGCCCGTCTCCTCCACCAGCTTTTCGGCCTGAGTGCCCTTCCCAGCTCCCTGAGGACCCATGAGTATGAGCCTCACCGCTGCCTCCTCTTCAAGAAGCCCTCGTAGTTGCGCATCATCAACTGGCTCTCAAGCTGGCGCACGGTGTCCAGCGAGACGCCAACCACGATCAGCAGCGACGTGCCGCCGAGGAAGATCTGCTGCCCCAGACCCAAAGCGCCCGAGATCAGGTACGGCACCACCGCTACCGCTGCCAGGAAGATGGCCCCGAAGAGCGTGATCCTGGTGAGCACGTTGTTGAGGTAGACCGCCGTCGGCTGCCCCGGACGTATCCCCGGCACGTACCCCCCGCTCTTCTTCAGGTTGTCCGCGTGCTCCACCGGGTTGAACTGCACCGCCGTGTAAAAGTACGTGAACATTATGATAAGGAGCCCGAACAGGATCAGGAACGGCGGCTCGCCCGGCGCGAAGAACTGCCCCACCCGCCCTAAGATAGAGGTCTGATCTCCCCCGGCGAACTGGGCGAGGATGGTCGGGAAAATGAGGAGCGAGGAGGCAAAGATGATTGGGATGACCCCAGCCATGTTGACCTTCAGGGGCAGGTACGTCGTGCCGCCTTGGCTCATGCGCCTCCCCACCTGCCGCTTCGCGTAGGTGATCGGGATCCGGCGCTGCCCCTCGTTGACGAAGACTATAGCGGCGACGATGAGGACCGCGATTATCCCGAGTATCACCATGTTCAAAACGTTGCCGCTCTCAATGAGCGACTGTATCCCTGCCGGCGCCCGCGAGAGGATCGCCGCCGAGATGATGAGTGAGATGCCATTCCCCAGGCCCCTTTGAGTGATGAGCTCCCCCATCCACATTATGAGCATCGTCCCCGCCGTGAGCGTTATGACGATGAGGTATATGTCTATCGCCGTCGCGTTCGTGAGGACGCCGGCGCCAGCCTGCCCGCTGCGGAAGAACAATATCATTGCGAGCGACTGGATGAGCGCCAGCGCGAGGGTGAAGTAGCGGGTGTACTGCGTGATCTTCTGTTGCCCCGTCTCGCCCTCCTTGGCGAGCTCCTGCAACCTGGGCACCGCGACCGTCATGAGCTGTATCACGATCGACGCCGTGATGTACGGCATTATGCCTAAAGAGAAGACGCTCAAATTGTTGAACGCCCCGCCGGTAAAGACTCCGAAGAGGCCCGAAATAGCGTTCCCGCTCAGCTGGTCTTGGAATGCGGCGAGGGACTCCCGGTTCACACCCGGCAACGGCACGAACGCCCCGAGCCGGTACAGGGCCAAGATCGCCGCTGTAAAGAGAAGTTTGCGCCGGAGCTCGGGGACGCGCCAGGCGTTTCCTAGTGCCTTAAGCATAGTCCATTACTCCAGTACCTCGACGCTCCCGCCGGCCGCCTCTATCTTCTCCTTTGCCGTCTCCGAAAAGGCGTGTGCCCGCACCGTCATGGCACGCCCGATCTCCCCGTCGCCCAGGATCTTGACCAGGTTCTCTTTCTTGCGGACCACGCCCGCCGCCTTGAGCTCCTCGACCCCGATCTCGTCGCCCGAGAGCTCCGCGAGCTCCCCGACGTTGATCGGAGCGTAGACCTTTGGGCGGGCGGGGGTGTGCGGGCCGCGGGCCATGCCCTTCAGACGCGGCAGCCGACGCTGCAGGGGCATCTGGCCGCCCTCGTGGGTCATGTGCGCCTTCGCGCCAGAGCGGGACAGCGCCCCCTTCTGGCCCCGCCCGGCCGTCTTGCCGTACCCTGAGCCCGTGCCGCGGCCGAGCCGCTTGCGCGATTTCTTCGAGCCGGGGGCCGGACCGAGTTCGTTCAGCCGCACTACTCCTCCACCTCCTCGACCTCGACCAAGTGACGGACCTTGTGAACCATGCCGCGTATCTGCGGCGTGTCCTCGTGCACCCTGAAGTCCCGGATTCGCTTCAGGCCCAGAGCCCGGACCGTCCTCTTGTGATTCTCCTTCGTGCCTATGACGCTCTTCGTCTGCGTCACTCTCAAGGGGCTCACAGTGTGATCTTCACCCCCCGCGACTCCTCGATAGCGGCCTTCGAGCGCAGGCTGCGCAAGCCCTGCTCTGTCGCCCGCACGAGGTTTACGGCGGTGGTCGAGCCCAGGGCCTTCGTTAGCACGTCTCTCACCCCCGCGAGCTCTAGCACCGCGCGTACAGCGCCGCCCGCGATCACGCCTGTACCCTCGGAGGCGGGCTTGAGCATCACCGACGAGCTCTCGAACTTGCCCAACACCTCGTGCGGGATGGTCGTGCCGCGCATCGGCACGTCGAACATGTTGGCCTTCGCGCGATCCTGACCTTTGCCGATGGCTGCGGGCACGGTGTTGGCTTTGCCCAGGCCCACGCCCACCCGGCCGTTACCATCGCCGACGACGACTAGGGCGCTGAAGTTGAACCTGCGGCCACCCTTGACGACCTTGGCGACCCTGCGGATCTCGACCACCCGGTCCTGGAGATCGGAGCCTCCGCCCCGGTCGCGCCCGCGCTCGCGGGGCCGAGGCCCCCGGCTGTCGCGCTCCCGGGTGGTGCCGCCTCCCCCTCGGGCACCGCCGCGGGTGTCCATGCCCCCGCCGCGGCTCGTGCCGGAAGGGCCCTGCCCCCTGCTACCGCTTGCTCTCCGTCCCAATCCCGTTTCCTCCTAAAACCTTAATCCGCCGGAGCGAGCGCCCTCCGCGAGCGCCGCGACCCGACCGTGGTACTTATTCCCGCCGCGATCTAAAACCGCAACCTCTATCCCGGCGCCGCCGGCTCTTCCGGCGATGAGCTCGCCGACCTTGCGCGCCGCGTCGGTGCGATTCTCCGCCTCCTCGACCTCGCGTGAGTCGGCTGCCACCAGGGTGTGTCCCTCCAGGTCGTCCACGAGCTGGGCGTAGATGTGGATGTTCGACCGGTAGACGGAGAGCCTAGGGCACTCGGCCGTTCCGAAGATCTTGCGCCGGATGCGCGCCCGGCGTCTTTTCTTCTGTCCCCTCTTGTCCAATACCGGCATAAAACCTCCTAGAGCTCCGCTAGCCGGCCTTGCCAACCTTGCGTCGGATCCGCTCGTCGCTGTAGCGGATGCCCTTGCCCTTGTACGGCTCTGGCGGCCTGACCTTCCGGATCTCTGCCGCCATCTGCCCGACGCGTTGCTTGTCTATCCCGCGCACGATAATCGTCGTCGCGTTCGGCAGCTCGAAGTTTATACCCTCACGCGGGCTGATCGTGACCGGGTGCGAGTATCCGACCTGCAAATTGATGTCCCGCCCCTGCAAAGAGCCCCGGTAACCGACGCCTTGTATCTGCAGGGTCTTCGAGAACCCCTCCGTAACGCCCGTGACGGCGTTCTGGATCAGGCTGCGGGTGAGCCCGTGCATCGCCTTGTGGTCCGGCGCGTCCGACTGACGCTCGACGACTATCTGCCCGTTCTCCTGCCTGACAGTCACGCCCTGGCCCACGGGCACGGCCAACTCCCCCTTAGGGCCTTTGACCTTTACTGTGCGCTCGGAGACGTCTATCTCCACTTGCAGCGGCACCTCGACGGGCGCCCTACCGATTCTCGACACAGAGTACCTCCCTAGTAGACGAAGCAGAGCACTTCGCCGCCGATGCCCACGCGCCGGGCCTCGTGGTCGGTGAGGATACCCCGCGAGGTCGAGAGGATCGCCACCCCGAGACCGTCGAGGACGCGCGGGATGTTAGCCTGCTTGCGGTAGACACGCCTGCCGGGACGGCTCATCCTGCGGAGCCCCGTGATCGCACGCCGCCCCTCGGGATCGTATTTGAGCTCAACGACGAGCTCCTTCTTCGCGCCCTCGCCCCTCTCGGAGTAGTCGTTTATGTAGCCCTGCTCCTTGAGGATGCGGGCTATCTCCGCCTTCATCTTCGAGTGCGGCATCGCGACCGTATCGTGCTTCGCTATCCCCGCGTTGCGGACGCGGGTCAAAAAGTCCGCTATGGGATCGTTTACGCTCATCCTAAAACCCTACCAACTCGCCTTTGTGACGCCGGGGATCTTCCCCTCGTGCGTCAACTCTCTCAAGCAGATCCGGCACAGACCGAACTTCCGGTAGTACCCGTGCGCCCGTCCGCACCGCTGGCACCGGTTGTACTCCCTGACCTTGAACTTCTGCGGCTTCTGCTGCTTTACCAACAACGCTTTTCTGGTCACAAACTGCTCCTAACTAGTCCGGAACGGCATCCCCAACATGCGCAAGAGCTCCCGGGCCTCCTCGTCGGTCTCGGCGGTCGTCACCACCGCGACGTCCAAACCCCGCATGGAGCCTATGGAGTCATAGGAGACCTCCGGAAAGATGGTCTGCTCCCGCAGGCCCAGGGCGAAGTTCCCCCGCCCGTCGAACGCGTTCGGGTTAATCCCCCGAAAGTCCCTCACACGTGGCAGCGCGATCGAGACCAGACGGTCCAGGAACTCCCACATCCGCTCCCCGCGCAACGTGGCTCGGGCCCCAACCGGCATGCCTTCCCGGATCTTGAACCCGGCGACGCTCTTCCGGGCGCGCCGAAGTTGCGGCTTCTGGCCGGTGATCCTGGCGAGGTCCTCCATCACGCCGTCGAGCCGCCTGACATCCTGGGCGGCCTCTCCGACGCCCATGTTAACGGTGATCTTCTCCAGCTTCGGTATCCGCATCGAGTTCTCGATCCCGAACCTCTCCTTGAGGGCCGGGGCAACTTCCTCCCGGTACTTGTCTTTTAGCCTAGCCATCTATGTCCTTCCCGGATTTCTTGCTCACCCGGATTTTCTCCCCCGAATCAGCGAACCGGTACCCCACGCGGGTGGGCTCGCCAGAGTCCGGGTCTACAAGCATCACGTTAGAGACGTGAATCGGGGCCTCGAACGTGTACAGGCCCTCCTGATTCTGCTGGCTCGGCCTCGCGTGGCGGGTTCTGATGTTTACGCCGCCCACGACTACCCGGTTTTCCCAGGGGAGAACCCGCTCGACCTCGCCACGCTTGCCCTTCTCTTTGCCGGAGATCACCATGACGGTGTCCCCGCGTCTGACCTTGAGCCCCATCTACAACACCTCCGGTGCGAGCGAGATGATCCTCGTGTAGCCTTTGTCCCTTAGCTCGCGGGCGACGGGCCCGAAGATGCGCGTCCCGCGCGGGGCGCCATCGTTGTTGATGATCACGCCCGCGTTCTCCCCGAACCGGATGTACGACCCGTCGTTCCTCCGCGTCTCTTTCTTCGTCCTGACCACGACGGCCCTGACGACCTCACCCTTCTTCACGCCGCCGCCCGGCGTCGCCTCCTTGACGGTCGCGACGATGATATCGCCCACCCCAGCGCTCCGCCTCTTCGAGCCGCCCAGGATCCGGATGGTCAGCAAGCTCCTCGCGCCCGAGTTGTCGGCCACCCTGAGTCGTGTCTCGTTCTGGATCACTACTCGGCCCTCGATATGATGTTCGCGAGCCGCCACCGCTTACGCGCCGAGATGGGCCGCGTCTCGATGATCCTCACGGTGTCCCCGGTGCGCGCAACGTTCTGCTCGTCGTGCACCATGAAGCGCTTGGAGCGCCTGACCCGCTTCTTGTACAACGGGTGCCGCACAAGCGTCTCTACCGAGACGACGACCGTCTTCTCCGGCTTGTCGGAGACGACGAGCCCGACCCGCTCCTTGCGGCTACCACGATCGCTCTTGGGGTCTTGGACGCGTCCCTCGTCCTGATCCAGCGTCGGGCCCTTGACCGCGCCGGGCCCGAGCTTCTCGACGCCCTGAGCTTCCGCGACCTCCGTTTTCTCCTTTTCCTCTGCCACTTTAGACGTTCTCCCGCTGTTTCTGGTTGAGGACGGTCAGGAGCCGGGCGATGTTCTTCCGGACCTCCTTGAGCTGTCCCGTGTTCTCCAACTGACCCGTCGCGTGCTGGAAGCGCAAATTGAAGAGCTCGCGCCGCGTCTGGGCTATGCGCCGCTCGAGCTCTTCGACATCCAGCTCGCGCACCTCCGTAGTCTTCACGTGCTCGCACCTCCCCTGACCAGGAAGCGCGTCTTTATGGGGAGCTTCTGGGCAGCCAAAGCCATAGCGTCGCGCGCAAGCTGCTCGTTGACCCCGCTCATCTCGAACATGACGCGGCCCGGCTTAACGACCGCGACGTAGTTCTCGGGGGAACCCTTGCCGCTGCCCATGCGTGTCTCGGCCGGCTTCTTGGTTACGGGCTTGTGGGGGAAGATGTTGATCCAGACCTTCCCTCCGCGCTTGATCTTCCTGGTCATCGCGATACGGGCGGCCTCTATCTGCCTGTTCGTGATCCAGGCCGGCTCCAAAGCTTGCAGACCGTACTCGCCGAACTGCACGTCCGTGCCGCCTTTGGCCTGCCCCCGCATCCGGCCCCGGTGAGGCTTCCTGTACTTGAGCTTCTTCGGTACCAGCATCGCTTAGCTGCCACTCCTCGTCACGAGCTCTTCGTTGACCCCGTGGTTGATCCAGACCTTGACCCCGATCTGGCCCATCTGGGTCTTGGCTTCCTTGAACCCATAGTCTATGTCCGCATCGAGCGTGTGCAGCGGTACACGGCCCTCGGAGATGGTCTCCTGACGGCTCATCTCGATGCCGCCCAACCGACCGCCACACTGTATCCTCGCGCCCTCGGCCCCGCTGCGCAACGAGCTCGTCAAGGCCCGCTTCATCGTCCGCCTGAAGGCAGCCCGTCCTTCGAGTTGCTCGGCGATGGACTCCGCGACGAGCTGGGCGTTGAGCTCCGGGCGCGAGACCTCACGCACGTTGACCTGCACCCTCTTGCCCGTGAGGCGCTCCAGCTCGCCCCGCAAGGCGTCCACCTCGCTGCCGCCCTTCCCGATCACGATGCCAGGACGGGCTGTGTGGATGTCCACCGCGATCTCGCCCTGCTCGGCGGCCTTGCGGATCGTGACGTCCGCAATCCCGGCACGGCTAAGCTTCTTCTCTACGTGTTCCCTGATCTTGAGGTCCTCGCCCAACAGCTCCGCGTAGTCCCTGTCCGAGTACCAGTTGCTCTTATGGGCTACCCTCTCGCCCTTGCGCTTGATCCCGAGCCTGAAGCCCTCCGGGTGTACTTTCTGACCCATCTATTCCTCCTCGCCCTCGGGTGTGTCCATGGCAGAGCCGTCCGGGTCTTCGAGCTCCACGGTAATGTGGCTGGTCCTTTTGCGGATCATGGTCGCCCGGCCCATCGCCCGGGCCCGGTAGCGCTTCATCGTCGGGCCCTCGTCCACCTTGACGGTTTTGATCCTCAGCTCGTCGGTATTCGCGTCCGCGTTGTGCTCAGCGTTGGCGGCGGCGCTGTTCAGAACATCGCCGATGATCTTGGCGGCCCGCTTGTTGGTGAACCGCAAGATGGAGACCGCCTCCGGGTAGCTCTTGCCCCGGACCTCGTCCGCCACTAGGCGCGCCTTGCGCGGCGCGACGCGCACGGACTTGGCCTTTGCCCTCACCTGCGCCTCGCCGTCCTGTCGCTCTTTATGTGGGTGCGGAAGGTCCGCGTCGGGGCGAACTCGCCAAGCTTGTGGCCGACCATGCTCTCCGTGCAGAACACGGGCACGTGCTTGCGACCGTCGTGAACGGCGATGGTGTGGCCGACGAACTCGGGGTAGATCACCGAATCCCGGCTCCACGTCTTGAGCATACGCCTCTCGTTATTCTCGTTCATCCTGAGGATGCGCTCCATAAGGCGCTCCTCGACGTAAGGCGGCTTCTTCGAAGACCGTGTCATTAGCGCCTCCTTCCCTTCCTACGCCGCCGGACGATCATCGCGTCCGACCTCTTGCGCTTCTTCCTAGTAGGCGAGCCGAGGGTCGGCTTGCCCCACGGCGTGACCGGCGACCGGCCCGGCGTGCTCTTGCCCTCACCGCCGCCGTGCGGGTGGTCCACCGGGTTCATCACCGTCCCGCGCACCGTCGGCCTCACCCCGAGGTGACGCTTGCGGCCCGCCTTGCCAAGGCTGACGTTCTGGTGCGACTGGTTCCCGACTACGCCCACCGTCGCCCGGCACTCCGCACGCACGCGCCGGCGCTCCCCGGAGGGCAACCGGAGCGTAACGAGCTTCCCTTCGCGAGCCGTGATCTGTGCGCTAGTGCCGGCGCTCCGGGCTAGCTGTGCCCCCCGGCCCGGCTCAAGCTCGACGGCGTGGACCACTGTACCAACCGGAATCCGGTTCAAGGGCAGGGCGTTGCCCACGTCCACCTCGGCGTCGGGTCCGCTCATGACCACCGAGCCCACTGTCAGGTTGCGAGGTGCAAGGATGTAGCGCTTCTCGCCATCGTGGTAGTGCAAAAGGGCGATGTTCGCCGAGCGGTTGGGATCGTACTCGATCGCCGCGACCGTCGCCGGCACACCGTCCTTGTCGCGCTTGAAGTCTATGAGCCGGTAACGGCGCTTGTGGCCGCCGCCGATGTGACGGGTGGTGATACGCCCCTTGTTGTTGCGACCACCGCTCTTCGAGAGCTTGGCGAGAAGCTTCTTCTCCGGCTTCTCCCTAGTAACCGAGTCGCGCGTGAGGACGGAGGAGTTCCTCCGTCCGGCGCTCGTCGGCTTGTAACGTATCGCTGGCATCCTAGACTCCCTCGAAAAGATCTATCCGTTCGCCTTCGGCGAGCCTCACGACGGCCTTTTTCCAGGTGGCCGTCCGGCCCCGCCGCATGAGGCCCTGGCGCTTCGGCTTGCTCTTCACGTTCGCGGTGTTCACCTTGTAGACCCTCACGTCGAAGGCCTCCTCAATGGCGCGCTTTATCTGGTTCTTGTTGGCGCGCTTGTCCACCTGGAATGTGTACTGGTTCTCCGTCTCGATCAGGTTGTAGCTCTTCTCGGAGATGACCGGCCGGATGATTATCTGGTGCGGATCCAATACCTACCTATCCTCCCGATTTCCGGCGAGCCTCTCGTAGGCCGCCCGCGAGAACACGACCTCCCGAGCCCTTAGCAACTCGTAGACCCCGTACTCGTAGGGCCGCGTGACCGTCACCCTTGGCAGGTTTCTGAAAGAGAGCTCCGCGTGCTCATCGTCATCCGTCACAACCACCAAAACCCGCCCCTCAAGATTCATCCTCTCGACGAGCTCCCGAGCCTGCTTGGTTGAGGGCTTGTCAAAGACTAACGAGTCGAGCACGTACAACTCGCCGTCCGCCGCCTTCGCGGAGAGAACCCCCAGGAATGCAGCCCGCGCCTCCTTGCGGTTTATGCGCTTGTGCGAACGCTCGCCCTTCGGCTTCGGACCGCCCCAGGTACCGCCGCCGACACGGTTGTGCGGCTTTGTGTCGCCCGCCCGTGCCCGGCCGGTCCCCTTCTGCCTGTACAGCTTTCGTCCAGAGCCCGTAACCTCGCTCCGGCTCTTAGTCGAGGCCGTAAAGCGCCGCCGGGCATCAAGCTCGGCAACGACGGCCCGGTGTATGACGTGTTCTTTCGACTCGGTCTCGAAGAGCGAGCCCGGGAGATCCAGGTCCGTACGCCCCCCGCCCCTGGCGTCGAAGAGGTGCGCTTTTGCCACCCTACTCATCCGCCTTTCGGATCTTGACCACCGAGCCCTTGCCGCCCGGCACCCCACCGCGCACCCAGAGCTCGTTCTTCTCGTCGACCACTGCGACGACCTCGAGGTTACGCACCGTCACGCCTTTGTTGCCCATCTGCCCCGGCATCTTCTGCCCCGGGAAGATCCGCGCAGGGTCCGCCGCGGCCCCGGCCGCACCCGGCTGCCGGATGTTGTGCGAGCCGTGCGTGACCGGGCCCCGGCCGAAGCCGTGGCGCTTGACGGTCCCCTGGAAGCCCTTGCCCTTGCTGACGGCGGTGACGTGCACCTTGTCACCCTCGTCGAAGACGTCCGCGCCTATAGTCCCACCGACCTCGTCCGAGACGCCCCTGAGCTCCTTGAGGTGCCTCCTCGGCGGAGCCTCGTGCTTCTCGAACTGCCCGGCGTGGGGCCTGTTTACCTTCCGTGTGGGCACCGTGCCGAAGCCTACCTGCACAGCGTCGTAGCCATCCTCGTCCGCCGTGCGAACGGCTGTCACGAAGTTCGGCTCGACCTCGATAACGGTCACGCCCACGAGCGTGCCGTCGTCCTGAAAGGCCTGGGTCATGTGCTTTTTGCGTCCGAAAACCGCCGTCGCCATAGTCTAGGTCGCCTTTATCTCGATGTTCACGCCGGCTGGGAGGTCGAGGCGCTGCAAGCTATCCACTGTCCGTGGCGTGGGCTGCTGGATGTCTATCAGGCGCTTGTGTGTCTGCAACTGAAAGTGCTCGCGAGAGTCCTTGTCCTTGAAAGGACCCCGGATCATAGTATACCGGCTGCGCTTCGTCGGCAGCGGAACAGGGCCGAACACAAAAGCCCCGGTCCGCTCCGCCGTGTCCACTATAGACTTGGCCGTCTTGTCTATGACCTCGTGGTCGTAGGCCTTGAGCTTTATCCTGATCTTGGATACAGCCACAGCCCTACTCGACTATCTCTGTTACGACGCCAGCCCCTACGGTCCTGCCCCCCTCGCGGATGGCGAAGTTCAACCCCTCGTCCATGGC